>Ga0193960_1000298_pt1 | contig 20736 bp, 17 predicted proteins | sample FB_3_MG_FD_140338 | JGI IMG/M metagenome (GOLD analysis project Ga0193960, IMG submission 140338) | Microbial mat bacterial communities from the Broadkill River, Lewes, Delaware, United States - FB_3_MG | ecosystem: Environmental > Aquatic > Freshwater > River > Microbial mats | place: USA... | reverse complement strand
GAATATGTATTTGATTATGTATTACTGTGTAATAAAATTTGTGGTTCTTCACATTACAATATGCAAATGAAAATTGTGGTTGAAGAAGAAGACGAATTTAATACATGGCTAAAAAGTCAAAAAACTATGGCTCAGGTCGTTCAATAAAAACTAACTACTACACTACTAACAAAAAATATTATGTCAGATCATCATCACAAAGAAACTTTTATAACGAAATACGTTTTTAGCACTGACCATAAAATGATTTCTAAGCAATATTTAGTTACTGGTATTTTTATGGGAATTATAGGTGTTTTTATGTCTATGTTATTCCGTATGCAAATTGCATGGCCAGATGAATCATTTTCAATTATAGAGGCCTTTTTAGGCCGCCATCAAGATGGAGGAGTAATGACACCTGACATCTATCTTGCACTGGTTACAATTCATGGTACAATAATGGTCTTTTTTGTACTTACAGCTGGTTTAAGTGGAACATTCAGTAATTTATTGATACCATTACAAATAGGGGCTCGAGATATGGCTTCTGGATTCTTAAATATGGTTTCATACTGGTTATTCTTTTTATCAAGTGTATTAATGGTTGTTTCTCTATTTGTTGAAGCTGGACCAGCAGCAGCAGGATGGACAATTTATCCACCATTAAGTGCTTTACCTCAGGCAATGCCTGGATCAGGAATGGGAATGACTTTATGGTTAATTTCTATGGCAATATTTATTGCCTCATCTTTATTAGGATCATTAAATTATATTGTAACTGTTCTTAATTTAAGAACTGTAGGAATGAAAATGACTAGATTGCCTTTAACAATTTGGGCGTTCTTTGTTACGGCTATTATTGGTGTGGTTTCATTTCCAGTATTATTATCGGCAGCTTTATTATTAATCTTTGATAGGAGTTTTGGAACTTCATTTTTCTTGTCAGATATTTTTATTCAAGGAGAGGTTTTACATTATCAAGGTGGATCACCTGTGTTATTTGAACATTTATTCTGGTTTTTAGGTCACCCAGAAGTATATATTGTTTTACTACCAGCATTGGGTATCACTTCTGAAATTATTGCAACAAATTCAAGAAAACCAATTTTTGGTTATAGAGCAATGATTGGATCTATTATTGCAATTGCATTTTTATCAACCATTGTTTGGGGGCATCATATGTTTGTTTCAGGAATGAATCCATTTTTAGGATCTGTATTTACTTTTACAACATTATTAATTGCAATTCCATCGGCGGTAAAAGCTTTTAATTATTTAACAACATTATGGAAGGGGAATCTCCAAATGAATCCCGCCATGCTGTTTTCAATTGGATTGGTTTCAACATTTATTTCAGGAGGATTGACTGGATTGGTACTTGGGGATAGTGCATTAGATATAAATGTTCATGATACTTATTTTGTAGTTGCTCACTTTCACTTAGTAATGGGTGTATCTGCTATTTATGGAATGTTTGCGGGAGTGTACCACTGGTTCCCTAAAATGTATGGTAGAATGATGAATAAAACATTAGGTTACTGGCATTTCTGGATTACGGCAGTGGCAGCCTACGGTGTGTTTTTCCCAATGCATTTTATTGGGTTAGCAGGTTTGCCTAGAAGATATTATTCAAATACAGCTTTCCCATTGTTTGATGATGTTGCTGATGTAAATGTTGTAATTACGCTTTTTGCAATATTAGGAGGAGCAGCTCAAATTATATTTTTAGCTAACTTTTTTATTAGTATTTATAAAGGTAAAAAAGCTGAACAAAACCCTTGGAAATCGAATACGTTGGAATGGACAACTCCAGTAGAACATATTCATGGAAACTGGCCAGGAGAAATTCCGGCTGTTGAACGTTGGGCATATGATTATAGCAAGCCAGGTCATGATGAAGATTTTGTTCCACAAACAACACCGTTATACGAAGGAGAAGAAGAATCGTAAAAGAACCTATTATTCATATATAATTAAACCTTTCTATTTATTTAGAAAGGTTTTTTATTTCTTTATCTTTGTTTTATGAATGAAAATCTAAATCCTGAAAAAACTAATTTCACTTCTGAAGAAATGGATGTTGAAAAAAAATTACGCCCTTTATCATTTGATGATTTTACAGGTCAGGATCAAGTACTGGAAAATTTAAAGATTTTTGTTGAAGCTGCTAATTTAAGGGATGAAGCATTGGATCATACCTTATTTCATGGCCCTCCAGGATTGGGGAAAACAACATTAGCTCATATTCTTTCAAATGAATTAGATGTTGGCTTAAAAATCACTTCAGGTCCTGTGCTGGATAAACCTGGTGACTTGGCAGGATTACTTACAAATTTAGGTGAAAGAGATGTACTCTTTATTGATGAAATTCATAGGCTAAGTCCTATAGTTGAAGAATATTTATATTCCGCAATGGAAGATTTTCGCATTGATATAATGATAGAATCTGGTCCAAATGCACGAACGGTTCAAATTGACTTAGAGCCATTCACATTAATAGGAGCTACAACCCGATCTGGTTTATTAACAGCTCCCATGCGTGCCCGTTTTGGTATTAGCAGTAGATTACAATATTATAAGACTGAGTTGTTAACTACTATAGTTCAAAGAAGTGCAAGCATTTTAAATGTTCCAATTTCTATGGAGTCTGCAATTGAAATTGCTGGTAGAAGTAGAGGAACACCTCGTATAGCAAATGCCTTATTACGTAGAGTAAGAGATTTTGCACAAATAAAAGGGAATGGAAAAATAGATATTGAAATTGCAAAGTATGCTTTAAATGCTTTAAATGTAGATGCTCATGGTTTGGATGAAATGGATAATAAAATATTAACCACCATTATTGATAAATTTAAAGGGGGTCCAGTAGGTATTAGCACAATTGCGACTGCAGTAGGTGAAAATACGGAAACTATTGAGGAAGTTTATGAACCATTTTTAATTCAGGAAGGTTTTATAATGCGAACACCACGTGGAAGAGAAGTAACAGATTTAGCATATAAACATTTAGGTAAAATTAAAGGTAAAAATCAAGGTGAATTATTTTAGGTAATAACTACCTTAATTAGTTATAATTCATTAGATGTATATATTGTGACCTATATCACAAAACTAAAAATTGTTCAGAGTACTTTTGTACTATTATTCGATTAAACTTATAATTAAAGGATGAGTATTAAACAAATATTCCCGTTTTTAAGTTGGTTACCATTAGTAAAAAATACATGGAAAGATGATTTGTTAGCAGGGATAACAGGTACAATCATTGTAATTCCACAAGCTGTTGCATTTGCTATGATTGCCGGTCTGCCACCGGTTTATGGTTTTTATACGGCTATGATTACTCCTATTATAGCTGCATTATTCGGGTCTTCATACCACTTAATATCTGGCACAACAACTACAGGTTCAATTGTTGTTTTTGCTGTTATAAGTAAGTTTGTAAACCCAGAAACTGAGATTGAGGCATTTATTTCTTTAGCCATAGTGTTATCATTTATGGCAGGTGCCATAAAATTATTCATGGGTTTAGTAAAAATGGGGAAATTAGTAAATTTTGTTTCTCATTCGGTAGTTATTGGATTTGCCGCAGGTGCCGGAATTCTCATATCCTTTAAACAGATGAAGCACGTTTTCGGAATTAAAGTTCCTTTAGGAAGTTCATTTTATGAAATTATTAATTATATAATTGTACATATTCAAGAAACAAATATATATGTTTTAGCTGTCGCTTTAGGAACTCTTTTTATTGCAATTATTATAAAGAAATATATTAAATATATATCAAGACTTTATATGCTTATTGCTATGATTATTGGAAGTGTAGTAGTTGTATTAATAGGAGGTGAATCATTAGGAATTGAAACGGTTGGTAATGTTCCATCAAACTTACCACCATTTAGAATACCTAATTTTAATTTTGAAGATATGAGACTGCTTACAACAGGAGCGGTTACTTTAGCTTTATTAGGATTGGTTGAAGCGGTTTCTATTTCAAGGGCAGTTGGTCTACATTCTCATCAAAAATTGAATAACAATCAAGAATTTATTGGACAGGGACTTTCTAATATTATCTCAAGTTTTTTCTCTGCATATGTGAGTTCTGGTTCCTTTACAAGATCTGGGGTAAATTATCAGGCAGGTGCAAAAACACCCATGTCAGCTATATTTTCAGCTTTAGGATTAATGATAGTCGTCCTGTTTTTTGCACGATATGCATCATTTTTACCTAAACCTGCAATGGGAGGAATAATTTTATTAGTTGGTTATAATTTAATTGATTTTACTCACATCAAAAAAATAATTAAAAGTAGTAAACGAGAATTGATTGTGTTTTCGGTAACACTTCTTGGTACTTTGTTTTTAGAATTGGAAACAGCATTGTTTTCTGGAATTTTAATTTCGTTATTCTTTTATTTAGAAAAAACGTCAAAACCCAATATTGCTGTTTTTGGTAAGAATGAAGCCGAAAAATTTATCAATGTCATTAGAGATGAAACTGCAAAGGAGTGTCCTCAACTTAAAATTATTAGAATTGATGGTTCTATTTATTTTGGAGCTGTTGATGGTATTTCAAATTATTTTTCTGATTTATATGATTCCTGCGATAGAAAACATTTGCTGATTATTGCAAATGGAGTTAATTTTATTGATTTGGCAGGTGCTGAATGGCTTACACATGAGGTAATGAAATGGAAAAAAAGAGGAGGTGGAGTTTATTTTGTTGGATTAAAAATTATAAGTCAAGATGTTTTAATGAATGGTGGATTTTCAAAATCGATTGGTTATGAGAATTTTTTTAAGGATAAGAATACTGCCGTATCAACTATTTTTGAAAAATTAAATAAAGATAAATGTAATGTCTGTGATTTAAAATTGTTTAAAGAGTGTCTTCATGAAATTGAAATCTAAAAATATTTTTCCAATTTTAGAATGGTTGCCAAATTATAGTAAAGATTGGATAAAAGGTGATGTGGGCGCAGGACTAACAGTTGGTGTTATGCTTATCCCTCAAGGTATGGCATATGCTTCTATTGCAGGCTTGCCTGCCGTATATGGATTGTACGCATCAATTATTCCATTAATTATATATTCGATTTTTGGAACTTCAAGACAATTAGCGGTTGGACCTGTGGCAATGGTATCATTATTAACTGCAACAACTATTGGAGATTTAGGTGATTTATCTGTTTTAGAATTTATCAATTATGCATTAGTACTAGCTTTAATGGTTGGTGTTATTCAATTTTTGTTAGGGTTATTTAGATTAGGATTTTTAGTTAATTTTTTGTCACATCCAGTAATTAGCGGATTTACTTCAGCTGCAGCTTTAATAATAGGACTTAGTCAGTTAAAACATTTACTAGGTGTTGATATACCTCGCACACATCATATCAATGAAATTTTTATTAGTGCTATTAATAATTTTTCAGTGATTAATTGGGTTGCTTTATCCATAGGAATTGGCGGTGTTTTAGTTATTGTTTTAACAAAAAAGTATAAAAAATCATTACCAGGTCAACTTTTTGCGGTGTTGTTTGGAATTTTAGTCGTTTCAGTATTTAGTTTGGGAAGTGGAATAAAGAGTGTGAGTATAATTAGAGATATACCAAGCTCCATCCCTAGTTTTTCAATCCCCAATATCGATGTTAATCGTTTAAAATTGTTATTTCCTATGGCATTAACAATAGCGTTAATTAGTTTTATGGAAAGTATTGCGGTAGCCAAATCCATTCAAAGTAAGCATAGAAACTATAAAGTAGTTCCAAATAAAGAATTAATAGCTTTAGGATTGTCCAATGTTTTTGGTTCTTTGTTTCAATCTTTCCCAACTGCAGGAGGATTTTCTCGAACAGCGGTTAATAATCAAGCGGGTGCAAAAACGCCTTTAGCTTCAATAATAAGTGCCTTGTTAATTGTTTTAACCTTACTTTTTTTAACACCATTATTCTATAATTTACCCAAGTCCATTTTGGCTGCTGTAATTATGGTGGCAGTTTTTGGACTAATCGATTATAAAGAAGTAATACATTTATGGAAAAGCAATAAAATTGATTTTTACTTACTTATTGTTACTTTTTTTGCAACCTTAATTCTGGGTATTGAAAAAGGAATTGGATTGGGAGTAGTTTTATCTTTGGTAATGGTAATATATAAAACAACAAAACCACATGTAGCTATTTTAGCAAATGTATCTGGTACGCATTTTTACAGAAATGTTGAAAGGTTTAATAATCTTGTTCCCAATGATAGTATTTTAATTTTCAGATTTGATGCTCAAATATATTTTGCTAATACAAATTATTTTAAAGATAAGTTAGAAGAGTATTATCTGGAGAGAAAAGATCAATTGAAGTTGATAATTATTGATGGTGAAAGTATTAATAGTATTGATAGTTCAGGTATACATATGTTGCAAGAAGTTATTAGTACTTATAAAAATTTACAAATTGAGATTGCTTTTACAGGAATGAAAGGACCTGTAAGGGATGCTCTTGAAAAAGGAGGAGTAATGGAACAAATTAGTTATCACAATTGTTTTATGAGTATTCAGGAGGCAGTAGATGTTTTTGAAGAAAGTAAAACAAACAAGGAAATTGAAATGAAATATTTTAAATATATCAAACAAACCAACTGTTAAAATTTTCATTTTTTTTGAATTATGTAATCGTGATTACAAAAAACATAAAATCTATCTTTTACTTTTGAAAAAATGCTAGAAGTTATAAGGTAATAAAAATCAAACAATTATGAAAGTAGAACAATTATTTACAGGTTGCTTAGCAGAAATGGCTTACTATATTGAGTCAAATGGTGAAGCTGCGATTATTGATCCTTTGAGAGAAACCGAACCGTATTTAGAAATGGCAAAAGCAGATGGAGCAAAAATTAAATATATATTTTTAACTCACTTTCATGCTGATTTTGTTTCTGGTCAAGTTGACTTAGCAAAAAAAACAGGTGCGGAGATTGTATTCGGTCCAAATGCAGATCCAAGTTACGACATACATCAAGGAAAGGATGGAGAAGAATTTAAAATTGGGGCAGGTAAAATAACTTTATTACATACTCCGGGACATACAATGGAATCTTCATCATATTTAATTACCGATGAAAAAGGAAACACGCCTTATGTTTGTACGGGTGACTGTTTATTTATTGGAGATGTTGGAAGACCTGATTTAGCAGTAAAATCTGGAACATTAACACAAGCCGATTTGGCAGGACATTTATATGATTCCCTTAGAAATAAAATTATGGTCTTACCAGATGATATAATAGTTTATCCAAATCATGGTGCAGGTTCAGCTTGTGGGAAAAATATGAGTTCTGAAACTTTTGACACCCTTGGAAATCAAAAGAAAACAAATTATGCGTTGAGAGCAGATATGACGAAAGAAGAATTTATTGTAGAAGTAACAACCGGATTAAAACCGCCACCACAATATTTTGGGAATAATGTAAGAATGAATAAAGGTGTAAACATTAGTATTGATGAAGTTTTACATAGAGGAACAACACCTATTGATGCTGATACTTTCAAAGAAATGAGTGAGAGAAATGATACTTTGGTTATTGATACAAGATCAAAAGAGGTATATGCTGAAGAAGGAACAGTTCCAGGTGCATGGTATATTGGGGTAGATGGAAGTTTTGCTCCATGGGTTGGTGCTTTAATTAAAGATATAAATCAGAAAATAATATTTATAGCTGAAGGAGGAAGAGAACATGAAGTAGTAACTCGTTTTTCTAGAGTGGGGTATGACAATACTTTAGGTTATTTGCGAGGAGGAATGCATTCATGGAAAGCTGCAGGTCATAAATTTGATCAAATAGGTTCAATATCTGCAATTCAATTTGCCAATATGTTAAAAGATAAAGCTATGGAAGCTCCTTTAGATGTGAGAAAGGAATCTGAATATTTATCTGAACATGTAGTTGGTGTAGAAAATTTCCCATTAGATAGTATTCATTCTAACTTCTCAGAAATAAAATCAGATAAAGAATACTTTTTACATTGTGCTAGTGGATATAGGTCATTAATAGCAGCTTCAATTTTCCAGGCAAATGGAGTTAAAAAAGTAACTGATGTAAGAGGAGGTTTTAAAGACATTAAAGATTCAGGGGCAAAATTGACAGATTATGTGTGCCCAACAACATTGCTATAAAAAACAAATGTTCTTTTATTGAAATTAAGAGGGAGTTTTATGCTCCCTTTTTTCATTTAAGTAACTTTAGTTACTATAATAATTTAGTAGTAAATTTACATTTGCAAACTAAAAAAATTAAAAACATGAAAAAAATAGTTCAATTCTCATTAGTACTTTTGATAAGTATTTTAAATATAAATTGTACAAATAATAAACCTGCAAAAGATCAATCATCTTCAGGACAAATTATGGTAATTTCACCGGTAGATTTTAAGTCTAAATCGGTCAATCAAACAATAATTGATATAAGAACTCCAGGAGAGTATAGAGATGGATATATTGATGGAGCTGTAAATATTAATTTCTATGACAGAAACTTTTTAGAGCAAGTTTCAAAATTTGATAAAGAACAACCAATATTTATATATTGTAGATCAGGAAACAGAACTTCATCAGCTTCAAGAAAATTAAATAAGTATGGTTTTAAGCTAGTTTATGACCTAGACGGTGGAATAAAAAACTGGAAAAGAGCAAACAATAAAATTATAAAATAGTGAAGACAAAAATAGGTATATTAGTTTTAATATTAGCTGTTATCATATCTTGTAAAACTGAATTAACAGCAGAAGAAAAAGAAAGTTATTCCAAAAAAGGAGTTGAAATTGCACAGGCTTCATTTAAACAATTAAGCTCAGAATTAACAAAACAAATGAAAGCAGGTGGACCTGAATTAGCCATTCCCTTTTGTAATACTCAAGCTTCACCATTAATAAAGGAATTGGAAGAAAAATATTCAGTTGTTATTAAAAGGACTTCGGATAAAATTAGAAACCCTAAAAATAAAGCTACTTCAAGAGAAAGGGAAATTATAGATAGTTATAAGAATTTAATAGGCAACAATGAAAAATTAGCTCCTGTAGTTGAATTAGATATGAATAGTGCTAAGCATTTTTACACCCCTATAGTTCTTAAATCAAATTGTATTGTTTGCCATGGAAAACCGGGAGAAGATATTGCTGAACAAACAATTTTTTTATTAGAATCATTATATCCTGCTGATATGGCTATAGGTTATAAGGAAGGGGATTTGAGAGGGATTTGGAGTGTTGCCTTTAAAAATTAATGAAGAATAAATTAGATTAAAATATATAGAATAATGACAGTACTTGAAATATTAAATTTGAAATGTGGAGGTTGTGCCAACACAATAAAAAAAGGAATTCTATCAATTGATGGAGTAGATGAGGTAAATGTTGATGTTGAAACGTCAAAGGTATCAATAAATACAACTGATGAAACTTTAATTAACCAAGTTAAAGAAAAGCTGTCTAAAATGGGATATCCTGAAGTGGGAGATACGAATACTGTTTTACACAAGGCGAAATCATTTGTTAGTTGTGCAACTGGGAAAATGTCTTCAGAAGAATAAAAACTTAAAGAGTATAAAAAACCTGTGATGAAGATCACAGGTTTTTTCGTTTATAAATTAGTTTATTTTTATTTAGAACTTTAAAGTTGCTCCTAATAAAAAGTTTCTTGTAGCTTGTGGATAATAACCAGCTCCATCTACAGTTGTAGCTGTTCCAGGAACTGACCAAGTATCATCATATGTATAATAATAACCATTTGATACATATTTAACATTAAAAATGTTATTTACCAAAGCACTTAGAGTAATTGATTTAAATACACTTTTTGTAGGGATACTATATGTTAAGTTAAAGTCATTTACAAAGTAGCTTTTAAGTACATCGTTTTTTGAAACATAGCTTTCTAAATTCCCCATATGTTGTTCACCAACATATTTAGATAATAAAGATATTTGAACGTTGTCTGACGGTTTAAATATTACTGCATTACTAGCTACTACTTTAGGTGAAAAAGATAAGTTTGTTTTTCCTAAATCAACTACTTCTTCATTAATTGTAGCAAAGAAATCTACATTTTTATTATTACTTAGAGCAACATTTGGTTGAATAATAAATTGATCTGAAAGGTGAATTAATGCATCTATTTCTAACCCTAATCGGTAGCTTTTTCCACTTGTAGCTCTAATAGGTGCTCCAACATCATCAATAGCTCCTGTTAATACTAATTGGTCTTTGTAGAGCATATAATAAACATTTGAATTTACTTTAACTTTACCTGAATTATATCTCCAACCTAATTCAAAATCATTTAGTTTTTCAGCTGAACTTACTCCATTTTCAAAATCGTTTCTATTTGGTTCTCTATGAGCTCTTGCATAAGAAAGGTAGAAGTTATTATTATCGTTTGATTGATAAGTTATACCTGCTTTAGGATTGAAGAAAGAGAATTTTTTATCTACATTGATAGGATTTCTATCTGAAGTTAATCCTCCAGTTTCATATTTTACAAAACGTCCTTGAATATCTGTAAATAATGTCCAAGAGTTGTTTATTTTATGAGTAAGTTTTCCAAAAATACTTGATTCATTTTTCTTTGCATCACTAAAATAATAGCGATCTCTAATTTCAGAATTACTAGCAAACTCAGCCCAAATAATTTCTCCATAATGATCTCCAGTATAGTTTGAAAAAGAAGTTCCAAAGATCAATTCAGTCTTTTCACTAGCATAAGTTGCATTGAAATTAGCAACATAAAAGTTATTATCTAACCATCTTCTTCTAATTAAGTCAGTCTCATCAATTGTTTCTCCACCTAATGTGATTGGAGTTAAATCATAATCTGCAAAATCTTCACCTTCTTTATATTGCTCAAAAAATCCTTTACCTTTAGTATAGTTTAAGCCTATGTTTGTTGACCAGTTGTCATTTAATTTTTCGTTCCAATGCAATTGAAAGTGATTTTGCTTATAGTTATCAATTTCATTTTCATAAGTGTAAGGATTTTGTTTTCGGTCTTCTTCTAATTGTTCAGCAGTAATACCATACCAAGCTTGATACGTTTTTTCATGTCCGCCAAAAGTTAAGGCCTTAATTAATGTATTATCATCAGCATAGGCAGTCTGTAAAAAGTATGATTTTAAATCACTCCAAGCTCGGTCAATATAACCATCAGAATCTATTTTAGATAATCTACCAGAAATTTCGATATGATCATTAATTTTTCCAGTGCTAAACTTAACAGTATGTTTTTGTGTGTTATAAGAGCCAAAAGAACTGCTTATTTCACCAAAAGGATTGTCAGAAATAGCATTGGTTAATAGATTTAGGCTAGCTCCAAATGCTCCTGAACCATTTGTTGAAGTTCCAACACCACGCTGTAGTTGTAAATTTTCAACAGAAGAAGTAAAATCAGGCATATTTACCCAAAATGTACCTTGACTTTCAGTGTCATTATATGGTATTCCGTTAATAGTTACATTTACTCTAGAGGCATCACTACCACGAACGCGAATACCTGTATAACCAATACCGGCTCCTGCATCTGAAGTTGTTACTACAGAAGGAAGGAAATTCATCATAATAGGAATATCTTGTCCTAAGTTTCTTTTCTCTAACTCTTTTTTGTCAACATTGCTAAATGTAACCGGTGAAGTTGCTTTTGCTCTAATTGAAGATACTAAAACTTCATCTAGTTTTACAAAACTATCAGCCATATCTATAGAAATGGTTGTGTTTTTAGTTAATTCAATTTCAATTTCCTTTGGTTGGCTAACAATACTTACAACCAAAACGTAATTTCCTTTCTTTAAATTAAAAGAAAATTTTCCATCAAAATCTGTTGTAGCTCCTTGATTTGTTCCTTTAATTAAAACAGTTGCACCAGGTAATGGATTTTTTCCATCATTTACTTTTCCTGAGAGTTTAAATAATTCTTGTGAGTTTGCATTGAACGAAAATGCAATGATTAAAAAAGCTACTAGTAACTTTGCTTTTTTAAGGTTCAATTTTAAATTTTGTTTCATTTTAATAAAATAAAACGATTTAAAAAGAGGTAATTAATCGATGTTATGAATAATTATTTAGTTAATGTTTTCAACGATTTTACTCGTTAAAATGTTGTCCCTTAACAGCATTACCTGTTCAGGTTCATTGGGTTTGATCTCAGCCGATATTAGGCACCCCTTTTGAGATGCTGCAAAATTACAAATAACTTATTGATAAAAACTAGAAAAAAATAAAAAATTATTCTGTTGGAGGTTTTTGCCTTGAAGCCTTTTTAAAAGCATGTTTTTTCTTTTTCTCTAGACGTTTTCTAATACTAGATTTACTAGGTTTGGTAGGTTTTCTTTTTATTGGAACTTTAAGTCCGTTTGAAATTATTTCAATAAAACGTTTTATTACAAGCTCTTTATTTTTATGTTGACTTCTACTTTCATCACATTGTAATAGTAAAACAACATCTTTAGTGAGTTTTGTTTTTAAGTTTTTTTGAAGCAACTCCTTTTCTTCTTCTGAAAGTAACATTGAGTTTGCTAGATCGAAAATCAACTCAATTTTTGAAGAAACTTTATTTACGTGTTGACCACCTGCACCACTACTTCTAACAGCTTTAAATTTGAGTTCCTTTATTAAATTTTCCTTATTCATTTAATCTTGAACATTGAAATCATTATTTTGTTGATGTAAGAAATGTAAGTCAAGATCTTCTAAATCATCAGAGAAACTTTGAAGATCTTTTCTAGATTTTAGAATACTATTAATTTCTTTTATTGCCCGTTTAAAGCGTGTGTTTTTATCTCCTTTCAAGGTAATATATGGTCTGTTGTATTTTTTCAATGCAGTTTCAAAGGCATTAAACATCTCTAATCTTTCTTGAGGCCGATCTCTTAAATCATCTTTTTCCCAAGGAGTATCTATATAAGTTAGCAAGTATAAATCGTAGGTGTTAGCACGAGCTGCTTTTTCTAGTATTGGATCTACAAAACCACCATAAAATTCTTCAGAATAAACCTTTGTTTCCAATAAATCAGTATCACAAATTAAAACTTTATCAGCTTTTCTTGCCAAATCATTTTCAATTTTCATTTGACCAATTGCAATTGGTAGCAAATCTGAACTCTCACAAGTTTTCCGTTCATTGTTCCATTTATCTTGTAAATACTCACGCGCATACTCAGCAGCCCAAACAGTATTGTAATACCTTGCTAACTGTTTAGAAAGTGTTGTCTTTCCAGTGCTTTCAGGACCGAAAAGAACAATCTTAACAATGTTTATATCAGTTTGTTTAAGTTTTTCTTCCATGCTAAATAACCATAAATTGCAATTATTGTAAATACAAAATATTGAATACTTGTAAAGGTTAACCCTTTATAAAAATACAATGGAACCGAAATTATATCTCCAAAAATCCAAAAAATCCAGTTTTCTAATTTTTTGCGTGCCATAAGCCACATTCCAACAAAAAATATTCCAGTTGTAATAGTATCAACATAGGCAACCCAACTCGTCCATTTATCAAAACTCTGATAAATGATAAAAACAAAAAACATTGTTAAAATAAAAAGGATTACTGCTTGTTGTTTTTCTTTTTTTGTGGTCTCTGTAATTGGTGTACTATGTGTTGCATCTACTTTTCTTGTCCAAATATACCAACCATAAATACTCATTATAAAATAGTACCCATTTATCATCATATCACCAAGTAACCCCCATTTTAATAGTAAATATACAAAAATGCTGGTACTTACCATTCCGGTAGGATAAACCCATATTTTATTCTGTTTGGAATACCAAACAGATAAAAATCCAAAAATTACACCTATTATTTCTAATGTAATATCAATATTGGCGTATTCACTATATTGACTAAAAAGTAAATCAAAAAGATGGTTCATAGTTGCTTCTATCTGATTTTACAATTTTAAAGTTTGCGATAACTCGTTCGGTATCCTGGAATGTTCCTTCCAAAGCTTCAGTTAAAAAAGGCATTACTTTATTGTAATCACCATATATTTGAGTGCTTAACGGATTCTCAAGAACCGTAAATTCAGAATTTCTTAATTTTTTTATGAATCCCTTTATAACAGATTTATATTCATCTTGAATAGGAATCAATGTCAATTCTACTGATATTTTCATTTTTTAAATTTTTAAAGTGTTGTTCTCAAATGCAGTACCAATTACCACAAGGTCGGCACCATTTTTATATGCATTTTGTAAATCATTTTTGGTTCTAATTCCACCTCCAACAATAAGCGGAATTGAAATATTGTTTTTTACAGTTTTAATTATTTCTGTCGAAACAGGAATCTTCGCTCCACTTCCAGCTTCAAGATATATTAATTGTTTTCCTTTATACATTCCTGCAATTGCAGTAGAAGTTGCAAGTTCAATGTTTTCTTGGGGAATTGGAGTTGTTTTGCTTATTTTTAATACAGATGAATTTGTCCCTCCATCAATTAAAATATATCCTGTTGGAATAATTTCTAAAGATGAATTTTTTAGGTAGGGAACAGATTTTATTTGCTGTTCTATTAAATACTCTGGATTTCTTCCTGAGAGTAATGATAAAAATAGTAGTCCATCGGCGTAATTTGTGACTTGCGAGTAATCTCCAGGGAATAAAATAATAGGAGTATTCGTGAATTCTTTTATTCTTTTTACAAATAATTCAGTTAAACCATTTGCAACATAACTACCACCAACAAAAATATAATTAGCTTTTAGAAGCTCTAGTTTTTTAACTATTTCTGAAATTTCTTTTACTGAAGTTTTATCAGGGTCTAATAAAATAGCAAGAAGTTTTTCTCCTTTATTAGATGCTTCTTTGATGTTTTCTAAAATTGAGTCAGTCATTTTTAGAAGTGTCTAAGGCATAAACAAGTGTAAAACCTTCAATTTGTTCAAATTCAAGGTCATATTTTTTATCCCAATCTTCAGCCTTTATAAATCCAGTTGATTTTCCATCTCCAATTTGAAATGAATTGATATCTATATCATTTTTAAAAGTTAGTCCGCCATAAGGATATATTTTATACAAACTTTCTTTAGCTCCCCAAATTACTGTTAACTGTTCAATATAATCATCATCTTCGTGAATAAAGCCTCTTTCAAAATTGACAAACTTATGTTGTATAATTTTAATTTTTTCACGGTTTTTCTCCATATCAATTCCTACTTCTTTATCGCTAATAATAATTGCTGAAAAAGTAAATGAATGAGTTATTGAAATATGCTTACCATCGTGTAAATGAGGTTTTCCATTTGGAGTGTAATATAAATCAAAATCAGAATAACCAGCTTCTTTTAATAAATGTCTTATGCTCAAGAATCCACGTTGGTGAATTTTTGACTTCATTGATAACAATCTTTCTTTACTTCTGTCAGTTAATGGAATATTTTCCGACAATTCATCAAAAGATGCTTCAATTTTCCACACATAAACAGTTGTGTGATAGTTCGGTTTAATTGTTTTATATAAAGGCATTTATAATCTCAAAGGTATTTCGTACTTTTGCAAAATCTTAAACAAATAAAATTTATTTGTTTTAAATAAACAACAAATTTAATAAATATGAGTGCAGAAACATCAACATACGTAAAATATAAAGTAAAAGATATCAATCTTGCTGACTGGGGACGTAAAGAAATTGAACTGGCAGAGGCAGAAATGCCTGGGTTAATGAGCTTAAGAGAAGAGTATAAAGGTCAAAAACCATTAAAAGGTGCAAGGATTGCTGGATGTTTACATATGACAATCCAAACTGCTGTATTAATTGAAACATTGGTTGATTTAGGAGCTGAGGTTACTTGGAGTTCTTGTAATATATTTTCTACACAAGATCAAGCTGCTGCTGCAATTGCTGCTGCAGGAGTTTCAGTATATGCTTGGAAAGATATGACTGACGAGGAATTTGACTGGTGTATTGAACAAACATTATTCTTTGGTGAAGATAAAAAACCGTTGAATTTAATTTTAGATGATGGAGGAGATTTAACAAATATGGTATTAGATAAGTATCCTGAGTTAGCTGCTGGAATTAATGGTTTAAGTGAAGAAACTACAACAGGAGTTCACCGTTTATATGATAGAATGAAAGCTGGAACATTACCAATGCCTGCTATTAACGTAAACGATTCTGTTACAAAATCTAAATTTGATAATAAATATGGATGTAGAGAAAGTGCTGTAGATGCAATTCGTAGAGCTACAGATATTATGTTAGCAGGTAAACGTGTTGTTGTTTGTGGTTATGGTGATGTTGGTAAAGGTACTGCAGCATCTTTTAGAGGAACTGGTGCTATTGTAACAATTACTGAAATTGATCCAATTTGTGCGTTACAGGCTGCAATGGATGGTTTTGAAGTAAAAAGATTGGATACTGTTGTTGGAAAAGCTGATATTGTAATTACAACCACAGGAAATAAAGATATTGTTCAAGGTCAACACTTTGAAGCAATGAAAGACAAAACAATAGTTTGTAATATTGGTCATTTTGATAATGAGATTGATATGGCTTGGTTAAACAAAAAATATGGTTCTTCTAAAGTTGAAATTAAACCTCAGGTTGATAAATATACTGTTGGTGAAAATGAAATCATCATTTTAGCTGAAGGTCGTTTAGTAAATCTTGGTTGTGCAACTGGTCATCCAAGTTTTGTAATGAGTAATTCATTTACAAACCAAACATTGGCACAATTAGAGCTTTGGAATAACAGAGAAGCGTATGAAAATAAAGTTTATATGTTACCAAAACATTTAGATGAAAAAGTGGCTCGTTTACATTTAGAAAAAATTGGTGTGGAATTAGAAACACTTAGAGATGATCAAGCTGAATATATTGGTGTAACTGTTGAGGGACCATTTAAACCTGAATATTACAGATACTAATATTAAGTAAAATGCATAAATATAAAAGGCTTCATTAATTGTTTTAATGAAGCCTTTTTTTCTTCAAAAATTTCTAAAAATATCAATATCTTTGCTGAAATTTTTTTTATGAAAACCATTTTAGTACCTCTTGGAAATACAGATAAAGCGATAAATACCTTACAATATGCAATTGATTTTGCCTCAGAAGTAAATGCACAAATTTATATAGTTCACGTTTTTGGATCAGCAAAAGTAACTGGTCTTCTTAGAAATATTGATGATGTTATTGAAAGTAGAACTAAAAAAGAAATTGTAGAGGTTTTATCTAAGGTAGATGTAAAAAATATTGATATTAAAGCTATTACTGCTAAAGGTAAAATTTTAGATGTTATTGCAAGAGCTTCAAAAGAATTAAATGTTGATTTAATAATTTCTTCAGCAAATATTACCAGTGCAGACTCTTCACTTTATGTAGGAACAATTACAGGAGGTATCGTTAAAAGAACAGAACTACCAATGCTAATTATTCCTATGAATTGTAAATTTAAACCATTTACCAATAGTTTAATAGGTCTTAGATCAGGTGTTATTAGAAAACAAGATGTATTAAAACCTTTAGAGTATTTAGTTGATTGTTTTAAAATGAATGTTAATTTATTACACGTAATTACTCCTCACAATAAAGAAGTGGATAATGCATTACACGAAGATTTTAAAACAATTTCTGGTTCAATTTCAACCAGTGAAAATGCAACTGTTTATCAAGGAGTTTTAGAGCATCTAAAAACGATTAATCCCGATTTATTGTGTGTAATTAGAAGAAAACGAGGTTTCTTTGCCAAGTTATGGGAGCAAAACAGTATTCAAAAAATTGATTTTGAAAGTAGAATTCCTTTATTAGTTCTTAAAGGAAATTTATAATTTGTTAGGATGTAACTTGTCTGGCTAGTGTATTTGACTGACAGAATTCAAAGAATATATTATTATAACCTTGAAGCTATGTTTGTATATAGATTTCAAGGTTTTTTTATGAGTTGAGGATTAGTGTTTTTTTGATTTATAGTGCTAATAATTTGTAAGAATAGCAGGTTGAATATTTTAGTTATATAAGAAAACAACATAATAATATTTGATGATTGAATTGTTACTATGATAATTGTCATTAGTATATGCTTGAAAAGTATGTAATATTGGATTTATTTTTTAATAAACTTAATTTCATTTGCTATGAAAAAATTACTTCAATCTTTGATTGGACTTCTTTCAGTTATAATATTATTTATAACTTGTTCTAAAGATGAACCGATAATTCAACATTCTTTAACTGTTCAGATTACGCCTGAGGAAGGAGGTAGTGTTTCTCCATTGTCGGGAAATATTAATGACGGAGAAGCAATTTCTTTAAAAGCAATACCTACTTCAGAATATATTTTTAAAAATTGGTCTGGGGATGCATCAGGAATTAGTAACCCTACAACAGTAGTAATGAACTCTGATAAAACAGTAACGGCGGTATTTGAAAGAAAAAAGTATATTTTGTCTATTGAAATAGAAGGAGAAGGTAAAGTAAATGAGACTGAACTTTCATCTAAGACAAATGGAGGATATCCATCAGGGAATGTTGTGAAATTAGAGGCTGTACCTGAAGAAGGTTGGGAGTTTGTTGAATGGAGTGGAGATTTAACAGGGGTAGATAATCCAAAGAATATAACTGTTGATAAAGCTAAGCAAGTAAAAGCGATATTTCAGCCAGTTTTGTATAATCAGATTTTGGGTAAATGGAACATAGATAATTCAAAATTGATAAGCTCAAAGAGCTCAAATGGTATTGGGGTGAAATCAAATGAAAAAGAATGTATCTTATATTCTATTATTTTTAATTCGGATGGCTCATTCATTTTAAGTTTAAACTCGGGGGAAATTCAAGGAACCTTTTATTTTGATAGCTCAAATTCTATTATTCTTAATAATAAAGGAAAGTTTGATAATATTCACATCAATAACAATGTTTTAAACTTTCATTTGAATCTCAATAATCTATGTGAAATGGATGTAGATGCGGATGTTGATAACAACTATAATGAAGGTGATTGTGTTTCGTTTTTAAATTGTTTTGATAATAATTTGTGGGTTCTGCAAACAGAACACGAATTTAAATTTATTCGTGTAAAAAATAATCTTTCTGAAACTTGGTTGGAACTATATACTTTTAATAGTACATGGGGTTGTACTGTTGAATCAATCACAAACGTTACAGGTGGTTATAATCCGGTTTTAATAGAGAATACTATTGAGAAATTGACTTTTGTTCTGGGTAATACTACAGAAGGAGATATTCAAGTACAGTTTCAAATTATGACAAATGATAATCTTTCAGTTAGTTATAACTATGATAACGATAGTTTAGACAGAACAGATTATTATGAATTAAGTAATGAGGAAAACTTAAACCAATATTTACAGTCGCTTTCGGACTGTACAGAAAATAGTATTGATGAAGATTATGATGGAGTTTATAATAACCTTGATTTGTGTGAAAACACGCTTAAAGGAGAGAACGTAGATATTAACGGTTGTTCAGACTCACAAAAGGATAGCGATGGCGATAATATAATGGATAATATTGATATTTGCCCAAACACACCTATTGGTGAAGCAGTGAATGTAAATGGATGTTCTTTGTCTCAAATTGATTCTGATGAAGATGGAATAATGGATAGTGTTGATATTTGCCCAAATACTCCAATAGGAGAAAGTATTAATGTTTATGGTTGTTCTGATTCACAAATCGATTCTGATAAAGATGGTATAATGGACGATATTGATGTTTGTCCTAATACTCCAATCGGAGAGAGTATTAATATTAATGGTTGTTCAGAATCACAAATAGATGATGATAATGATGGGGTCATGAATTCTGAGGACTCTTGCCCGAATACGCCTGTTGAAGAAACTGTGAATACTAACGGTTGTTCAAATTCACAGTTGGATGATGATAATGATGGCATTATGAACTCTGATGATGCATGTCCAAATACACCTATCGATGAAGTTGTAAATATTAATGGTTGTTCTGATTCACAAATTGATTCAGATGAAGATGGTATAATGAATAATACTGACATTTGTCCAAATACTCCTGTTGAAGAAACTGCAAATGCCAACGGTTGTTCGAATTCACAGTTGGATGATGATATTGATGGTGTTATGAATACTGAAGATTCATGTCCAAATACACCTATTGGAGAAAGTGTGAATACTAATGGATGTTCTCTTTCACAAATTGATACTGATGGAGATGGTATCATGGATAATACTGATATTTGTCCAAATACTCCTTCAGAAGAAACTGTTAATATTAACGGTTGTTCAAATTCACAGTTAGATGATGATAATGATGGGGTAATGAATCCAGAAGATTCATGTTCAAACACACCTATTGGTGAAGCGGTGAATGCAAATGGGTGTTCTTCTTCACAAATTGATACTGATGGAGACGGCGTAACGGATAATGATGATACTTGTCCAAATACGGCTATTGGTAAAGAAGTTGATTCTTCAGGATGTTCGAATTCTCAAAAAGATACGGATGAGGATGGTGTGAATGATGATGTCGATTTGTGCTCCAACACTCCTAATCATGAAAGTGTTAATGAAAATGGATGTTCAACTTCGCAAATTGATACTGATAAAGATGGAATAATGGATAATATTGATGATTGCCCAAATACTATTTTGGGTGAAGCAGTTAATGAATATGGTTGTTCAATTGCTCATTTAACGTATGTTCCAGATAACAATTTTGAACAAGCTTTGATTGATTTGGGATTTGATGACACCTTAGATAACTATGTGGTTTCAG
>Ga0193960_1000297_pt1 | contig 20770 bp, 16 predicted proteins | sample FB_3_MG_FD_140338 | JGI IMG/M metagenome (GOLD analysis project Ga0193960, IMG submission 140338) | Microbial mat bacterial communities from the Broadkill River, Lewes, Delaware, United States - FB_3_MG | ecosystem: Environmental > Aquatic > Freshwater > River > Microbial mats | place: USA... | reverse complement strand
TACAGTATTAGCGATTCACCGATGGCCGCAAACCATATGATCCAACAAGGAATAGGCATCGGCTTTCAATTACCCGAGATGATTGATCAGGAGATAAGCCAAGGTGAGTTAAAGATCCTTTGCCCAGAATGGGGAGGAGAACTAATGCACTGCCAGTTAATATATTCTTCTCGGCACCAGCTACCAAACCGAGTCAGACGATTGATTGATTTTCTATTACCTGATTAAAAATCGCTTCCCACTTAACGACCGAACAACTCATCAAAATTTATTATTTCTGTCACTTAAACGTCACTATATGTCGTTAGCGTTGAGCACCTTATTTTTCAATCGTTTTATATGGGATGTTCTATGTCTATGCTGCAAGGTTCACACACGCTGAAAACACTGGCGCTCTCTATCGGCGCCGCTCTATTAACAACAACTGCTTACGCTGCACCTATTCAAGTAACAAGCAGCAAAGACAGTGGTGAGGGTTCATTACGAGCAGCCCTTGAGATGGTTGCAGCAGGCAGCGCGGATAGCATCATCATTACAACTGAAGATGATATCGAGATCACCTCTACTCTGACCTACAACGGCCATACTCCCATCTCTATTTACGGCAACGGCCAGACTATTGAAACAGATAAGAACATCGATCTATTGGCTATTACTGCAGGCGCAAACCTAAATATTAGCCATCTTAAGTTTGAAGGTCCTGGTGGTTTTAGTATTACAAATCGCGGCGACCAACAAGGCGAAGCTGGCAAAGGCATTTTCGTTAACCTTCGAAATGACCAAACTGGCACTGTCACCGTGACATTGAATGATGTTGAGGTCAGCGGCGTTGCTTATCACGGCATCCATCTATCCGATTGCGATATCGCTAAAGACTGCGGCGCTGGTGCGGGCGGTCAAGGCGGCGGTTCTGCTGCTTCTATCGCGGTGAACGCTTATAACGTTAAGGTACATAACGTTGGTTACGGCCGTGTAGATGGCGATGGCCTGCGTGTAGATGAGCGCAACGAGGGCGATATTCTATTTACGGCTCACAACTCTAGCTTCACAAAAGTGGGCGCCGATGGCGTTGAATTAGATGAAGGCCAAAACGGCAGCGTTATTGTTAACGCGACCAACGTTGATTTCTCGAATAATGGCGACTACTGCCAAAAGGACCTATTAGAGAAACTATTGCCTTCGCCTGTTGAAGCGGAATTTAAAGACGGCGAAATGTCCGAAGATAAAGTGCCTATGGCGATCACCGGATCTGCCGATGATAAATGCTTTGAACGTGAAGTTGATCTATATGCTTCGGGTTCTGTAGAAGCGTACGAATTCGGAATCGATTACGATGATGGTTTCGATATCGATGAAGCGGGCAATGGCGGTATCAAAGCAGTCATATACTCCTCGACCATCCATAACAATCTAGATGAAGGCTTAGACTTTGATGAAGAGGGTGAAGGCAACGTCGAGATCACTGTGATCGATAGCAAAGCTTCAGGTAATACCGATGACGGCTTTAAAGTGACAGAGGAAGACAACGGCAATCTTAGCGCATTGTTCTCTTCCGTTAAGTCTCATAAAAACAGCGGCAAAGGCATTGTGTTAGAAGCCAAAAACAGCGGCACCGTTGCAGCCTTCATTGAAAACAGCGAAACAGAAGATAACGATAGCGGCAAAAAGTCTGGCCTTAAGATCAAGGGCAAGGGCGTTATCACACTAAGAAATTCTGAAATAGAAGATGGCTATAAAGCAAAAAAAGCTGAGATTGTAAAAATCTAAGCCCGCTTAATAACAAAAAAGGGGAGCTATCAGCTCCCCTTATTGCAACCATAAGATAGTTAAAGCTAGCTATCTTCTAGAGGATAAACCCCATCTTCGTCGTGCACCTCTTTACCATTTAGAGGCGGGTTGAACACACACGCAAGCTTAAGCTCAGTATGTGCTCTAAGAAGATGCTCATCATTGTTATCAAGAATATAGATAGAGCCAGGTTTGATCGGGTGAATAGCCGCATCATCTAGCGTTTCAACCTCTCCTTCACCACTAATGCAGTAAACAGATTCCAAGTGGTTCTGATACCAAATATGCGTTTCTGTCCCTGCATAAATTGTAGTGATATGGAATGAAAAACCCATATTGTCATCTTTCAACAACAGGCGAGTACTCTCCCAATGGCCATCAGGGGAGACAACTCTACGTTCAGATTTTTCAGCATCTTGTAATGTACGCACAATCATTCTCTTACTTACCTACTTAAGCTTGTTGTTGATAAACGGTATCGAAATAATCAGTATCTTCAGGAATATTATTCTCCGAAGCACAGACTTCTTTAATCGCTTGCTCAACAATATCAATCCCTTTCGCTAAGCTATCTTCACTAATAATTAACGGGCAAAGGAACTTAACAACCTGATCATCAGCACCACTGGTTTCGATCATCAGACCATTTTGGAAACACTTTTTAGTGATTTTAGACGCGAGTTCACCATTCACACAGTTAATCCCTTGGAACATACCGCGACCACGTGTAGTGAAATTGCCTTCACCATATTGCTCAATAATCTTTTCTAAGCGGTCAGAGATATACTGACCTTTTTTCTTAATCGCCTTAGAGAAAGCATCATCCGACCAGTAATGATCAATGGCTGCTTTTGCTGTAACAAAAGCAAAGTTGTTACCACGGAAAGTACCGTTATGCTCACCCGGCTTCCACTGATCGAGTTCTGGTTTAAACAAAACCACAGCAAACGGTAAACCATAACCCCCTATGGATTTTGATAAAGTCACAATATCAGGGCTAATGCCTGCTTCCTCGAAGCTGAAGTAGGTTCCGGTACGACCACAACCCGCTTGAATATCATCAACGATAAGCAGAATATCGTGCTTACGACAAACCGTTTCTAGATTCTGAAGCCACTGGAAGCGAGCAACGTTTATACCGCCCTCACCTTGTACGGTTTCAACGAGAACCGCAGCAGGCAGATCAACACCACTACTGGTATCTGATAAGACTTTATCCAGATATTCGATGGTATCAACTTCGTCACCCAGATAACCGTCATAAGGCATCCGAGTAACACCGCTCAAACTCACACCCGCAGCGCCACGGTGGTGAGAGTTACCCGTCGCCGCCAATGACCCTAAACTGACACCGTGGAAACCATTGGTAAAGGAGATCACGTTTTCACGGCCAGTGATATTACGCGCAAGCTTTAGAGCTGCTTCAACAGCATTAGTACCCGTTGGCCCCGTAAACTGCATGACATAATCAAGTTTTCTTGGCTTTAAAATTTTCTCATTGAAAGCTTCCAGGAATTCTCCCTTCGCTTTCGTATGCATATCCAAACCATGGGTAATGCCATCATCTTCGATATATTTCAAAAGTAGAGGCTTAAAAAGATCATTGTTATGACCGTAATTCAGGGTTCCGGCACCTGCTAGAAAATCTAAATACTGATTCCCCTCTTCATCGTACAAGAACTCATTCTTTGCACGATTAAAAACGCGTGGAAACGAACGAGCATAGGACTGAACTTCAGATTCAATCTCATCAAAAATTTTCATCATAGCCTCCAGAAGGCTTGGTAAATGTAATTAGGTGCTTATGCTTAACCAGCCAATATGGGCGTAAACTGCTTGGTTGGGCCCGCGCGATAAAGGACCTCATCCTCATGCTCACCGTCAAAGTGAACATCTCTCGCAAATAGGACGCTGGTTTCAAAGTGCATGTGATGTGCTTTAAAAAAACGTTCAAACAGTTTCTGGGAAGCACCATTACTTGGCGAAATAGTGGTTTCCATAAAATGGAGGTTTTCATTTCGATGAAAAAGGCGCGTTAACATCTGCGATGCCACACCTTGCCCTCTGCACTTGCTACTAAGCGCAACCTGCCAAACGAACAACGTATCTAAACGTTTAGCGGGGGTATAACCCGAAATAAAACCAACCACCTCACCCTGAGCATCTTCAGCAACAATTGACGTCTCAGCAAAATCGGTGCACTGCAATAGATTGCAATACAAGGAATTAGTATCTAAAGGGGGGCATTGGCTTATCAGTGTATGAACGGCTGATCCATCAGCAGAAGTCGGCTTTCTGTAGGCAATTTCCATAGTAATACTATTGTTTTGCTATTCAAATATTTCGTAATACTATAAATCAAAAACAAAAAATAAACAGTAATCCAATAAAAAACAACCAAAAACAGGCCTAAATGACTAAAAAAACCTAATTATACAATTTTAGTGCAAAATCAAACTTTGCATTACGAAGTATTAAGCAATAAACGTTAATAAAAATTAGGGTTTCACACTATACAAAAGTAACAAAAAACATAGAGACATGAAGGGTATTTGTAACACCAAGGTCACTAGAAACAAAAGAGGGAGTTAACTACCGAGCCAAAACTGCGGAAAAACATATAGGCACAAAGTATATTGAATACTCATTCACACCAACGTTGCACAGAAGTGCTGTCGTTCGAAAGAGGGAGAAGGAAGCGTGCTTAGTCTAAAGTCACTGCGCTTAGGAGCACCGCAACATAAGTAGAGGCCTATCAACTAAGCTGATAAGCCTTTGGGTAGTAAATTTAAGTACGCAACTCTGAAACGAGGAGATCTAACTGCTTTAAGCCCCGACTAATTTCCATACTGATATCAGCCGTTTTATCCGCACTATCACTGGTATTGTTAGCATACTCGGAGATACTGGATAAATTCATATGAATATCTCGAACAACGGCAGACTGCTCTTCCGCAGCGGCTGCGATCTGCGTATTCATTGCCGACATATTTTCCACTGCGGAGCTTGCTTCGCTTAGCTCTGCTGCCGTTTTCTGCGCTTGAGTGATACATAGTGCAGCATTTTCTTGGCTCAACTGCATCACTTCTACAGCCCCAGAGGTTCCCCCCTGTAAATTCTCTAATAGTTCTTGAATATTTTCGGTTGATTGCTGCGTCCGCTGGGACAATGAACGAACTTCATCCGCCACCACAGCAAACCCTCGCCCAGATTCACCTGCTCTGGCAGCTTCTATTGCAGCATTAAGAGCCAGCAAATTTGTTTGCTCAGCAATGCCTCTAATATCACCCAAAACCTCTCCTATTCTATTTGTCTCTGCCACTAAGGAGGTTAGCTTTGTCGCTGCGTTTTCAACATTGTGACTTAGCTCCTGAATAACACTTTGATTTTTAACGGCCAATTCAGAACCGATCTGCACCTTATCAAGCACACTAGATCCCAAGTTCGAGGCATGCACCGTAGATTCTGCGATTTCACTGACACTTCCTGCCATCTCTTCAACGGATGTAGCAACGCGCTGGGTCTCATTTTTTTGCTGGTTGACTTGGTCGCGCGTAGCTTCCATTACAACGATAGTGTTCTCTGAACGTTCAGCCAAACCTGAAGAGGTATTACGTATAGAAGCGACCATTCGCCCTAGTTTCTCAAGCAGTTTATTAAAGGCATCTGCCGCATCAGATGTTTCGTCTTTACCGGTCACTGGTAAACGGACACTCAGGTCACCATCTCCTTCTGCTAATTCACGCAAACGATCTCGCATATTAACAACAGGCCCAACGATAGATTTAGACATTAAGATCGGCACGATCGTCGCCATGACTAAAGCGGCGATAAAAAGAGAAGCGATTAATTTTAACGCCGTAATTTCATCATGCTCTGCACGCTGCGAGGCCTCCAGAGTAAATTGCTGAATCTGCGTCAGTGCATCCACCAACTCATGATCAATCTTATCTTCTAAGGCGATTATTTCAGGCGCAGACACTATCGCTTGAGAAGCCGTGCCAGCGGTCACCTTTTCCAGTAGAGCTAGGGCTTGTGTATCATATATTTTGTGATTGTTATCAATTTTAACAATCGTATCGAGTAAGGTTTCGAATTGAACCTCCGCTTCAGCGCTATGCGTACCTTTAATAGCGTGCTCAAGCATCTCTTCTAAATGCTTAAACTCCTCTTCTACACTCTCCGCTAGCCCCCTAAACTTTTTTAAAGCGACCTCAAGTTCTTGGCTACGATTCTCACCATACTTTGTAGCAACCGCATAGGATAAGCCTCTTTCAAACAGAATTGCTTGTTCTAATTGATGCTGAGATATATCAGACAGTTTGTTACTGATAGGGATATCTTGTTCAGCGATATCGACAAGCTCGGTACCTATTTTTTTCATTTGAATAACAGCCACGCCACCAATTAAAACAATCAGAAAAACGTTGATGAAAGCCAAAATATAGATTCGGGTAGAAATTCTTAAAAAATTTAGCGACATCGAAGCTGCACCTCAAGTTTGAATGGAGAGAATTACTTTCACTTACGGCAAGGAAGCATTGAGCATTAACCACTCATAAACAAAGGTTAATATTCAATTATTCCTTATTTAAAACAACCTTTTATATCGTTTTTTGGAGGAAAAAAACAGCTCAATTATGACAAACTTTACATATCACTTAATAATTATTAACTTTTTAAGCATTTGCTAAATTAGCGCACTTTTTTTGGTGCAAATAAACTGCATTAAAAAGATAAATAGCACCAATTTCTCTCCCGCTTTTGCCACCTTTACGATGTCATGTAGTATGTTGGCTTATTCACTACGAACCGACGTTTGGTAGGCACTGCCACTATTTAGGAACGATTACATGGGCGTTATCCGAATCCTCAGCCTTGTACTTCTAGGTTTTACCTCTGCACTGAGTCATGCGGAGCAGATTAATGTGGCGGTTGCATCGAACTTTACGGCACCCATGCAAGCTATCGTAAAAGCATTTGAAGAACAATCTGAACACCGTATCAAACTATCCTTTGGTTCTTCTGGAAAGCTCTTCGCCCAGATCACGCACGGCGCACCTTTTGCTATCTTTTTCTCAGCCGACCAAACAAAACCAAAAATATTAGAAGAGAAGGGATTAACGGTTCAAGGTTCCCGCTTTACCTATGCAACGGGAGCCTTAGCGCTCTGGTCTACCGATCCAACCTTTCTTGATGACACGGCATCAAGATTACAGCACGGAGACTTTAAAAAGCTTGCCTTAGCAAACCCTAAACTGGCCCCTTATGGCGTGGCAGCACACGAAGTACTTGAATACTACTCACTGCTTAAAGCAACACGGGCAAAATGGGTCCAAGGTGAGAACATTTCGCAGACCTATCAATTCATCAGCACTGGAAATGCGGAACTAGGCTTTGTTGCGGTTTCTCAGATTATGCAGCAGGGCGCGATAAAGACAGGATCAAGCTGGATTATACCTCGGGAGTTATATAGCCCTATCAAGCAAGATGTAGCACTATTACGACAGGGTAAAGATAACCCTGCTGCTGAAGCACTGTTGCAGTTTTTTCATACAGCCCAAGCAATCGACATTCTGGAATCATATGGCTATATCACCGCACCCTCACTGGATAAGTAACGTATAGATATGATCTTTTCTGACAGTGATATCGCAGCTATCTGGCTAACGCTTCGCTTAGCAACAACCGTAACCGTTGTGTTGCTCATTATCGGCACACCCATCGCGTGGTGGCTAGCCAGAACAAAGTCTTGGCTAAAAGGCCCGATTGGTGCGCTGGTTGCTCTGCCGTTAGTGTTGCCCCCCACTGTTTTGGGCTTTTACCTGTTAATTGCAATGGGTCCTCAAGGTGTGCTGGGACAATTTACCACCAGCTTAGGTTTAGGCACTTTACCCTTTACATTTTGGGGCCTTGTAGTTGCATCCGTATTTTACTCTATGCCCTTTGTTGTCCAGCCGATTCAAAACGCAATGGAAGCTCTAGGGGATCGGCCTTTGGAAGCCGCCGCTACACTTAGAGCGGGCCCTATCGATCGTTTTTTTAGCATCGTACTGCCTTTAGCCAAACCGGGCTTTATCACCGCAGCCATTCTAGGGTTTGCTCATACGGTAGGTGAGTTTGGTATCGTACTAATGATTGGCGGTAATATCCCAGGTGAGACTCGCGTAGTATCGGTCCAAATATATGACCATGTTGAAGCACTTGAATACACTCAAGCACACTTGTTAGCGGGTGTGATGATTGCGTTTTCGTTTACCGTACTTCTTGGGCTTTATTGGTTCCAACGTAAGAGCCCCTTACTCATATTAAAATGATGGCAGATCTAGAGGTGGTTGTGGATAAAACAGATATTAACAAGCAAGCGATTCATGCCTGCTTCAACGTTACTTATCCACAAGCACAGAGCTGTGCGCTAGATGTCAATTTAACACTGCCTGGTCGAGGCATTACCGCAATATTCGGCCACTCGGGTTCTGGCAAAACCACGCTACTTCGTTGTATTGCGGGTTTAAAAAAATTAGCACAAGGAAATTTAAGTGTTAATGATGTTATCTGGCAAAACCAAAGCACCTTTACCCCCACTCATAAGCGCCCTCTTGGCTATGTTTTCCAAGAAGCGAGTCTGTTCCCCCATTTAACCGCCCAAGGGAATCTCAATTACGCGATCAAACGTGCCGATGAAAAAATAAGTGACGAAGATTACCAACGCGTCATTGAAACGATGGGGATCGAAACAATATTGCAGCAATACCCCCAACAATTATCGGGAGGACAGCGACAACGGGTTGCAATAGCGCGAGCCCTATTAATACAACCGCAGTTACTGTTAATGGATGAGCCTTTGGCTTCTCTCGATAATGCTCGCAAGCAAGAGATCCTCCCCTACCTTGAGCGCTTACGCTCGTCATTTGATATCCCCATACTCTATGTTAGCCACTCAATGGATGAGATTGCACGGTTAGCAGACCACGCGGTGGTATTAGATGAAGGAAAAGTGATTGCCCAAGGGAGCCTCAGTGAGGTTTTTACACGTCTGGATCTACCATTGGGTTTTAGTGATGAAACTGGGGCGATCCTACAAGGCGAAGTTGTTGAGCGAGATGAGCAATGGCATTTAGCTAAAGTAGCGGTCGCCGGCGGAGACTTCTGGGTAAGAGATGGCAGCGATAAGATCGGGCAGCAAGTGCGAATTCGTGTGCAAGCTAGGGATGTCAGCCTAGCCCTATCTGATCATGACGACAGCAGCATCTTAAACCGGCTAAAAGCCGAAGTGATTGAGATTTGCGCAACACAAGATGAAGCGATGGCATTAGTACGTTTAAAGGTAGGAAAAGACATTATCGTAGCAAGGCTTACCCAACGTTCACTTAACGAGCTTAATGTTCAATGCGGTCAACAATTATTCGCTCAAATAAAATCAGCAGCGATCATTCGCTAATCCAAGGCTCATACCCCATTAACGTTGCGCTCTAGCAGCGACTATATATCACCTGCACTTTGTCACTATTGAGCTAAAACCACGCGATTTCCCTTAATGCTTGAGTGTAAATAAATTCACCGTTAGATTAACTCAATAAATAAAAGCAATATCGTAAGGATCGACACGGTCATTGCTTAACGAAGCACACCAAAATAATAAATATAAAAGGCATTCCGTTATGCGCTCGCATAAATCATTACTCCTATGCTTACTCGCTTGGGTATTCATCAGCCTAAGTAGTATCAGCTTTGCTCAATCACCCGAGTTAAGCCAAGAGGAAAAAACCTGGTTGCTAAACCACCAAACCATTCGCGTTCACAATGAAATAAATTGGGGCCCCTTTAATTTCCACGAATTTGGTCGTCCAAAAGGCTATTCCACTGAATATATGGATTTGGTTGCCGAAAAGTTAGGTATAGAAATTGAGTATGTAACAGGCCCCACTTGGGGTGAGTTTCTCGGGATGATGCGCAGCAAAGAGCTCGATGTCATGCTCAATATTATTCAAACTGAGGACCGTAGTAAGTACATACTATTTACGGATCCCTATGTGAATAATCCTACCGGAATTGTTGTAAAAGACGATAATTTAAAAGTCCGCGATTTAAGAGACTTAAACGGCAGAGTCCTCGCTATACCTAAAGGCTTTTTCTATCAAGAAGTTATCGAAAAACACTTCCCTGGAATCCAGCTTCTTCTCCTCAAAGATCAAGTAGATAGCTTAAAAGCCGTTGCCTTTGGCCGAGCCGATGCAACTATTGGTGGGATTGCTGTGCAAAACCACCTTATCCGCAAACACCTGTTGAATAATTTAAAAGTAGTGGGGGGTATTGAAGACCCACGCTTCGCCAATCAGCTACGAATAGGGATTCGCCAAGACTGGCCCATATTTCGTTCTATCGTACAAAAAACTATCGAATCGATCAGTGAAGAGGAGAAGGATCGTTTAAGCCGACGCTGGTTAGATAGTGGTCTAAAGCGAACTCAAGTGCTGCATCTAGATAAAGAGGAGCAGGAGTTTCTTGCTGCCAATCCGGTTCTCCGAGTTCATAACGAGATGAATTGGCCCCCTTTCAATTACAACGAACTGGGCAAAGCCAAAGGGTTCTCCATCGATGTAATGAACCTAATTGCCAAAAAAACCGGTTTCAGAATCCAGTATGTCAGCGGACCTAACTGGAATGACTTTCTCGACATGACCCGCGAGCGCAAACTCGATTTGATGCTCAATATTGTTAATACCGCTGAGCGCCGTAAATACATCCGTTTCACTCGCCCCTACGCCGTTAACCCTAATGTTATCGTCAGTAAAAAATCGCAGAAATACGAAGATATTAAAAGCTTAATTGGTAAAACCGTCGCCATTCCAAAAGGCTTCTTCTATGAAGAAGTACTCAGCGCCGAATATCCCCAAATAAAGCTACACTTAGTCAAAGATGCAACGGAGAGTTTGACCGCCATATCGATAGGCAAAGCCGACGCTGCATTAGGTGAAGCAGCCGTTTTCAACCACCTCATCGCCAAAAATTTAATGAATGATCTAACCGTTTCTGGCGCGGTCGATGTCGGGCAACCTGACTTAGCTAACCTACGTATCGGTGTGCGCTCTGACTGGCCTATTCTTCAACGTATTATGGATCGTGCGGTGGAGTCGCTAACGCGAGATGAAGTAGCCGGTATCTCACAACGCTGGATGGGCAATGAAAACTATGTAGCGCGCCCTGGTAGCGGTTTAAGCTTAACTGATGCTGAGAAAAGCTATTTAGAAAAACAGCCAGGCATCACATTCTGCGCTAATCCTGATTGGATGCCACTCGAAAAGATCGGGCCTGGAGGAACGCATGAAGGAATGGTGGCTGATTACTTAGGCTTAATGGCTGATCGTATTGGCGTTAGCCTGACAATGCTTCCTACAGACAGCAGCCAACAATCATTTGAGTATGCCAAAAGCCGCCGTTGCGACATCATGTCGGCCGCATTTGAAACCCCTGAAGCGACGCGCCAACTGAACTTTACCAAGCCTTACTTACGCCTACCTTTGGTGATTGCGATCCAAGAGGATTCTCTCTTTGTTGATGGCCTAAAAGCGCTTAATGGCGAGACTATTGGTGTCCCTCAAGGTTATGGTTTACTCAATAAGCTGAAGCGTGATTATCCACGTCTCGACGTGGTTGAAGTGAATAGCGTGGAAGACGGTCTTCGCCATGTTGAGGAAGGCCGAATTTTTGGTCTTATTGGTGCTATAGCACCTGTTGGGCATGCGATTCGCAAACATCGTTTTTTAAATCTTAAGATTGGTGGTCGGTTAGATGAAGACTGGAAACTCGCTGTCGCCATTCGCAACGATAGCCCCGAACTCCTGTCGATGTTCAACAAAGCCACTGATTACATCACCGAGGAAGAGCACTCCAAAGTATTTCAACGCTGGGTCTCGGTTAAATTCGAACATGACGCGAACTATGATCTGATCTGGAAACTGGTCTTCGCGGCTGTTCTGATTATTGTTGGCATCGTACTGTGGAACTGGAAACTATCTAGGCTCAATACTCGCCTCAAAAGTGAAGTCCAATTGCGACAGGAGACCGAACAGCGCCTACAAGTGGTGAATGACACATTAAACGATAAGAACCGTGAGCTAGCCATTCTCTCCAGTACCGATGCCCTGACAGGACTGAGCAATCGTTTAAGTATCGAGAACCTACTGGAATCCGAGATCGTTCGGAAGAAACGCTATAAGCAGTCATTATCAATTCTACTGCTCGATATCGATGATTTTAAAGCCGTTAATGATATACATGGTCATCTCGAAGGCGACAATGTGCTAAGCCATTTAGCCAAAATTTTGCGCAGTACTACTCGAGAAACCGACCTAATTGGACGCTGGGGAGGGGAGGAGTTCTTGATCATACTACCTGAAACCAATGCCGCTATGGCTTTTAGGCTCGCCGAGAAGCTAAGAACGGCAATAGCAGCGGAACCTTTTGCGACAGTCGATCATGTCACAGCCAGTTTCGGTCTGGCGGAAGCAAAGGATGAACAGTCATTGCGCCAGCTATTACAGGTCGCCGACAGCGCTCTTTATCAAGCAAAAGAACAAGGTCGTAACTGTGTAGTTAGTACGACGTCAAATAACGTGGAGCTTACCGAATAGCTGTGTCTGCATGCCCTCTATTCCTAGAGAGGGCATGCAGACACAGATCGTTGAATTAAATAATAAAAATTAAATCGATAACAAGTCGTCAAACGCGTCAGCAGCGATCGGCCTAGAAAAATAATAGCCTTGCACATAATCACAGCCCTGTTCCCGTAAAAAACGCTGTTGCACCTGGGTTTCTACACCCTCTCCTACCACATCTATCCCTAATGCATGAGCCATCATAATAATCGCAGAGATAAGCGCAGGGCTCTCCGGAGTGATATTGATATCACTCACAAAGCTGCGATCGATTTTTAAAGTATTCACAGGAAAACGCTTTAAGTAGGTTAAGGCGGAGTAGCCTGTACCAAAGTCATCGATGGAGACTTTAACACCCATTGAGCGAAGTTCGGCTAAAGCCTCTCCGCAACCCTGCTCATCTTCCATCAATAAGCGTTCAGTCAACTCTAGCTCTAGCGAGGGAGCATCCAATTTCGTGTCTTGTAATACCTGTTTTACTTTACGTACCAAGTGGCCATCTCTGAATTGCGGAAATGCGACATTGACCGCTATATGGAAAGGTTTTCCAGTCTGTTTCTGCCAATACGCTGCCTGCTGACAAGCCTTCTCAAGCACCCAATCGCCAAACATAACAATTAAACCAGATTCTTCGGCCAGCGGGATAAATTGATCTGGCGAAACCTGACCATACTCAGGACACTCCCAACGCAACAAAGCCTCGGCACCTATAATCTCACCGGATTTAACATCAACAATGCTCTGATAATGTAAGGAAAGCTGCTCTCTTTCTAAAGCGTGCCTAAGATGGGACTCCATTGTTAATTTCTTAACAGCGAGTTCGCCTATCTCCGGTGTAAAGTAGCAATAGCCATCCCTACCTGCGGCCTTAGTTTGATACATTGCCGCATCCGCATGCCTTAGTAATTCAGTTGGGTCATTAGAATCATCAGGGTAGAGAGCAATCCCGATACTCGCCGATGTAAAGAACTCGTAGCCGCTAATAGTGACCGGCTGGGAGGTCACATCCAACAAACGTGTGCATACACGCTCGATCGCCTCTCTTTCTGAAGCATTGGGCAGAATAACAAGAAACTCATCTCCCCCTAAACGAGCGATAACGCCGGTTTCACCAATACAATAATGTAAGCGTAAGCTAATCTCTTTGAGATGATGATCACCAACATCGTGGCCTAAGGTATCATTAATTTTTTTAAAATTATCTAAATCAACAAATAGAACCGCCACCGATGTTTCGTGGGTACGCGCATATTCTAAAGAACTGCTTAACCTATCCATCGCGAGCACACGATTCGGCAATCCGGTTAAATAGTCATAATTGGCTTGATGCAGTAGCTTACTTTCATAATTCTTTCGTTGCGTGATATCGCCTATAGAGCCCACCATTCTATAGGCGATACCCTCTGCGTTTCGAAGTGCTAACCCATGGGCCAACACCCAGATATATCCACCTTCGCTAGTTCTAACTCGATATTCACAGCGAAAAAACTCTGTTTTACCTTTAAGGTGCTGAGACAATACTCTTTGGTATTTCTTACAATCATCAGCATGAACCCAGTTCAACCACTCATGAGATGTGGTTTTGAGGGTATCTTTGCCCATACCAATCGTTGTTAGCAAACGCGAAGAGAGGAAGAGTTCTTTGCTTACAGGGTCCCAATCCCACAGCCCTTCGTTGGCTCCTTTCATGGCTAAAGCATAACGCTCTTCCGTTTCTAAAAGGGAGGCTTCGACCTGCTCTAGCTCAGCCACTCGAGCCGCAAGCGCTTTGTTTTCTTCAATCAGCTCGGACAAGGTATTTTCAGAGGATAACTTCAACACTGTACATCCATTCACATCACCAGAAGTTGATTCCTGAGCTTAGCACACTTTTTGTACAGCGCTATGATCCCTCTGTATTGAAAGTAATCAGAAGTCATGGCTTTAGTATTCCTGTCTACAACGGCCACACAAGATACAAAAAAGCCTGATAACAATACCAAGCTTTTCAAACGTATTATCTCGAACCTTATCACTAAGCGATCAACATAACCGCTGCATATCCGACGGTATAAGCGACAAGCAACCAATGGATAAATCGTAAGTAGGTAATAAACGATAGCGATTCAAGTTTACTTAAGGCAATAACCCCAGCAGCAGAACCTATGATTAAGATCGAGCCACCGACACCCACTGCATAAGTTAGCCCTAACCATTCAGCTGTATCCATCTCAATACCCGACTTAAGAATAGCCGCCGTTAAAGGTACGTTATCCACCAGCGCCGAGAGGATACCTACAACATAGTTCGCCATATATGTTGGCATGACATCATAAAGCTGTAGTAAGAACTCTAATACCGATAGCTCTTTCAACATACCGACGAGGAGTAACACGCCCAAGAAAAACAGCAAAGTATCAAACTCTATTTCTCGAACGTACTCCAACACATTCGGTTTCTCTTCACTCCGATAGATAACCCGATGTGTCAGGAACATAACCGACAGGCCAAATAGGAAAGTAAGTACGGGAGGCACCGAAAAAGCGACACTCATAAAAAGAGTTCCCGATATAGTCAGCAGAAACAGAAAGGCGATCAACTTATCACCCACCGCGATCGGTCGTTTAAACTTGGGCAGGGTCACCTCTTCATTAATTCCCCACATAAGACACAAGGCGAGTACCATCACGCCAGAAATAGCAGGGAGAACAAGCATAAATAGATCGGTGATACTCACCTTCCCCTCAAGGAAGATCATCAAGGTCGTCACATCTCCTGTAATTAACGATACACCTCCTGAATTCACCGCGAATACAATTAATGTGGCAAACTTCAGGGTGAGCTTCTTATCCAAGTTGAGTGATGTCAGGAGCGATAACATGATCAGCGATGCGGTAATGTTATCTGCAAGGGATGAGAACAATATGGCTAACAGCGCCATTAAAATCATTAAAGAGCGTAACTTAAGCTTTGATGGCAACAACCTATAGACCAACTGAGTAATCAGCCCCTGCTGGTTCAAATAAGCGACAAATGTCATCGCAGCCATCAAAAATAACCACAGCGTCGCTATATCTAAGAGGTTTTCATTTAAACCCTCTTTAATGTGCTCAACACTATGCTCAGGAAAAACAAAAGCGAGAATCCACACTAACGTCCCGAGAAAGAGCGTCGACTTAGCCTTATTCAGATGAATAAGATCTTCAACAATGATTAAGATAAACGCTAAGCCAATCAGGCTTAATATCAACACATGCATTTGCTGTCCCCAACCCGCTGCAGAAAAATAGTAAGGGATTATCCTTATATTTTCATGGAAAATACATGGTTATTTAGCGTTGAGACAAAAGAAGCAAGTAAACACCCTACTAAATATCAACAACGAAAGCATGATTACGTGCAGAAGCCACCGAAGAAAAAACCAAAAAGTGCAACATTCCATCGGTAGCCTCACAAGAAAACAGCATGAAAACTCAAATTAAGGCTTAGTTTTGAAACCTGAAATCATCGAGGCAACTAACCGCTCGTTATGTAACCGGCTCGATACAGCAACACCCAACAGGTGAAGCACAATCAACAAGATCATCATATTCACTGACGCTTCATGAATATCTTCCCAGAACTCTTCTCCCTCGTTTTCATAGCCATGGTTTTCATAGTCTTCGTTTTCATAGCCTTCATGTTCATCGTCGTCATCTGCATAAGCACTATTCACTAACTGTACCCTGGGTACCTGAGCTAGCGGTCCTTTACCCTCTTCGACCGCATACAGTTTCATACCTGAAACGCTTATTGCTAATAACGTAGCCAAAAGGGCAACGATCATTACCCCGGCTAAAGGGTTATGCCCAATAAAGTGTTTAGGGTTTCCTTGGCGATAGCTCTTTGCATAATCAATGATCGTCGCTGGTGAAAACAGAAACGTTTTAAAGCGTGCATACCGGCTTCCAACAAACCCCCATATAATTCGGCTGACCACTAACCCGCATATTAGATAGCCAGAATAGACATGCACTAATTCAAGCTCTTCTCCCGTCAAGTAACTAACACAAAACAGCGTCACTAAAGACCAATGAAAAACACGTACAAATTTATCCCAAACATATATTTGATTAGACATCAGAACACTCTCAATTGAATAAAAGACTAGTGCGTCATATTGTGATCAATATGATCTGATATCATGGGGCATATGCAGTAATTTCCGGGCTATAGGACATATGCCCTATGCAAAAAGAGGAATACCTGTTGTTTATTAAACTATCTCAAGACCATCTCATTAGCGGTTTTTTAATTTTAATCGTCATTGCCAGCGCTGGGGATTTGGCCGCAGATCTGTCCCAAGGCGCCAGCACTAGCCATCTTGTTCAAGAAACCGTGCTTTTACTCTTAGCCCTTGCTGGGCTAGGTTGGCTATTACTGGATAACCTTCGAAAGAAGCAGCTCATCCGGAACTTACATGCTGAACTTGAAGAGATACAAAAGATGCCTCAACAGGCACCGAAGGAAGTTTTAGAAGCTAAATCTAAACTTTCAGAGCTAATCTCTACACAATTCAGTGCTTGGGCATTAACAAATAGCGAGAAAGAGGTCGGTTTACTTTTACTCAAAGGTTTTAGCTTAAAAGAGATCTCTGCGTTAAGAGGTACAGCGGAGAAAACCATTCGCCAGCAAGCATCCTCTATCTATCAAAAATCTGGGGTGTCGGGTCGACATGCCTTTGCCGCATGGTTTATTGAAGATTTCTTGTAACAGCAAAAAAGGCATTCACGATAAATCATAAAGACAAGATTACCTGAATGCCTTTTTCAAACATTCTAAAAATTAGCCCTTTTTAACTTTTAGCGTATGCAAAGAGGTGCACTCTTCTAGACCATAGCGTCCAAATTCAACACCCACCCCAGACTGTTTAACACCTCCAAATGGTGCATCAGGCTGAACATCTCCATGAGAGTTAACCCATGCGGTGCCACACTCTAGGCGTTGAGCTAATTCGGTGGCAATCTCTGCGTTAGCCGACCACACAGATCCCCCCAACCCATTCAAGCTATCGTTCGCTAGCTCCAGACCATGCTCGGCATCAGTAAACTTGATCACTGGCAAAATCGGGCCAAACTGCTCCTGCTCGACCAAGGCATCACCATTCTTCATGTCGACAACAATCGTCGGCTCGAAAAAGTAGCCCTCTCGATCAATACGGTTGCCGCCAGCTAGAATACGCCCTTCACTGCTTTCTACCGATGCAGACAACGCGATAACTTGTTGCAATTGAGCTTCATTCTGTAAAGGTCCCAATTGAGTATCGTTATCAAGGCCATCGCCAACTTTTACCTGATTAGCCAATACGACTAACTCTTGGCATATCGCATCATAAATATCTTCATGCACATAAAGTCGCTTCAAACAGGCACAGGTCTGTCCATTATTATGAAAAGCGGCACCAAATAGCTGCGGCGCTACTGCTTTCACATCAACATCGGGCAAGACAATAGCAGCGTCATTTCCTCCCAACTCTAGTGTTAAGCGTTTAAGGTTACCGGAAGCGGACGCCATGATTTTCTTTCCTGTCTCGGTCGAGCCAGTGAAGACCACCTTATTTACATCATCATGAGAGACAAGCGCCTGGCCAAGATCGCCAAAGCCTGTCACTACATTCAAAACACCTGCCGGTAATATTTGATTCGCTAGCTCAACAAAACGAGCGGTAGATAAAGGAGAGTTCTCCGACGGTTTAATCACCACCGTATTACCTACGCGCAAGGCCGCAATGACGTGCCAGATGGCTATCATTAAAGGCCAGTTCCAAGGCGTTATTGAGGCAACAACCCCCAGTGGTTTCCGGTAAGCTTGCACGTACGCTTCTTCATTATCTTGAATAACTTCAACAGGAAGCGTGATATCCGCTGTCACATGACTCCAACCAATAGACCCCATCAGCTCCATATTGGCGCCAACGCCGTTAAGCCCATTAAGCGGCTTGCCCGTTTCTTGAGTAATCAGCTGTGTTAGCTCCGGCATATTAGCTTCAAGCATTTGCGCAATTTCATGCATCAAATGCTGGCGTTCGCTATCCTGCAGCTTACTCCAAGCAGGAAACGCATCTCTGGCCGCTTTCACGGCTAAATCAACGTGGGTTAATGTCGCTAAAGCGCAAGTGGCGAAGTGCTGCCCCTTGGCAGGATTAATCACTGCAAACTTGTCCTCAGTATCAACACCCTGTCCATCAATTGTCATCTTAAAATGTTGCATAACTATCCTCTTCGCTTTTTATTTTTATAAGTTTTTTACGCACTTATTCACATCATGTGCGTAAAGCCATTCTTCATTAAATTCTTATTTCTGAGACAGCCGCTGAGTCATGTGGATAAATTCCCATGGCGATGCCTCGGAACCACGCTCACACACAACTTCAATCAAAACGGGTTTATTTTCATCGATGCATTTTGCAAGTAACGGCTTTAACTCAGCCGGTGTAGAGACTCTGTAACCCTTAACATGGAAGCTCTCGGCCAATTTAACGAAGTCTGGGGTCTGTAGTTCAGAGCCTGAGAATCGACCTCCATAGCCCAGCTCTTGATCACGACGAACATTGCCATAAGCGTTATTGTTAAAAACTAAGGTCACCAGACCAATATTATGCTCTGCCGCAGTAATCAGCTCTTGTACCCCAAACATGAAACCACCGTCGCCGCACACAGAAACAACCGCCTTGTCAGGATTAGCAACTTTGACACCTAAGCCTGTTGGAAAGCCATAACCTAAAGTGCCTTGAAAACCACCTTCGATATAGGTGCGTGGAGATAAAACGGGTAAGCCGCCAATCCAGGTTGCGAAACCCATTTGCGATAGCTCAGGTACGTAAAAGCCATCTCGTGGCAAAACATCACGAATAACCTGAAGGTAAGAAAGTTGTGGCTGGACCTTCTGAATCGCATTCCAAGCAACAAATTTAGCCGTGGCAATATGATCCAAACGGTCGACGTTAGGTGACACTCGATTCGTTAACTTATCCACAAGCACTCGGCAAGCCTGGGCAGAATCAGCCACAATGCCTACATCTGGAGTAAACGATTCCATCTGTTTAGGATCAATATCGATCCGAATCAGTTTTGGTCCTTTTTCTGGAGCTTGCTGGTATTCCATATAATTGCCCCAGCGCATATAGGGCATCTCGACACGGGACCCAATACCAATCAATAGATCAACATCATCCCATAGCTCACGCGCAGCCACGGGTGGCACTCCCAGCGGATGGTCTTCCGCGACAACACCACGGCCACTTCTAAAAGCCGTCACCGGTGCATTAAAGAGCTCTGCCAGTGCCAGCACCTCTTCTGAGGCATGCTGAGCACCAGCGCCACACATAATCATCGGATTTTTCGCGCTCGCCAGCAGTTCTACCGCGGCATTGATCTCATCGAGATTAATCTCAGGGAGATCTGGTTTTGTATTCGCAGGCTCAAAACTCACATCATGTTCTGCAGCCATGGTATCCCAACACATCTCAACGGTGACAGGACCTGGACGACCACTACGAGCCGTTTGGAATGCGTGATTAACTTGAGTGGATGTATCTTCCGCATTATCAATGCAGACAGCGTCTTTGATAATCGTACGTAAAGTACCCGCCTGATCACTTAATTCATGAAGATGACCACGTCCTTTGCCCACAAACGAGGAGGGAACCTGTCCTGTCAAACCAACAATAGAGCTGCAGTTGCCCATTGCAGTACATAGCGCAGCCGTTGTATTTAAGATACCTGGGCCAGGTACAACAGAAAACACGCCGGTTTTGCCTGTCGATTTGGCATAACCCATGGCCATATAACCTGCGCTTTGCTCATGACGAGGAACGACTAAGTCCACAGATGATTTATAAATTCCGTCAAATAACGGGTAGATCTGGGCGCCCGGAATACCAAAAACAGTATCCGTTCCATTTGCAATTGCAGCTTCAATTATGGCTTCGCCACCGGTCATACGTGATGTCATATATTTCTACTCGCCTTCAATATTTAGCCATTGGTTTTATTATCATTAATGGCTGATCTAGCTGAGATATTAGGAAAGCGAGAGATATAACGGAACTATAAAGAATATATATAGGATATAATAAAAACATTATATCTAACCGATAATGCCAGCAATGGAGAGGTAGCATGAATACCAAGCAGCTGAATTACTTTATCCAAGTGGCTGAAACTAAAAGCATTGCGGCGGCTGCCCGCCAATTAGATATCGCACAGCCAGCGCTAAGTTTACAAATCTCAAAATTGGAACATGAGTTAAAAACCACTCTATTTATCCGTGACTATAGAGGTGTCCAGCTCACCGAAGCCGGAACC
>Ga0193960_1000294_pt1 | contig 20885 bp, 20 predicted proteins | sample FB_3_MG_FD_140338 | JGI IMG/M metagenome (GOLD analysis project Ga0193960, IMG submission 140338) | Microbial mat bacterial communities from the Broadkill River, Lewes, Delaware, United States - FB_3_MG | ecosystem: Environmental > Aquatic > Freshwater > River > Microbial mats | place: USA... | reverse complement strand
GTGGGGTTGGGCTGTCAAGGGCCTTTCGAGCACTTGGCACGCCTACCCCACCGCGTCGATTAATGCCCTAAGTGATTGCCTGATAGGCTTTTTCCAGTTTTTTGAGCTGCTTCTTGCCGATTTCGCCGCTGCTGATCTGTAGCGCATGGCGCAGGCGCGCGCGCGACATATCTGGCCCTAGTAATACCATGCTATCCATCACTGAGATCGAGGCGGTGGTGCCGGCTATGGCGATAAATAAGGGGGCTAAAAAGTCTTTTAGCTTGATCTCCATGGCGTCAGCCAAGGCTTTGAGCGTGCTAAAAAGGGTGTCGCACTGCCAGTCATTAAGGCTTTCTAGGCGCCACAGGGCAAATTGCAGGACTTGTTTTAGTTGCTCTTCGTCAAGCTTAGTCTCACTAAAGTGCGCTGGTGTCAGCGGCAGTTGGCCGGCCACTAAAAAGCTGGCCACGGGGGCAAAGTCGCTGAGGGTGTTCATGCGCGCTTGGGTGTGGGGCAATATGGCCAGCAGGTTGTCGCGGTTAAGCGCCCATTGCTGGAGCCTGTCCGCTAGCTGTTCAGTGGTGAGCTCTTCGCGAATCCACAGGCCATTGAGCCAGTCGAGCTTTTCAACATCAAAGATAGGCCCACCGAGAGAGACCCGGTTGATATCAAAGTACTCTACCATGTCATTGAGGGTAAACTTTTCGCGCTCATCGGGCATCGACCAGCCCATGCGCCCAAGGTAGTTTAGCAGGGCCTCTGGCAGGTACCCCATGCGCTGGTAGTAGCCAATGCTGGTGGGGTTTTTACGCTTGCTGAGCTTGGATTTGTCAGGGTTGCGCAGCAGCGGTAAGTGGCACAGGGTGGGCATTTCCCAGCCGAAGTATTGGTAGAGCAGTTTGTGTTTAGGTGCTGAGTTGATCCACTCTTCGCCACGAATCACATGGGTGATTTTCATGAGGTGGTCATCGACCACATTGGCTAGATGATAGGTGGGCATGCCGTCGGATTTTAGCAGTATTTGTGCATCAACCTGCCCCCAGTCGAGTTCGATCGTGCCGCGTAGCATGTCGTCGATCGGGCAAGGGCCTTCGCCTTCGGGTACGTGCATGCGAACCACATAGGGCATGCCAGCCGCTTGGCGCTTGGCCACTTCGTCATCGGGTAGTTGTAGCTCGCTGGGCTTTAATGCGCTAAAGCCCCCCTGCTCTCGTCGTTTAGCGCGCAGTGCATCTAGCTCTTCACTGGTGCGGTAGCAGTAAAAGGCGTGGCCTTTTTCAACGAGCAGGTCGGCGTATTGTCGGTAAATATCTTTGCGTTCACTCTGCCGGTAAGGGCCGTACTCGCCACCAATATCCGGGCCTTCGGCCCAGTTGAGCCCCAACCAGCGCAGGCTATCGAATATGGCTTGCTCTGAGGCTGCACTGGAGCGCACCTGATCGGTATCTTCAATACGAAGTATAAACTCGCCGCCATGCTGGCGGGCAAAGCAGAGGTTAAATAATGCAATGTAGGCGGTGCCTACATGGGGGTCGCCGGTGGGCGATGGCGCGATACGCGTGCGTACAGTCATAAATGGGCGTCCAGAACGATGCGAGTAATAATTACCGTAAAAGGCGCGATTATAACGGTGAACGGGTTGTAATGTAATAGACAGGCGCCACTGGCGCCACTATTTACCTAACATACACTATAGCAACAGTGATCATCGATGAAGCCTTTAGGTGAGCTGGCAGTTATTGCTAAATGGGATATACCTATTACACGCTATCGTAATCAGCGCCAAAGCCATCGTCTATATCAAGGTCAACAGGTTCATCAAATGTGGGCATCTCGTCCTCTTTGGGCGCGGGCTTGCGCTTGGCTACAACCGGCGGCTGTGACACCACAGCACGGTCAGCTATAAAGGCTTTGCGGGCTTTTTTCCAGGGTTTGTCGAGAGATTTTTTAACCTGTTCGGCTTGGCCGGCATCGAGTTCACGCAAGAGCGGCTGCACTATGTGCCATACATACAATACCATTTGTTCACGCTGTGCGTTATACAGGTAAATTTTATCACTCGAGGCACACGGTAGTGTCGGGTCATAAATAACTTCTGTGGTTAACACTGGTGTTTCCAGCACACCATACCACACGGCTTTTGATTGTTTATTCAGCATAAAAACCCCCTACTTCTGACATACAATGGTTTTCAAGATGGCATGACTATAATTGTATAGAGCCTAGGCACCTTGCGAGTTTCGCTCATCGAAAAATAATAAGCAGCCACAGCATATAAAGCGGGCACAGCTTTTACAATAACTGTACACCGCATGATTAATGCTGTTAAAAGTATCGTGAGTTTGTGACAATAATATAACGCATTTTTTGAATCGTTAACATTAACTAAAAATAACACTCATAATAACGCTAACGGTGACAATATTTTTACTCTGGGTAAATACTACTGCGTTATCTCTACCAAACTATTATGCGCATATGCGCAAATAGGTATACACAAGCGTGCGCAAGAGCCGCTATAAATAATCACTACCAACAAACAATTACGACCAATAAAAAGCCACAACGATTAAACAGGCTCTACAAAATATACGCTATACCTGCTTCCTACTTCCTACTTATAGAAACTCTTATTAATGCACACTATTAATACACACTATTAATGTACACAACCAATACACAGCATAAGGCTGTAAAACACGATAAAACGAGCACACAGCTATAGCCTAGTGTAGCGATAGCTGTATTTTTTAGGCGCTCTCTCTTTATGTGCCTGCGTGTCTGCTTGTAGGGTTTATGTCGATAGTCTATGTCTGTGTTTACTCTCTTATAAACGATAAACCCCGCTTAATGATTTAACGGTTTTTAACACGGATTAATGGCCATGATCAACGGTTGATATCAACCGCTAACATTTACATTGCTGCACGCACTAGCAGTACGGTTAATGCGCTACACTGTTTTGTATACACCTTGTGTGATTTCAGTACATGCTTAGCCGATATTATTATGTACAACAAAAAAGTACATCGGGTTTATTACCTGTGCATAATCACGTTAAAAGCATATTATCGCACAGGTATTACTGATCACTATTGTAGTGAATATATAAATCCAATAGCCATAAATAGCAAGCTTTTTATGATGTTATAACGCCAACTGACTCCAAAGTAGTATCGACTATTTTAGGTGTTCACCTACTATAATTTCCACAAGATGATTTACATCATGTTCTTTTTTAGTGCATTCATACACACATTAAAACATACCCGTCTAAGGCAACAATATGGGCATGACTGTGCATGTCACCCCCATAATAATGCCTCGGGGTATAACGATTAAAGTGTAAGGTGTGTTGGGGTATGAATGTTCGGCAGGGTTAAGGGAAGGTTAAAAATAATTTTCGCGCCACAGGGTTTATGCGGCGCGATTTTTTAGATTAGGCGTTAGCATTGCGGTTGGTATTTTTATATGACTTTTGGTCTGTTGGAACACGCAAGCTTATAACACGTAAATGCAGTGAACAATTCGGTGAGAGGGTATGCCACCAGTGTTGTCACAACACGCTAATCAGGCTATTGCATTTTTATTGCGCACTGGCATAAAAAGCAGACAATGATTCGATATCAGCATCACTGAGTGCGCCGGCCTGGCCGGTCATAACAACAGATAAGCCACCTTTACGCTCACCGGCACGGTACGCTTTTAACGCACTGATTAAGTAGCCTTTGCTCTGGCCATTAAGCTTAGGGTAACTGTCCATGATGGGTTTTGCACCATTAACACCATGGCAAGCACGGCAAATGGCTTCTTTGGCGGGGGCATCAGCCGCTGAGGCAAAAACAGGTACGGTTAATAATAGTGACATCACTAACTTACGATATTTCATAATAACAACTCCACTTGTTTTATAAAAAAGCGTTTGCAGCCTAACAGTTTTTAGATTATTTGCACACCTAGGTAATCGAAATAGATAAAAGCCACACATAGAACAAGTGATTATAAATAATCGATTCTAATTTTTGTCTATAGGGTCTCATTAGAAGGCCACATTATCTCGCAAGACTTTGGAATAAAACACACATAAAGTAAATCGCGCCACCATTAATCGATCAAAAAACAATCGTCAATATCTGTACTGCTATGGTTTATCGTCGAGTAACTACTGAAAAAGAGCGTTCAACGTTGAAAGAAATGCCAGCCGGCGATTGGCTATTTAGCACGCTACAACCACCGTTATAGCCCCGGCGGAAAGCGCGATAGAATAGTGCCAACTGTGCGGCTAAAGCCAAAGGTCGGTTCGCGACGGTCTTTAGCGCTTAGGCGCTCTGTACGCATGCCGTGCCATACGGCAAACCCTGTGCGAGTATCGTAAATATCAATGGCGAGGCTGCCGTCACTGTAGTAGTCGCTGTTAACGGATGAGCCGTTATAGTATTGATGCCGCCACAGCGGGTCGCCGATGCGCGAGTGAGACCAGACATCCAGCTTTTGCTGGGCACTGATTGAAAAAGCCACGGTAAAATCGGCCTGTTCTGCCTGCTCGACAAACTGAAACCCTTTGTTGGTAAGCTCGCTCACGATCATCGCCATTAGGCGCGCTTCAATCAACGGGTTAATAATGTGATCACCTTTTGTGGTCATCGGGTGTTCGCTGTGCCAGCTGAAACGCTGATAGTGGCTGAAGTCCTGGCTTTGATCGTAGTCGCTAAAGACTTGCGTATTAAGCGATGCACAGCCTGCGAGCATGCTCATTAAGAGTAAAATACTCACGTGTAATTTAGTGCCCGGTAATTTAGAGGCCAGAACCCCAAGCAATAGCAATCGAGACATACTATAAATCCTATTCGAAGTAATCACTGTTTAGTAGTGTGACACTCCAAAACACTAAAGAGTTTCTCTCGGGCATTTGTATATAAGATGCCAACACTCACTATAGAGGTTAATCCAGTTTAAACACAACAGGTACGGTGTATTTAAAGGTTGTTTGCCCATTGTGTAATTCAGCCGGTACCGGTGGCAATGGGTTTGCGCGCTTGATCATTTTTTCAACCGCGCGGTTTAGGCTCGAAAACGATGAGCCCTTTACAATGCGGTGTGATAGCAGTTTACCCTCGGTATCAATCACAAACTCAAGTGTGACTGAGCCCTCTTGCCCGCGCCGGCGAGCCACTGATGGGTAGCGCCGGTGTTTTTCTAGCCACAACAATAAGCGCGATTGGTAGGTAATTTTTATCGCGGGGTCACCACCGCCGGTAAAACTGGCCTCAGCAGGTGATGCTACGGCAGTCTCAGTGGTCGTCGTCGCCTCAGTGGTTGGCTCAACGGGTTCGGCGGCGGTATCAGCAACAGGCTCGGTTGTCGTTTCAACAACTGGCTCTTGCGGTTTAATGATGGGCGCGGGTTTTGGCTTGGGTTTTGGCTTGGGCTTTACCTTTTTTACAGGTTTAGGCTTAACGACAGGCTTAGCCACCTCAGGTTTTACAACGGGCGGTTTAGGGATAGTAACGGGCTTGGGTGGCGAGGGTAACAATAACTGTTTCAGGTTAACTTCAATGCCCTGTTCGCCGAGTTCTTCAGCGCCTTGTTCGTTACTTTCAGGCACAGAGACAACTAGCAGTATACTGTGAAGCAGCAGTGCCACAACAACGGCCATTCCCCAGTGTTTTACTGTAATACGACCATCAACGGATATAACCGCATCGTTATTTACCATAGCAGACATCACTTAGCGGCCTATTGGGTCAAGCAGAAAATAACGTGATACCATTATTCTGCCACCGTCAGTAGCCGTAGCGAATCAACACCGGCTGCTGCCAGCAATTCCATAATATCGATCACCCGCTCAGATTTTACTTCGGCATCGGCTTTGAGCTGAATATTCATTTTTTTGTCTGTACTCAACGCCAGCTGCTCGCGCACATAACGCTCAAGTGATGCATCACTGTAGGTTTGCTCGCCAATAGCCAGCTGCCCTTTTTCGTTCATAACCAGAGTGACATACTGCCGATCTGCCTGCTCTTTATTATTGGCCACAGGCGCATCTACCGGGTAAAAATCTGGTTGATTAAACGAGCCTGCCAGCATAAAAAAGATCAATAGCAAAAATACAATATTAACCAGCGGCAAAATATTTTCTATCGGCGGTTTCGCCGGGGTATCGGCAATGCGCACTAGCGGTGATCTCGCGTAATAGAGACATTCTTTTTAGCAACATCATCAAGTGCTTCAAGAACAATGGTCAATTGTTGTAAGGGTAAATCGCCTACAGGTTGCACCAATACAGGGTGTGCGGCATTACTGCGAATACGGCGTTGTACCTGGGCGACAATAGCCGGCAGCGCCATCTCGGCATCATTGAGCAGGTAGCGGCCCTCCCCTTCGATGCGCACAAGGCTCTGCTCGTCACTATTGAGTACTAAGGGCTCTGATTCGCCAATGGCCAGTTCAAAGAACTGCCATTTCATAAAGCTTGAAGCTAGCATAAAGAAAATCAGTAAAATAAAAACGACATCAATCAATGAGGTCAAGCTAATCAGCATGCGTTTGGGGCGGTGTTCTACAATTTGCATCAGGTGGCCAAGGCAAGATCGTTGTCGGCACTATCGGCGTTAGCCGCTGTTTTTCGCGCTGGGCGTGTATTGGTTCTTTTCACGTTATTGGCAAGCGACGGTGCCGTTAGGCCAATAGTAAACAGGCGTGTCATGGCATCTTCCATGGCGAGCTTAAAGCTTTCAACACGTTTTTCCAGCCAGTTGAGTGCAACGACTGCCGGAATGGCAACCACCAGACCTGCCGCTGTCGTTAATAGCGCCTCCCAAATACCGCCAGAGAGAATAGCAGGGTCAACGGCTGTACCAGCGCCTTGTAGTTTTTGGAAGGCGGTAATCATACCTAATACAGTACCGAGCAAACCCAATAAAGGGCTCAGTGTGGCTATTAATTCTAATACCCGTAAGTGGCTGCGCGCATTGGCGAGCTGGCGCATAGCGATACGCATCACCTCTTCGCGAATAAGTGTATCGTCGTTGGCTTCACGCTCTTTTAACGGGATGGCAACCTCGGCAATACGTGCAATAGGATTTTTAGTGCGCGCCAGTGTTTCCAATGCCGCACTGGCGCCTTTGGTGCGCCACTGCTGTAGCGCTAAATCAATAGCGGCTGTGTTCCCCAAACGCAGTTGCATAAACTGCCAGCACTTAAGAAAAAACACGGCTAAGCCTATCACTGACATCCCCAGCAGAATCATCATTACTGGCCCGCCGGTTTCAAGCAGGCTTTGTAGTTGCTGAAAATCAAGCATGCCACTCGTGTTAAGCTCAGCAGCCACCGCTGTATCAGCCACTGTACTATCGAGTGCTGTGGCAGGTTCAGTTACCGGCAAAGTTGATGCAGTATTAGCCGTAGCATTGGCAGCAGAGGTAGTAGTATCGAGGGTCGTTTGTGCTATGGCATCGGGCATAGAAAGGCCTATTAAATGCAAAAGGGAATAGTGAAATAAGAAATATAGAGAACTAATAAGAATTATTGCACCAATGATAACAATTATCAATAGCGAAAGGATATTTTTGGCGCCACCGCCCTTACCCACCCCTTCGCGCTACAGCCCTGCATATACCTATTGCAAGGGCTACACTAATCCATACGCTACTCGCCATCCGGTTTGATATAACGTGTAATAGTGGCCAGAATAAAGTCTTTACCGGCATCGGCATCATAGGGTTGTTGCTGCAATGTCTCGGCGTATTCAAACAGCGGCACAAATAGCGGCAAGCCATCGACAGCGTTAACAAGCGATAACGACGGGCGTTGCTCAATTAACGTTGACCACGCCTCGCGCACATGCTGCCAGTAGAGGCCTGAGCGTTGCCAGTAGCGTTCACCGGCTGAAAAATCATGGTCAATAATGCGTTCGTAACGATTAACCCCTTGCTCTTTTGCAAGGTAATTGAGCGATGGTACAGCAGGTTTACTCGAGTCCTCGCTGATAGGCCCCTCGCCCAGTACGACTTTATAATTTTCTTCTTCGTGAACCCAGCCTGTGGGCACAATACTGTGGCGGTTAATGCCTTCTAGTATATGGTAGTCTTTACGCACACTGCGCTCACGTCGCGGCAATGGCCGCCAAGTCGGTGCGCTGACCCAGGTTGACAGCCCACGTTTATGCTCCCAGCGCCCAAAGGATTCATAGCGCGGTGAGTCGTCCACTTCATAGACGGCTTGTGCCCAGGTTTTTTTACGCTGTTTGCGTGAGAGCGATGTTTTCTCCCAGCGGTTATGCCCGGCATAGGCCAATAGTTTACGCTTTTCGTACTGCCAGTCCTGGCGCCAGTGTTTCATCACCAAAGGGCCTGTCAGCTCACCATTTTGTTCGATAAACATCACCATAATGTGTTGCAGGCTAATAAAGTCACGGCGATCTTCTACTACGTAGACATATTCAGTCCCCCAGGACTGATACGGTTTATCCGGTGCAAAATTTTTGCTGTAGCCTACGGTTTCGATAAAATTAAAACTGGTGCGATAGGGCCCCGCCATCGCCAGTATTGCCTGGCGGTCGCGTTCAAAGTCACTCAGGCCCGGCTGCTGAACGGCCAGCCAACCAGCGTGGGTCTCAGGGTCGAGGGTAATACGATTACCTTTAGTGGTACCACCACGCGGCGACATATTACAGCTATCGCGAAACAACCAGCTAAAGACAAATAATCGCGTATGCTCACACGCTACTGTCGCCTCAGTTTTACCGGTAGTGCTATTGGCACCCACAGCCGGTGCTTCATAACCGTGAGCTGTATCGAGCAACAATATGAGTACAACACTTACTCTTATACATATCGCGATGAACTGACGTACGATAGACTGTGACTGCATGGCCTGTGACTCCACAAACGGTAATCCCATAGATTATAACCCCAATTATAACCCCAATGATGTTACCCGACTTTTAAGCCTTTTTGCCTTTGGCAAGCAATACCACTAGGGGTTTATTGCCTTAGGTGACTCAAACTGGTCGACAACTACTGGTGTTTGCGCCAGTTCAGCGGGCGGTTTATTTGATTTACTCGGTGCTTTTTCTGGCAATCGGTAGCTGACCCACCCCATCACCAATGCACCCACAAGCCCTATGATATCAACGACCAATACCGGCAGTTGATTGCTCAATAGCGCCTGCCACGGATAGTAACCGGTGGCGACAATATTCACCAGTGGTACCCCTAAAAACAATGCACTCATTAACGCAAATAAGCGTTTAATGGCACGCGGTTGTACGCGCACACTAAATACCCATGCAAGGCATAGTGCCCACACCACGAGAAAGACCACCATAATAGTCTCATAGCGCTGGGGCCATTCACTGTAGCCGGGCAGTAATTTATTGGCCCAAAATGTAGCCAGTGTAGCAATAGGCAAGCCCATGCAAACACCAATCGTCAATGCACTTAGCCACGGGTAGTAGCGTCGCCGCTGGGCTCTGCGCTCGATCCAGATAAGCGTGCCTGTCACCATCATTAAACAGGTACCTAAACCTAACACAAAATACACAACCTTAAGCAGCAACCCGCCATACAATGCGTAATGCAGCGGCGTAAACGCAAAGAATGTGCGCACAAAGGGGCCTTTTGAATCACTTATCTGGTCGTTTACTTTCACAACTTCGCCATCGCGAGAGCGGTATTTAATACCCACAGTGCGCACCAGTGCACCGGTGTTGCCACCCTCAACCGAGATCACTTCATTGTGATCGCCAAAGGCTTCAATAATCATATAGTGCGGGGTATTTTCAGGGCGGTCACGCTGATACTGGCGGTAGGCATCGTTCATAGAATAACGACCAAGCGGCTCACCCACAGCAACGGCTGTTTCACCCAGTACAGCAGCAGCGGCTTTATCGACATCACCATCGAATGCCGAGAATGCTGCCACCATAAATAGCAGCGCCCCTAACCCTAAAAACATACCTGTAAAGGCAATCATTGCATGAAAAGGCAATACCCAAATACCAACGATTTTATGCAAATCAGTCCATAGTGTGCGGCGCTTACGCTCAAACCGAAACGTAAATAGCTCTTTAAACAGTTTATGGTGAACAATTACACCAGTGACTAACGACAACAGCATCACCAGCCCCGTCGCACCAACGAGATAGCGGCCCCACGGCTTAGGCAGTAAGAGATCGGTATGCACCTCGCGTAACAAGGCGGTAAAGTCTTCACTTTCCTCGGGCAGTATTTCACCGGTAACGGGGTTAATATAGGCCTCATTATCTTCACCAGTAAGCGCATCGTGCCAATGGGCCAGTAGTGTCGGTTGATACGCTGTTGGGAATTGCAAAAAAACAATATCGTCTGTTTTTACATCAGCCCGATCAAAAATCGGGGCCAGCAGGCGATCTAGGTCCAATGGTTGCTCTGCATTGTAATCAATGCGATGGGCAGGCCGCTCCCACTGGGTTAATTCATCGACAAATAATGCCACTGTGCCTGAAAAGGCCACCACAAATAAAAGAATAGAACACAACACGCCTGTCCAGGAGTGCACATTATAAAAAATAACTCGACTGCGTTGTTCCATAGTGCACTACCCCAACAATGATAAACCGGCAAGCCCCGCCAGCAGTAGAGAGCCACCCCCTAACCACAGCACAACACGCCAACTATTAGCCGCAAGAAAACCCACAATCATTGCCACTAACCAGACAAAAATAGCGTTAATAGCACCAAATGCCATACGCTCGGTGGGCTCATTTGAGAACCAGTAAATGGATAAAAAAACCGTTGCGACAACGGCAATAATAATACTCAGTAGCAGTGTTAATAACACCTGCAACCAATGCAATTGATAACGCTCAGCAGACACTACAACAGCACTCCGACAATGGTGATCATTAATACTGCCAGAGCTGCCGCCACAACCGATAGTGCAACAGCAAACGAGCGCAGTCTGATTAACAAAATAATAGCCACCGCCGAGAGCATAATACCCCCAAGCCAGATCGGCACACCTAGCTCCCAACCATAGACATGGGCAAACTGACTAGCGGCGAGTAACAGCACAGCCCACCCGGCATACACTAACAGCGCTACATATTTAAATGCCACTGGGGGCACCCAGGAAAACGGCCACCGTTGCTGGTCGCTGATATACAACAAAAACACCGCGATATGCGTCATGGCGAAGGCATACAGTACTGACATGAAGGAATTACTCTACAAATAAAAGAGGCGGCTAAACAACCGACATTGAACACACATTACACAAAGGGATAAATCGTGGCGCTATTGGTGGTGGTAGTACCTTCCTGATAGTGATTGAGATGGCTCAACAAGGCCATATACGTTTGTTTTTGACCGTATAATAAAGCGGCTTTACGCTCACTTTTGCGCATAGACCCTGCATATACATCAAGCTTTTCACTCATAAAATAGTAGGCTCTGCGCAATTCTCGTTCAGCCATTTTTGGCTTGCCTTTACGGCTGTAAAAATCGGCCAGGCTGTGGTAGCTAATCACCACTGCTGCAACGGCCTCTTCGGGGTTAAACCAATCAGAAAAGAGTGATTCGGCCCTTAACTTTGCTTGATGATAGTGCATCAGTGCAACGATCAACTTGTGCTCACCGGCACTTTGATTACCCAAAATAATGGATTGTCGCCACTGTTCCATTAATAGACCTCAAATAAATCTGCGGTGCATAGGCATTACACCTATGGTAAATGCGCATCCCTACGCTTGTGCCTATCCATGCCCCGTTGCAAAAACACTCACTGCCTCTAGAGCACAGTCCACAAGGCAGTAACGCAAATAATAACTATTCGCTAATTAAAAATCAACACAAATGAGAACTATTATCAAAAAGATTAATAACTACCCTGCTCTTTCGTCACTTCTGCACCCCTGCACTTAGCAACAATGTCAAATAACACTGTCAAATAACAATGCCCAGCAACAATGCCAAACCATGAAGCCTATTGGCAAAATGTGTCGCTTTAAAAGAGTCGCCAACTGGAGGTGTATGTAGTTATAAAAGATAGATAGTTGCCAGAGATAGATGGTTACCAGAAATGGATAGCTACAAGCATTCGACAACTACAATAAATAAAGGATTACAAAAATAAATAGTAGCGCAGTAATGCCACATACAACATCAGGCTCGTCAGTAGCGAGCACCAAAAAATCCGGCGAAATGGTTGTTTGCTGGTTTTATGCCGAAAGAGTGCTTGGCCTAGCATAGCCCCAATGCCGCCCCCCATAAAAGCGAGTGTATGTAATACACTTTCAGGAATACGTTCGCGCGCGGCGATTTGTGCGCGGCGTTTATCAATACCGTAAATAACAGGTAGTACAAGCGCGTTAAGCGCGACCAGCAACAGCAGTAATACAACACCACTTTGTTGCTTTAGCGTGGCAGCCCCACTCAAGATGTCGTGCAAAAAACCGTGACGACTAAACTCGCTAAACCCAAGCCCGGCTAATGACAATGAGGCAGTAAGGCCGAGTGTTAGCCAGTGCGCACTCAAACGGGATACCAGCAAGCGCAATAGTGCCCGCAACACTACATAGTGTACAACCATACCAACAATGATCAGGACAAACGGGACGAGGCGATCAATCAACCACGGTATATTCATGCGCGATAATCTTTATTCAGGTTACAGGCAGCACGACCAGATGAGCTGAGTCAGCACGGCCATTGCGCGCAGTATAGCTCAGTGGCATGATCAAAAACTAGAATCGACAAGACCATCAACAAGACCATCAACAAGCCAATGAGGAACGACATGAGTCACTGTGCCAACATGAGTCACTATGCCGAAAAAAGATGAGGCCGCTTGAATACCACTACAGTGAAGTTGAGGAGACATCGGTGTGGGTCGTATTCAAGGGCCTCAAAGGGAGCCGCTACATCAGTAGCGGTTGGGGATGATGTTGTGCACTGTTGTTGCGCGCACTAGACAACGGCGCCAATACCAGCCCACCGCCCATTGCGCGATAAACATCGATAATAAACACCAGTGTCTGGGTCTTTGCCTGAACAAGGTTATCTTCAGCGGCTAACAGTGTGCGCTCTGTATCGAGAATATCGAGTAAATCAATAGTGCCAGCTTCATACTGTAGCTTGGCAATATCTAGTGCCGACTGACTAGCTCGGGTTTGCGCCTCTAATAAATGCCGTTGTCGCTGTGTCTCGGCATATTGTGATAGCGCGGTTTGTGTTTCACTCACCGCCCCTAATACCGCCTGTTTAAAACTCGCCAGCGCCGCTTGTTCACGTGCATTAGCCGTGGCAATGCGCGCGTTAACTGAACCTAAATCAAGCACCGACCACGATAGGCTCGGGGCAATACTCCACGCTCGACTATCGCTGTTAAGTGTACTCGAATTGCCCGCTAAAAAGCCCAAAAAACCAGAGAGTGATAACTCAGGGTATAAGTCAGCCGTAGCAACGCCAATTGATGCACTCGCCGCGGCAAGTCGGCGCTCGGCCGCACGCAAATCGGCCCGACGCCGCAGCAGTTGTGTGGGTTCACCGATCGCAAGCGGTGCATCCAGTTCAGGTAAGCCGCTGTCGATGGCCGCAAGGTTAATCACACCCATATTGTCTTGACCACCGACTAACGCAATCAGTGTATTTTGGATACGTGCATAGGTCGCACTCAATTGTGGAATGCGCGCCTTAACCCCATAGAGCTGTGCATCAATACGGTGTAAATCCAACGGTGAGGCAAACCCCGCCTCAAGTCGGCTATTGATAATACCGCGAGTCTGTTGCAATGTACCGATGGTGCGCTGGGCAACATCAATACGCTCGCGAATGCCTTTTAGCTGAGCATAGGTCTCTGCTACCTGTGCCACTAGGTTAATTTGTAAGTCCTGCCATTGGTAGTATTGGGCATCGGCATCTGCCAGTGCCGCCTCAGAGGCCCGTTTGAGCTTGCCGAACAAATCTATCTGCCACTGCCATAGAGTGCCCACACGGTAACTACGCAGGTTGCGCCGCTCATCACCTGAGCCCGGAATAATTTGATCTTGCGCGGTGTAATCAGCATTAAGAGTGCCGTTGGGCTGGTTGTTATTATCGACATCCCTAAAAATGGCATAGGCGGCAGTCACATTCGCCTGAGCCGCCGCCAGTGATGGGTTATTGGCAAGCGTGAGCCCCACTAACTCATTTAATAGTGGGTCATTAAAACGCTGCCACCAGTTAGCCTCTTGTTCGGCTAAGGTAATGTGTGTTGCAACCTCAATAGGCGCTACCGCAGGTGCCGGGGTTTGATAATCGGGCCCAACTGCCGTGCAACCAGCGACCAACAGCGCGGTGAGCACTGCCACAATGGGCGCTGAATTTGTTATAGGCTTACGCATGCTTCACCTCCTGGGCAGTCTCTTCGCGCTCTGCGCGCCTAGCCTGTCTGCACCGCATCAGGTAGTAAAACACCGGGGTTAATATCAGCCCAAAAACGGTCACACCAATCATGCCAGAGAATACCGCAACGCCCATCGCCTGACGCATTTCAGCACCGGCACCGGTGGCAAGCACCATCGGTAATACTCCCATAATAAAGGCAAACGAGGTCATTAAAATAGGCCGCAACCGCAATCGTGCCGCCTCTTTTATCGCCGCCATCAAACTAAAGCCACGCTCTTCTAACTCTTTAGCGAACTCGACAATTAAAATTGCGTTTTTAGTCGCAAGCCCTACAAGTACGATAAAGCCTATTTGGGTAAAAATATTATTATCGCCCCCGTAAATAAGCACACCACTCATCGCAGAGAGCAATGTCATCGGCACCATCAAAATAATCGCCATCGGTAAGCTAAAGCTTTCATACTGTGCAGCCAACACAAGAAACACTAATAAAACCACCAACGGAAAGACCAGCAAGCTGGCATTACCGGCCAAGATTTGTTGATAGGTAAGCTCTGTCCATTCGTAGCTCATACCTAAAGGTAGTGTCTCATCGAGAATGCGCTCGATCGCTTTTTGTGCCTGCCCTGAGCTAAACCCCGATGCTGGCGCGCCGTTTATTTCGGCTGTAGCAAAACCGTTGTAGTGCATCACCCGGTCTGGCCCCACGCCTTGAGTAACAGACATAAACGAGCCTAGCGGAATCATATCGCCATCGCTGTTGCGCACTTTTAGTTGTGCCACTTGCGCAGGCTCTTGGCGAAAGTGTTCGTCGGCTTGCACATTCACTTGGTAAGTGCGCCCAAACTGATTAAAGTCGTTGACATAGACAGAGCCCAAATAGCCCTGCATGGTTTGAAAGACATCATCAATGCGCACATTTTGGCTTTTGGCTTTGGTGCGATCAAGATCGATATCAATCTGCGGCACATTCACCTGAAAACTACTGAATATGCCTGTTAATTCATCCGCTGCACGGGCTTTTTGCATCACAGTTTGTGTGACTGTGTAGAGCTCTTCATAGCCGCGATTGCCCCGGTCTTGTACCTGTAGACGAAAGCCGCCGATGGTACCAAGCCCTTGTACCGGTGGCGGTGGAAAAATCGCAATAAACGCTTCTTGTAGGCGTGCAAACTTGCCGTTTAGCTCACCGGCAATGGCCGCGGCACTGAGCTCAGGCGTGGTGCGTTGATCAAAAGGTTTGAGTGTGACAAAGACGATGCCACTATTGGGGCTATTGGTAAAACCGTTAATATTTAACCCCGGAAAAGCAACCGCTGATTTAACACCGGGGTGTGCCAATGCAATAGAAGACATTTCGCGAATCACCGCTTCGGTACGATCTAGAGAGGCCGCATCGGGTAGTTGCGCAAAAGAGACCAGGTACATTTTATCTTGGCCAGGTACATAGCCTGTCGGTGTTGTTGAAAACTGCTGGTAGGTTAGCGCGAGTAATCCGGCATATACCACGATTATAATACCGCTCATGCGTACGAGTTTTTGTACACCATTGGTGTAGCCTTTAGCACTGCGCTCAAACAAGCGGTTAAACGGTGCAAACACCCACCGGCCAAATAGGCGATCGATTATTTTTGTCAATCGATCTTTGGGCGTGGACTCACTTTTGAGTAACAGTGCCGATAGCGCCGGGCTCAGTGTCAGTGAATTAATCGCTGAGATAAAGGTAGAGATAGTAATCGTCAATGCAAATTGTTTATAAAACTGCCCGGTTAAACCCGACATAAATGCCGTGGGAATAAATACCGCTGCCAACACCAAGGTAGTTGCCACAATCGGGCCGGTGACTTCTTGCATGGCTTTTTTAGTCGCCTCGATAGGCGTTAAGCCTTCAGCGATATTGCGCTCGACATTTTCGACCACCACAATGGCATCATCAACGACAATACCAATGGCCAGCACCAAACCAAACAGCGAGAGCGCATTTAGTGAAAACCCCAGCAGGTGCATAATGGCAAAAGTACCCACCAGTGATACCGGTACTGCAACGAGCGGAATAATAGAGGCACGCCAGGTTTGTAAAAATAACACCACCACAATAACAACTAGCAAAATGGCTTCAAATAAGGTTTTTACAACTGCCTCAATCGAGCCGCGCACAAATACGGTGGGGTCATAGACTATCGAGTAATCAACCCCCTGAGGGAATGACTTTTTCAGTTCGGCCATAGTTGCACGAACATCATCAGAGATTTGAATGGCATTAGAACCTGGCGCCTGAAAAACCGGTAGTGCCACCGCAGGGCGATTATTGAGTAGTGAGCGCAAGGCATACGAATCAGCACCTAGCTGTACCCGCGCAACATCTTTAAGTCTGGATATTTGCCCGTCTTCGCCCACTTTTATAATGACATTACCAAATTCTTCTTCGCTGGTTAGGCGCCCTTTTACATTGATCAGTAATTGAAAATCATTGCTGCCAATGGGTTGGGCACCTAGGCTGCCGGCGGCGGCCTGCTGGTTTTGCTCGCGCAGTGCACCGACAATATCACTGGGGTTCAGTTGCAGTGCTGCTACTTTTTCAGGGTCTAACCACACGCGCATACTGTACTCACCGGCACCGAATAAACGCACATCGCCAACGCCGTCAATGCGGGTAAGCTCATCGCGCACATTGAGTCTGGCGTAGTTGGATAAATACAACATGTCGTAGCGGTTATCAGGCGAGGTTAAATGCACCACCATGGTTAAGCTCGGTGATGACTTTTGTGTAATCACCCCTAGGCGCTGCACTTCTTGTGGTAATCGCGGTAGTGCGCGATCGACACGGTTTTGCACTAAACTTTGAGCATCATCGGGGTTAGTGCCAATGGCAAAGGTAACCGTTAATGTCATGCGGCCATCAGAGGTTGCCTGTGATGACATATACAGCATATCTTCAACACCATTAATCGCCTGCTCTAGCGGTGAGGCTACAGTGTCAGCTATAACCGCCGGGTTAGCACCGGGGTAAGTCGCTGACACCACAACTGTCGGTGGCACGACTTCAGGATATTCGGTAATCGGCAACTGCCATACAGCAAGTGCACCGCCAATAAAAATTAATAGCGATAGCACCCCGGCAAAGATGGGGCGCTGAATAAAAAATTGTGACAGCTTCATGATTAGCCACCCTTGCCAACAGGTGTTGCATCAACTGCACGACTAACATAGCCATTATCGGTGCTCACATGTTTGATACGCGCTTGCATTGCTTCAATTTTTGCCAGTGTTTTCGCACTGGCCATATCGACTAGTTCAGGGTTTACTTTAGCACCGGGGCGTACACGCTGTAGGCCATTGACAACAATTTTATCTGTCGCCTCAAGACCCGATTTTACAATGCGTAAACCTGCAAGTTTTTCACCCAGTACAACCGGGCGATATTGCACGGTATTATCGTCATCGATAACGAGTACAAATTTATTATTTAAGTCGGTGCCTATCGCTTTATTGTCAATTAAAATGCCGTGATAGGTAGCGCTGCCAACCAGTTGTATACGGGCAAATAAACCGGGGATAAATAAGCCTTCTCGATTATCAAATACCGCCCGGCCACGAATGGTCCCGGTATTGGGGTCAACTTGATTATCCACAAAATCAATATAGCCCTCATGGGGGTAATCTGTATCGTTTGCCAACGCCATGTACACCGGCGTAGGGGTTTGGCGAGAGCTTGGACGGCTACCCTCACGCGCTAACTGGGCATAATTTAGATAGGTTTGCTCATCGGCATCGAAGTAGGCGTAGACTTTCTTGGTTGACACAATACGCGTTAGGATCGATTGCCCAGCATTGATGTAGTTCCCTTTGGTGACTATCGCGTTAGACACACGGCCATCAATAGGCGAAGACACTTTAGTGTAACTTAAATTGACTTGTGCAAGCTCCAGTGCTGCGCCCACCGCCGCTAGCGACGCCGCCGCTTGTTGGTATTGCGCTAGGCGAGCCTCGGCAAGTTCATCAGAAATAGCCTTACGTTGCAGTAACGACTTGGCTCGCAAGTGCTCTGATTTAGCTTGGCTTAAGCGGCTACGCGCACTGTTAAGCTGTGCTTGCAGGCGATTGACCTCGGCTTTAAAGGGGCGCTCATCGATTTGAAATAAGAGATCCCCGGCGCTGACCAATGCCCCCTCTTCAAAGCTAACCTCGGCAATAGTGCCTGACACCTGTGGTCGCAGCTCAACACTTTGTGGTGCCTGTAGACGGCCGGTAAATTCATCCAGCTCGGTCAATTGCTGGTGAATCACTGGGGCGACAGAGACACTGGGCAGTGCTGCGGCTTGTTCATGCTGAGCCTTAGGGGTGCAGGCAATGAGTAGTACCAAAGCCGCTGCGGTAGCTGATTTAATCGTAATGTGAAGTGACATACCTTAAGCTCCTCAACTTAATCGATAGTAACGTCTATCATTTGAGGCAGTATGTAATATAACAATCAATAAAAAAAATTTTCTTTTTGTATGCAATACATCATTTAAAATGATGTATTATTGACAATATACTCTGGCTGGAGCCCACCATGCGACCACAGGAATTAAACTTATTGGTTATTTTTGATGCCATTATGATGGAGCGATCGATCAGTCGTGCAGCTGATCGTCTATCGATGACACAACCTGCGGTCTCTAATGCAGTAGCTCGCATGCGCACCGCTTGGAACGATACTCTATTTGTCAAGGATGGGCGTAATATACAACCAACGCTCTATGCTAAAAACCTGTGGGCACATGTGCGTGAGCCGCTAACACAGCTCACCGAGGCAATCGACCCCACTGAGTTTGACCCCGCCAGCGATAAGCGTACCTTTCGCGTTTGCGCGGCTGATATTGTGGTCGATATTGCCTGGCCTACCTTGCGCAAGCTGGTTGAAACGCAAGCACCGGGTATTAATATTCACGCCTACCCTTACACGATTATCAATACCGAGCGCTCGCTCAATGACGCTAAGGTCGATTTGGTTGTCGGCGCTATAGCGCCGTCGTCTACTACATTTAATAGTGAGTTCTTGTTTAATGCCAATTATGTGTGCGTGATGCGTCCGGGCCACCCACTCACCCAACAACCGCTTACATTAGACGCCTTTGCAAAGGCCGAGCATTTGCTGGTATCACTCTCAGGCGATACCACAGGTTTTACTGATCTCGCCTTGTCACAAAGTGGCCTTAGACGCCGTATTGCCATGACGGTTAACCACTTTTCTGCGGTAGCACCGCTGTTAGAGGACAGCCAGTTAATTGCAGTAGTGCCATCGACCACGATCAGCGATGCTATTTTTAGTGAGCGCTTAGCGGTAATGCCGATGCCCGTTGAGATACCACCTAATCAAGTGGCTTGCTTTTGGCATAAGCGTCAAGATAACGACCCGGGGTTTAACTGGCTGCGACAACACTTGGTGAGCACTTTGAGGCAAAATGCACAGCAGCATTACCAAAAGCTACAAACACTTTGTGAATCCATGCCACAATGTCTTGGTCATAAAAAGAAATGGGAATCACCGGTTTAAAATATCATGAGCTAAACGATATCCCACGCTATACTCATACTAAAAGTACTGATACAGAGAGGGCAACATGCGCAAGGGGTTATTTGCCGTATTGGGCTGGTTAAGCTTAGGCATTGGCACCATTGGTATTTTTCTACCACTATTGCCAACGGTACCACTGTGGTTACTTAGCGCTTGGTGTTTTTCAAAGTCATCTAAGCGGTTACACAACTGGTTATTAAATCACCGTTACTGTGGCCCCGTTATTCGCCAGTGGCAAAACGGGCAAGGTATTTCGCCCAATATAAAACGACGCGCCATCGCTACGATTTGGTTATCTATGGGCATTTCTATGTGGCTTGTCGCCAAAATGTGGCTGGTTATTGTGCTCGCCGCGATTGGTATTGGCGTCACCTTGTATTTATACCGCCTACCAACAACTCATTAGAACGGCTAGCCCCGCTGTCGCTAGATTTTTACAGCGAGGTTTGCTTCTCAACCAAACATCTTATAGATCAAGTACTGCCGACATATTGATAAATAGCCAGCTAAACAGTATTTATTTAGGCTGCTTAACGATACGCAGGTAAGGTTTTAGTTCGTTCCAACCTTCGGGGTATTTTGTTTTTGCCTCTTCGTTAGAAACTGCCGGTACAATAATCACATCGTCTCCGTTTTTCCAATTCACTGGAGTTGCGACCTTGTGCGCAGCAGTGAGTTGCATCGAATCTAGTACACGCAGTATTTCATCAAAATTGCGGCCTGTGGTCATTGGGTAGGTCATCATTAATTTAATATTTTTATCCGGCCCCACAATAAACACAGAGCGCACAGTCGCATTAGTTAATGCGGTTCGGTTCTCAGCAGCGCCAGTCTCGTCAGCGGGAAACATATTGTATAGGAACATCTGATTAACTCCAAAATATTTACCGAAACACAAATAAATGAGTAAATTCAGATAACATTTTCTCCAGTTGTGACTATTTTCTATCGCTCTTGAAGCGATAAGTTATTTTCAG
>Ga0193960_1000293_pt1 | contig 20895 bp, 5 predicted proteins | sample FB_3_MG_FD_140338 | JGI IMG/M metagenome (GOLD analysis project Ga0193960, IMG submission 140338) | Microbial mat bacterial communities from the Broadkill River, Lewes, Delaware, United States - FB_3_MG | ecosystem: Environmental > Aquatic > Freshwater > River > Microbial mats | place: USA... | reverse complement strand
GTATCGGGCCCCACGTTGTGGGTTTTTAAATAGTGGGCTAAGCGATTAGCGCGCAGATTCAGTGTGTGGTAATCCCAGCTATGATCAGTGTCTATCCACAGTGCCTGTGCATTCGGTGTGGCGGCTGCGTGTGCCTCGATTAATTCACTGACAGTTTTTTCAGGGTAAGACACCTCGGTTTGGTTGTATTGACGTAACACTTGCTGGTCATGGCGAGACAATAGGGTAAAATCCCCGATTGGCGTTTGTGGTGCTGCGCAGACTTGATCGATTAGTTGCTCAAATTGATATTGAAAACGCGCGATGGTCTCGGTATCAAAAAGATCCGTTGCATAGTTAAAGCTACACTGTAAATAATGCCCTGCTTGAGTTTGGGCATTATTTGTTGGTATTTTTTGCTCAGCCGTATGCAATGACAAATCAAACTGTGATGTACTCAACGCTGCCGATATCGGCGAAAAGGTAACATCACCTACAACGGTATCACTTTCGACACTCACATTGCGGTGATTGTACATGACTTGAAAAATTGGGTTATATGCCAGACTTCTCGCCGGGTTTAAACACTCCACTAATTTTTCAAAAGGCAACATTTGATGGCTTTGCGCAGCCAGCACAGTCTCTTTAATTTGCGTTAAAAAATGAGCAAACGATTGGCCACTGTCAATACTTGACTTGATAACCTGCATATTGACAAATAAGCCAATAACATCTTCTGTCTCTTCCCGGTCGCGCCCGGCATTGGGTACACCTACAAAGGTATTGGCTTGTCGTGTATTGCGATAGAGTAATACATTAAAAATACCTAATAAGAGCATAAATAAGGTTAACTGGTGAGATTGTGCTACTTTTTTAAGTGATATTAACGAGGTTTCATTAATCGTAAATGTATGCGTATCACCCTTAAAACTTTGCACACTGGGTCGCGTGCGATCATAGGGCAAATCAATAACAGGTTGTATGTCACCGAGTTGCTTTAGCCAATAGCCTAATTCACGCTCTTCTTCACCGGCAGCGAGCAGTTTACGTTGCCATGCACTGAAATCTGCATATTGACAACGAAGATTGTCATCTACATGATCGATGCCTGTCATATTAGCGGCAGTTGAAACATCATAGAGATTGGCAAATGTTTCAAATAAAATATCCATTGACCAACCATCGGCAATACTGTGATGTATTGAAAGCAACAACAAGTGTTCTTGTTCAGCTAAGCGGACGAGTTTCACTCGCAATAGCGGGCCATGAATTAAATCAAACGGTATTTTGGCCTCAAGGTTAATACAGCGCTCAATAACAGATCTTTTTTGCTCAGCACTCATAGCGATAATATCAGCGCTGATATCGTCAACATTCCAGATAAAATGAGGGTCGTCGTGAATAACCTTAATGACACTTTCTTCGGTTTCTTGAAAGCGTGTACGCAACACATCGTGTTGGCTCACTATTTGGGTAAAAACAGATTTTACACGTTTAACATTAAGAGCACCTGTTACTTTCAACGGTGAAAAAATAGTATACACATCACTTTGTGGTTGTAGCTTCCATAAAAACCACAATCGTGATTGCGCATAAGATAGTGTTGCATCCGCATGACCTGCCACAACGGGAATGCGCTTTATATCCACACCTTTAGCGCGCAACTGTGTCAAAAAGCTCAGTTGTTGTGCTTCAGGTAGTGAGACTAACCGCTTCGCTATCTGGTTTAATTGTTGCGCCTTTGACGATATTTGCGCTGGGTTATCATCTGATTGATGAGGCGTTTTCACTGTTACTGTGGTCATACATCCACCTCGTCAAGTAATTGTTCCATCATTGCAATATCATCACCGGTATCATCTGCTTTTAACTCGGCAATCAGTACGGCAAGATCGGCAATGGTATTGACACCAAAGACTGCCTGAATAGAAATATCAATATCAAAGGTTGAACGAATCCGCGACAATAACTGAATAGCAATGAGTGAATCGCCACCGAGTTCAAAAAAGTCATCGTGAATGCCAATTTTCTCTCGTTGAAATAACCCTTCCCAAATGGCAACCAACTGCTGCTGTTCATTATTGCTAGGCGCACTATAGGTACGCTGTACACTATCGACACGTGGCAATTGTTTGCGATCGAGTTTGCCATTAACACTCAATGGCATGGCAGGCAAGAAGTGATAGCGATGGGGTACCATATAGTCGGGCAATTTCTCTCTCAAGTGCGTTTTTATATGTTCACTAAAGCTACGCTTTTGTTCATCAGTGCCCACAATAGATTCACTATCACTGGGCACCACATAAGCAACGAGTTGCGGTGTCGGTGTAGTATCAACATCCGCGACCACACAAGCAGCCTTGATGTTATCGAGCACTAATATTTGCGATTCAACTTCAGTTAATTCAATACGCAGACCCCGTATTTTTACTTGGTGATCACTGCGCCCAAGATAATCGATCACACCGTTATCACGATAGCGTGCCAGATCACCAGTGCGGTACAAACGCGCACCGGGATTATCTGAAAAAGGATCTGGAATAAAGCGCTCGGCGGTTAATGCCGCTCGTTGATAGTAGCCCCGCGCCAACCCTACACCACCAATATAAAGTTCACCCACAATGCCAGCAGGTACTGCATTTAGCTGTTGATCAAGAATATACAGGCAAATATTCGCAATGGGTGTGCCTATAGGTACCGCAGAGTTCGTATCACTCTTGCAAGCCCAGGCGCTCACATCGACAGCGGCTTCTGTCGGGCCATAAAGATTATGTAACTCTAGCTCTGGACAAGATAAATGCCGTGCAGTTAAAAACTGTTGTTGCAACTCACTACTTAATGCCTCGCCACTACAAATGACGCGCCGCATTGAATGGCAATGGGATAAACCATCAGCTGCAATAAAAGCACTCAGCATTGAAGGCACAAAGTGCATGGTTGTCACAGCCTCTTTAGTAATTATATCGCACAGTAATGCAGGGTCATGATGAGCATCAGGTGGCGCTACAACAAGTGCCGCACCACTGATTAAGGGCCAAAAAAACTCCCACACAGAAACATCAAAACTATAGGGTGTTTTTTGCAATACACGGTCACTGCCGTTTAGACAATAAGTTTCTTGCATCCACAATAAGCGATTTACAATTGCCTCGTGTGAAACAGCCACACCCTTAGGTTGCCCTGTAGATCCTGAGGTATAAATTAAATATGCGATATTATCGCGATGATGTGAATAATCAGGGTTAAGATTATGGTTGGTATTAAGCTTAGAAAAAATCTCAGTTTCGCGATCGAGATTAATCAGTGCTATAGTATCGGAAAGTTCACTAAGACTCACTCGCTCAACCACAGGCTGATGCGTAAGCAGTACGCGCACCTGACTGTTATCAAGCATATAGGCTATTCGATCACTAGGGTGGTCGGCATCTATCGGCATATAAGCTGCACCGGCTTTAATGATAGCTAACAATGCAATCACCATCGTAGTGGAGCGCTCCATTGCAACACCGACAACACTATCAACGCCAACGCCCTGCGCTTGTAAGTAATGCGCAAGCTGATTAGCTTGTCGATTAACATCGCTATAGGTATAGCGCTGCTCACCCACAATCAATGCAACCGCCTCTGGGGTTTTATCAACCTGATGCTCAATCAATGCCTGTAGTGAAGAATGCCGTTCAGGATAGCTAATCTGTGTTTGATTAAAACTCGCCGCGAGATGTTGCTGTTCACGTTGACTCAACAGTGATAGCTGTCCTATGGGCTGATTTGCACTGGCAATAATCGCCATCAGCATCTGGGTCATATGCTGGCTTAATTGGCGTGTAAAGCTATCTGAAAAATGTGTTTTGTCGTAGCTATAAGACAACGATAAGTGCTGTGTAAAACGCGCCTCTAAGGTCATCGCAAAGCTCGTGTGCCCTGCTGCATCAATATTATCAAAGGCGATATTGGTTTGCTTGCCTTGCCTATCGTCCACTTGCAATTTTTCCGATAACGGATAATTTTCAACGACTAAAATGCTGTCAAATAACCCACTATTATGAGCACTTGATACGGCTTGTGATAAACGCTGTATTTTATACAACGGAATATGTTCATGAGCCCGCAGTGCTATATTGAGTTGCTGCATCTGTTGTAGGCAAGAGGCAACAGATAACTGTGGCGACGGCCCAAACACGACAGGTAATGTATTGATAAATAATCCTATTTGATTCTCAATACTGGGTAAGTCAGCAGGCCTGCCAGAGACTGTTGAACCAAAAGCAATGGTCTCACGACCTGTGTAACGCATTAAAATGAGAGACCACGCTAATTGTAATAACGTATTGAGTGTTATCTTTTGTTGCTTGGCAAAATTGACTAACTGTTCTGTTTCGCCAATGTCTAAGCGTGTCGTCCAATCCCCATAAGTGCCCTGCTCTGTGATGTCAGTGGTTGCTCTGTTATCAGGCTGGCTGGCATCGGCTAAATACGAAGGTGACGATAACGGGCTTAATTGCTGTGTCCAAAACGCAGTACTCTCATCATTGCTTGATTGCTGTTTATACAAAAGCCAACCAATGTAGTGTTCGTAATCACTGGGAACCTCATTGGTGTTGATGTTGGTGTTAGCGATAGGTTTTCGTGCTGAGCTATAGCGTTTGAGTACATCTTCCCACAACAGTGATTGACTCCAGCCGTCCATCAGTAAATGATGGTAGGTAAATACCATATGGTGATGGTCATCATCTATTTGCAACAATACAATTCTAAATAGCGGATCTTTTGTCAATGAAAACGGTATTTGCTGCTCATCGTTAGCCAGCGACTCTATCGCCTTTAATGGGTTATCTTGTTGGCGAAGATCTTGCTCATTTAATGGCAAGGCCATCGATGGTGAAACTATTTGCAGCCCTGAGCTTTGCTCTGTGGGCCATAAAAAATTAACCCGCAAACTATCGTGCGCCGCTAGGCTTTCCTGCCAGGCAGTGCGAAAGCTATCAACATCTAAATGGTGAATATCCGCACGCAATTGATTGACGTAGGCTTCTGAATCAGGCGTGTATAAAGCATGAATCAACAAGGCTTCTTGCATGGGTGATAGCGGTAATAACGCACCCCTCACTTCGGTGGCATGCGCTTGCATAGTGAGGTTTTGTTCTCGCCATTGCGCCAATGCCTGTGCGCTATGTTCAATCACTAATTCAGCTGCCAGTTGTTCCGGGGCTTGATCTAGGGCTTTTGATGGGTCAGTATCGGCCGTCTTAGCGTCGTTAATTAACGCTAATAATGCCTGAATGGTATGTGCTTCAAACAACTGATTTGGCGTGAAGACAATGCCTTGTTTTTTGGCTCTAGCAATAATTAATAAACTGCGAATGGAGTCCCCGCCCAGGTCGAAAAAGTCATCGTGTACACCCACTTTTTCGACTTTCAATGCAGCCTGCCAAATGTCGGCAAGTGCAATCTCTTCGGGGCTTTCAGGGGCGACATAACGGGTTGTTTCAACATGGGGTTGAGGTAATGCTTTTTTGTCTAGTTTACCATTAGCGGTTAACGGTAGTGATGCAAGCTCAATGATTTGTGCAGGGATTAAATAATCAGGCAAGTTGTCTTTGAGCATCACATTGACATAAGCATCAACACTGTCTACGTTTCGCTCGATAAGCATATCGGGCATTGTTGCACTACAGGTACAATAGGCTACAAGCAGAGTCGTTTCACCTACAACAGCAGGGAGCACAACGACATCACTAATACCATCGAGTTGTTTAATACTGTAGGCTGCATCGGCAGGCTCGACACGGTAACCACGAATTTTAATCTGGTCGTCAATACGCCCAAAAAATACAAGCTCGCCTTCGCGGTTATAACGAACGCGATCACCTGTGCGATAAAGGCGATCACTGTTGTTATCGGCCGCTGTTTTAAAGGGATTAGGAATAAATTGATCGGCCGTTAACGCAGCTTGATTTAAATAGCCACGCGCTACACTCGCACCACCAATATATAACTCCCCGCATACATTCGCTGGCACAGGGTTTAAATTTGCATCGAGCACATAGAGATAAGTATTGGCAAAAGCACGGCCTAATGGCAGTGCTGATACTGAATCTGTAGCAGTAACCCGCGCTATTTTATTGCGTTCATACCCGGTGACACCCACGGTAGTTTCAGTAGGGCCATAGTGGTTAATAATACGGCACTGCGGGCGCAAACGTTGCAGTGTATTGATAAGGGATTGATCACAGCGATCCCCGCCCAATATTAATGCGTGATAAGGCAGTATCGATTCGCTGGCCCCTGCGCTTTGCTCCAGTGCATTCAGTAAGCCGGCGAGATGTGTAGGGACTATCTTTAAAATATCAACTTGGTGATTGCACATATAGTCTGCAAACAAATGTGCATCGGCAACGATTTCATCGGGTATCAAATGCAGGCAGCGGCCCGTCGATAGCGCGGCAAATAATACGGTATGGCCCAGATCAGCACCGAGGCCTGAAACCATCCCCATATTAGCATCAGCGGGAAAGTCAAAGCGCGACAAGAACCCCTGCACATAATTCGCTAAACCACCATGGGTAACAACCACACCTTTAGGCTGCCCAGTAGAGCCTGAGGTAAAAATAATATACGCTGCTCGCGCGGCAGACATCTGTGCCAAGGAAGGCAATTGCGCATTATTTTTTTCTGTAGCTGATGTTTGCCCACTCGCTAAGGTCTGTGAAGTTTCTATTCGGTTAAAAGGTACAGTGACAATATCACGCGCTACAATTTGGGCGTGCTTAAGTACGGTATCTGCTAGTTTTTCACCTGAATCACCGGCACAGACAACTAAGGGAGCATGGGCATTATTGAGCACATAGGCAAGGCGAGAAGCCGGTGCCTTAACATCTAGCGGCATATAAACGGCACCAGCTTTCATAATAGCCAGCATAACAATAACCGCATCAATAGAACGCTCCATCAGTACCGCAACAGGGGTCTCTTCAGGCTCGCAATAAAGCCCCTTCGAGCCAAAGGAATCCGGTAGTAATTTTATCAACGCTTGTGCAAACTGTGTCGATAACCGGTCAAGCTCAAGATAAGTAATGGCATCATCGCCGCAACACAGTGCAATATGATTAGGGTCTTTAGCGATTGAACTATTAGTCAAAGAGACTATATGTTGTGCACTAATATCCTCTTCGCAATAGGGCAAAGGTTGACTATCAGTTGATGCTATTGCCGCTATTGGGCGTTGTGTATTGTCAACCACAGCAGTCAATAAGATGATCAGCTGTTCACTGAGATGGGCTACTGTATCTGCATCAAATAAAGCGGTAGGATAAGCGAACGTGGCATCAATATCCGTATCGTTATCAGTAATATCAAAGGCTAAGTCAAAATAGGTTTCACCGATAGAAATATCATAAATCTCAGCTTGTAAATTTTCTAGCCCCAACTCTGATACATCGTGAGCAGCTTTGACATGCTGGTTAAATTTTACTTGAAATAAAGGGTTATACTGTAGGTTGCGCTCAGGCTGTAGCGCTTCAACTAATTGTTCAAACGGTAAATCCTGCGCCGATTGCGCGCTACTGGCGCGCTCTTTAGTCTGCGCTAATAAGTCTTGGAAATTACGCGCGCCATCTACATTCAAGCATATCACTTGTGTATTAACGAAAAAGCCCACTAAGCCTTCGGTATCAATACGTTGACGATTGGCGATGGGAATACCTATACGTATCTCACTCTGGCCACTATAGCGTGAGAGCAATAGCGCGAACACACTTAGTACCACCATAAAAACAGTGGCATTTTCACTCTCAGCCAAGGCTTTAATTTTTTGAGTAAGCAGGCTATCAATCGTAAAGTTTATACTGTTACCGGTATAGTCCGGCGCAGAGCCATTAGCTAAGAGTGTAGCGCGTGGGCGATCAAAAGGTAGCGGTAATGGCGAGTGGTTATCACCTAAGTGCTGCTGCCAATAATTGAGCTGGCGTTCCGCTTCACCGGCTTCAAGATAGCTGCGCTGCCACAGCGCATAATCACTATACTGAATCGGTAGCGCCGGTAAGGTGTGTGCAACACCTCGACAGGCATTATTATAATAGTAAGGCAGCTCTTCCATGATGATATTAATCGACCAACCATCGGCGGCAATATGATGTAATGTTACTTGCAGAATATGCTCGTCATTACTTAGACGATACAATGCAACTCTCAATAACGGACCTGTCTCTAAACAAAAAGGCTTTAGTGATTGCTCAACGATCACCTGCGACAGTGCTTGCTCATCTAAATCACCCTCGGCCACCATATCGTGCAACGCTATTGATACCGATGCCTCAGCTAATACCTGCTGTTGCACATGTACACCTTGCTGGTGAAATACCGTTCGCAGGCTTTCGTGACGCATAACCAGTGCATTAAATGCACTCTCTAAGGCAATCACATTCAGTGGGCCGCGCAGGCGCAGTGCGCCAGGCAGGTTATAGGCACCACTGGAGGGGTTCATCTGCCATAAAAGCCACATACGCTGCTGGGCATAAGAAGCGACTTGCCGGGTCGGCACATCGACATTGGCAGGGATAGGAAATGACGTAAAATCGATATTTTCTTGTGCTAATGTCTGTAAAAATCGCTTGCGTTTTTCTACTGGTAGGGCAATGAATCGTCGTGCTAAAGACTCGTTGTCGTTCATAGATTGTATATCCGAAGCGGTAGCCACTGTAACGACTAAACGTACAACAAAGACTACTCAGTTAAGTGTTCCTGTAGCGAGGTTGATACCTGCCAGGCTCGCCACTGTAAGACGAAAGAATAGAGAGGGAATTTAGGGTAATTACGGTATTGACAGTGAAAAGTTTACGCACATGTCATCGAGCGCACACACCTACCGTAAAAATCGTTTGCGCGCTATATCATACTGAGTATCACTGAGACTATAAAAGCAAGCCGTGGTTATAAAACACACGGCTGTGACTGTATAAAGCGTACTATCACTGCTCGATACTAGCGGCAATAGCATCGCGCACAATATCAACAATACAATCAATTTGCTCAGCACTGATAATAAGTGGCGGCAGAAAACGCACGACAGCACCATTGCGGCCACCTACCTCAATAATCAAACCCCGTTGCAGGCAGTGTGCTTGAATACGTGCAGCCAGCTTACCGTCGGCAGGAAAGCTGCCTAAGTGATCAGCGGCGGCTTTATTATCTACCATTTCCATACCCAACATTAAACCGCGCCCACGAATATCACCGATACACGGGTATTGATGTTGTAAGCCTTGTAAATGTTCTTGCAGATAATGCCCCATGGATGCGGCATGCGCTGCAATATGTTCATTTTGAATAAAGTTCATGGTGGCAGAGCCTGCGAGCATTGCCATTTGATTACCGCGAAAAGTGCCCGCATGCGCACCGGGCTTCCAGTGGTCTAATGCACTGTTATACACCAGCACAGATAATGGCAAACTGCCACCAATAGCTTTTGATAACACGACCATATCCGGTGTAATACCCGCATCTTCAAAGGCAAAGTTATGGCCTGTACGCGCAAAGCCACTTTGTACTTCATCGATAATTAAAGGCACACCAGCGCGCGCGGTCAGCTCACGCAAACCCTGTAACCAGCGCCTAGGCGCCGGTATAACACCGCCCTCCCCTTGAATGGCTTCAACAACTACCGCAGCGGGTGTCACAACACCTGAGTGAGTGTCGGTCAATACGGTTTCTAAATAGTGTAGGTTGGCATCAATGGCTTGTTCTCCGCCCAAACCAAAAGGGCAACGATACATATACGGATAAGGTAAAAACTGTGCGCCATTAAGTAGTGCACCCAATGCATCTTTGGGCTCACGATCGCCCATAATACTCAAAGCACCTTGACTCATGCCATGGTAGGCGCCATGAAATGCAATAACGGTAGATCTACCGGTAGCGATACGGGCAAGTTTTAGTGCCGCTTCTACCGCATCAGTACCCGAGGGGCTACAAAATTGAATTTTAGCATCACGTGAAAAATCATCTGGTAACATCGCCAAGACATCTTGCATAAATTGATCTTTAACCGGCGTTGTTAGATCTAGCGTATGTAAGGGCAAACCCGATGATAGTGCCAACTGAATACTGTCGATAACAACGGGATGATTATGCCCTAGTGCCAAGGTGCCAGCACCGGCCAAACAATCGATATAGACACGCCCTTCAATATCTTCCACTAGCACACCCTCAGCACGTTTAAGTGCTAATGGAATACGTCTGGGATAAGTACGGGCATTGGATTCATAGCGTTGCTGACGCAACAGCATCTCGTTATCGTGAAATTGATAGTGAACATTCTGAGGCAGTAATAAAGGTGACTTAGTATTGCCACTATCAGTACTGGGGTAACATTGCGAAAGAGAAGTCATCATTTGCTTCCTTTATAGAGAGCCATTTTTTGCCGACAACAATTGCCAGCAACCATCAAAAAACTGTAACTATTTTTACTGGTGCGCTGTTCAAGGTAGTTAAGTGCTATCGCGGCAGTGCGAGATTTAGGCATCTTCTAACTCAGCCATCAAATCATTGAGTTTATCGGTAGTTTCTGTTGTAAGGGTGTTCTTAGCTAAGGTATCAACATAATCTGCCAGACCTTCTACAGTGTTAAAATCAAACATCGCGCGCAATGCGATAGTGACATTAAGCGATTGCTGTATACGTGCTGCAATTTGTGTCGCCAATAAAGAATGCCCGCCTAGCGCGTAAAAATTATCAGTGATACCCACCCGTTCAAGTGTTAATACGTCGGCCCAAATGGCGGCAATACTCGCTTGTGTTTCATTTTTTGGCGCCACATAGGTTTGCTGAGATTGGGCAAGATCAATTGCCGGTAGCTGTTTACGATCTATTTTTCCATTATTGTTTAATGGCATAGACTCAAGTATTTGCCAGTGCATAGGCACCATATAATCAGGCAATTGTTCTTGTAAATAATCGCGCAGATGATTCAGCATAGCATCGGTCGATGCGTGGTCATTAGCCGCTGTAATGTTTGCATGATCATCAGTGTTAGTCCCATCAAGCTCGGCTACTACGATATAAGCAACTAATTGCTGAGAGCCACCGAAGGACTGTGCACTAACCACCGCATCGGCCACCGCCGCATGCAGGCGTAGGCGCGACTCAATCTCACCAAGTTCAATGCGAAATCCGCGAATTTTCACCTGATAATCCACTCGCCCTGCATATTCGATAACACCATCAGTGTTGCGACGCGCTAAGTCTCCGGTGCGGTATAAGCGCTCCCCTGGCAACTGCGCAAACGGATGTGGAATAAACACACCAGCGGTACGTGCTGGATCATGTAAATAACCTCGCCCTACACCAACACCTGCCACATACAATTCACCGATAGCGCGCAGTGCAACTGGCTGTAAATTATCATCGAGTATGTATAAGCGATTATTGTCCGTCGCTACCCCGATGGGGATATTTGTTGTTGTCTCTAGTGCATCAGTAATAGTATGCAGGCTAACATCGTCTGAACACTCAGCCGGGCCATAGGCATTGACTAATGGAATGGTCGGGTAAGCTTTGCGCCAGGCAAGCGCTACATCGTGAGGTAATGCCTCACCTGTAGGTAACATCCAGCGCAGCGAAGGTAGGTGGGTATTTTCACCCACTAATGTCTGCTGTACATTTAATAATGTTTTAATCAGTGATGGCACGCTCTCTAGCACACTAACACCGGTATCGTTAATATGTGCAATAAGCCGCTGGGGGTCGTGGGCAATATCATCGGGAATAATTTCAGTGCGCGCACCACACAGTAACGCGGTTAAACACTGCCAAACAGAAATATCAAAGCTTTGCGAGGCGGTTTGTGCAATAACATCATCGTGGGTTAGTTGAAGATACGGTAGTTTACTGAGCTGATTATTAATCATTCCGGCTTGATGAATCATCACACCTTTTGGCGTGCCTGTAGAACCTGAGGTAAAAATAATGTAAGCCAGTTGTTGCGGGCTAATTGCACGCGCCAGATTTTCGTTATTACTTTGATCAGTTTGCGTGTCTTCCCAAACGAGTATCGCGGGTCGGTCACTGCACTCTATAGCCGATAGAATATTTTCTAGTGCCACGCGACATGCCTGTGTACACAAAACATAACGGCATTTGGCCAATGTTAATATATTACCTAATCGCACCGGAGGCAATTCAGGATCAAGTGATAGAAAAGCACCACCGGCTTTCAAACACCCCACCATCATGCCCAATAATGGCAAGCTGCGCTCAGCCAGTACGGCAACGACACTGTCGCGTGTAATATTCATTGCCACTAGTTGATGCGCTAGCGCATTGGCATTGGCATTAAGCTGTGCATATGTCCAGCGATCTCCCCGACACTGTGCGGCAATACGGTCTGTATGTTGCTCGACTTGCTGCTCGAATAATGCCGCATAGCCTTTATCAAATGGGTAGAACACTTCCGTATGGTTATACGCTTGTAATACTTGCTGCTCTTGTGCAGGTGACAATAGCGGCAAATCACTACAAGGAGCATTAAAGCCCTCCATGAGTGCCAACAATAACCGTTTAAACTCCGACAATAACAACGCGACTGTTGGCTCATCAAAAAATCGCTGGTCGTAAGAGAGATGCAAACCCAAGGCATCACCGGGATAGCAGACAACCGTTAACGGGTAGTTGGTGTGGGTTCGCCTAGAGTCAAATTGTGCATCGGCTCGGGCAACACCGTCTAGCGCATTAGTATCAATAGGCGCATTTTCAAAGACCAGTAAGCTTTGAAATAAGCGCTCGCCTTTTTCAATAGGACTGGCATCTTGAATCTGCTGCAAAGGTAGGCACTCGTGTTCACGCAATTGCAAGTTCCAATCAAAGAGTGTGCTTAGCCATTCGCTCACAGCTAGAGAGGTGTTTGTATCTGGAATTGTAATACGCAATGGAATGGTATTAATAAACAAACCCACTATTTTATGCATTTGATGAGAATCCATCGGGCGACCTGCAACGGTTACACCAAAGAGCACATCGCGCTGGTTCGAATACCGCTGAAGTACTAATGCCCAAGCAGCCTGAGTAAACGTATTAACGGTAATGCGGTGCTTAGCCGCTAGTGCCTGTAGGCGCTGCCCTTGCTCGGGTGCTAATGCATCAAACAAATCGGCAATGTCTGTTGCACCTTGATTTACAATGACCCGATCAGAGAGTAAAGGGGTCGCATGCTCAAAGCCTGTGAGCGTTGCCGCCCAAAAATCTTGAGCTTTCTGCGCATCTTGACACTGCAACCATTCAATAAAGCGCCGATATTGTGGCGGCTCTGGCAGTGTCACTTGAGTATTATCAAGTAAGCCCTGATAAAGCTGGAAAAATTCCCCGACAATAGCCGCCAAGCTCCAGGCATCGAGTAATATATGGTGGTCACTTAAAATCAACACACATTTTTGCGGGCCGCACTGACATAAACGCACTTTAAAGGGAGGCTCGCGCATAAGATCAAAGCCCGCCGTGCGCTCTTTGGCAAGTAGCGATTCTATCGCCTGCTGTTGCCCGCTAGTTGACAAAGCCCGAAGGTCAATATGCTCAACACAACTAGCGGGGTTACGCTGTACAATTTGTAGCGGCTCACTACCTGATTCCCAATAAAAAGAACTGCGTAAGGCATCGTGGCGGGCAATAACCTGCGCCCATGCCGAACTAAAATGCACACTATTAATAGCGGTGTTAATCGTGTAGATTTCCTGCATAAGATAAACACCGCTGCCAGGCTCCAGCAAGGTATGCAATAACATACCTTGTTGCATCGGTGACAGGGGATACACATCTACAATATTAGCCAGATCTATTGGCAAGGCATTACGTTGCTCGTCGCTGATAGCCGCCAATGAAAAGGGCTCGTACTCTACAGGCTGATCACCACTAGCTGTACTGTCCAGGATCACGACGATTTCAGCAAGAGATGCTATGGTTTGATGCTGAAATAAATCACGAGGGCTAAACTGTATACCCATTTCAGCGGCACGACTAACAAGCTGGATCGACAAGATTGAATCACCACCTACATCAAAAAAGTTATCCGTGACGCCAATTTTTTCGCGCTGTAGAACCTCTTCCCAAAGATTAACCAATATTTCCTGTAATGCATTAGAAGGTGCGGTATAAATTGCCTCAGCTAATTCGGGCGCAGGCAGGCTGCTCAGATCCACTTTGCCATTGGGCGTTAATGGCAGTACATCCATCACCACAAAATGTGCAGGTACCATATACTCAGGCAAACAAGCACTGAGCATTTGTTTAAGCTGTGTGATATCAATATCATTAACACACGTCAAATAAGCTACAAGCTGTTGCCCTCGCGTGTTAGTGCTGACACTAACAACAGCCTCACGCACAGCACTATGCTGGCTAATTTGATATTCAATTTCACCTAGCTCAATACGAAACCCTCGCACTTTAACTTGCTGATCGGTGCGGCCTATGTAATGAATACAACCACTGGCATCATAGCGCGCTAAATCTCCGGTACGATAGAGACGATGACCAGTTGCAGCAGGTTGGGTAATAAAAGGATCTGGGATAAAACGCTCAGCGGTAATTGCCGCCCTAGAAAAATATCCTTCAGCCAATAATGTACCACCGATATACAGCTCACCCACAACGCCTTGTGGCACCACTTGCAAAGATCGATCAAGTACATACGCGCGGCGATTACCAACACAATAGCCAATCGGTGCAACACCAGAGGCCGCCACTTTGGGTGAGTCATTTATCTCATAAAGTAAGGGGCTTATCACTGCCTCTGTAGGGCCATAGGCATTAATGACAGACTGTGCTAAAAACCGCTCGCGAATCCGTTTTGCCAACGATAGCGACCAAGCCTCGCCGCCTGAGACACAAAGTCGAACTGGCAGTGTCATTTCATTGCGTGCTAAATGATCACAAAATTCGCTAAAGTAAGCCGGTGGCAAATCTAAAACGCTAATCGATTGATCAATAATCACCTTGTGTAATTGCGCTAAAGACCAGTTAGGGATATCACCGCAAACAACAGCACCACCACTGATTAACGGCACAAAGAGCTGCTCGCAACTGGCATCAAAATTTGTCGATGCAAATAGTAATACACGATCTTGTGTACTCATGGCAAAGGTATCGGCAACCGCTAAGCAGTGCCCTGCAATGGCAGTTTGTGATACCGCAACACCTTTCGGCTCACCCGTAGTGCCAGAGGTATAAATTAAATACGCGAGTTGTTTCGGGGCTATAGGGATATCGATATTTTTGCTGGGCAAAGTAGCTAATGTTGACCAATCCCGGTCACAGCACCAGTAAGCCACTGCTTGTTGTAGTGCACCGTTCAGGGGTAAAACCTCAACCAAGTGTTCTTGGGTGAGTATCAACATAAGCCCACTGTCATTGATGATATAAGTCAGGCGCTCTGACGGATAGGCAGGGTCAAGTGACACAAAAGCAGCGCCTGCTTTCAGCGTTGCCAATATAGCTACAATTTGCTTAAAAGAACGCTCAACAGCAATACCTACCAATGCACCACACTGAACACCCAACTCACCCAATCGATAGGCCAATTGATTAGCCTGATCATTTAATTCAGCATAACTATAGCGCTCATCATTGATTAAAACCGCTAACCCATCGGGTGTCGCGGCTGCTTGTGCTTCAATATAGCGATGTAAAAAAACATCGCGCTCATTGAGATGACTAAGAGCTGGGATGGGTGAGAGGGTATTTTTTTTATGCGATAACCGCGGTAGTTGACGAGCAAAAACAACCTCATCATCGCCCAGTAAACGCACATCGTCTAGCGCAATTTTTGTCGACAAACACACAGCATTTAACACATTTTTCCAGTGTTCTGTCATACGCACGATAGTCGCGTTATCAAACAGATCTTCACTGTAGATAAAACGTGCCGACAGCCCTTCACTGCCCTCTACAACATCCAAGCTCACATCATACTCTGCGCCATAGTCTTGCCAATGGGTAGATTCTATGTGCAGGTCTTGTCCCATGGGGACAGGTTTGTCATCTGGTTGTTGCTGGTAGTTAAACATGACCTGAAATAGCGGATGAATACTGAGGTTGCGCTCAGGCGATAACACATCGATTAACTGTTCAAAGGGTAAATCTTGATGCGCCTGTGCCCCTAAGACGGTTTGTTTCACATCATGTAGTAACTGGCTAAAATTATCGCGACCGTTAATGGCGACACGCATAACCAGCGTATTCACAAACAAGCCTATCAGTTTATGGCTGTCTGGGTGCTGGCGCCCAGCGACAGGGACACCAATACGAATATCATCCTGCCCTGCATGCCGCGATAGCAATATAGCGAAAGATGACAGTAACAACTGAAATAAGGAAGCATTGTGATCACTGGCTAGCTTTCGTAAGGTATCAGTTAGTGATGCAGGTATCATACAATCAATACTGCCACCACGCTGAGAGCGTAACGCTGGGCGCACACGATCACAAGGCAGTGATAGTATTGGTTGCTCGCCACCTAATTGCGCTACCCAGTAGGCGAGCTGACGTTCGCCTTCGCTAGAAGGGCCGCTCTCACTATCGATTGTTTGCGCTAATAACACCCGCTGCCATTCAGCCATATCCACATAACGACTGGGCAACTCAGGTAAAATCGGGTCTTGCTGTACAGATAACGCCTGATAACTTGTCGATAACTCATTAATAAAGAGCCTCATTGAGCCACCATCGGCAATAATATGATGAATCACCAGCTGTAATTGGTGGCGGTCATTAGACAGCGACAGTAATTTAATGCGAATTAACTGATCAGCGCTGACATTAAATGGCCGCGTTGCATCCGCATGCAATACTTGCTCGGCATAGGCAGGCTGCTTATTAGGCGCCAGATGTGAGATATCTAGCGCCTCTAAATGTACTGGGGCAGCACTTACATATTGCAAGGCAGACTCATCGCGCTGCAAAAAACGCATACGCAATATATCGTGCCGAGAAACTACTGTGTCGATAGCTGCCTGTAAAACCGCGATATCGAGACGGCCCGTTAACTTAAGCACGGCTGAAATATTATAGGCGATATTTTGCGGATCAAATTGTGATAAAAACCACAACCGGCTTTGGGCATAAGACTGTAAAAATAAACCCTCGCGTGCATTCGCACGTACCCGTTCAGGGTAAATCCTTGCACTGGATTGCCCTGTAGCAATAGCATCAGCCACCTTTTTGACAAACGGTTGCAAACGGGGCACATCAAATAATATCTCAAATGGCAGTGAGCAATTAAACTGCTCATTCACCCGCGTAATAAGCTCAACCACACGCAGTGAATTACCACCTAATGCAAAAAAATGACTCTCGGGTGTAACTGGCCGGTGTAACACATCGTGCCATATCGCCAGTATATCTTGCTCAAGTGCACTGTATGCACCTGCTGAATTAGTGCCGGTTGGCACCGCTACCGGGGTTGATTCAGACACCGCCGGTGCCGACTCATTTAACAACGGTTGCATGAGGCCTTGCTGATAAAATGCCAGTATATCTAAGGTACCCTCTTGCCAATACTGACGGCACGCCGAGCGCTGGAGTTTACCACTAGAGGTTTTAGGCAGCGCACCGGGATTAAGCAGTAATACTACATCGGCAGGCTCTTGAAACTGTAGCGCGACTACCTCGCTAATAAATTGTGCTAACTTATCTAATGCAACGAGTTTGCGCGCATTGCGGCTGACTTCAACAGCAATGCCGATAGTCTCTCGCCCATCCAACTCAACTGCAAAAGCCGCAAGCCTGCCTTTACGCACCCACTCGACCTCACGCTCAACGGTCTGTTCAATTTCTTGCGGGTAAAGATTGTGCCCACGAATAATAATAAGATCTTTTAAGCGACCTGTAATATACAGCTGATCGTTGTGCATAAAACCCAGATCACCCGTGCGCAACCACTGCTTACCCTCGCGCGCAACAAATACCTCATCACTGGCAGCCTGATTATTCCAGTAGCCATCAGCCACACTGGCACCACTAAACCAAATTTCACCCACACGATCACTTGGCAACACACTGCGAGAGCCGGGATCAACAATTATCACTTGGTGATTAATAGCTACATGCCCACAGCATACAGCTTGTGTATCTTTATCAACAGCGTCGCTACTATATGACTCACCAGTGACAACACCACAGTGCTCTACCCTACCCTGAGATAGGCGTTTACCATCGACTACGGCGGCACTCATCCCTGTAAATGGCTCGCTTGCACTGACAAATAATGTGGCTTCAGCTAAACCATAACAGGCATTTAAAGCCTTGGGATTTAAACCAAAGGCTGCGAATTTTTCACAAAAGCGTTGCATGGTATTCATGCGAATAGGTTCAGAGCCGCTAAAGACTAAGCGTAGATGACTGAGATCAAAATCGTTAATTTTTGTAGGGTATACACGCTCGGCACACATTTGAAAGGCAAAATCAGGCCCGCCTGTCGCTGTTGCCTTATAGTCTGACAACACTTGCAACCAGCGTTTTGGACGTGCCAGAAAAAATTGTGGCGACATTAATATTAACTGATAACCACAATAAATACTTTGCAGTAAACTGCCGATTAAACCCATATCATGAAATAGTGGCAACCAACTGACAACAATATCTTTTTCAGTCGTTGCAAAACCATGCTGTATCACGGCCTCGTTGGCCATAATATTGCCGTGGGTAACTCGCACACCTTTAGGGGCAGAGGTAGAGCCTGAGGTATATTGTAAAAAAGCAACATCACTAGCACGCAGTGTTGGACGCACCCACTGCTTGGCATCAACAGCCGCCAGCGTATCTACACTACAAACGCGAGCATCAGGGCACTGCTTAGCAATACTTTCAATATCGCCGACTAACGCTTGAGTAGTTAGTAATAGGGTCGCCTCGGCATCATCAACAATGGATTGTAAACGCTTAACATGCTGTTCACGTTTTGACTCAGGTGGGTACACAGGCACGGCAATAACACCTGCATATAGGCAACCAAAAAAAGCCGTCACATACTCCAGACCACTATTGAGCAATAGTAGTGCACGATCACCCGCCACAGTTAGCTGTTGCAAATGGCAAGCAATATGTAATGCACGCTGATGCAGCTCGGCATAAGTGACTGTTTGTATATTCTTATCACTGACAAGAAATCGAATTGCCAAGCGCTCTGGCTGCTTGACTGCGCGTTCAGATAATACATCGACAAGTGTCAATGGCGCCGTATTCACCACTTCTTTCATTTTTTGCTCTGCCACAAATATACCCTTTCACTGAGACTACAATACTAACTGTGATTATCTCGAGTAAGACGGATTGGGCTTCACGCAATTTAGCCCGAAATAATGATTAGCGTGTGTAAAAATTAAAAATCAGGGCCTATAGACACATCAGAGTATTGGTAAAATATTATAGGTATTAATAGTAATTTTTTATGCGGCCTGTACGTCTAAAGAAAAAGCACAACAAATGCGTCTTAAAAGAGGAATAGCAATGAGTTTTGACCGTACCGATATCGACTTTGAAGTCGTTATTAACCAAGAAGAGCAATACTCTATTTGGCCAACATTTAAGCCCATCCCTAACGGCTGGACATCAGTGGGAACCAAGGGCGACAAACAAACCTGTTTAGAATATATTGAAAAGCACTGGAGCGACATGCGCCCGCTGAGCCTGCGCAAACATATGGATTCAACACCGGCATAATTCAGGCACACAATAGTGACACAATAGCACTGCAACAGAGCCTTGCGGTGCTATACACACCCTTACAAACTGGCAAACACATTAATAAATAACATCACCGACAAGTAATGATAAACAAGCAATAAGAGACAAAGCGAGCAACAGCCCAACATGGATGCCACATTACATCTATAGCACCCTGGCAAAGCAGCCACACGCATATCACACTAGCAATCATCTACAGCAGTAGCAACGGCTGCAACCATACAGTTTAAGCCATTGCGACAACGATTAAGCCATTGCGACAACGACCTTGCGACCACTGCCCACAAAAGGTTCACGTGCGTGGGCAACCAGCATATTATCCAACATCAACACATCGCGCTTCATCCAAGGGAACACAATCTTTACCGAATCAATGGCAGCGCGAATTTCATCTAAGATAGAATCCTCAATAGGCTCACCATCACCATAATAAACATTGCGCGGCAGATCCTCCATGGCCACAACCTCTAGCAACACCTCTCGAACATCATCTTGTAAATTTGAGACATGAAATAAATGTGCCTGATTAAACCATACCATCTCATGGGTGTGTGGATGACAAGCGACCGCCTGACAGACTTGCCGTGTACGTAGCTCACCATCGGGCTTCCATTCATATTGTATTTGGTTTTCGCGACAAAACGTCTCCACCACAGCTCGGCTATCTGTGTTAAATACTTTTTCCCAGGAGATATCTAAGCCATTGCCATAATTGCGAACATACATTAACTTTCGCTGCGTAAATCGCTCGCGCAATACGGGGTCAATGGCATTAAAAATAAGGCGACTATCTGCAATCGGTGTCTCACCACCGCTCTGGGCCGGCTCGACACAGTGAAACCATATCTTCATTGGCCACTGGGTCGTATAGGCCTGTTCGTTATGCAAAGGTATCGACTGGTCAGCGGGATATTCTGTCGAACTATAGACACCCTGCCCACCCACCTCGCTACGCGGTGTCGAACCAAATTCATAGTTTAACAAAGGCTGTCCGAATGCCGTTGCAAATTGCCTAAACGCATTGACATCAGCCACATTAAAGCCACGAAACAAGACACCGCCAACGACCGGCAAATATTGCTCAACAAGTGGCTCAAGCTGGCTAAAAACATCCAGCAGAGTGACATCTTGCCCGAACTGCGCGGCGTCAATAATAATAGGTAGGCGATAATCTGCATCTAACGAATCTGC
>Ga0193960_1000291_pt1 | contig 20918 bp, 16 predicted proteins | sample FB_3_MG_FD_140338 | JGI IMG/M metagenome (GOLD analysis project Ga0193960, IMG submission 140338) | Microbial mat bacterial communities from the Broadkill River, Lewes, Delaware, United States - FB_3_MG | ecosystem: Environmental > Aquatic > Freshwater > River > Microbial mats | place: USA... | reverse complement strand
TGCCTCATGCTTTGCTCACAACTTCGTGCAGGAAAAACGCCTACTTTGTTAATATATTTCTTGGGTGTTCCCAAACGCCAGTGTTTTCCTACTCCTGGCATTGCTTGCAATATAGGAGTTTTAGGGTCAATGTGCTTTGCCCAAGCCAGCTGTTTAAGCACTTCAGCTCTCACTTTTTCCCTTTCACCTTGATATGTCGGCGACAACACCGCAGTATTGTGAGCAAACGGCTTTTGCTGAATATCAAGGCAAGCTTCATGGTTTTCCTTTAAAGGGTACTCATCTATGAAGCCCAAAAAATGACTGATTTCATGGCTAAGCACATCGACTGTATCGAATTTATCAAAATACAAAATACCAAAATGTACGTTTGCTCCACCTTCTGGCAGCATTACACCTAAGTAACGTGTATTTACTGTTGCAGCAATTTGATTGAATAGCTTTTCATTACAACTGATCGCACTACTCTTTTGGCTTTCACATTCCAGTACCTGTTTGCTAAGGTATCGAATCGGCGCAAAACAAACAAACTGACTTATTTCTTTTGCCATAAAATCACTGACTAGTTGCTCTAATAAATCTAAATGAGTTAACTGAGTTGCAAATAATTGCAAACTAATGGGGCAATTTTTCCCTATCAATTGTTCAGGAATATCAGCTGAGTGTGTAATTACTTGAAATTTTTTCAACTTATTTAAAAGGGTCTGTCCTTGAATATGTTGATTAAGTAGACTGCTATTTTTTTCAATAAGTGCAAGGGCACTTGCCTGCTCTCCTATCGCAATCGATAGTTTAACCTTTAACAACACAGTAAAAAGCGCTTCTTGTGGCATTTGTGATAAAACAACTTTTGCCTTGTCGAAAGACTCACTATTAAGATAATGTTCAGCTAAACTAATTTTCGCTTCATCATCATTCAATCGTATAGCTTGTTGAAGCCAAAGCACCATATTTTGTTGATTTTTACTGTGCTTTTCTGGCGCTAAACTTTCGAGTAATTGACTTTGTTTGCTATACCAATTAGCTAGTGTTAATGCAGCCTTAGCATCTACTTTCGCTAGCTCTTTTTGAGCAAATAACCAAGGCTCACTCCCTTCACGGTTTTTTAGAACTAAATAACGATATGCGGTGCTATTATGTAAAGTTAAGGCATAATCTAATTGCTTTACGGTTTGCTCATCGCTTTCTATTAAGCGCGTTAAATAACCGGACAAAAAAAACGAGCTTGACGGCAATGCCATCAAGCTCATTATAACAATTAAACGAAAATTCATTACGACAATTATTTATGATTAAGGAACGATACTCAACGCTTTAGAACTGGCCATTAAGTCTAACTCTAACTTAGCATAGCGGTGCTCAACAAATTCATAAACATTTGTGCTAAGAGACAACTTAAAGAAATTAGCCGCAGCAAGTTCATCACCTAAAATTTGGTTGTACTTACCTAAATAAAAATATGCCTCACATAGTCTGTCTGTCAAATGCTTATTAGTCTCTACACCTTGAGTTAAATTATCTATGAATTCTCTTTGGCTGATATCACCAAGGTACATTTTGATGACTTGTTTGGCCCAAGTTCTATCATCAACTTTTTTTACTCGTTTTGTTAATTGTTCCATTGCCGATTTTGCATCTACTTCATGCTCTGTAAGATAAAGCCAAAGTATGCGATACGGATCATCGCTTTGCTGGTGATGAAATGCCTCAAAGTCTTGCACAGCAAGCTCTGGTCTTGCACCATAATATAGTGCTATACCACGATTTAAATAAGCATATTCATGTAAAGGCGATAGCTCTAAAGCTGAATCAAATTGCTCATAAGCTTGAGAAAACTCTTGCATCTGTGTGTAATGAATACCTAAAAAATTATATGCATCCACTAAATTAGGTTTTAATTGCAATGCGCGGCTAAAATCTAATCGAGCTAAAGAGCGTAAACCCACACTATCAAATAAAACACCGCGATCATAAAATAATTGTGCTCTTTGCTCTTCTGATATTTTTACTCGATTAATAACTTCAGATAAACGTGCAATAGCAATTTCACTTTTATAGTTCACAGGCAAAGGCTCGGCAATAACTAATTGCCCCATTTTTGCTGGATCTTCAGGATTGGTTAATGGCGTCGTAGAAACACAGCCTTGAGTAATTACTGACAAGCTGATAACGAGAGGAAATACGACTTTATTTATCATTGAATGCACAAAAAATGCCTTAAAATTAAAAAGCTATACCGAATAAGTATTGAGCATTATATACAAAAAAGGAGCCGTAAGGCTCCCTTTTAACAAAGAATTTGTAAAAATTTACTTATTCTTCAGCAGGTGCAGCTTCTTCAGCTGGCTTTTCAATAGCTTCTTTGATACTTAAGCGAACACGGCCTTGACGGTCAACTTCAAGTACTTTAACAGTAACTTCTTGCCCTTCAGAAAGCACGTCACTAACATTGTTAACACGCTCTTCTGAAATTTGAGAAATATGTACTAAACCATCTTTACCAGGTAATACGTTAACAAAAGCACCAAAATCAACGATGCGAACAACTTTACCTGTGTAAATTGTACCTACTTCAATTTCTGCTGTTAAGGCAGTAATTCTAGCGATAGCATCTTTCGCTTGCTCACCATCGGTAGCAGCAATTTTAACAGTGCCGTCGTCATCAATTTCAATAGTTGTACCCGTTTCTTCAGTAAGTTGACGAATAGTTGCGCCACCTTTACCGATGATGTCACGGATCTTATCTTGGCTTACTTTCATGGTATGAATACGAGGAGCGAATTCTGAAATTTCTTCTCTATGACCCGCAATAGCTTCATCCATAACAGATAAAATGTGAGTACGCGCAGCTTTTGCTTGATTTAAAGCAATTTGCATGATTTCTTGCGTGATACCTTCGATCTTGATATCCATTTGTAAAGCAGTGATACCTTCTGTTGTACCCGCTACTTTAAAGTCCATATCACCTAAGTGATCTTCATCACCTAAAATGTCTGAAAGTACAACGAAGTTTTCACCTTCTTTAACAAGACCCATAGCGATACCTGCTACAGACGCTTTAATTGGAACACCTGCGTCCATAAGTGCTAACGATGTACCACAAACAGATGCCATTGATGATGAACCATTTGATTCAGTAATTTCTGATACTACACGTACAGCATATGGGAATTCTTCAACGGTAGGCATAACAGCTAACATACCACGCTTAGCTAAACGACCATGACCAATTTCACGACGCTTAGGAGAACCTACAAAACCAGTTTCACCAACACAGTAAGGAGGGAAGTTGTAGTGAAGCATGAATGCATCTGTTTTCTCACCCATAATTGTATCTAAACGTTGTGCATCACGTTGTGTACCTAAAGTAGCAGTCACTAAAGCTTGTGTCTCACCACGTGTAAATACTGAGCTACCGTGAGTACGTGGTAATACACCTGTCATTACATCTAATGCACGAACTGATTCAGGATCACGACCATCAATACGCGGGTTGCCTTGAGTAATACGACCACGAACAACCGTTTTCTCTAGGTCATGGAATAAATCTTTAGCTTCTTGAACATTAAGCTCTTCATTTTCAGCAAGTAACTGCTCAACAACTGAGTTTCTGATTTCTGCAACACGTTCATAACGAACTGCTTTTTCAGTGATTTGGTAAGCTTCATTAACTTGCGCTTCTGATAACTCAGCAATTTTTGCTGCTAATTCAGTATTTTTCTCTGGCGCAGCCCAATCCCAAGTAGGGTTGTTAACTTCAGCTTTAAATTCGTTAATTGCTGTAATAGCCGCTTGCATTTGCTCATGACCATACACAACTGCACCTAACATAACTTCTTCAGAAAGCACATCAGCTTCTGATTCAACCATTAATACTGCAGAATCTGTACCTGAAACAACTAAGTCAAGTTGACTCTCTGGTAACTCAGACTGTAATGGGTTCAGTAAATATTTACCATCAGTGTAACCAACACGTGCAGCACCTACAGGACCGTTAAACGGAGCACCTGAAATAGCTAACGCTGCAGAAGTACCAATTAATGAAATGATATCTGGAGAAATTTCAGGGTTCACTGAAACAACTGTGATAATCACTTGTACTTCATTAGTAAAACCTTCTGGAAATAATGGACGAATTGGACGGTCAATTAGACGTGCAATTAATGTCTCTTCTTCAGAAGGGCGACCTTCACGTTTGAAGAAGCTACCTGGGATTTTACCCGCGGCATAACTTCTTTCTTGATAGTTAACTGTTAATGGGAAGAAATCTTGACCTTCAACAGCTTCTTTTTTAGCAACTACAGAGACTAATACGCTAGTATCGTCCATGCTTGCCATAACAGCAGCGCTGGCTTGACGCGCGATTGCGCCAGTTTCTAATGTGACAGTATGTTGACCAAACTGAAATTTTTTAGTAATCGGATTTAACATCTATTAATGTCCTTAATATATTTAATTATTTATAAACGTTAATCAATCTGTACAATTATTTATTCACTCACAGCAAAAGCACAGAAGAGTAGAACAAAAAATTATACAGTTTGATTGATTATAACTTTTATATGTCAGTGATAGTGAAGCAAAAGTAAACTCTATCAATAACACGGTGCAACTTAATAATTTGCACGCACATTATACTGCCCTATTCATGATTTACTAGTGTGAAAAACAATGAGAGGCATAGAAACTACAAAAAAGATCAAAGATTTAATTTTTTTGTTATCAAATCTAGAAAAATAAGTATAAAAAAAGGAGCCAATAGGCTCCTTTTAGTAAATTTTCTATTGAAAATTAGTCTTAGCGACGTAAACCTAACTTTTCAATTAAAGCAGAGTAACGTTCAACGTTCTTGCCTTTTAAATAGTCAAGAAGCTTACGACGTTGAGCAACCATACGTAATAAACCACGACGTGAGTGGTGATCATGGATGTGCTCTTTAAAGTGACCTTGTAAGTGGTTAATTTGTGTTGATAACAAAGCAACTTGTACTTCTGGAGAACCAGTGTCACCTTCTTTTTGTGCGTATTCTGCAACAATTGCAGCTTTTTCAGCAGCGTTTAAAGACATAATTTTTATCCTTAGTGTGAACTTTATTCGTACAAATTAATTGTAAAAACAAAGTGTTAAATAACCATCAAGCCAAACACTAATTCAGCATTGATGACGAAAGAGCGCGTATTCTAGCAGTAAGGAAGTAAATTGCAAGATAAACCTTAGCCATCAGCCACTTTATCTTGCTAATTATTACATAAAATATACGCTTAACTATTTTTAGATAACAACAATACGCTTAGGTGCTACTAGGCCATCATCATTGATTTGACCAACACCAATGAACTCAGCATTATCATCATTTTCATCTTCACCAATATAGACCTGAACACTTCCCTCAGCAGGTGCATTGTAAGCCTGTACAGGGTTACCGTGCCTTAAAAAACTTGCTGACATATCATCAACATACACTGCTGGCATACCATCTACCGCACTTTGCATTGGCAGTAATAATGGGTCGAGTAAAGTTGATGGTGAAATGTCCTGTTCTTTAGCTTTGGCTAACAAGGCTTCAACATGATCGAGTGTTACCATACGCTCAATAGGATAATTACCTACGGCTAAGCGTCTTAAATCAGCAACATGAGCACCACAGCCTAATAATTCACCCAAATCATCAACGATAGTCCTTATGTATGTCCCTTTAGATACATGTATTTTCAATTCAACTTCATCGTTTTCAAAACGCAGTAACTCAAGAGAAAATACTGTGATGTCACGTGCTTCCCTTGGCACTTCTATACCTTCACGTGCATACTTATATAAAGGTTGTCCTTGATACTTTAATGCTGAATACATTGAGGGAACCTGCTTAGTTGTTCCACGAAAACTGTCCAAGGCTACGAGCAGTTGTTCATCAGAAACAGCTACAGCTTTTTCACTAACTACTTCACCGTCAGCGTCACTTGTTGTAGTACGAATACCAAGCTTAGCAGTAACTTGATATGTTTTATCTGTATCTAATAAAAATTGAGAAAACTTAGTACCTTCGCCTAAGCATATAGGCAGCATACCTGTAGCAAGAGGGTCAAGTGCACCGGTATGCCCTGCTTTTTGAGCAAAATAAATTCTTTTTACCGCTTGGAGTGCATGATTCGAAGACATTTCATAAGGTTTATCTAGTAATAAAACGCCATTAATTGCACGACCTTTTCTTCTTTTTGCCATGCTTTATTCACCCTGCTCACTTTGCTCGTCACTAGGGTCTTCATTTTGATTACTTTTGTCGCTGGCAACCGCTTGATCAACTAAATTCCCCATTCTCACCCCTTCAACCATTGATTTATCATAAACAAATCTTAAGTGCGGCATAATACGCGCACGTAAACGTTTACCAAGCAATGAACGGATATAACCTTCTGCTTCAGACAACACTTCAAGGGATGCTTTAATCTCATCATCATTGTCATTAAAAAAAGTAACAAATACCTTTGCATAAGCTAAATCACGTGTCACCTCAACAGCAGAAACAGTTGTCATGCTTAAACGTGGGTCTTTAATTTCGCGCATTAAAATAACGGCGATTTCTTTTTGGATTTGCTGAGCGACTCGGTCAGTTCTGGCATATTCTCTAGCCATCGTATACTCCTATGAAATTGAGACTTGTGTCTCATTTTTCAATAATCAATTAACAACACAAAAGGGGCATAAGCCCCTTTTTAAATATATACCACCTACTGTGACATTAAATTGAAGCTAATTATGTTAAATACAAGGCGGATGTACGGAGTTGACGTATGTCAATGAGTACATCCAACGCAGTAGTTAAATCAATTAGCAATAATTTAAGTTACAGTGAGCGTTTTACTTCAACTGTCTCAAATACTTCGATTTGGTCACCTACACGTACATCGTTGTAGTTCTTAACACCGATACCACACTCAGTACCATTACGAACTTCTTGTACGTCATCTTTAAAGCGGCGTAATGATTCAAGTTCACCTTCGTAAATAACTACGTTTTCACGTAAAACACGAATAGGCGCACTACGTTTAATAGTACCTTCTGTAACCATACAACCAGCAATTGCACCAATTTTCGGTGACTTAAATACGTCACGTACTTCAGCAAGACCAATGATTTCTTGCTTGAATTCAGGTGCAAGCATACCGCTCATTGCTTGTTTAACTTCATCAATTAGCGCGTAAATTACACTGTAATAACGTAAATCAACGCCTTCAGATTCAATGACTTTTCTCGCTGCGGCATCTGCACGTACGTTAAAACCAACAACAATAGCGTTAGAAGCTGCTGCAAGTGTTGCATCTGTTTCAGTAATACCACCAACACCTGAACCAATAATACGAACTTTCACTTCTTCAGTTGAAAGTTTTTGTAATGAATCAGAGATAGCTTCTAATGAACCTTGTACATCTGATTTAAGTACCACGTTTACTTCTGAAATCTCACCTTCTGACATGTTAGCAAACATATTTTCAAGTTTAGATTTCTGCTGACGAGCTAATTTAACATCACGGAACTTGCCTTGACGATATAAAGCAACTTCACGAGCTTTCTTCTCATCTTTAACAACCGTAGCCTCATCACCTGATTGAGGAACACCACTTAAACCAAGTATTTCTACTGGGATAGATGGGCCAGCAGATTGAATAGCTTTACCATTCTCATCACGCATTGCACGTACACGACCATACTCAAGACCACATAAGACGATATCGCCTTGGTTCAAGGTACCTTCTTGTACAAGTACTGTTGCTACAGGGCCACGACCTTTATCCAATTTAGATTCTACAACAACACCGTTAGCCATTTTGTCAACGACTGCTGTTAATTCTAGAACTTCTGATTGTAGTAACACTGAATCTAATAATTCATCAATGCCTAAGCCTGTTTTAGCTGAAACATGCACAAACTGTACATCACCACCCCAATCTTCTGGGATAACATCGTGTTGTGATAATTCATTTTTAACACGATCTGGATCGGCTGTTTCTTTATCCATTTTGTTTACAGCGATAATAATTGGCACCTCAGATGCCTTCGCATGCTGGATTGCTTCAATTGTTTGCGGCATTACACCATCATCTGCTGCAACAACAATGATAACGATATCAGTTGCTTTAGCACCACGTGAACGCATTGCTGTAAACGCAGCATGGCCTGGAGTATCTAAGAACGTGATCATGCCATGACCTGTTTCTACATGATAAGCACCAATATGCTGAGTAATACCACCTGCTTCACCATCAGCTACTTTTGCTTCACGAATGTGATCAAGTAGTGATGTTTTACCGTGATCAACGTGACCCATAATGGTAACAACAGGTGCACGAGTAATTGCATCACCCGTATGACCGCGATCAGCAAGTACAGCTTCTTCTAATGCATTCTCTTTCACTAATACCACGTTAAAGCCCATTTCTTCAGCAACTAATGCTGCAGTTTCTTGGTCTATAACTTGGTTAATGGTCGCCATTGCGCCCATCTTGAACATGGCTTTAACTACTTCAGCACCTTTCTTAGCCATTTTATTAGCTAGTTCAGCAACAGAGATAGTTTCACCGATACGAATATCTTGCACTTTAGTTTCAACAGGCTTGGTAAAACCATGTTTTAAACTTTGTGGTGCTGATAAGGTTTGCTTGCGACCTTTAGCAGGGCGAGCATCACGACCTTTCTTGTCTGCACCACCTTTTTTCTTCTTACGACGACGACCTGCACCTTCGTCAGCTGCATCAATTTTATCTTCAGCTTCTTGAGCATATTTTGAAGACGTTAAATGAACAACTTCTTTCTCTTTAGCTTTACGCTCAGCTTCTTGCTCTTTCCAGCGTGCTTCATTTTCTTCAGCAAGTTTTTTAGCAGCGGCTGCAGCTTCTTTTGCTTCTGCTTCTACTTTAGCTGCAGCTTCTTTTTCTTGTTGCAACCTTAGTTTCTTCGCTTCTTCACTTTCAACTACTTTTTCTGGCTCTGCTGCTGATTTCTCAATGTTCTTAGCTTTTTCAACTGCTGCTTGTTTTGCTTTAGTTTCAGCTTCTGCTTTAGCAGCTGCTTTTCGCTCAGCTTCAGCTTCAGCTTTAGCAGCGGCTACTGCACGAGCATTCTCAGCTTCTTTAGCTGCAGCTTCTGCTTTGGCCTTGGCTTCAGCTTCAGCTTTAGCTTGTGCCTCTGCTTCAGCCTTAGCAGCTTCTTCAGCCATTTTTTGCTCTTCAAGGTCACTACGCTTAACATAAGTACGCTTTTTACGTACCTCAACATTAACTGACTTTGCTTTGCTACCATGTCCTAATGTCAATGTTGACTTAGTTTTACGGCTTAATGTTAATTTACTAGGCTTTGAAGATGAATCATCTCCATGTTGCTTTTTAAGGTGCTCTAGTAAGGCTTCTTTTTCTTCTTGCGAAACTTTATCAGTTGCCGATTTATTCACGCCTGTATCAGATAACTGACTCACTAAGCGTTCCACCGGTGTACCGATTTCTTTGGCAAGTTCTTCTACCGTTATATCTGCCATCTATAATGTTCTCCCGGTGTTAATTATTCTTCGTTAAACCAACAAATATTACGTGCAGCCATAATCAGCTCACCCGCTTTGGTTTCATCTAATTCTTCAATATCACTAATTTCATCAATGCCTTGCTCGGCTAGGTCTTCAAGTGTACAAACACCTCGACTTGCTAGAACAAAGGCTAAATGACGATCTAATCCTTCAAGGCCTAATAAATCTTCTGCAGGCTCTGCACCTTCAAGAGTTTCTTCACTTGCTAATGCTTGAGTTGTTAGAGCTTCTTTTGCTCTATCACGTAACTCTTCAATGATTTCTTCATTTAAACCATCAATTTCAAGCATTTCAGCAACAGGAACATAAGCAATTTCTTCTAAAGAAGTAAAACCTTCCTCAGCTAGAAGTGTTGCAAAGTCTTCATCTAAATCTAATTTATCAGTAAACAACGTAAGTACTTTGTCATTTTCTGCTTGATGCTTCTCTTTCATATCTTCTACTGTCATAACATTCAATTCCCAACCAGTTAACTGGCTCGCTAATCGAATATTTTGACCACTTCGGCCGATAGCCATCGCTAAGTTACCTTCTTCAACTGCGATGTCCATTGTACCTTTATCTTCATCAACAATAATTGAAGCAACTTCAGCTGGTGCCATAGCATTTATCACAAACTGAGCAACATTATCATCATGTAAAACAATATCTACGCGTTCACCACCAAGTTCGCCTGACACAGCTTGAACTCGTGAGCCACGCATACCAACACACGCGCCAACAGGATCAATGCGTTTGTCGTTACTTTTAACAGCGATTTTAGCACGGGAACCTGGATCACGAGCTGCACCTTTTATTTCAAGCATCTCCTCACCAATTTCTGGCACTTCAACTCGAAATAGTTCAATTAACATCTCAGGTTTGGTTCGGCTAACAAATAATTGTGCGCCACGCGCTTCAGGTTTAATTTCATATAATAAACCTCTAACACGATCGCCAGGACGGAAAGACTCACGTGGTAACATGTCGTCACGGTAAATAACCGCTTCAGCGTTATTACCTAAGTCTAAAATAACACTATCACGGCTAGATTTTTTTACTACGCCGGTGACAAGTTCACCCAATTGTTCTTGGTAAGCATCAACAACTAAAGCGCGCTCTGCTTCGCGAATTTTTTGAACAATAACTTGTTTAGCTGTTTGTGTAGTTACACGATCAAATTTTACTGACTCAATTTGTTCTTCAACATAATCACCAACATTAAGTTCAGCATTATCATATTGTGCAGCTTCTACGCTTATTTCAGCATACGGATTTTCCATTGGTGTTTCACTTTCATCAATCACCAACCAACGACGGAACGTATCAAATTCACCAGAAATACGGTCAATAGAAACACGAACAACGATATCGCCTTCATATTTCTTTTTTGTTGCGGTTTCTAAAGCGGTTTCCATTGCTTCAAAAATACTTTCTCGGGGTAATGCTTTTTCGTTAGAAACTGCATCTACAACCAGTAAAACTTCCTTACTCATGCTTCTTAGCCCTTATTATTCAAAATTTGCGACAAGATTTGCTTTGTCAACATTGCTGAAAACCAACTCATAATCGATGCCATCGACTGCGACAATTAATGTATCGTTTTCAATAGCAACTAACTCACCTTTAAATTTACGGCGTCCATTTAATGGAATTGATAATTTAACGTTTACCGTTTCACCAATAACAGCCTGAAAGTGCTCTAAGTCAAATAGAGGTCTATCTAGGCCAGGTGAAGAAACTTCAAGGTTGTACTCACTACTAATAGGATCTTCTACATCCAAAATAGCACCAACTTGACGACTTACTTCAGCACAATCATCAACATTAATGCCATTTTCATGGTCAATAAACAAACGTAAAACTGAATTATTACCTGCACTGATGAATTCAACACCAAGTAAAGTTTTACCTGTTTCTTCAACTGCAGGACGTAACATTTCAGTTAGTTTTTGTTCAAATTTAGCCAATCTTTTTCTCCTGTCATGCTAGATAAATCTTCCAAAATCAACATGACGATATAAAATTTAGGTACAAAAAAAGGGCTTATAGCCCAGCGATATTTTGCTGTAATTTTCGATTTTAAAAGTTTTCTTACCTTAAAAAACGAAAAAACCCCATATCAGGGGCCTATTTCACTGTTCCCCCTATATATAGATAACCTATATATGGTTTTAGAGAGCTCTGTTCAGATTTTCTAAAACAGGAGCTTACTAAAAATCATAGCATGAATAAAAATTTCTACTTGTGTAAGTATCAATTCTTCCAGTGACATCTTGCTATAAATAAGTTGGCGCAATTATATAGGTTGCACAAAACAAGCGCAAGCTAGATTGCAGAATAACTGAGAAAAACTTAAGTAACTTTTTACATGTCTGCTTACAAAACATGCAAAAAACTTACTTGAGAATAATTTATATTTTACAAGACTTTAGTATAATAGCTACATTAGTGCTATATATATACTTGTACTAGCGATATAATTACTTAAATTTTTAATAATCAAACTATTAACTCCCCTAATTTAGTAGTTCTGCGGGAATTTACTTAAAAGTTACGGAGCCCATAACTTTACTATGTTTAAATTTTCAAAATTGTTACTCAAAAACACTCTTATTGCGCTTGTTTTTTATGGAGTAATCAGCAGCATTTCTCTATTGCTTTTAAAAAGTACTTTAGCTGAACAAAATAATAATCATGCATCTACTATTAGTACACTAGTAGAGCAAGCTTCATTCAATATCGCTTCTCAAAGAGAAACGCTTGAAGATGAAAAATCCATTGCTAAGCAGTTATTAAACACGCTAAAAAAAGCGAACAAATATCAGTACATTGGCATTAAGAACAAAGCAAGCAATTTACAGGTATATAAAAGTAATAATAAAGCGTTATTATCGTTTACCTACCCTGAGAATAATAATATATCTACAGGAAAGCTTCCCTATACCATTGAATATACTCTCGACTTTAGCAGTGAAACCATTTTAATAGAGCGAGTACTTACCGTTTTAGCTCTACTTTCTGTTTTATTTATTTTTCTAGCAACATGGTTTAATTACCGACTTCAAGCTGTTGTGTTCAGTATGATTAGTTCACAAATAAAACACGATTTAGATGCAATAAATCATCCTAATGATGAGAACAGTGACGCCAATAGCTACATAGATATCCCAGCATTAAAAGAAGGGATTGCAGAAATTAAAGAAATAATGTCAGAGCAGTTACGAAGCTCTACACACCTTGAAATTGAAGCATATGTTGATAGTTTAACTGAACTTGAAAATAGAAACCGATTCGTTCAGGTTTACGAAAAATATTTAGAAGAAGATAGCGCTGTAACTTTCGGTGTATTAATTATAATTCGTTGTTCAGAATTGCAAACTATAAACCAAGTTCATGGCTATAAAGAAGGTGATGATTATATTATTCAAGTATCTGAACGTCTTAAAAAATCACTAATCAAAAGGCCACGTGGAAAACTATTTAGATTAAACAGTTCTGATTTTGCTATTATTTTACCGAATGAGAAAATAAAGCAAGCAGAAGAATTCGCTGATGAATTAACGCTGAGTTTTAATGAATATCAACAACTTGCAGATCTTGACTCGGTTGCTTTTTCAGGTTTGGTATTTTTCGACAAAACCAAGCCGCTTGGGGAACTCTTAGCGCTAGCAGATACTGGAGTAAGTGTTGCTCAAACAAAGAGTACCAACTCATGGTATACGGTAAAAGATGTTGATATTTTACATACGTCTACAGCTAACACGGGGAATCAAAATTGGCGCCAAGAAATTGATAGTGTTCTAGAAGGAAAACGTATATCACTATTGCTACAACCTATACAACCTAGCGGACGTAATAGTAAAGTTTATGGAGAAGTATTAGCGAGGTTCTTAAACTCTAGTGAAGACATGCTGCCAACGGCTAGCTTTATTGCTATGGCTGAAAAGTTAGATAAGATCGTTGAAGTAGATAGATTGATAATTGAAACTGCTATTAGTGAAATAACCAGCAAGAATATTGTAGATCAGAGTTTTGGTATAAATATTAGTGCTAGAAGTATTAGTGATGAACACTTCATGATTTGGCTTGAAAGAAAACTTTTACGTGAACCTTCTGTAGCTCCACGATTAGTTTTTGAAATCACAGAGTTTGGTTTACAACAAAATATCAAAACGGGTAAGCGATTAATTGAAATGCTACACCGTGTTGGTGCACGGGTTACCGTTGAGCGTTTCGGTGTAGGGTTAACCTCATTTAAATTCTTCCGTGATCTAACGCCTGATTATATCAAAATGGATAGCTCATATACTCGCGATATTGATGATGACAAAAACAATCAATACTTTTTACGCTTGATGGTCGATTTAGCGCATCGTTTGGGTATCAATGTTTTAGCTGAAAGTGTTGAAACTCAAGAAGAAAAACATACACTTGAAAAACTATTTATAGATGGTTGCCAAGGATTCTATGTAGGAAAACCGGCTCCATTTTAACCCTCTCTCTTTCCTGAACTTGTTTGTTTTATCAGCAAACAAGTTCAGCCGTAAACCTTTCTCATACAAATATTCAATATTTCTAGAAAAAATCATCTTGGGCATCAACTGAAACTGTTGTTAATTGTGCAATAACATCGGATAATACAGCCAATTTACTTTTACTTTCATAACCTTTAAGCAAATGACTGATTACCTTCTGCTACTTGTTGCTACAGTGCTAGTTAATAATTTTGTACTTGTACAATTTTTAGGTTTATGCCCTTTTATGGGAGTTTCTTCACGTACAGAAACGGCCATAGGCATGTCATTTGCCACTATTTTTGTAATGACAATAGCTTCACTGTTAAGTTATTTAGTTACCACCTACCTTTTAGTACCATTAAATATTGAATACTTAACGACGATGAGCTTTATCCTAGTGATTGCTGTTGTGGTTCAATTCACTGAGATGGTGGTACACAAAACCAGCGCGAGCTTATATCGATTGTTAGGTATTTTCTTACCTTTAATCACCACTAATTGTGCTGTTTTAGGTGTTGCTTTATTGAATTTACGCTCACACCATAACTTTTTTGAATCAATTATTTACGGTTTTGGGGCATCAGTTGGTTTTTCTTTAGTTCTAGTGATGTTCTCTGCAATGCGTGAAAAGCTAGCTAATGCTGACGTGCCTACACCTTTTAAGGGTGCTGCTATAGCCATGATTACTGCAGGCCTTATGTCACTTGCCTTTATGGGCTTTACTGGTTTGGTAAAACTATAAATGACTATATTAATTGCCATCCTTGTTTTCGGGCTGATTTCTGCACTATTTGGTGCTTTACTTGGTTATGCTTCGGTTCGTTTTAAAGTTGATGCAGATCCCATTGTCGAACAAATTGATGCCATCTTGCCTCAAACTCAATGTGGCCAATGTGGCTATCCAGGTTGTAAACCTTATGCGCAAGCTGTTGCAGACGGTGAAGCAATTAATAAATGTGCCCCTGGCGGCGAAGACACCATTAAAAAAATAGCTGATTTAATGGGGGTTGAAGCAGAGCCCCTTGATGAAAGTCATGAACAAGATAATCGCCCGAAGGTAGCTTTTATCATTGAAGAAGACTGTATAGGTTGCACTAAATGCATTCAAGCTTGCCCTGTTGATGCCATTTTAGGTGCCGCCAAGCAAATGCATACGATTATTGCTGATGAGTGTACAGGTTGTGACTTATGTGTTGCTCCCTGCCCTGTTGATTGTATAGAAATGCGTGTAGTACCTGAAACAACTCAAAACTGGTTGTGGGATTTAAATAGCATCCCTGTTCAGCAGATAGATTAGGAGCATTTGATGGAATCGATTATTAATCGTATCAATCAACAAAAGTTTTGGAGCTTTCATGGCGGAGTTCATCCGCCTGAACAAAAAGCAATTACCAATCAAAAACCAATAAAAACACTGTCATTACCTGATCAGCTTATCATTCCTCTACAGCAGCATATTGGGCGACAAGGTGATTTACTCGTAAAAGTTGGCGATCAGGTATTAAAGGGGCAACCTTTAACCCAAAGTACCAATCCTATGGCTGTGCCTATTCATGCTCCCACAAGTGGTAAAGTAGCGGATATCAAGCAGTCTGTTATCGCACACCCTTCTGGGTTTACTGAGTTATGTATATTTATAGACGTTGACCATCAAGATACATGGATTGAGCGAACACCTTGTAACGATATCACCCGTTTAAGCAATCAAGAAATAATCCAGAAAATTGCCGACGCTGGGATTGCTGGTATGGGTGGCGCAGGTTTTCCCACCCACATAAAAGTTAGCACTAAACCCGACATTAATTTTTTAATCATAAACGCTGCCGAGTGCGAACCCTATATAACCGCTGATGATTTGCTTATGTGTGAACATAGTGAATCAATTGTTGATGGTATTAAAATACTCGATCAACTGCTAAGCCCTGCTTTTATTTTAATTGGTATTGAAGACAATAAGCCTAAAGCAATTGACGCTTTAAGAAAGGCCACAGCAGAAATTGAAAAGATTCATGTATGTGTATTACCAACTAAATACCCAACAGGTGGTGAGAAGCAATTAATTCAATTACTTACTGGTAAAGAGATAAAGTCAGGTAGCCTTCCTATTAAAGAAGGTATTATTATGCAAAATGTTGCGACCTGTTTTGCCATAAGTGAAGCTGTCATACATGACACGCCCTTATTGCAGCGCGTGGTAACTGTAACAGGACAAGCATTAGAAAAACCACAAAACGTCTGGGCATTACTTGGAACCCCCATTCATTACCTGCTAAATCAGTGTGGCTTTGATAATCAGGGTATGGAAAAAACACCTGTTATTATGGGTGGCCCCATGATGGGCTTTAGCTTACCTACAGACACAGTGCCAGTAGTTAAAACAACCAACTGTATTTTGGCACCTTCTTATAAAGAAATGCCTAGCGCTTTTGAAGGCAACAGTGCAGAAGTTGAATGTATTCGTTGTGGGCAATGTGCAGATGTTTGTCCAACTAATTTATTGCCACAAGAGTTACAGTGGAGTGCTAAAGCTAAAGATTATCCTCAGCTGAAAAAACTCAACTTATCAGACTGTATTGATTGTGGTGCTTGTGCCTACGTTTGCCCTAGCCATATTCCTTTAGTGCAATATTATCGAGTAGCTAAAGCAGAGATACGACAGCAACAACAGCAAGAAATAAAAGCTGAAAAAGCAAAGGCACGCTTTGAAGCGAGAAAACATAGGCTAGAAAAAGAAAAAATTGCCCGAGAACTTAAGCATAAGAAAGCCGCTGAAGCGCGCAAAGCTGCAATGAATAAGTCGACACCTGAGGCAGCTGAAGCTAAATCGGCTGTGGCCGCAGCGCTAGCACGGGTAAAAGCCAAAAAAGCAGCCAGCCAAAAGCCAGCTGAAAATACAGCCAGTGCAAATGCATCTGAAGCAACCACCAATCAAGATAATAAGAAAGCTCAAGTGGCTGCTGCAATAGCAAGAGCTAAAGCCAAAAAGCAGGAAAAAGTAGCCCCGCAAGAAAACAATTCACCTGTAGAAAATGAATCAGCTAAAGATGATAAGAAAGCTAAAATAGCCGCTGCTGTGGCAAAAGCTAAAGCCAAAAAAGAGCAAAGTAAAACAGCAGAGAGCGAGCCTGAGCAGCCCAAAGCGGCAACATTAGCTGACAAGAAAGCTAATGCTATAGCAAAAGCTAAAGCCAAGGCCTTAGCGAAAAAAACTGCCAGCAATAGCAGCGATGATTCGAGCAAAGAGCAAAAAGCTCCTCTTGATAAAGAGGCTAAAAAAGCCGCGGCAATTGCCAAGGCAAAAGCAAAGGCGCTTGCTAAAAAAGATAAAGCTTCAAATACTGAAACTAGCAATAACGATGATTCTCAAATAAAAAGTGATACCGATAATCAAAGCGATAGCCAAACTGAGACTTCTGACAAAGTTAAAGATTCTAGCGATAAAGACGCCAAAAAAGCAGCCATAATCGCTAAAGCAAAAGCTAAAGCTCTCGCCAAGAAAAAACTAGCAAGCGAGTCTGCCAGTGAAGAAAGTCAAATGATAGAACAACAAAAAGGAGCTAAATAACCAATGGCATTTTGGATAGCAAGCTCACCACATAACCATATACAAAAATCGACATCATCACTTATGCGCTTGGTTATACTGGCTGCATTACCTGGTGTTATAGCTCAATGGTATTTCTTTGGATGGGGCAACCTAATTCATATCGGTATAGCAATGATTACCGCAATGTTATGCGAATTCATTATACTTTCACTACGTGATAAAAAAATATCAGAACAATTGTTTGATGGCAGTGCTTTATTAACAGCCCTTTTAATTGGAGTTTGTCTTCCCGCACTCGCTCCATGGTGGATTTCAGTTATTGGTACCATCTTTGCTATCGCTATTGCTAAACACTTATATGGTGGATTAGGCCATAATCCTTTTAACCCAGCTATGGCGGGTTATGTTATGTTATTAATTTCCTTTCCTCTTCAAATGACGACATGGCAGCCGCCATTAAGCTTGATGGAAATGGAGTTAAGCTTTAGTAATACACTGACCACCATTTTTACCGGTTTTACTCTAGATGGATATTCCGTAGAGCAACTAAGAACCACTATTGATGGTGTAACGATGGCTACGCCTCTCGATACTCTCAAAACAAGTATCACCATGGGATTAACCATTACAGAAGCAACTCAAAGTACTGTATTTGGTGATCACTTTGCTTTAGGTTGGGAATGGATAAACTTAGCATTTTTGCTCGGTGGACTTTACCTAATCACTCAAAAAGCTATAGCGTGGCAAACACCTGTCAGCTTTCTATTTAGTCTCTTTTTGTGTTCATTTATAGCCTACAGTATTAACCCTGACAGTAGTGCATCTACTATGTTTCACTGGTTTTCTGGTGCAACAATGCTTGGTGCATTCTTCATCCTTACCGACCCTGTAACTGGTGCAACAAGCGTTAAAGGAAGAGTTGTTATTGGCTTATTAGCAGGCTTACTTGTCTATTTAATCCGTGCATTTGGTGGTTATCCTGATGGAGTAGCGTTTGCCGTTCTTCTTTGCAATATGTCTGCTCCATTAATAGACCAATATACTCGTCCTCGTACATATGGCCATAGTAAGGAGTCAAGTTAACGATGAATGACCATATAAAAGCAGAAGACGAAAATGTCAGCAAAAGCGCAGGTTCAATCGCCATAACACAGAACAGTAAAATACTAGCGGCTTTTGCCATAGCGTGTACATTAATAGTCGGTTTAGTTAATGAACTAACAAAAGACAAAATAAAAGCACAAGAGCAATTACAATTACAAAACACATTACATAGCATTATTTCGCCTGAGCGATATAACAACAACATTACCTATGATTGTATTGAAATGAGCTCGGCTCAGCTTGGTAGCACAGATATTCAACGAGGTTATGTAGCAAGATTAGATGGCAAAGTACAAGCCGTTGCCATAACAACAATAGCCCCTGATGGATATAATGGAAACATTAATTTAATCGTCGCTGTGAATATGGACGCGAGCGTTAGCGGAGTTAGAGTACTGTCACATCAAGAAACTCCTGGCCTTGGTGATAAAATTGAACTAAGAAAGAGTGATTGGATCACTTCTTTTTCTGGTAAATCTCTCCTTTCTGAAACTGATAGCAGATGGGCTGTGGCTAAAGATAACGGTATGTTTGATCAATTTACTGGCGCTACCATTACTCCTCGAGCAGTAGTAAAGGCAGTAAAGAATACCGTGCATTATTTCAATACCAACAAAGAGAGCTTATTAACTCGTCCAAATGCATGTAATGGCGTGGTTGAAAACATAAGCGAAGATTCAAGCAAAGATATTAACTTAGAAATAAGTGATAAAGAATCAACTCCTCAACAGGAGAAAAGCAATGGCTAATCCAAGCTCAACACTTGATAACAACGATGTTACCAACGATGAACAAACTCAAAACACAGCAAACTTTGATGAATATAAAGAGCTGGCCGTACAAGGGCTATGGAAAAACAACCCAGGCTTAGTACAGTTACTTGGTTTATGTCCATTATTGGCCGTAACAGCAACAGTAACCAATGCTATAGGCTTAGGCCTAGCAACACTATTAGTTTTAGTGTGCTCTAATATCACCGTTTCAGCGATTAGACAGTGGGTACCAAAAGAAATCCGGATTCCTATCTTCGTCCTAATTATTGCTGCCTTTGTTACCTGTGTTCAGTTACTAATGAACGCCTACACTTTTGGTTTATACCAATCCTTAGGCATTTTCCTGCCTTTGATTGTGACGAACTGTGCCATTATAGGCAGAGCGGAAGCTTACGCCTCAAAAAACCCCGTTAAGCAAGCGGCTTTTGATGGCTTAATGATGGGGTTAGGCTTTGCCTTAGTGTTATTCGCATTAGGCGCAATCAGAGAAATTCTTGGACAAGGTACCTTATTCGACGGCGCGAACTTATTATTAGGCGAATGGGCAAGTGTATTACGTATTGAAATTCTTCAACTAAATAGTGATTTCTTATTAGCCATTTTACCGCCAGGTGCTTTTATAGTAATGGGATTTCTAATCGCAATTAAAAATGCCATAGATAACAAAATGAAAGAGAAAAATGCTATCGTCGAAGAGAAAGTTATAGAGCGTGTTCGCGTTAATTTTGATTCTTAATAAAAACAACAAGACTTATGAATAAAGAAAAGCGTTTAGAAATATTAACTCGACTAAGAGATGATAACCCTCACCCAACAACAGAATTAAACTTTGACTCACCTTTCGAGTTACTCATTGCGGTACTTCTGTCAGCACAAGCAACTGATGTTGGCGTCAACAAAGCAACAGCAAAGCTTTACCCTGTGGCTAATACGCCACAAGCTATTTTAGACTTAGGTTTAGAAGGGTTAAAAGACTATATAAAAACTATCGGTTTGTTTAACACCAAAGCCGTTAACACGATGAAAACCTGCCAAATGTTGGTTGATTTACACGGTGGAGAAGTACCTGAAAGCCGTGAAGCGCTCGAAGCTTTACCTGGTGTAGGAAGAAAGACCGCTAATGTGGTACTTAATACCGCTTTCGGCTGGCCCACAATCGCCGTAGATACCCATATCGACCGTGTATCAAACCGTACTAAGTTTGCTATGGGAAAAAATGTCGTTGAGGTTGAAAACAAGCTTTTAAAGGTTGTACCAAAAGAGTTTAAGGTAGATGTGCACCACTGGCTTATTCTGCATGGCCGCTACGTTTGCACCGCACGTAAACCTAAATGCGGCGCGTGTAGATTCAACTTGTCAACGCAACACTATTTTTAATTACTTGTTTAGGTGTTTTAAAGCCCAATATCTTTCTTGGTCTATTA
>Ga0193960_1000290_pt1 | contig 20946 bp, 16 predicted proteins | sample FB_3_MG_FD_140338 | JGI IMG/M metagenome (GOLD analysis project Ga0193960, IMG submission 140338) | Microbial mat bacterial communities from the Broadkill River, Lewes, Delaware, United States - FB_3_MG | ecosystem: Environmental > Aquatic > Freshwater > River > Microbial mats | place: USA... | reverse complement strand
GTATGTGAAAGGGAGCAAAATCCCTATATGAAATATGAATTGTTATCTTCAACTTGCCAGCAGGTGATGAAGATGACAGCACAAGGTATGCCCGTGAAACGTATCGCAGATAAGCTAGCGTTGACCGAAGAGGGTATTACTTATCATATAACGCGCGCTAAGCGGGTATTTGGTGCTAGAAACAAGACTCAGCTTGTCGCCATGCTCTATGAGGTAGGGTTATTGTAAGAATAGGGTTAGCTATCAGCATTTCACCGCTGATAGCTAATATGCTCGGCAGGTGCAGGCTGATTACTTTCGATCGGTTGATTAGTGGCCGCCTCTTTAGGTGAACCTCTAAAATCACCACCACTGATTATTTCCCATTCACCGTCATGCTTATGCAGATAAGCATAACAACAACAGCATTTGTAAAGCTCACTTCCTTTTAGTTCACTAATTTTCTTAAGAGCGGAATGTGGCTTGTGATGCAGTACCAAGTTGTAACAGAGTGTACATGCATTTTCCATTGTGTTGATCCTCCGTGATTATCGCTCCCCTTTCTAGTTATAAAATTAGCATAGAAATTTATGAATGAGTCTAGGAAAAATTCCTATTTTTAGCGTTGACTAAACAATATTGATATTGCTAAGGCCTAAGGCTGGTGCCTCAATCGATCAAACTGTATTATCTAACTTTAGATAATTTGGGAAGATGTCTGCGTTTTAATGCTCTCTTTAGCACAGTGTTACAGCGATCGTTATTACAGCAACCGCCCTCAATATGAGACATTTTTATGCAAATCGCTGAAAACCTAGTGGCACTAATTCATTACACCCTAAAAAATGAAGCAGGTGAGGTACTTGATTCATCAACAGGTCAGGAACCACTACCTTTTGTTTGTGGTGCGAATAATATTGTTGCGGGTTTAGAAAATGCCTTACTAGGTAAAGTCGTTGGCGACAAGCTAGATGTGACGGTTAAGCCTGAAGAAGGTTACGGTGACGTTCGTGAAGAGCTGGTACAAAAAGTTGACCGCGAAAACTTTCAAGGTATTGATGATATCGCCGTAGGTATGCAATTCATGGCTGAAGCGCCTTGGGGCCAGCAGCCAGTGACAGTCGTATCTGTAGAAGATGATGGTGTGACTCTGGATGGTAATCACCCTCTAGCGGGTCAAACACTTCAGTTTAGCGTTGAAGTGACTGACGTGCGCGAAGCGACTGAAGATGAACTGGCCCATGGTCATGTTCATGGTGAAGACTGTAATCACGATCACTAAGTTTTGATTCAGTGATCTTAAAAAGCCCGGTTATCCGGGTTTTTTTGTGCCTGAAAACAGGAGGTGTTTCTATGCTGAGTGAATGTTGACTATTCTTAAGCAGAGAAACCAAATGAAGAGTGTATAGAACGCATAGCGTCTTTGAATCGATTTAACTGTGGAGTATATCTATGAACCTAGAGCAGCTAACGGATATAAAATTAAAGCAGCAATTGAAGGCGGTAAACTTTGTGGAATCAGGCCACGGTCCAATGGTCATTGAGGTGGAGTACGAGAATGCTGATGGTCTACAGCGCTCATTAATAAAAGACAATCAAGGCAAGGTTGAAACCTACCAGCATTTAAAAGCTGGCTATGAATTATGTCTGAAGGCAGGTATTCATGAAGCTATTCTAGTGCAAGTAGAGACTCATGACGAGGCATGTCAGTCTGACTATGCAGACTATCATCGAGAGTTAATTCCGTTGGTATTCTAACTAGCTGATATTTCAGAACTATATTTGGTTCGCCATCTATGCAATGTGGAACTCGTAATGGCATAGTGTGTCAATTGAAGATCGCTTTGCTTTCGGGAGTTAAATTTTGATGAGAGAAAATCTTAAACTTCTCATGGATCAAGTTGGGAGTGTTTTATATGGCAAAGAGGAGCAGATAAAACAATCGGTAGTTTGTCTTTTATCGGGTGGGCACTTATTGATTGAAGATCTGCCTGGTATGGGTAAAACAACCCTTGCTCATGCCTTAGCTAAAGTCATCGGTTTTGATTATCAGCGGGTACAATTTACCAGTGATATGTTACCGGCTGATATTTTAGGTGCATCGATTTTTAATTCTAATACAGGTGATTTTGTCTTCCATAAAGGTCCTGTTTTCACACAGTTGTTATTGGCCGACGAAATTAATAGAACAACACCTAAAACCCAAAGCGCATTGCTGGAAGCGATGGAGGAAAGGCAAGTAACGGTTGAGGGTGAAACTTACTTATTACCTCCCTCTTTTTTTGTTATTGCGACCCAAAATCCAGTTTCTCAATATGGAACGTTTCCTCTCCCTGAATCGCAATTAGACAGATTTTTGATGCGCATACAGCTGGGTTATCCAACAGAAGCCGCAGAGCGAGAACTTCTTGTGGGTGGTGATGTTCGTCGTCAAATAGCGAATCTACCCGTTTGCTTAGATTTAGATGAGTTAAGTCAGATTCGCAAGGGCTGCCAATCTGTAAAAGTGGCTGAGAGCATAATCGACTATGTGCAACGTTTGATCCGTTATACGCGAGAATCCCCAGATCTGGAATACGGTATCTCTCCGCGTGGTGGACTTGCACTTTTGAATTGTGCCAAATCTTGGGCATATATCGAAGGACGTGAATACGTAGTACCTGAGGATATTCAGGGGCTTCTTGAACCTGTTTTTGCTCACAGATTAAGAACGTCTGATAACGCAGCAGAATACGGCGGGAATGCGTTAATTCGTAAGATACTAAATCAGGTTGATGTCATTGGTTAACATTATGCGTTTAGCGTTTTTGCCGATTATCCAACTATCAGAGCGTTGGGCTAAAAGTAGGCGTCCTAAAGGGGTGTCGATTGAGCTAAATCAAAAGCGCATTTTTATTTTTCCGACCGCGATGGGGTGGGGTTATCTCCTGCTTTGCCTAGTATTGTACCTTGTCGCAATCAACTACCAGAACAACTTGATTCATGCGTTTTCGTTTTTGCTAATCGCATTGGGTGTTTTAACTATCCATTATACTTTTTTAAACTTGTCCGGTTTATGTATAACCGGAATACGAGGAGGAAATGGTTATGCGGGCGAAATGATCGAGTTTCAGTTGCGCGTTAGCGCTAAGAACCGACGAGCATACGAAAACGTCATGTTGCAGTGGAAGGATCAAGAAGATAGCCATCATTTCTACTTAGATCGGGGTGAAGATAAATTGTGTCGTGTTTACGCAAGATCTGAGCAACGTGGCTTATTCAGACCAGAAGCGTTACTGATCGCTACACGATACCCTTTTGGCTTGCTTCGAGCTTGGAGCTGGATCGAGCTGGATCTATCCTCAATTGTCTATCCCAAACCGCTTAAAGGTGATTTTCCTCAGCTTGCGAACGGCGATACAGACGGAGAGCATGAGCATCAAAATAGGGGTGATGATTTTGCCGGGCTAGAACAGTATCAGCCTGGGATATCAACGAAACATATCGCTTGGAAACAATTTGCCCAAGGGCGCGGTTTACTGGTTAAAAGCTTTCTGGGTCAAGAAAGTAAACAGCTATGGCTCTGTTGGGATCAGTGGCCATCTCTTTCTGTAGAAAAACGACTCTCGGTTATCACTTATTGGGTTACTGAGTGCGAAAAAAAATCGATTGTGTATGGGCTAGAAATGCCTCATCTGATGATACAACCTGGCTGTGGCCCAGAGCATAGTGAAAAAGTACTGACTGCTTTGGCTCTGTTTGGTTCACCGGATAATCACGTATGAAAACGGGGCAGCTGAGTCGGCAAGCGTTACTGTGGCAGCTTCTAAGCGTTATTGCCGCAACCTTACCTCACGTTTCGCATATTCCTTGGTGGGTATCTTTATTGGTGGTGATAACGGTTGGGTGGCGATTTTTGGTTTACACCGGACGTTGGTCCTTCCCACCATGGTGGGTGAAAGCGCTCTTTGTCATTGGTGCGGCTGTTGGCGTGTTAGTCAGTTATAAAGCAGGAGGAGGGATTAGTGCGACGGTTACTTTGCTGATTGTTGGCTTCGGGCTAAAAGTTATTGAGCTATATAAACAGCGTGATTCTTACGTGATTTTGTTTGTGGCCTATTTAGTGACTGCAACGCAGTTTTTATTTAGTCAAAACATGCTGATGGCAGTCTATATTTTTCTGACACTGACGATTGTCACAACCGCTTTATTAAATGCCAATCTCAACAGAGATATGCGCTTCTTCTCTGCTTTTAAACGTGTTTTTTTGATGTTGCTTCCTGCTTATCCGCTAATGATCGTTCTTTTTATCGGCATGCCTAGGTTGAGCCCCATTTGGGATGTGGGCTTAGACAAATCAATGGCAAAAACAGGATTGAGTGATTCGATGTCCCCAGGTGATATCACTCGTTTAACACGATCTGCAGACGTGGCCTTTAGGGTAAGTTTTGATGAGCGGGCACCCTCGCAAACTCAGTTGTATTGGCGAGCGATTGTATTAAATGATTTCGATGGGCGGCGTTGGTTTAATGACGAAGGTCCACTTAAGGTCGATGCTGAAACTATCACAGCACCTAATAGTGTTGTCGGTGTGAATAGTCTGATATGGCACTATGAATTGATTTTAGAGCCAACACAAAGGCAGTATATTCCTACGCTCGACTATCTGTCCTTTTGGGATAAGCAGCTCTTTGTACACTCTGATTTTACGTTGACAAGTAAAACCGCTCAAACCTCACGTAATCAATTCTCGCTCTCGTCCCAGATGAGGGAGATAGAACAAGATCGAAAAAGCGATAGCTTCGCTAGGGAGTTGCAGCTACCTCAAGGAAATGATCGGGCAAAAGATCTTGCAAGACGTTGGTTGCGTGAAACAGGTAACCCGAACGATTTCATTGCTAGAATAGAGAAATATTTTAACCAAGAGTTTAGTTATTCCTTAGAGCCACCTGGATTGGGTCCCAATAGTGTTTCTGAGTTTCTCTTTGATTCCAAAGTCGGTTTTTGTGGCCATTTCGCCGGTGCGACAGTCTTCCTACTTCGAGAAGCCGGGATTCCTGCAAGAGTAGTGACGGGATATCAAGGTGGTGAGTGGAATGCGTTTCAAAACTACTATGTTGTTAGGCAGTATGATGCCCATGCCTGGGTTGAGGCGTGGCTGCCAGAGAAAGGGTGGGTACGGCTTGATCCAACTGCCTGGGTAGCACCTGAGCGGGTTCAAGCGCCCGCTGAAGATACCTTATCAAAGGATCAGGCATTTCTAAAAGATAACCTTTTTATGGGCTGGGGGCTGACGGGTAACGGTTTAATCGCGAATGTTCGCATGAGATTAGAGGCGATTAACTACGGTTGGCACCGCTGGGTTTTGAACTACCACCATCAACAGAAAAATGTTTTACAACAGCTTTTAGGTTCGTTTTCTATTACAAAGCTAGCGCTGTTTATCTTTGTGCCATTCTGTGCCGTTATCGGATTTACGGTGCTAATGCTTTTGCGTAACGCGCGTAAGGTGACTATTGATCCGTTAAATAAACAGCTCCAAAGGCTTTCAATCTATTTTAGCGATTTTGGTTTCGAAAGGTCTAAGGGGGAAACCATAGGTAATTACTGCCACCGCCTAGCGAACGAATATCCTACTATGGCTGTTTCTCTTGCCGAACTCTCTCAGTTGTTTGAGAAAGTACAATATGCAGAACAACGTTTTGAGAGTGAAGACGAAATTGAATTGATTAAGGCGCAGGTTGAATGTTGCATAAAAGAGCATTCGCGTATTTAAGCGCCTAATGGTTGCTATGCAGCTGCTTTCTGATAACGGTTAATGTATCAGATTCAAACCAAGGATTTTTTTTAAGCCATCCTTGATTTCGTGGTGATGGGTGAGGCAAAACAAAGAAAGGGGCTGGGCAATCATTAACGGCTTTCACGCGCTCAGTTAAGGTTTTATATCTTTTTAAAAAAGGGGTGTCAGCTAGATAGTAGTTCTGAGCATAGATTCCAATTAACAGAACCGTCTTTATGTTTGGTAATTGATCTAACAGTTGTTGATGCCAGGTAGGTGCGCATAATCGACTAGGCGGAAGGTCGCCCGATTGACCACGCCCTGGGTAACAAAATCCCATCGGCATGATCGCGATCTTATTGGGGTTATAGAAATCTTCAGGAGAGATCTCTAACCACTCTCTTAGTCTATTTCCGCTGGCATCATTCCAAGGAATCCCACTTTCATGTACACGTATACCCGGGGCTTGACCAATTATGAGAAGTTCCGCTTCCTTACTTGCTTGGACAATGGGATTTGCACCAAAAGGTAGCTCCTGTTTGCATAGGTCGCATCCTTTAATCTCATTAAGTAAGGTAATTAGACTCACTGTTTTCATCTTCCTAAAGGTTCGATCGTGAATGAAGAAATGATGTTTCAATATAACGTAATTCGTAGTCGTAGACGAAAAACAGCTGCAATTCGTATCAGTGAAAAAGGGATAGAGGTGCGTGTCCCACACTGGGTTGATGATAAATGGGTTAATGATTGGGTAGCACAAAGAGCGGATTGGGTTCAAAAAAATAGTTTACGTTTGAAAACTAATTTGGATAAGTTTTGTTTGAAAGTGAGTCAGGGGGCGTTTTTCCCATTGCGAGGAGAGGAGTACCCTATCAATTGGCATTTAGGGGGTAAGAATCAAGTGCTACTGTCTGAAGGGCAAATAAATATAGTCCTGTCCTCTAGGTCAAAGAAAATGGAACAAGAGCGAGTTAGAACCTGTTTGCAGCAATGGTATAAAGTTCATGCTGACGAGTACCTTTCAGCAAGGCTTTCGTACTGGGAAAAGCAAATGGAATTAGTCAGTAACTCCTTGAAAGTTAGAGACTATAAGCGCAGGTGGGGAAGTTGTAACGCTAAGGGAGATATCACTTTTAATTGGCGATTAATACTGGCTGACGATGCAATTATCGATTATGTAGTGATTCATGAATTGGCCCATTTGGTACATCTTAATCACAGTAAACAGTTTTGGCAGTTAGTCGAGCGTTATTGCAAGAATTGGAGAGTGCTACGTGATGAACTCCAAAAGCGTAATGGATGGGTACTTTGGTAGGGCTTTGTTTGAAACGTCTAAATGTTATTGTAGTCCATTCGTTTAATCTCAGTGTTAACAATGGCTTGAGTTCAATTTGAGCTAAGCTAATTGATAAAACCAAAAATAGACACGAGTTATTAAACGATTGTAAACAACTAATAACAATAATGAGTGCGCAAATGAGTCTTTATAAGAGTGTAGAGAAAACCTTCTTCAATACGTTGACGAAGAAAATTGTAGGCAATGTGCTTTTCTTGCTGTTGCCCCATGTAGTCTTATTGGTTATAGGTTATAACCACTTTGAAAAGTTGGAGAACGGCCTAGCGACAGCTGTGTCTGGTACGGCATCACTTGATATCCTTCAAACCCACCTTGATTCGTTCTGGTTCTATGGTGTTGCAACGGTTAGCTTTGCCCTAGTGGCAGGTATTTTTACTATTTTTTTCATGCGTCACTTATTTCTGCGCCCGATTAAGGGAATGACAGATGTACTAAAAGCAATAAAAGACAAAGATGGTGATATCTCAGCAACACTTCCTGAATACACCCATGATGAAATTTCTGAAATGGCTGAAAGCTATAATGAGTTTTCATCTAGCTTGAAATCAATGATTGCAGAAAGTCGCCGCCGTAGTGTTAGTGTGGCCTTGAGTTCAACCCGCTTGCAAAAAGTACTGATTGAAGCGCAAGGCTCTGCAACAAAGCAAGAAGAGCAGGCGCATAAAGTCTTCCAATCTAGCCAGGAAGCCACTCAAGCAATCGATAATATTGCAGGAAGTACTTTACAGATCTCGGAACGAAATGGTCAAAATCTGGAGGAGATTAAAACCTCTAGCACCGAATTAGGACGTGTGCAGCAACAAGTAGAAGCTATCAGGCATCAAGTCACCGATTTCCAGGATACTGTTCATCAATTAGAACTGAACTCTCGAAATATCACTGAAATTCTGGGCATGGTGAAGGACTTTTCGGATCAGACTAATCTGCTCGCGTTGAATGCCTCTATTGAGGCCGCCAGAGCAGGGGAGGCGGGAAGAGGCTTCTCTGTAGTCGCAGATGAAGTGCGTAACCTCTCACAAAAGGTGAGTGTCGCAACCAGTGAAATAGATCAAAATATTAGTCAAATGTCCTCGTTGGTCGATAAAACCGGCACGAGTGCTGTCACCATATTGGAGTATGTCGGATCAACGGAAGAGTTTATTGGTAGTACTAATAAACAATTCCATGGTTTAGTGAGCGACTTTGAAGACCTAAATGGTCAGCTAAGTAGTATCAGTGCAGCCATTGATGAGTTGGCTTATACCAACAAAGAGTCACATAACCATGTGTCAGAGATCACCGATATATCTACTGGGATGCATGGGGAAATAGAAGAATCTCGCCGTTATTCTGAAGAGTTAGAGCATTCAACCGAGGAAACTCAAGAGCTATTGTCACGATTCATAATTGGCTATGGTGGTTTTGAGGGCATGATTCAAGCGGGCCGGCAGTGGAGTCAGCAGGTTCAAGCGGGATTAGAGGAGCTGTCATCCCGTGGCTGTAACTTGTTTGATACACATTACAATCGGACGAATGATGGGCAGTTACCAGAAAAATATGATATCAGTTATGTTGATCAATATGACGCAATGATGCGTCCTATGTTTGATAGTTTTATCTCAGAGAGACCTGAATTTATTTATGCCATAGCGGTAGATCGCAATGGGTATGCTCCAGCGCACCATACAAAGGTTTCAGAGCGAATGACAGGTAATTTTGATGTAGACAATGTGAAGAGCCGAAATCGCCGTATATTTGCTGGTAATCGCGCAGAGGTGCGTCGTGCTGCATCAACGGCTCCCTTCCTATTACAGACTTATATACGCGATACCGGTGAAATACTGAATGATTTATCTATCCCGCTTTATGTAAATGGGCAGCATTGGGGCGGTTTGATCATGGGGTTTGTTCCAGAGAAGTTACTGGATGATCCTAGCTAAGTTAACCTGATCGCCTGCCATAATAAAACGCGGTATAAACCGCGTTTTATTATGGGGTTAAGGCGTAAAACTGTTAGACATCAAAATCAGTGACCAGCTGTTCAATAAGCTGTTTAACAGTGTCATAAGAGAGAGGTTTGCTACATAAAGCAGAAACCCCAGCGCTCTGCACCGCAGCCAGGCGGCTTTCATTCTGTTCGCTGGTGATCATAAGAATTGGCACTGTCGGTTGTTCACTATGCGAGCGGATATGCTCTGTTAATTCCTGACCATCAACGTTTGGCATGTTGTAGTCGGTAATGATGAGATCAAAGCGATGCCCCGCATCGATGAGTGCGAGAGCTTCTGCACCATCCTTAGCGGTTTCTATAGAGTGGATTGATAATGATTCCAGCATCTGCTGAATGTATTTTCTTGAAAGCGAGCTGTCATCTACGACAAGTACTTTTAAGGCATCGTAATCATCGTTGTCGCTATCAGTTTCAAAATCTGTGATGTAATCCAATGTGCTTCGTAGTGCCATTCCCATCTCTTCTCGGCTGAAGGGTTTGGGCAGAATAGCGATTGCACCGGCTTGGCGTATTGGTTCTAAATAGCGGTAGTGAGTTTCGGACGATACTAATAAAAAGGTTATATTTTCAAGCGACTCTAGGCCTCGCATTTGAGTCACTAGATCGGTTCCTGTCATATCAGGAAGATGCATGGATGAGAGAACCATGTCAGGAGGCGAAGATAGCATATGTGCCAAAGCGGGTTTGGCTTCTTCAAACTCTTCAATATTTTCGATGCCGTAACTATTCAGGTGGCCTGTAATAATGTGACGCTGAACTTTAGAGGGTTCAATTACAGTGACATAAAGACTGCTTAATTCCATATCCTGAGATCCATAATCAAGTATCAGGGTGGTATTGGGTCACCACCTAGGAAGATATATATAGCTTAGATCATGACAGAGAAAAGTTTTCCAGAAAAGCAATATCCGTTGCTTATTTACGTGAATTCAGTTGAAAGATCATGTTTTAGAATTTTTATAGGTTCAAACTGTTTTTTGTTGGTGAATTAATAATCACTGGTTCTTGTTAAGGTGTGATTAATTGCTCAAATGTTTAACTAAGCACATGATTGCTCTTCATTAACAATCTCTCTTAAGCCAGTTGCTTCCCCTTGCGCTGGCTTTTTTCTCGCCAGTAAGAAGTGAAGAACAATAATAAATTATAGTCCACAAATGATGCCTATTCCCCTTTATAGCAGTGAGATTGACCTAAATCAGTAAATTCTGATGTAGGCATATAACCTGCCATATCTTAGGCGTAGCATTAGGAGAGAGGGGCTTAAGGACCGTTATGGAAAGCGTGAATAAGCCCCATGTAGTTCACTGAAAAAAGGTCAGGTCTAATGTGTCCTAATGGTAATGCCGATCTAACACGTAATTTGATATTAAATGCTGCTATTTCCATCATCAGTAAAGATGGCCTAGATGCACTGACAGCAGGGCGCCTGATCAATCAGGCCGGTATCAGTAAAGGCGGTCTGTATCATCACTTTAGAACGATGGCGGAAGTTGAATCTGAAGTATTAGAGCTGCTAACGCAGAATATATCACTCAAGATTAGTACCTATCCAACACCTGCGACAAAGAATGAATTTCTCGAGGTCGTTGAGCAGGAGCTGTTTGAGTGTTTTATTGTTAATAATGAGCCTGCAAGAGCATTATTTGGCTTTATATCGGCTTCAGCTAATAATAAAACGATACAGGTATTGATGAGACGCTTAATGGATGAGATCTCGTTGCAGCGTTTGCAGCAGTTAAAAGCGGTCTCACCTGGTGTGGCACATGTGACCTTGCATAACACCGTTCAAATTATATCAACGTTACAGATGGGGCTTATGACACGCTTCTTCATTGCAGAGGATATTGTCAGTTTGAAGAGCTATTGGCGAGGGTGCCGAGGTATGCTGGAAGAGCTACTCGGTTTGGCCGGACAATCTATCGAACAACAAGGAACAATCGAAATAGAGGGCGTCACTGATATTTTAAAGTATCAGTGAGCTGCTGTTTTCCAAATCGATGAAGGGTTGTCTAAATTGATCGCAAGAGTATCAATATAGCCGACTGTCAGTTTTCCAATTCTGCTTGAAAATCGCTAATAGATGAATTGAGTTTTTGTACGAGCTGTTCTGGCTGCGTAAAAGCTTTTAATTCAAGTTTCTCTTCATCGTCTCTAAGGTAGATCGTTACGATAGTGACGAAATTTTCTCTGTGGCTTTCTATCTCTTCTATCTCCCTGAACGTGATCCGTTTTTCGATCTCTTGCTCAGGGAGCGTTACCAGTATTGATTTTGGAGCAAATTGTATAGATGCATTCTTTACTTCATTCTTAATGCTATCGATATGATGCTTATACCAACTGGCGAGGATCAAACCGACCACAAGAGGAGCAAGCAGATAAAGCTTCGAAAGGTCCATCATCATCAGCATTAAAGCCGCGCCAACGAATCCCATTTGTAGGTTGGTGAAAAACGTTATTTTTTTTTCAAAGAACGTTTTATCCCATGCAAATATTAATTCATTTTTTTCCACTATATATCCTCTCTGAAAACTTAGCTGAGTCTGTCCATATGTAGATTGATTTGCAATAGGACAAATTGTCAAAAGTTTTACGAAAGCGCTGCTGGGCACTATCATTTTTTAGCTATGATCGACTAAGCTGTGCCTTTATCGAATGGATTAACGTACCTGCTAGGAGCTTTTGAATGTTTAGCTATAAAGTTATTGCCTCTGTGTTGTTATCAGTGGCCTTGATATCAGGGTGTTCTGATGAAGAGGCGGTCGTAACCGATTCTGATAAAGCTCATGTGATTCAGCAATCATCACAAACCGTTAATTCTCAAAAACTGGATATCCTCGATATATCAGAGCGAGAGTACGGTGATATCAATTCAATTGCTCTGCTCTTTAATACGCCCCTTGAAACCGATCAATCTTTCGATGCTTATATCAGCGTTGATCCCACTTTAAGCAATCCAATATTAAGCCAAGATGGTCGCACATTGCATTTTACGGGTGTTAAACCCGTTGTTGATTATGAAATAACATTAAGAGCAGGAATCAAGGCGGTGAATGGCACCATATATGACGGTAGCCAGTCTAAAAAGTTGAAAAGCCGCGCTTTGCCAAGTGTGGTGTCTTTTAAAGAGGATGGAGCGATCATGATTCCCGGCAAGGTAGATGCACTATCTATTATTGCGGTGAACGTGTCCGAAGCAGATATAAATGTTTATAAAGTAAAACGTGATAAAACGGTTAGTTTTTTTAATGAGTACTCCGCTCTTTCTGATAATGATCGTTGGTATTATGACGAATCGCAGCTAGAGAAAACATTGGATCATGTTTACGCATCGCGGCTAAAAATCAGTACAACAAAGAATCAAAGAAACTACGCGAGCTTCCCTGTTAATTTGGTGCCAGAAATTGATCAAGGTGGAATCTATTTCGCTACGATCCGCGTGCCAGGCAGTTTCGAATTTCAATCAACGTGGTTTTCTGTTTCGACATTAGGTATACAAGCGCGTGATTATGGAAAGCAAACACGTTATATCACGCAAGATGCCAGCAATGGTCAAATCTTAGCTGATGTAAAAATCGATATTCTAGATTACAACAATAAAGTTATCGCCACTGGTGTTACCAACGCTGATGGCGCTTGGGACGTCGATAATGCGTGGAAACGCAATTCACCACGTTATATTGTTGCGCGAAAAGATAACTTTGTATCGGTCCTAAATTACCACGCACCCAGTCTAGATCTTTCGGGCTTTAGTCTGCCTGGACGAAAAGCAAAACCCCTTGAATATTTTGTGTATTCCCCCCGAGATATATATAGGCCAGGCGAAGAGCTTATTCTGAGCAGCCTGATGAGGGATATGGATGGCCAACTTCTGGATGATTCACTTAAAGTTGAACTGGTAAAACCTGATGGGGAGAGTGCGGGGCAGTGGCGATTAGATGCTACGGTGCCGGGCTATTTCGAATTTCATCATTCACTGGCTGACAATGCACCACTTGGTGAGTGGTTAGCTCGAATATACAGTACAACCAATGCCGGAACTGAGACGCGTTTTAGGTTTAAAGTTGAAGAGTTTCTGCCAGAACGTTTGCGATTAGTATTTGATGGCGATAAAGATCCATTTTCAAGTTTCGAATTAGGTGAAAGTGTTAGCGTTAACGTTAAAGGGGAGTATTTATACGGCGCTCCTGCGGCAGGAAACAAGCTAGATACCCAGGTCTCAATTAATGGATGGGCTGAGCCTTTTGATAAGTTAAAGGGTTTCTCTTTTGGTGATCCGGATAAGGTTCAGTGGGATCAATTTTCGCTAGCGTCGAGCACGTTGGATGATAAGGGTGAGTTGATAACTGCAATAGGTCAGCAACGGCTTAATTGGAAAAATTTTGAAACACCCACACGCTTGCGCTTGCGTTACAGCCTTTATGAAAGTGGCGGGCGCGCTATTAATCGTAATAAGTCTGTATTGCTGTGGCCTCGCAAAAGTTTTATTGGCGTGAAACCTCACTTTACTAACGACACATCTAAAACCGACCATAACGTTAATTTTGACTTAGTTCGAGCCAACAGTAGAGGACAGATGCTGACTGCTGGAGAGGTGAAAGCCACATTATATCGTTTAGAGGAAAATTACTTCTGGAGTCATACCCCAGAAAGAGGCTGGCACTACCAGGTTGAAAAGAATGAATACCCTGTTAACAATCAAGTGCTTGATTTTGATGGGGTTGAATCCTTGACTTTATCGGTACCCGTGGAGTGGGGGCGTTATCGGTTAGAACTAGACGATTACGAAGGTAGTAGCCGTACGGTATATCGTTTCCAGGCCGGAGATTCTTGGTATTACAATTGGAATAATGCATCGAATAATAGTAAGCCTGATAGAGTAACGGTCGCCTTAAATAAACCGCGTTACACTGCGGGCGATATAGCCAAGGTTAAATTGGTTTCTCCTACAAGCGGAACCGCCATCGTTCTATTGGAGACCGATCGTGTACTGAAAACAATAGAGGTGGAGTTAGTAGATCGAGAAGCGGAAGTAGAGATTGCTATTCCAGAAGATTTGAAGCGCCACGATGCTTATGTGACTGCTTTTGTAATTGCGCCAACCGACCAAACAGAGAAAGTGAGCAAACGCAGCTTTGGAATTGCCCATCTATCTTTAGATCGTTCAGATCGCCGTCTCGTGGTAGATATTGATGTTGCCGATAAATTATTGCCAGAGCATGCTGCTGATATTTATTTAAAGGTTAATGACAGCCAAGGTGTACCAGTCGAAGCGCAGGATCTTTACGTTACATTGAGTGCAGTGGATAGTGGCGTTTTAAGTGTGACGGGTTATCAGCAGGCTGACCCTTTTGCCTATTTCTACGGCCAGCGTCGCTATCAGCCGTCTATTACAGACATGTACGATGATCTGGCTGAACCTGTGCTCAGTGACAAAGCTGAAATACGTTGGGGCGGTGATGGTGAATTAGAGCGTGGAGGCGAGGCTCCGCCTAGTGACGTGCAGATCATAAGCCTATTTCAAGGTCCTGTTAAAGTAGAGCAAGGGATTGCTCATATTCGCTTACAACTGCCAGCATTTGATGGTGAGTTAACATTGAATGCTGTCGCTATGGCAGGCGATAAGTTTGGAAAGCAAACGGAGATAACTAAGGTCGCTGCACCGGTTGTCGCTCAACTCTCTATGCCTCGTTTTATGGCGCAAGGTGATAAAGCAGCCCTTGCATTAGATTTAGCAAACATGAGCGGCGAGCATCAATCGATCAGTGTACTCCTCAGTAGCTCGGATCATTTACGTTTGGATAATGAAAAATTCGAACTGCAATTAGATGAAGGCAAAAAGCAGATATTACAGTTGCCAGTGACTGCAACGCTTATAGGGGAGGGACAGCTTTCAGCTGAGATCAGTTTACGATCTGATGATGGCACAACCGTGACGCTTGAAAGAGAGTGGTTATTAGGGGTGAGAGCAGCTTATCCGGCTCAGTTTGATAGTGAAAATAAGTTCTTGTCTAAAGGAGATCAATTCGATTTTCCAACTCATAAGCTAGATCAGCTCTTGTCTAATTCTATTGTGGCCCAGATGCGTGTTTCTACTACGCCTGACTTAGGTGCCAGTAAACATTTTGATCTATTAACTCGCTACCCTTATGCCTGTTTAGAGCAAACGACAAGTAAATCGCAACCCATTGCACTGTTGCTCGAAAACAAAAAACTGCCGGTTGCCAGTGCTTCTTTCACATCTCAAGAGATTGATAGACAACTGAAAGTAGCCTTGTCCCGTTACAGCGAATTGCAACGTGCAAATGGATCATTCGGTCTTTGGCATAGGCAATCTTCAGAAGAGCATTGGTTGACCGCTTATGCGACTGATTTTTTACTGAGGATAAACGATGCTGGCGTGACAGTATCAGACGAGATGTTAAACAATGCGCTGCAACGTTTAAGTCATTACGTACATAAGCGTTCTGCTTTAACCGTCAATACTTGGTCAGATATTCCTTCACATTATGAGATCGCTTATAAGTCTTTTGCTGCTTACGTGTTGGCAAAACAGGGGCGTGTAACATTAGGGCCCTTAAGAGATCTAGCTGAAAACCAATTGGATAATGCGCGTAGTAGCCTGCCAGGTGTTCATTTAGGGCTAGCGATGATAGAAACAGGCAGTACCCAAGAGGGCGAAGAATTGGTGTTAACTGCGATGAAGGTGCAGCGAACACCAGGGTATTTGGGTGACTATGGTTCGATAATTCGAGATATGGCAATGGGGATTCATATCATTCTTGATTCAAAAGCCGCATCCACGGCGTTAAAAAAGCAGGCCCTTCAGAAGATTCCAGATCTGCTAATAGAACTTAAGCAGCAGCGCTGGTTAAGTACACAAGAACGCACCGCTTTATTGAATCTATCGACGGACCTTGCAGCAACTGATCTTGAAGGCGAGTGGCGTGGCGAATTGGATGCCGTAACGGGTAAAGAGGTGCTGATGGCTTCAGGAACGGTTGTGCGTAATTTAGAGGCTGCTGGCACACAATCTTCCTTTACCAACCAATCATTAAAACCGTTATTCGTCAGTTATAGTTGGACGGGTATACCGGCTTCGCCCCCAGCCTCTTTAGATGAGGGTATCCGCGTACGCGTTGAGCATTTCAAAGTCGAGAATGCGAATGCGTCGATTTTACGAGAGGGTCAGGTTCTAAATATAGGTGACACCGTTTTAACAAGAGTACGGTTTTACAGCGAAACACGTGTGCCAGATGGTTTGATTGTTGGCTTGATACCCGCCGGTGTTGAATTGGAAAATCAAAATCTGAAAAACGCCTTTAAGCTTGAGAATATTAAACTTGAAGGCAGAAATATCCAATCACGTTCACGGCTGGCCTATGAAGCCTTTAAGGATGATCGTTACGTTGCGGCTGTTGATATACCGGCTAAACAAGAACAGACGCTTTATTACCTTTCTCGGGCAGTGACGCCGGGTAGCTATACGGTTCCCCCTGTTTTAGCCGAGTCGATGTATAAGCCAAGCATTAGGGGCATTAGTAATAGTATTAAATCCATTGTTGTTATGCCCTAGGCATAGATAGAACGATAGGCATAGATAGAACGAAAAAAGTACGATGAAGAAAATACTTTTGTTCGTAATGCTGGTGGGTATCTGTTTGGCTTTAGGGCTAACACTAGCCGATAGGCTGTACCCGCTAGATCTTCCTGAACATAGAGATAGCTTTGCTACCGTTGTGGTTGATCGTAATGGAGAACCATTGCGATCATTTGCCGATAACAACGGTGTTTGGCGCTATGAAGTGTCAGCGCATGAAGTTTCTGCGCTTTATATCGATGCGCTGATTCATTATGAAGATCAATATTTCTATCAGCATTTTGGGGTTAACCCTCTTAGCTTAATCCGGGCAGGATGGCAGTATGTGCGTGAAGGGAAAGTTGTATCGGGTGGCTCCACCTTAACGATGCAGGTTGCAAGGATTTTGCACCCCCACCGCAGAACGCTTGTTGGAAAATTACAGCAGATGCTGCGTGCGACGCAGTTAGAATGGCATCTTAGTAAAACCGAAATACTAGAGCTGTATCTTAATTACGCACCCTTTGGTGGGACACTCGAAGGTGTTCAAGCGGCTAGCTTACAGTATTTACATAAACCGGCTTCAACGTTGAGGCATTCTGAAGCCGCACTTCTTGCGGTTTTACCTCAAGCACCTTCTAGGCTAAGGCCGGATAGGCACCCCGAAAGAGCCCAAAGGGCTCGTGATAAAGTATTAAAACGCATGCATGATCATGAGCTGTGGAGTGCTGATATCGTATTGCGTAGCCAGCAAGAAAAAATTGCTGTGTGGCCGCTACATACTCTGGTAGAGGCGCCTTTGTTAAGCCGCCGGTTACACCAAAATTATCCTGAAAAACGTATCATTCGTACCAGCATCGATCTTTCTTTACAGCAGCAGTTTGCCGACACTGTGCGAGCTTATATATCCGTATTGGAAGAGAATGTTTCTGCCGCGGTCCTGTTATTAGACAACCAAACGCAGCAGGTGCTTGTTTATATCGGGTCTGCCAACTTTGAAGACAATAAACGCGCAGGCCATGTTGATATGGTGACGGCAACACGCTCTCCAGGGTCAACATTGAAACCGTTTTTGTTTGGCATCTCCTTAGATGAAAATCTAATACACAGTCAGTCGTTATTGGCCGATGTTCCCCGTTTAGGCAGTAAATATCGTCCTGGAAACTTTAGTGAGGGCTTTGCCGGGCCTATCTCGGCGGCGGATGCATTAATACGTTCACTTAATCTACCGTTTGTTCAGTTAATTGAAACCTATGGCCCCCAGAACTTTGTTAATAAGCTTGAACATGCGGGAGTGCACGTCAACATTCCGGGCGGAAGCGCTAATCCCTCTGTGATCCTTGGAGGAGCTGGTGTGAGCTTAGAGAGATTGGTTCGATTGTATAGTGCTCTTGCCAATAACGGCAGAGTTCAGGCGTTATCGTATTTTAATAACAATAGTCAGCCTTCGTCTGTGAATAAAGAGAACAGTCGTGAACTTCTTTCATCGGCTTCCGCTTGGATAACGTGGCGTACTCTCAATGATGTAGTGATGCCGCGAGACTTAAGATACGGAGTCAGTGCACAGGGTTTGCCCCCTATAGGATGGAAAACGGGAACGAGTTGGGATTACCGAGATGTTTGGGCTATTGGGGTTTCAAACCATTATACGCTAGGAGTTTGGTTAGGAAGGCCTGACGGTAAACCTATGGAGAAAACAACGGGTAGTCTGTTGGCCGGTCCTCTTTTGTTCTCTCTTTATGGGCAGTTACCTTATGAAAAAGAATCTCTAAGGCGGCCGTTAAATGTTGATAGTACGATGATATGTTGGCCCGATGGACGTACGGTTTCTTTGGTTAGAAACGATCATTGTCATTTCACAAAAAGTGCTTTTACGATTGATGGAGCAACACCTCGAACACTTAACCCTAGCTATAAAAAAGGCAAGGCTGACTCCCTTTTTTACCAAGCAAATCAGACTTACCTCCTAAACAGTAACACCCATAGAAGGGTAACCCGTGATTGTGAAGATGAATATGAGATTGTGCCTGTATATCTATGGCCTGATCTAATGGAGCCTTGGTTAGAAGGAGAGCGGAGAAGACGCAATATTATTCCACCGTACGATGATCGTTGTCAGGTAATAAAGCAGGTTCCTAGGGTATTGCGTTTATCAGGTATCAATCAGGGGCAGATTTACCATAAGTTAAACAATGATAAATTAAGTTTGAAGGTTGAAATTGAGGGAGGGTCTGGGCAGTTTTACTGGTACCTCGATGGTCAACTACAGCAAGGGAATGCACCAGAGTTAGCTTTTGATGTCAGTGAATCTAAAGTGTATGAAATCCTTGTTGAGGATAAAGCAGGGGCATTTGGGCGTGTTCTTTTTGAAGTTTTGTAATTTATGAATCGTTTATTGCTTGCTGCTAAATAAGTGATGCCTTATATTTGGTTTTATACTATTAATAGGCAAAATAATTATATGAAACAGCTTATAAATTTTACTCGTATTTTCAAAAAACTCTCCCTCTCTTGCGTGCTAGCTTCTGGTGTCGCCTTAGCGGATAGTCCGGCGGATAAGTATCCCGAGTCGGTTCTATATAGTAAACCTGTTCAGATCTCTGAAAATGTTTGGTCTGCTATCGGAGCAACGCAGTATTATAGTTACGAGAATGGCGGTCATAACAACAATTTAACGTTCGTCATTGGTGATAACGCTGTGCTGGTTGTCAATGGCGGTTCTTCCTACCAATTAGCCGAAGCCCTGCATCAAGAGATTAAAAAACATACTGCTTTGCCGGTTAAGTACGTGGTTGATGAGAACGGTCAGTCTCATGCCATTTTGGGGAATGGCTATTGGAAAGCGCAAGGAGCAGAAATTATTGCGCATGAAGAGGCATTAGAAGAGATTGAAGAGCAAGGGTTACAGGGCTTAGAAACGCTAGAAGGAATCTTAAAAGAGCGCGCTAAAGGGACAACCCTTGTTCCGATAGATCAAACATTCGACGAGAGAATGGCGCTAGATTTAGGTGGCCTTAGTGTTGAGCTAATTCGCTTTGGCCCAGCCCACTCTCTGGGTGATATTTCGGTGTATGTTCCTGCTGAAAATGTCCTTATTGCCGGTGATATGGCTTTCCAGCAACGTTTGCTACCGGTATTTCCTGATACAGATACCGCCGAGTGGTTAGAGACTTGGCATAGTGAATTTGCACCTTTTGCGGCGGGTAAAATTATTATTCCTGGTCATGGCGAAGCGACTGATTTCGAAACAGTTGATAAATGGACCAGAGGTTACCTTGAATATGTCAGAGCTAAGGTTGCCGTGCTACTCGAAGAGGGTGGTTCACTTGAAGATGCCTACAAGATTGATCAAACGCCTTATGCTCATTTAGACACGTTTGAACAACTTGCTGCTAAAAATGCAGGTCGTATTTTTGAAGCAATGGAGTTTGAATAAGAATCTCTCATTATTTCTAGTAAAGCTATTCAGCCACTTTTATAATTTAAATCTCTTTTAAATGTTAGGCGAGTATTAGTGATGACTAAGCGATTAACCTTGGCGGTGATTTGCGTATTTATTTCGATGAATGCGTATTCAGGAGATCCGGTTTGGCGAGAGGGTGGATCGGCACAGTCCTACTCTATTGACGTTTACCATAGTCCTACTTGTGGTTGCTGCAAGGGCTGGATAACCCATTTGGAAGAACATAACTTTAAGGTCAATAGCATCGAAATGCATGATGTTTCTCCGATTAAACAAAAACTTTTAGTACCTCCGCAAGGAGCATCTTGTCATACCGCTTTGGTAAATGGGCTCGTTGTGGAAGGGCATGTACCAGCACAAGATATCAAAACCTTATTAGCAAAGGCTGATTCTGATATTCGCCTATTAACGGTACCCGGTATGCCTTCGGGTGGCCCAGGTATGGATCAAGAAGGTGCTAGAAAAGATAAATTTAAGGTATACAGTATTAATAATCACGATGAAGTGAAAGTTTATAAAGTATACGATCATTACTGAATGCTACCGCTGAATTAGCTCTATTAGGTGTACATATAAAAAAAGGCGAATTCATAAAATTCGCCTTTTTTATTACTTGCCGTTTAGTTAAAAGCAGCAGTGATAAACTGGTTTCAGTTTACTTACGAATACCTTCAATATTCAGATCCATATAAACAGTTTCTGAAGCAGGGCCTAGATTGTAATTCATACCAAAATCTTTTGGCTTAAGTTCAACGGTACCAGAGAAGCCCGCACGGTAACCGCCCCAAGGGTCTTTTCCTTCGCCCACTTTTGCGACATCAAT
>Ga0193960_1000289_pt1 | contig 20983 bp, 24 predicted proteins | sample FB_3_MG_FD_140338 | JGI IMG/M metagenome (GOLD analysis project Ga0193960, IMG submission 140338) | Microbial mat bacterial communities from the Broadkill River, Lewes, Delaware, United States - FB_3_MG | ecosystem: Environmental > Aquatic > Freshwater > River > Microbial mats | place: USA... | reverse complement strand
TTGTTTTTTATGAGTGGTTCACCTAGACATTGCATAGCAGATAAAACAGGATGTGTTCACGAAATAGATCACAACACATTAGAAGTAAAAGTAGAAAAAGAAAAATATTCATTAGGCGGATATAGATGGACTAAAGTTAAACAATAGGAGGTATAAACATATGGATAAAGAAATTACAATAAAGTTTGAACCTTTTACAAAAGAAAATAGACAAGAAATGTTAAATAAAATATCAAGAGGTGTTTTAGCTATAGAACAAATATTAACAGATGAAGATCTACATGAACTTGACAGCATATTAATGAGGGCTGTATGGAGAGAAGACCAAAATCAAGAAAACATATAATTTGCAATAAACAACAATAAATGATATAATATAAGTAAGCAACAATTTAAAAGTGGATAACAGCAACCACTATAAAAAGCTGTTACTAACGGGATATTGGCACAAAAGGAAAGTGTACCCGCAGTGTAAGGATATACAAGATGTATCTTTACAGGGCGGGAGAAGGTAATAAGTCTTTAGTGAGATTGTTTGTGAATTCAAATAGGAGCTAAAGAGAATATCTTTGTTGTAGGTTCGAGTCCTACTATCCCGATTGTTAATACATAGTGGAGGAAGATAGACTCAATTAGCAACACAACTGGGACTAGTCAAGAGGTTGCAATGCATTGTCCAGTATGCGTATAATGGTGAGAGTCCATTATCTATGTATTAATTAATATAAAAGAGAGGTGTATACATGAAAATAAATATACTAGGCACAGAGTACAAAATAATAGAATCAGAAGAAAATGATATGCTAGGTGATGATTTAGGCGTATGCGACTTATGGGATAATAAAATAATGTTGCATAAAGATCTTGACGAAAAGACAGACCCTAAACAAAGTGACAGAATAGACTTGTGTAAAGCTAAAGTATTGAGACATGAATTATTACATGCAATATTTAAAGAATCAGGACACTGGGAATACACACACGATGAAGAATTAATAGACATTATATCGTTATTATATCCAAAGATGAAGAAGATATTTAAGGAATTAAATATAGAGGAATAAACAACAGGCAGTTAGAAAAGGAGATAGATAGAATGATAGTAAAATATGTAGTAGAAAATTTAAACGGTAACGTCGATTGGGGTTACAGAGAAGGAAAAGATATTAAAATTGAAAAGGTATACTTAGACACATATCCTTGTGAAAAGGGAGACGACAGATTTTCAAATATGGTAAGTATAACATTAAATGCTTATAAAGAACAAATGATACATGCAAGCTGTTCAGAGGGATATTGCCATAGAGAAAAAGATCCATTAAAAATAATTTTTGTAGATGAGAGATGCATAATAACAAACAACGTAGCATACATAATGAATGACAAAGGTCAAACAATAGAAAAAATATAAAATCAACTAGCCTGTTGATAAATTCCGAAAGGAGTTAACATGTTTTATACAGATGAACTTATGACAATTAAGCAATCACTAATATACAACAAGCGACTAATAGAAAAACAAAACGAATACGAGGACAACACAGAATACTTAAGAAAGCTTGAAACGACAATAAAAAAAGTAGACATCGAGTTAAAGTTAAAAACATACGAAAGAGGGACTAAACCTTATAAAAAAGGAATAAGAAAGAAAAAAAGTTATGCACAATAATTTAAGAGAGGTGTAATACAATGACACAATGTATGAGTGATATATATTGCTGGATAAGAAAAGAAAATAAAGCTCTTAAAAATTACGAGATATTAAATTATAAAAAAGACAATATGAGAAATAGACTTAAAAACGTGTATATAAAACTTAAACAAAGAAGTGAAAGGTAGGTGAATAAACAATGGGAGCAGGAAGACCAAGAAAATGGAATGACCCAGAACAATTAGCGGATCTGATACAAGATTATATAGATGAAACTACTTTTAATGTACCAAGAGTAGATAAAGAAAACAAACCAGTTTTAAACAATAAAGGTGACCAAATACAAGATACATATTTTAGTAAACCACCTACAATCACAGGGCTATGTTTACATCTAGGATGTAGTAGAGAAACGCTTAATGACTACTCGCACAAAAAAGAATATTCTGACACAATAAAAAAATACAAGGATTTAGTTGAGAATCATTTAGAGGAAGAACTCCACAGAAATCAAGGGCAAGTAACAGGAATTATATTCAATTTAAAGAATAATTTTGGATGGAAAGATAAGCAAGAGATAGACACAACAAATGTCAACATAGACGTGACACAAAACTTAAGCGATGAAGCGCTGGAAAAAGCTATAAAAGAAGCGGAGGAGAGACTTAATGGCTAATATTTTTTCATTAATGTGTAGAGAGTGTGATAAGGGTCAAGCTTTGAAACAAGTGCGAGAAAACTACCCAGATATGAAGATAGTTTATGAAGAAGAGTCGCATATAGATTCAAAACTTGATTTAATGTACAAGATGGAATTTGAAACAAATCACGATTTAAAGGAGAATAAACATGGATAATCTAAAACATTACATAATAATAATGGCAAGATTAATATTCATGTTTATTTTCGCATGTATACCGATAATGAGTGTGCTTATGGCTATAATATGGATAATTAGGGTGATAATATGATGTGGTTTGCAAGAATTTATGTAGCAGCTATGACTTGGATATTAATTTCTATACCAGTGATAGCAACAATAAAAATCGGAGTAAGTGGAAGTGATTTTATAATATGTTTGTCTTTAATAATACCTGTTACAGCTGTTATGATAGCTTTAAATATTCTGGTGTGGAGTGAGGAATAATGACTAAAAAAGAAAAAGTAAAGTATCTTAATCTATTAAATGAAAAACGTAGAAGAAATTACAAGAACGATATGTTTGGATTTATAGAAGATGCGGTACACATAGAAGATAAGACACAATCAAATATAGTATCTAAATTCAACCTTTGGGATGGTCAACGAGACGTCTTGGAGGATTTCTTGATACATAGGCTTAATATAATACTTAAAGCTAGACAACTTGGTATATCGTGGCTTACACTAGCATACGCAATATGGAAGCTAGTTAACTTTATGGGATTTACAGTAGTAGCCTTATCAAAGACAGAGATTGACGCTAAAGAACTTATAAGAAGATTAGAGTTTATGCTTAGATACATGCCTGACTGGATAATACGGTATAAAGACGACAAGAAAGAAGGATTACCATATTGGGAGACTACCGCATTAACCGTAACAATATATCATCCGAATGGAGAGAAAAGTGTATTCAATGGTATGAGTGCAGGTAGAGACAGTGGTAGATCATTTACAGCTGACTTGGTTGTATTAGACGAATGGGCGTTTCAACAGTTTGCGCGAGAGATATGGAACGCAGCTTACCCAACTATCAACAGAAAAGGTGGAGGGCAAGTTATAGGGTTATCAACAGCTAAGAGAATGACACTATTTGAAGAAATATGGAAGAAAGCAGTAGCAGGGCTAAATACATTTAACACAATATTCCTATCATGGAGAGTAGATCCTAGACGTGATGACGATTGGTATCAACAAACAATAAAAGATATGGGAGAACATAATACAAAGGTAGAATATCCAAGCACGCCAGAAGAAGCATTTGATGTAGCAGAAGGTGCAGCATTTCCAGAGTTTAGTTACGATATACATGTATGTCAATCGCATAAAATACCAAGTCACTGGAAAAGGTGGGTAAGTGTAGATAATGGTTATACCGATCCATTTGCGTGGTACTGGTATGCAGTAGATGAACAAGGTGCGGTACACGTATATAGAGAATATACAAGAGAAACAACAGACGATAAAGTTACATATAGTGATCAGGCAAGCAAAGCTATGATACTAAGCACAGGCGAAACAATATCAACAACAGTAGTTGGACATGATGCATATGCACAACAAGCAGCAAGGTTTGGAAACAATAAGAGTCTGCTTGATTACTATGTAGAGGGTGGATATCCTAGAAACTTCACAAAAGCTAATACGGATAGAAGATTAGGTAAGATAACAATAAACGAGTATTTAAAGCCTTATTATGATGAAAACGACAACACATACAAAGCAAAGTTGATTATTCATGACAATTGTGTTAAATTAATAGAAACACTACCACAGCTTATCATAGATGAAAAAGATAGCGAAAAGGTAGCAGAATGTTTGATTGACCACTGGTTCGATAGTCTTAGGTATGGGCTTAACTTTTGGCATAGCAAAACACATATAGAAGTTAAACCGAAAGCAAATATTAAAGAAGCGTTTTTTGGTAAAAAAGAAGTAGTTGAAGATTATGATTATGGAGGTGAAGATTTATGGTAATAGCATTATTTACATTTAATATTATAGTGTTACTTGCATTAACTGGATTTATAGGGTATACTATAGGAAAAGGCAACATAGTAATTATGCAGAAGGTAACACCAGAACAACAAGCTAGACTCGATAAGATAGAAAAAGAAAGACTAAACGCTATCGAAGAAGTTAATAAAGAGCTTAGAGAATTACAAAACGGAGGTATGATGTAATGAAAACAGATTACAAAACACTGTGGTCGAAGTATAAAGAAGGTACAGACTATAAACACGTACAAGACTTATACAACACGACTAAAACAAATGAGAAGTTTTATGCAGGAGATCAGTGGGATAAAGGAGTAGCGAAGTCACTACTGAAGGAAACATATAACTTTATCGAACAACTTACTGATATGAAAGTGTCAACAGTTAAATCGAGCGAGATGACTATTAAACGTTCAGCAGATGACAATGACGAAGAAGGATCATTTGCAGAAGAAGCAGCAAACACATTAACGTTAGTAGATAAGCAAAACTGGGAAAGACTAAAGATGGAAGATAAGAACGAGGATACACTACTTACAGCAGCATTAACTGGACTTGGTGGAACTTATTGGTTTTGGGATAATGATATCAAGACAGGTAATGACTTTCAAACAAAAGGAAACTTCGACTGTGATATTATAGATGCTATTGATGTATATGTATCAAATCCATGTGAAATAAACATACAACTACAAGACACAGTACAAATACCATTTAAAAAGACAATGAAACAAGTCAAAGCAATGGCAAAGAAATTTGGAGTATCTGATGAAGACATCAAGTTAATTGTAGCAGATGAAGAACAAGAGACTAATGGATACGACAAGCAAATAAACAGACAAAATGAAAAAGATATAGTTACAGTACTTTTGAGTATGTGGAAAGAAAAAGGTAACGTATGGTTTAGTTATTCGACTAACAGCATAACACTTAAGAAGAAAACTAACACAGAATTAACAAGATATCCGATAGCTTTTATGAACTGGAAGAAAAGAAAGAAATATATCTATGGTACAGCTGAAATGACATATATAATTAATAATCAAAAGTCAGCCAATACTTTAGCATCAATCAGGAGTTTATCAGCCAAGTTGACAAGTTTACCGAAAATAGTGTATAATAAAAATATGATACAAGGTGTAACAAGCCAAGCTGGTGGAGTATATGGAGTAGATATTCAACCTGGTACAGACATCGGTGGAGCATTACAGTATAAACAACCAACATCATCAAGCATAGACATAGATAAGTCAATGCAATCATCTATAAGCCTTACAAAAGAGCTAAAGGGTATTAACGATAATGTAACTGGTGCAAGTAGACCAGAGAACAGAGGAGCTTTACTATTACAACAGAAAGCTGCAGGAGTGCCTATTGAAAGTATCAGAAGAAGATACAAGCAATATATAGAAGATGTAGCTCTAATATGGTTAGACTTCTATGTTAACAAATATAAGCTCAATAGAAAGATAAAAGATGAAAATGGTGAGGTTATAGATTACACTGGTACAAATTTCAAAGACTTAATGCTTAATACTAAGATAGATGTTGGAGAATCAACACAGTTTAGTGAAGCAATATCAATTGACTTGTTAGATAATTGGAAAGAAAGACAAGAGATCACATTTGTAGAGTATTTGAAAAGAATACCACAGAATCTAGTTCCAGATACACAAGGGTTAATAGATATCAGAGAAGAACAAAAAGAACAACCAGCAGAGCAAAGTGTGGATCAATTCTTAGCACAGTTGCCACCAGAAGTACAACAAGTGTTACTAAATCAACCTAACGCTGAACAACTAGTACAAGAGTTAATGCAATTACCACCAGAGCAACAACAAGCAGCCATACAACAACTTATATAGAGGAAGTGATCCGATGAAAGAAGTCAGGTGTATTAAGTGTAATAAACTACTTGGCAAAATTGAAGGAAAATACGAAATAGTATGTAGTAAATGTAAAAAACTAAATAAAAGCAAGAAAAAGAGCACCTCAGAGAGCCGATAACCCCACCATAGGTTGTCGGTTTTTAATTTTGACTTTTAGTGATAGTCGCTAAAGAACACATACTACCTACCAAAGTAGATAAGGAGAAAACATGGAAGAAAACAACAGCATCACACCAGATGTAGTAGAAGAAACAACAACAGTTGAGGAAACAGTGGACGAGGTAACAGCTGAACCAACAGAAACTGGAACTCAAGAGGTAGCGACAGAAGTAGAACCGTTTATGACTATCAAATATGACAAAGAAGATAAGCCACTCACAAGAGAGGAAGCTATCGAACTTACTCAAAAAGGTATGAATTACGGCAGATTAGAAGATAAAATAAGTGCATATGAATCTAATCCGATGTATAAATGGGCTGAACAGTACATGAAAGATACAGGTTTCAACACTCCCGAAGAATTTGTTGCAGCAGTTAACAAAGAAAAGGAAGAAAAGGAATTTGAATCACAAGTAGATAAGTTTAAAGCAATATACGGAGAAGAAGCGGCACGAGAAATGGCAACAATGCAAAAAGAACTTAAATCTATAAGAGATGAAAGGAATGCAGAGAAGTCAGAGAAAGAAAAAAATAGTCAATACACAGAATTAATCGAATGGCACAATGCGAAACACGAAAAGGGCATCTTTTCTGAAAAGTTTAACGCTGACAATATACCAACTGAGGTATGGGAAGCGGTAAACAATGGAGAAAATCTCAAAACAGCGTATATGGAATACCAATTAGATAACATGAAAGTATTGACACAGCAAGAAACAATCAAAAAGATTGAATCAAATGCTGAAACTTCTACTGGAAGTATAAAACAAAACAACACAACATCAGAAGATGGACAATTTACTCGTGAGTATATCGACCAAATGACTAAAGGTCCTAAAGGTAAACAATGGGCAATAGATAATATGGATAAGATAGAAAAAGCGGGATATTTCAATTAAAAGGAGTGATTAATTATGGGTAGAGCAATACCGGAATTTAATTCAGTAGCATATAGTGCTAAAATATTAAAGGACTTAGACAAACAACGTGTCTTAGTACAAAACTGTAACAGAGATTATGAGGGTGAAATTAAAAATGCAGGTGACACTGTAAAGATTAGAACTCTTAAAAGACCAACAGTAAACGATTACGATATAAACGGAGCAACAGTAGTTGAAAGATTACAAGACGAAGCTAGAGAGCTTAAAGTAGACGTTGCTAAATATGTACAATTCGTATTAGATAAAATCGAAGATAAGCAATCAAACGCAGATGTATTTGGTGAAGCTGTAAGACTTACATCAGAAAGCTTAGGAGATTCAGCAGATGAAGACATCGCATCATTATATACAGAAGTTGGAGCTAACCAAACTGTAACAGAAGCAGCTTTAACATCAGTTAATTTCATCTCTACAATTGCAAAAGGTAGAAAGATACTAATGAAAAACAACGTTAAAAATATGAATGATGTAGTAGTAGAAATATCACCAGATGTTTACGAAAAATTACTATTATCAGACATAGCGTTTGACCAAAACAACACTGATAAACTTATGAATGGTGAGATAGGACAATACTTAGGTATGAAAATCTTAGTTTCTAATTCAATAGTAACAAGTGGAACTGGTGATACAGTAAGATCATACTGTTTCATGAGAACAAAAAGAGCTATCGGATACGCAGAGCAAATCGTTGACAGTGAACAATACATGCCTGAAACTGGATTTGGTAAAGGGTTTAAATCATTACATGTGTATGGTAAGAAAATCTTAGCACCGAAAGAATTAGTTCTTATGGACTTAACAAACGCAGCTGAGTCAACAATCTAATCAAATAAAAATAAAAGGAGTGAATTATAATGGCAGATTCAACTAAAATACAATTATTAGAAAACGCTGGTGTATTATCAGCACAAGAGAACGGAGCAGCTTCTCAAACTTTAGTGTATGACACAGGGTATGATAGAGTTGTTGTAGAAATTGAAAACACAGACGCTTTACCTGTAACAGCTACATTTGTAGCAGGGAATGGGATGGCAGCTAGTAAAGGTGATTTATCACAAGCTATTACTAATACTCAAACATTCACATTTGCAGAATTAGAGTCAGATAGATTTAAAGATGCAGATGGTAAAGTTACATTAAACTTAACTGATGATGATGGATCAGCATTTAGTGGAACAATCACAAATGTAAAAGTGAGAGTATTCTATTTACCAAAAGCGTTATAATAGAAACCAAAAACTTTGGGGGAATAGACTTTATGTTTATTTCCCTATTTTTATATAAGGAGATGATAAAATGAGAGTATATGGAACGCCAAATACGATTGTGAATGTTATGGTTAAGGTCGGAGCTAATAAGAAGTTTAAACCGATGTTTAAGTTCAACGATAAGGGTTATTTCGATGTAGACACGACTAAACTATCAACAAGTATAGTAAAACGTCTTAAAACGCACTTCAAATGCACAGACGAGCAAGTTAAGGCAAAAGAGGTAAAAAAAGAAGTAAAAGCACCTAAAAAAGAGGAAAGTTTAGATAAAATCAACTTTATGACACTAAAAAAGATGGCAAAACAAAAAGGAATGGAAGTTGAAAGTAATACAAAGAAAAAGGATATATTAAAATATTTGAAAGAGGTGAAGTAATATGTTGCCAGAAGGATTAAGAAATAAAATATTTAACGCAATCAAAACTGATACTGACGGACATTCAAGTTTTGGGACGATAGATTATCTACACAATAAGGTTCATGAAGGAAAGATGTTGTTTGTTACTAAAGTCGTGACAGTTGCTAACGGTGCTAATTATTACATTAGACATATAAGCGGAGCTAACAAATATATGCACTCACAAATCGAAGTTGATTCAATAGGAGCATGGAGATTTACCGATTATCTAGATACAACATATACAGCAGATGGCGTGGAGATAGAACAGGTTAATCGTAAAACAGACAGTACATATGTTCCAGAAGTAAAATTCTATGAACAAGTAGTCGGAAACATAGATGTGTTAGGGACTCAAAGATTAGATTTCGCGTTTGGTTCAGGAACTAATCCTGCTAAGGCAACAAGTGGATCAGGAGGAGATAGAATAGAAAGCGTGTTCGCACCAAATACTGATTTATTGGTAAAATTAACTAACAATTCAGGATCGGAACAATTACTAACTATAAAATTCAATTATTACGAAGAAGAATAAGGAGGTGACACGATGGCAACTACATTTTTACAAATGTTTGAGATAATGTTATCTAATATGGACGAAATACAGCCAAACGGTACTATTTCAGGAGATACAACGGACGAATACGAGCAAAAAGCATTAAGAATAGCCACACAAGTGCAAAATGAGCTTATGATGGAATCAGATTTGTATAGCACACATAAGATAACAAGAAACAACATAAAACCATTAATTGGTGAGTTCGATATGAAACAACACGATACAGAAGATATAACGTATGAAACAACAGAAGTAGCAAATGCATATTACTTTGAAGTAGATGGACCTTGTACGGTGTATATAGAAGATTATGACGGTGTATGGAATACATTGGTTACCGAAGTTATACCGAGTACAGTGACATCAATGACATCTTATAAAGGTTTGCTAACTCCAACAGTAGGAGCAACAAAGACTAGAATAAGATTTAGTGGCGATTACTACTATAATTATAAGAATTATGCACTGTTTAGTGAGAAATTTGCTGATACAGATAGAATACCAGACTATAAACAATGGGTTAAGTATGAAATGCCTGCTGATTTTAAATCTGTAGACAAAATAACTAACGTTGAATATCCGGTAGGGTATGAAAATAACGTTGATTATAAATGGGAAGGCTATAAAAACTTATACCTACATTATGAGTTCTCTGGTACAGCAAGAATAACTTACAGACCAGTACCTATACCATTAACAATAAACACACAAGAATTACAAGTTGACGATATAACAGCAACTACGGTAATGCCAGATATGGTTGGTGCTAGAATATTAGCATCAGAAAATCCAGACCTTGCTAACTTATACTTAGACTTATCAGCAGAAGGAAAGCAAAACATGCTTAAAAAAGCACCAGTAGCATCAGAAACAGTAACGGATGTATATTAGAAAGGAGGTGTAATACATGGCAAGAATGACAGTATCAAGAAAGTCAAAACCTCTTGAAATAGATAAATTTCTCGGATATCACAACGAACCAACAGGAGATACACAACTTAAAATCGGTGAGAGTGGTAACATGGTTAATTATTATGTTACTAAGAACTGGAAACTGAAAAAAATAGAAGGATATAAAGAATTATTCGCAACTTTAGGTGAAAGAATACAAGGACAGTTCTACGGAAACGTAGCAGGCTTGTATTATCACTTGTTCGCTAGTAATGGTAATATCTATACCCTTAATAACGAAACGGGCGTATATAGTTCCATAGGAACACTCACAGACGCACCGACTAACTTCTTTGCATTTGGTACTAAAGTATACATCCAAAACGGAGTAGAATACAAGAGTTGGGACGGAACTACGTTTGAAGATGTAGCAGGGTACATTCCTTTAATAGCAATAAATACACCTTTTAGTGGTGGTGGTACAGATGCAGAACAACTTAATTTACTTACTGGCAGCAAAAGACAATGGTTTGATGGAGATAATGCACAAACTACTTATCAATTAAGAGAAACTAACATAGATAGTGTTGACGAAGTAACGCTTGATGGAGTAGTAACAACAGCATACACAACAAACTTAACTAATGGTACTATAACATTCAATTCTGCACCCACGACAGAAGAAAACAACATCACGATACAATGGACTAAAGGGACAGGACAAAGAAGTCTTGTAATAGGGCATAGAGCTAACATGTTATTCGGTCCAGGTAATGACACTAGAGTATTTATATTTGGTAACATACTAGAACAACATAGGTTTAGATATACTGGTATAACTTATGAAGGAGAACCTACAGCAGAATACTACCCAAGCAATAACTATTCAGATCAAGACAGTGAAAACTTTGCGATTACAGATATGCAAAGAACACAAGCTAACTACTTTATCATAATGAAAGAAAACATGTCACGTTATGGTAGATATGAGCTTTTAGATGATGGAGCAGGTGGATATATAACAGTATTTAGAACATTTGACTTGAATGGTGTAGTAGGTAACGTAGCATTTAACCAAGCACAAGTACTAGAACAAACACTACACTCTATCAACAATAGTTCGCTTCATAGATGGGATAGTACACAAGTCAATGATGAACGTAATGCTCCTAGAATATCTTCTAAGGTAAGAACAGACATCGAGGCATTAGATATGAGTAACGCTATCACTTACGACTGGCAAGATAGAGCGGAGTGGTGGATAGCAGTAGGTAAGAAAGTATTTATATATAATTATGAGCTTATGACAAAATCAGAGGAAGATGGAAACAGATATGTAGGTACTTATTCTCCTTTAGAATTAGCCGATACACCAACTAACTTTATGGTAATAGACGGGAAAATGTACTTTGGTACAGAAAGTGGTACAATAATGAAGTTTGACAAAGACTTAGACGACTTCAACGGTACTTTGATTAATAGACATTGGGAAATGAACTTCTACGACTTTGAAGCTAACTATTTAAGAAAGTCAATGCAAAAGTTCTGGATACAACTATTCCCAGATGTAAGAGAAAGTCTCGACATTACACTCGAAACTAACAAAGGTACAGAAAGCGGTACTGGGATATCACAAACAATAGAATATAAGATATTCAACTATGGAGACATAGACTATTCTGATTGGAGTTACAGCACAAGCCAAAACGCACAACCATTTAGAATAAAACGTAAGGCCAAGAAATTCACAAACTTAAAGCTTATCTTCGACAATACCGACTTAGATGGAGCAACAGTATTAAATATAACAATTAAATTCACTTATCAAGGTGAATCAAAATAAAGGAGGGATAATATGGCTTTAAATAATTTTACAACAGATTTAAACAACCACCAAAGCCAACCTGACAGACCGACGATATCGGCATCAGATTTAAAGATATTGTTCGACAAAGCAGCAAACGACACACAAGACTTTATCAATGACGAACTGGTGGCTAATATATACGACAAAGGCGAAGTTGATAGTGCAATAGCAGCAGCAGAGGTAGGGCAATCACAAAAAGCATCACAAGCAGAAGCAGAAGCAGGTATAGTAGACGATAAATGGATGACACCGTTAAAAACCAAGCAAAGTATAGATGAAAATTCTCCAGAAAGTCCTATGAACTCGTACACAGATAGTACATCAGAAGTAGTAACAGACCACATAGCCTACAACGTACAAACAGGCAAAAACATTACGCTAGTAGACGGTAATAGATGTTTGTGGAAGGCAGATGAAGATAGCGACAAAGCCTATATTCAAGGGTCAAGTCTGACACTCAACGGTATTGACGAATATAGAGAAAGCCAACCAGATACGGGGCAATTTACGACTAACGATGAGATGATAGTTAAATTTAACTTAGCAGTATTAACATCAACAGTAAAAACTTTAATAACTAAAAGAGATTTGACATATACTGCTACTAATATACCGAAAGGATGGTGGTTAGAAACATCATCAACTAATGTATTGAGACTTAGAGGGTATCAATCAAATGGTGGAGCAACTTTAACAATAACAGGAACAACATCATTGAGTACGTCAACTGATTATTGGGCAAAAATAGAATATGACGGTACAAATGTAAACTTGCTAATATCTACAGACGGGGTAATCTTTACTTCGGAGGGGACTACAACATCACAAGTCATGATTGACGCAATAGAAATCAACGATGATTCAGAAACACAAGTAGGTAGAGTATGGAGTGGTGGAGCGGGATTCGTTTCTTATTTTAATGGCACTATAGCAAGTATAACTAAAAATGGTACACAAATCGATTATCTCGAGACACTAATAGGAACACCAACGCTCCTAGTAGACAGCACAGCAACTACTGATATAACAGTAAAAGACGGTGGAAACATCATCAAGGATAACTACTACGAGAGTATATATGACGGTGCTACATGGCTTACAACTGAAATGCCACAGAGCATACCATCACCGAGCAATCTAGTAGCAGAAGCAACTTTATCAGGTTCTAGCGTAACAATATCAGACTTGGATATAAATGCAGATGGAGGAGAATATATTATTGTAATCAATGATATGGAATGTTCGGTGAGTACTGAGAGAATGGAAATGTTAGTAAATGGCGATACTACCAATACAAACTACTACAGTAGATATACTTTATATGGCGTAGATCAGCATGTTTCTTCAAATGACGCTAGAGTGAGTGAAATTGTATCTGGAGCGCAAAATTATACTGTTATAAATATGTCTACTTCTAATAATAGAGCGATAGCATTTTATGAGGACAACAGAATAGATGCATCAAATGTTACTGGTAGAAGTGGAATATGGGGTAATATTGGAACAACTAATACTAATATAACATCAATTACTTTAAAAACTACATCTGGAACATTCACATCTGGAACAGTAAAAATTTATAAAAGGAGCTGATTAAATGTTTGAATATAAAATAAACGTATGTAATGGCATACAAAAACGATATATATACGCTTCTGATGGTAGCTGGATATTCTTTGAAGATGGTGAAGAAGCAACAGAAGAACAAAAAGCAACTCATGTAGCGTATGAGCAAGCACAAGTAACAGAACAAGATAAGCAAGATAAACTAAGTCAATTAGAATTGCTAAAAAAAGATGTATCTGACATGGAAGAAGCAAAGTTAAAACGTGACGGTGATGTACTAACAACGGAAAAGCAAGCAGTAATCGACAACAAATGTGCGTTGAGAACAGAACTTGAAGCTATGGGTGAAACATTTGATTGTTGTATAAATGAAAACGGACTTAATCATAATGACACAACAAGATTACAATTACTTGATATGGTAGAAATATTAATAGACGAAATAGACTTGTTAAAAGGAGGTAATTAATATGTTGAAAGACGAATTTATAAATTACTTAAAAGAAGGTAAAAAAACGCAAGCGCAATTAATTGCCAAACTTGATAAATTCAAAAGATATAATATGTGTACCCAAGAAGAATATGACGAAATATTAATATTGATAAATGAACACTTTGGAGCGTGATAATATGCTAGACAAAAAATATATAATAGGTGAAGAAGGTAACCAAAAGGAGATAAAAAACGCAGAGCGATATATCTGCGTTATCCTCCTTGTAATTATATGTTTATTAATGTATAATAATAGTAAGTTAGACAAACAAGTTAAGCAGTACAAAATAAACAACATAAACACTAATTTAAACGAGAGGTGATAACATGGCACAAACAGAAGCAGATAAGACTTTTACGCAAGCAAAAACATCAAAAGGTACAAAAGGACCCGTTTTTGTAGGTGGAAGTACTAGAAAGAAGAAAAAGCCAAAAATCGACGTAGCTTCGGAACAAGCTAAATTAAGAGAAGCACAAGAAAAAGTAGCTGTCGGAGATATAAGACGTAGAGAGCAAGAAGCTTTGCTAGGATTAGAGCGACAAGAAGCAGAAATTGCACCTAAATTTACAGAAGCCAGACGAGCAACAACAGCGGGCAGTGAATTAGCAGGTCAACGTTTTAGAGAAGGTATCGCAGGTCAAGGACTTACAGGAGCAGGCTCAGAGGCTAGAATAAGACAAACAGGAGCATTGCAACGTGATATTGGTGGACTTAGACAACAAGAGGCAGAACAATTTTCCGATATTGCAAGAACTAGAGCTGATATAGGTAGAGCAGCAGAAAGCGATATTGCATCAACCAAAGCAGGAATACAAGCACAATCTATACAAGATTTAATTAATTTAAGAAACCAAGAGCGACAACAAGAACTACAAGAGGCACAATTGACAGGAATGTTTAGGGGCGAACAGACTTTAGCAGGTCAACAAGCAACTGAGCAATCAGCGTTAAGAGGATTACAAACAGAAGCTGCAAGACTTGGGTTACAAGAATCACAACTTCAAAACTTAGTTAATCAAAATATGGGAGACTTGATGGCAGCAATGCAACAATACCCAGTAGGTTCTAAAGAATATAACGCATTAAGAGTTGCTAGAGAAACCAAAATAAGGCAACAAGAACAATCAACTAGAGAACTGGAAGATAGAGAACTAGAAAGAAGAATAATGGAAGAAGAATTAAATTTAGCGCAACAGAGAGAAAGAAGATTAGGAGCACCAACTGGTGGAGGAACAACTACAACAAAACTACCGACAGGATACACAAGCATATTTAATAATTTTGTCGATTCAGCTATTAAAGCAAAGCAAAAGTTTGACTCTTTAGGAGATCCTATACCATTAACAACGCAAGAGTTAGCTGAAATCAGACAATTTGCACAACAGCAAACAGATGCAACATTTGGCATCAATCAACAGCCAGCGCCACGAATAACAGCTGAAGGATTGCAAAATCTTCAAGGATTAGGAACTGGAGCATTACCATTTGGGTTAGGAGCGTTGTTTGGTGTAGGTGATGCACGTACTACGACGCAACAACCTATAGGAACAGCAACAGAAGCTAGTGATATAAGAAGTCGATTAGGATTAAACCGATAAGGAGTGATAATATGTCAAGATTAGATGACCTTAGAAAAGGTTTTGAAATAGGAGCTTTTGAAATAGACGAACTTGAAGAAAATGACAGAAAATCACTTATTGGAGATTTCAGAAGTCAAGGAATAGTAAATGAGCAAGAATTTAAGCAACTAACAGCACCGAAAGACGTAAGATTGTTTAGCGACGTTGTAGGAGGTAAGATAGATAAAGCTACTCTTACCCCCGAGCAACGTTCTAGTGTTCAATCAAGAGCAAAGAAGCTTGGTATAACTGGATTATTGCCTGACGTAACACCTAAAGTAAGTCCTCTAGGCAAAGCAAAAGGGTTTGGAGCAGCAATAGCTGAAGGTATAGTACAACCGTTTGAAAGTATAAGTAAGTTTGCGGAAAAAGGTTTTGCAGGAGCTGAAAGACTTGTGTCAGAGCCTGTAGCACCTATACAATTAAAAGGTTTAAGAATGAAAGGTGAGGAAGCTAAGCCTTTAACGTTAAGAGAACCTGTAGGTCAAAGAGAGTTAAGAGGTGTAGGTCAAGAAGTGTTAGGATTTGGGGAAGAATTAGCAGGAGCTACCAGAGCAGGAGCGCAAAAGATAACTGAACCATTAAGAAGAGTCCAAGCTGAAACTTTAACAACACCAACAGAACAAATACTTGCAGGAATAGCAAAAGTACCAGGTCAAGTTGCTATTACGAGCGGTATAGGAACTAGTACAGGACTTGGAGCAGCAGGAGGGTTTATACCATCAGCAATCGGTGGACAATTAGAAGAAGCTGAACAACGAGGAATAGACGAAAAACTTGGAACTGGTAGAGCGTTGACGCTTGGATCATTAGAAGGTCTATGGGAAAGCGCTATATTTGGTAAAGCTACTAAGGCAATACCTAAGCTATTAGGAGCAAGTAAGGCTACAGCTAAACTGCCAGAAATTGCTAGGATAGCAGCAGAAGCAGGTGGAGGAGAGTTTGCAGAAGAAACAGCGTCACAAATTGCAGAGTTCTTGTTTGACAAGGCTTTAGTAGATCCAGACACAGAATTCGATGTGATGGAAACTCTAAAACAATCTACAATAGCAGGTATAGGTGCAATATTAACTGTTGGTATTGGTTCTGGTATACAATCAGCTAAAACATATCAAGCTAAAGTTGACGCAGGACAAACACCAACGCCACAAGAAACACAAGCTATGATTAAAGATGTAGAACAAGCAACGGGCAAAACATTTAAGGATTTCTTAACACAAGAACAAATCGAAAAAGTTAAGCCTGAAGTAAAACCAAACATTATAAATCAACAAATTGCACAAAATCAAATGTTGGCAGAAGGTGAAACTACAAAAGTAGAACAACCGGAATCACAAACATTATTAAAACAAGCACAAAAATACGATAACTTACAAGAGTTTGTAGATGACAACGTAGAAGTGCCTGAATATGCCATGCAACATAGACCTACAGTTACAATGGCAACAGCTGATAACATATCACAAGAAGCATCAGACATGGGTATACCTGACTTTTATCAACATCCAGAGTATTACGATTTTGGTGGAGAAGCTTATTCAGAAAGTATTGATGTGTTGATGGATATTGCAGGCAATCCAGAGGCGGAAATAACTATATATAGAGCATCACCTTATGACGAATTAAATATCGGTGATTGGATTGCGTTATCTAAAGAAAAAGCTTTGATGGAAATGGAAAATGAAAACACTCCTATACATGAATTTAAAGTTAAAGCTAAAGACATACAATTTGCAGGAGATGATATTACTGAATTTGGTTATTACCCCGATAAAGACATTCAAAAATTTAAAGAAGCTTTTGAAAAATCTCAAAAAGGAATACAACCAACCCAACCAAAAGTTACACCAGAATTAGACATACAACAAATTCAGCAACGTGTGACACCAGCTAGAACATTGTTGCCACTACAACAACGCACAGAAGCCACACAACCGACTTTGCCACTCACAGAGGTACAAACACAATCAGAACAGATACAACAGCCTATACAAGCACAACAAGAGGTTATACAATCAGAGACAACCGAGTTGCAAAAAGGTGAAGACATACAAAAAGTAGAATTTACGACTCCAGAGATAAATAAGAGATACGAAAGTGCCAAAGGTATACCTGTGAAAGGAATAATACAAAAGGCGAAAGAATATTTTTCGGATATTGGCAAAAAGGCAACTAGACAATTTAAAGAATTGCCATTGACGGAACAAAACGCCGAAGCAATAAAAGATATAAACTTAATGCTTAAATCAAAACAAAAAGGCGGAGCAGAAACAACGAGAATACTAACCGACATAACCCAAGAATTAACACCTAACGAGGCGGACTTGTTCACAAAAAAAGTATTGGTAGATGATTTATCTTTTGATGCTAAAGATGACAAGCAATTACCCTTAGGATTTAATGCCGATAATATAACTATTGAACAACAAAACATTGACAAAAACTTAACTCCTAACGTACAAAAAGCTATAGAAAAAAGAAATTCTAACTGGAACAACATAAAAACTCAATATGCAAACGCTATGGCAAAGTTAGGAATAGATACCGAAGGCAGATTCAGCAAACCCAACTACTTTAGGCATCAAGTTTTAAAGTACTTAAACGAAACAAGTGGTATTAAAGGTATTGGGAAAAAAGCTGGAATAAAAAAACGCGGATTTACAAAAGAACGTAAAGGTACTACGCAAGATATCAACACAAACTATATACAAGCCGAATATGAAGTAATGGCTCAAATGTTAGCCGATATAGAAACGGCTAAAAGATTAGGCAATATACAACAAAAATATGATTTAACAAATGACTTAAAAGAACAATTTGGAGATGATTATTCTAACAATATACCAGAAGGTTATGTAGAATTTGCCCCATCCGGAGAAAATGTGTTTTTAAATAAGAATATAGAAGATAATATACAAACACTGACGGAAGAAGTTGCCGATCAACTTGGCATAGACAGAATAAAGTTAAAACCTCAGAGAACTATGATAATACCAGAAGGTATAGCATCAACGCTAAGTGATTTGGGAACTCCTAAAGAAAAATCTTTATTAAGAAAAGGAATAACGGTTTGGAAACGTTTAATGCTTACGGATATACCAACTAAACTATTAAGATATAACGCTAGGAATATGGCAGGTGATGCAGATGCCGTTATAGCTGGTAGGGCCGGAACTTTTAAAAAAGTACCACAAGCTATTAAAGATATATCAAATGCAACACTCAAAAATGAATATTCGGAAGATTTCCAAGAGTTTATAGACAGAGGTGGAGATCAAATAACATTCATCGCTAACGAATTGCAAGATTTGTCAAAAGCTCCCGAATTTAAAAAATTCTTTAAGAAGCCAGATGGAATATTGGATAAAGGTGTAGACTTAGCTAAAAAACCTTTTAAGGCATATAGGGAGTTTGCTGATAGTTTCACAAATAATAGAGAAATGATTTTCAGATATGCAGCATATCTTCAATTTAAACAAGAAATGCAACAAAATAAAAATGGATTGCCAAACGACTTTGTAATGTCGAATCCAGAAGCTATAAAAGGGTTATCCACTATAGAGGACAGAGCTTTCAAAATGTCGAATGATATGTTAGGTAATTACGATGAGATAACCGAACTCGGTAAAGAAATTAGAGAAGGTGCTGTACCATTTTATTCTTTTACAGAAGCCAATGCTAAAAGGTATATAAATTTATTCAAAAATGCATGGACAGACCCACAATCACAACTTAAAGCGGGCGAAGCCGTTGCTAAAAATGCAAAAGTCGCTGGTGTTTTATCAGCAAAAGCGTTAAGAAAACTCGGAACAGTTGCTTTGAAAGCATACGCATTTACTGGATTAACTACATTATGGAATAATATTTTCTTTAGAGATGAAGAAGATGATTTGCCACCTGATGTTAAAGAAAGACCACACTTAATATTTGGAAGAGATAAAAATGGCAAAGTACAGTATTTTTCTAGACTTGGTTCATTAAACGAAGCTTTAGAGGTTATAGGATTAGATACAGCTTCACAAGATGTCATAGATGTATTGAATGGTAATAAAACACTGACTGACGTTGCGAAACAAGTAGTATTAGCACCTGCCAAAAAGGTCATAGGTTCTGTAGGTCCTCAATATAAATTGCCATTTGAATTATTATCTGGTCAATCTTTGTATCCCGACCCATTTACTCCTAGAAGGATAAGAGATAAAGGAGAACAAATAGCTCGTACATTTGGAGTTGACTCTACATATAGATTGTTAACTGGAAAACCTTCGGAAGGTTATTTGAAAGAACTTGTTAAGAAATCATTATTGTACAGTGCCGACCCAGATCAAACTTCTTACTGGAAAACTAAAGCGTTAGTCGATAAATTTAACGAAGAAAAAACAGGACAAAAAAGGACTGGTGGCTTTGGAAATAAAAAATCTGATGCATTGTACGAAGTTAAAAAAGCTATAAGATTTAAAGATGATAAAGCACAAGAAAAATTCATGCGGAAATATATAGAAGCTGGAGGGACAGAAAAAGGAATCGAAGCTAGTCTGAAATCATTAGATCCTTTGTATTCATTAGCAAAGAAAAACATTTATGAATTCAAAAAAACACTGTCACCAGAAGAAAAAAAAGATTTGGCCAAAGCTGAAAAATATAACACACAAGTTTTAAAAGGACTTAGCAAAACAGGCATTACACCACTACAAAAAGCAGAGTTAAAAAAATTACAGTTAAAATTCAGAAAATTAAAAGGTGTCATGAATTTAGACAAACCCAAACAAGCTAAACGATCTATATTACCATTATTGACAAAATAGTTCTTAAATGGTACAATTAAATAAAAACGAGGTGAGAACATGAGCGAGAAGGTTATAAGTTTTGAAGAACACGTTGACGCTATAGAAAAACGTGATAAAATGCACAATAAAGATAAAGTAGCGATACTTTGGGTAACGAGTGCAATTGCTGTATGCTGGATGATAACAGCAATA
>Ga0193960_1000287_pt1 | contig 21083 bp, 16 predicted proteins | sample FB_3_MG_FD_140338 | JGI IMG/M metagenome (GOLD analysis project Ga0193960, IMG submission 140338) | Microbial mat bacterial communities from the Broadkill River, Lewes, Delaware, United States - FB_3_MG | ecosystem: Environmental > Aquatic > Freshwater > River > Microbial mats | place: USA... | reverse complement strand
TGCCTTTCCATATTCTTTTCTAAACTGAAAAGTATGTTTTAGTCCAGCATCCTCCAGTTCAAACAGTAGTAATTTTATATATGGAGAATCACCTTCATTTTCAATTTGAAAATTCCTGACCTTCAAATTAAAAGTATCCCTTTGTATTCCTCTTCTAAGAATCAAAAAGTCTTTATCAAATACACAATCTGCAAATTGCAAACTATCAGTAAACAGTAAAACCTCATCCTCCATTTGAATACTTTTTGCGCTATGGAACCAATTACTTATAGCATTTTGAACCATCATAACTTTAGTTAAACTATTTGCGTTTCTTTCTTGGATGGCTCTGTATTGTTGAAAGTGACGATATCCCAATGTAATAACTCCAAGCACCAGTAAACTCAGAATCATCACCATAATGATTTCCACCAAAGTAAATGCCTTTATTTTATTCATCTTCTTCATCAATATCAGGCTTTAAATTGATCAATCTTTTCTTTTCTGCAAGAAACATGTATTCGTCGGTCATCGCTTTCATATACAAGTTTAATACATCTTTCTTCCCTTCAAATTCGGTCATACTCTCAAAAATGATCATCCCGTTTGCCCGAATCGTATCTTCATGAACAATTGGCTTTAATTCCAATTGATAAGTTCGATTTTTCATCCATATCAATGCCTTTGCTTTTCGATTTGCATTGTAATTCTTACCGGTTTTTACCACAATCGTCATTGCCATAGCCAATACCAACATGCCTATCAACAAGGCTATAATTACCTCAATAATAGTACTTCCTTTTATGCGTTTTGTTAATACAAACATTCTATTATTTGTCTCTTATTTGCTTGTCCAAACCAGGATATTCCAACATAGGATTTCTTCAAATCAGAAAAATCTATCCGATTGTTTAGCAAATGATTTTCATATAAGGCAGAGGGCGTTCTCAATATAAACCTATTGGTGTACAAGCTACCCGCAACATCTCCCTCCAATTCAACAGTTCCATCACAATAAACTAATCCTTCCATTCTGGAATCTTTTCCAATTTTTAAAATTGGTGCCTTATCTCCCATTTTACCTGCAAGAACAATATCTCCGGCAAAGCGAACCGAACTTGAAATATCCAGCTCTTTATTGCCATTTCCTCCATCCATGTAAATGACCGATGGGAATAAAAAATGACTATTTCCCCCTATTGAAACAGAATCTTTAGCAAAAATCTGCGCCCTTCCTTTACATCCTTCTTTGAACCGAATGGTAGGAGCTACTAATATACATTGATCTAATTTTACATTCGTACCAACCAGTATTTCCCTCTGCGAAATAACTTTCACCTTACCTTTAAGCTTGATATTTTCTAGAGAAATAGATTCTGGCGACCACAAACACAAAGTCCTTTTCTTAAATGATCTTGAAATACTATCTCGATACCCATCCTCCCAAACTACCACACTATCCTTCTGATAATTCACAGTAAAAAGAGATTCAAAAATTCTTTGGAATTTCCCATCTAAAACTGGGACATTAGCTTGAGATCTTCTAATATCTCCTTGTACTGCCTGAGATCTATAGTATCCGACTCCATCCACATAAGATTTTCGGACTCCTAAAGCTGGTAAATCTACCGGACCACCAAGCCATGTTTCACCACAGACAGACAAATACCTGTTTTTATCAGCTAAAAACAATGAAGGTCGATCATCATTCCAAATGTTATCACCCAATAACAAGTATTGTTCTCGAAAAAGATGGCGCCAGGATGTCTTCATTCCAACTAGCCCAAACACACCCCATTTGACAATTTCCAGATCGACATTTGATTGAACAGATTCGAAGAGTTCAATACTTCGATTTCCTTCTGTTTGACTTATAACTGGATCATTCTTTAAAAGCACCTTGCATGATTCCAGATTATCGTACAAAGCTTCCAACTGAATAGAATCACTTATCTGCAGGTTAGAATATAGCGCACGAAGCATGAACATGCCAATCAGAAAAAAGATCAACAGGGAAAGCAGTACTACGTATTGAAGAGCTCCTGCCTTACACTTCTTGATTAACACTTTCTTTTTCAGACTTCTTTTCTTTTTTGGTTTTACGCTTGCTTTGCTTTTCTTCTTTCAATTTTTCCTTCTTCTTTTTTTCAACTTTTACTTTTGGTGATTTCACCAATGGTTTAGCCGATTTCCGTATCAACTTCCCATACCTGTAGATTTCAACAAACAATGAATCCTGACTTTGGATTAATCTTTTTCCATGCAATTGATTGGCTTTGAATGTAGATTTTTTCCAAATCTTTTCAGATTGATAAACACAATCTAAACCATGCTGTCTACCAGATTTATATTCTACAGTGCGAATAATTTCACCCTGCCTATTCCAATATTTCCATAAGCCAATTTTAGTACCATAGATATACTGCCCCTCTTCCACAAGGTTCTCTTGCTCATCATATTTCTGATAAAGACCATGAAGCAGAACTCCCGAGTATCCACCTCCATTTGATTTTATTTGATCATTTTGATACCAAAAATAAAGAGTGCTCAATTCTGTTTTAAGCTTAACTTTCTCAATCAAGACACTGCAAGTTATTTTATTATCATTTTCAAATACAACAACAGTTCGTGTCATCGGCTCGTCACCTCTTATCTCTGCACGAACAAATGAAGAAATGACAACTAACAGGAGTAAAAATAATATTCGCATCAGGATTATATTTTAGATTGTTTTATAATTTCTTGTAATTTTTATTGAGCAGAACGAAGCAATTTAATTTCTTCTTTTAAATCAGAAATCTCATTACTCTGAGATTTTAATTCTTTATTTTGTTGAATCAGATACAAAGTCAACTCCTCAATCTTCTGCAGTAGATTCTGGTTCATTTCAGATTGATTCACGCCATTCTCTTGCATTTCTTTGGCAGATGCTATATCAGGCAAATGCTTGTTTTCCTTCACAAAACTTTCTAGCTCTCCTATCGGGCGAAGTTGATAATCCTCTTCAAAAACAAAATCAGCTCCTTGCATATCCACTTTTAGTTCTTGTGCTCTGATCGTTCCTAGAACATCCAGCTTATAAGCTGGAGAGGCTGTACCTATTCCTACATTTCCATTATCTTGCCATTTGCCTTCAGGAAAGTAAATGTTACCTGCAAATTTATTTTCATAAGGAACCGTTTTCACAATCGAACTATTAATAAGTTCATCTACAACAGTCCATCCCTCAAACATGCTACTTTTTTCACCCCAACCATTTGCGTATACTCTAATAGAAAATCGAGAACAATATGCTCTATCATTTATAAAAATTACAGTTTTTCCATTTTCTACTGCTAACTTTATTTCAGGAATATAACCTCCGAAGGATGATACTTTACTATGATAAAACTTACCATTATAAACGTACCAAGTAATTGATAAACCAATAGAATTATTCGTCCCGTAGTTATATCCTTCCAAAATCACAGTTGGCATTCCCAATCCATGTTGAAATGGAATGTTAGTTTTAACCTTAACTCCATGACTAGGAGTCCCGTTATAGTAATAATTCACCACAGGATTATATACTTGAGAGAATATGGTACTTGTTATAAATATCAAGAATATGAAAAATAATAGTTTTTTCATGATAAATTATTGTTTGATTTTGTTTTTTAATTCTCCAATTGTTTCCTTTAGTTTAGAATTCTCTTTTCTCAAATTTTCCAAAGCATGAGTTTGAGTTTGGTTTAGCTTATTCTGTTCAATCACATAGAGCGTCAATTCCTCAATCTTCTGCAGTAACTTTTGGTTCATCTCAGATTGATTTACCCCATTTTCCTGCATTTCTTTTGCTGGTGCTATTTCAGGCAAGTGCTTGTTTTCCTTCACAAAGGTCTCTACCTCCTCAATTGGGCGAAGCTGATAATCCTCTTCAAAAACAAAATCGGCTCCGTGCATATCCACTTTTAGTTCCTGGGCACGAATTGTTCCAATAACATCTAGCTTGTAATTTGGGGTGGTGGTACCAATTCCTATATTGCCAAAACTATTTATTGATAACAAATCAAGTATTCCCCTTCCTGATGGCTTTATGAAAGTAAATTGCAAGTTTGGTGCACTAAAATATGAATTTGGTGATTTTGCCACAATTTTAAAACTATTTCCAAAATCACCTGCATTTGTACCCAAAACCAGACCTGCTTCCCTTTTTGCAGATGTTGCATCTATTCCTTTTTTCACCCTAATATAAGATTCTCCACTACCACAATTAGCATCCTGAACATCTAATAATTTAGATGGACTCGTGGTTCCAATCCCTACTTTCCCATCCTTATAATGAAAATTACCAGCAGTACCAGTAGTTGTCTTAACTTGTCCATTTTGAGAGAAAGCACTTGAACAAATAAGTATCAAACTTATTGTAAAAAACTTTTTCATCATTTTTGATTTTTTAATAATTGTTCTATCAATTTTCTTTGTTCGTCCAATTATTTTTGCTGCTCTATTGTATACAAAGTCAACTCCTCAATCTTCTGCAGTAGCTTCTGATTCATCTCAGATTGGTTCACACCATTTTCTTGCATTTCTTTTGCTGGTGCTATTTCGGGCAAGTGCTTGTTTTCCTTTACAAATGATTCTACCTCCTCAATTGGGCGAAGCTGATAATCCTCTTCAAAAACAAAATCAGCTCCTTGCATATCCACTTTTAGTTCTTGGGCACGAATGGTTCCCAGAACATCTAATTTATAATCTGGAGTATCAGTTCCAATTCCAACATTGCCATTTTGGTGCATTGCAAACAAACCTCCACCAGTTTTTAATAATAGCCCATAATAACCTGCCAATTGAACGGTTTTTCTAATTCCTTCTAATGACAAAGAAGTATAATTAGTCAAGCCAATACCATACCAGGGACTATCATTTGTTCTGTCATTAATATCCCCCGAAAGACATAACCTCAATGCATTAATCCCATTTCCAATTACCTCTAATTTGGCATTTGGAGTAGTTGTTCCGATTCCAACATTACCATTATAGTGTATTCGCATTCTCTCATTTCTATCATTAGATCCTGTAGAGAAGCTGATCCCATCAAAACCTGCAAGAGTTAATCCATCCGGACTCACACCTCCATTTTGATGATCATATGTTAAAATTGATAAATTATATTTATTGGCATTATTAAATCCTTGTCTAAAAAAAATACCATTCTCCGCGCCTTCAGTATTATAAACATCAAGTAACAAACTGCCTTCCAAATGCAATTTTTCTATAGGATTAGTAATTCCAATTCCAACATTACCGTTAGGTTTGAATGTTACCGTTTGACTTCCTTTAGTATATGAATAAATAAAGTAGTCATCTTGGTAATTCCCTACAACCCAACCAGTATTAATATTTTTATTACTTATTCTATAACTAATACTTGCTTCATTTCCAGTTGTATTTAATAAAGAAAACATTCCTCCGCCTCCTTTATTACTATTTAATTCGAAAGGATAATCTGGATTAATGGTTCCAATCCCGACTTTCCCATTCTCCGGAAATACATTGGTTTGTGAATAAAGATTTAAACTTGCTAATGCAAAGAGTATTAGGATAAAGTATTTTCTCATTTGGTTTTACTTAATTAGTTTTCTTTTAAACTTTCAATTTCCTCTTGCTGTTCAGCTACCTTTTTATTCAATTCAATCACATAGAGAGTCAACTCCTCAATTTTCTGCAACAATTTCTGATTCATCTCGCTTTGATTCACACCATTCTGCTGCATTTCTTTTGCTGATGCTATTTCAGGCAAGTGCTTGTTTTCCTTTACAAAGGTCTCTACCTCCTCAATTGGGCGAAGCTGATAATCCTCTTCAAAAACAAAATCGGCTCCGTGCATGTCCACTTTTAGTTCCTGAGCACGAATTGTTCCTAGTACATCCAATTTGTAATCGGGAGAAGGAGTGCCAATTCCAACTTTTCCATTGTTTAAATCAATATTGAATAATTCACTATCTCTAAGAGCTAATCCTGATTTTTTCCCTAAGTAGAATTTACTGTTGTTTGCAAATAATAATGCCGAACTAGCAGATTCTGATGCATCATTTAATTCAATGCTTGGAACAAATTCTTTAATTATCAATTGGGAAGAACCATTAACATCAAGTTGATTCTGAGGATTTATTCCTACCAGTCTTGATGAATGATGATATAATTCTAGTCTATGTGTTGGTGATGATGTACCAATTCCCACATTACCACTTTCTCGAATTGTAAATTTTATTCCTTCATAATTTCCTTTACTAACTATCCAACTATGAGTTTGATAAGCTCCAAAATACCAATTATCAGTACCATCAAACATTTTTGTTTGAATACCTTGAATAAATCCACCATCCTGCGTATTTCTTTGCAGTATTAATTTAGGGGAATAATTATAAAGCGTCACATTTCCCGTTGTTGGATAGTTATTATCTTGAGAAAAACAATAAATACTCCAAATTTGAAATAAAATAATAATGCAGATTTTTTTCATTTGATTTTAATTTACTTCTAAATAATCTTGATAATATCTTACGTACTTAGAAACATTACAAGCCTCCCTTAACGATCTTTTTAAGCTCCATATTTTCTCTTTCTAAGGATTTCATCCTTTTGTTCATTTCAATCATATAAAGCGTCAATTCCTCAACCTTTTGCAATAGCTTTTGGTTCATTTCAGATTGATTTACACCATTCTCTTGCATTTCCTTTGCTGGTGCTATTTCAGGCAAGTGCTTGTTTTCTTGCACAAAGTTTTCTACTTCTTCAATTGGACGAAGTTCATAATCTTCTTCGAATACAAAATCAGCTCCTTGCATGTCTACTTTTAATTCCTGGGCACGAATAGTTCCCAAAACATCCAATTTGTAATCAGGTGTTGTTGTACCAATGCCAACCTTTCCTCCTCTTTTAATTACAAAATTATTCTGCCAATCACCAATAGCAAACAAATAATTCAAATCGTATTCTGATGAAATATAACCAGATGGAATCACGCCTTCTGTCCAATTTATAGCATTCCAACCTGTAGATTGCACATTATTTTCCATTGAATAATTCACACTTCCTGATCTTCTTACGAACACTTCTAAATATTGAGGATCATAAGTACTTTTTGTCAAAACTCTAACTTTTGTAAAAGTAAGTTGATAGTAATAATTATGATTTATCAATGAAAAACTAATTCCATTTCTAAAATTGAATGAGGTACCTAGTTTAAACTCTAGTGTAGAATGACCTCCACTCGATATGTAATCCCAAAGAATAAATTTTGCATTTGCACGGTTACCTGAATTTTGAGCAATGCGGTACCATTTTCCAGCTTCAACAGAAGCCCCATTTGTCTGAGCAAAACTTAATTGACCTACAAAAAGACCAAGCAATACAATTAAAATTCTTTTCTTCATTTGTTAATTATTTTTCCAAACTGTTCTTTTTTCTTCATCACGCTTCATTACGATAGAATCTGCATACATTTTATACACCATAAAGTCATCGTATGATTTGCCTTCCTGCACCAAAATATTTTTAGCGTTGATTTGCAATATACCTACCATTCTGTTTTTGTTTCTTATGCAACCTCCATAGCTCATATTGGGCCAGTTCCATGCATATACTCGATTGACATGATTTTCCTGTTGTGCCAGTTCCTTATTTTCGAAATTCTCACCTTCTTGAGCTAAGTGTTTCAAAAAAGGATCAGGGTAATTGATCAACAATTTAAATTCTTCCGCCTTTGTTTCATTATTCAAACTTTTCATCTTCGGTAAAGCAGATGCTGAAATTTCAACTTCGGGATTCACTTGCTTTAAAATTCGAAAGGTAATGTAGCCCCACAAAGCCAAAACCACTGGCAACAGAACATATATGGTTTTCTTGTTATTCATTGGCTATTGTAAAACTAAATGCACTGGTATAATCACTTTCATTTCCGGCTTCATCTGTAGCCTTCACTCTCCAATAATAAGTTCCTGTGGCCGAAAAAGTATATTCTCTTTGCTTGGATTCAAGTTCCTTTTCTTCCAGCAGAGTTGTCAAATCCTGATCTGAAAATATCTGAATAACAAAAGCAACATCAGTTAATTCATTATCTTCCTGATGTGTCCAGGACATGATTTGTGTTAAACCATTAACACTTGCTTTATCGGCAGGTTCGGAAAGAGTTGCTTGGTTAGGAGCTGTTAAGTCAATTACTAAATTTCGATAGGTAAATGGAGTTTCTTCTTTTTTCACAGTATCTCTGGCCAGAACACCCCAGGCATATCTTCCTTCTTCCAATTCCAAAACAAGCTTTGATTCACTTAACAGTTTTGGATCGATAACATCTTCACCCGACCAATCACTTTGATGCAATTCAAATTGATACTCGTGAGCAATACTCAATTCATTCCAATCAAATTCTACTTCCTTACCATTTAATTTTGCTTCTTTACCCGGCGAAACCAATACCACTTTTTGCTTGGTAATATCCACCGGTTCCAGAATACTCAAAATTCTAGAAAAATAGTTTGAAGTATATGCTGAATTCTCTGCTCTCACTCTCCATTCAAATTCACCCGGATAAAGGGTATGTTCAAATTGATTTGCTCCAATTAAGGTATCCAATTCTAATCTGACAATACTTTCAAAATTAGGCTCCGCAATTTGTAAACGGTATTTATCAGCACCTTTTACCTCATCCCACCAAAAAGTGAGCGTTTGTGTTTCTGTTGAAACTTCATCTGCTGGTCCTAATAAAACCACTGTATCATTTTCCAAATCTTCTTCTGTGAAATCACTACATGCGAATAACACAAGGCATAAAAGACTTAGTAAGAATAAATGTTGTTTAGACATATGTGCGTATTTTCTGTTATCAGTTTTTACTTTTCAATTTTAATTCACTGTTTGTAAATATATTTTCAAGCTCAAGTACTCTTCACGCGAACGCTTGTCTTTCTTCAAAAGAAAGTGCAAACCAGCTACCTTTCCCAAATAAGTTTCTTTTTCCAAATAGTAAACCATCTTCAAAAGATTGGCATATTTTCCCTCTACCTCCATTTGGTAGGTACTCACCTTATAATCATCGGTTGACAAATTGTGAGGTAAAGGAAATTCCCTTACAATCAAAGCATTTTGCTTGCTGTAAGTAGATAATTTTCTGAAGATATCCTCTTGAGATATCTTTCCCGAATGATCTCCAATTCTAGCCTCAATTTCCTTCAATCTTTTTTTGAGCATTTGTATTTGCAAGGGCGCATCTCCCAAACGTTCTACTTGATTTTCAAGCTGCCCAACCTGCTTCGACAATCTCACGGTCTTTGATATGGCCAAAGAATACACCAAAGCAAAGCCCACCACAATCAACAGTGGTAAAAGTTTTAGTTTGCTTCGGTAGCTTAGTTTATTTAGATCCATATATTTAATTCCCTTGGATTATTTTACACTAATTTCCATTACAAATATTGCTGGAGCTCCTTTCTGTTTTAGCAGATACTCCTGTTTCGTCACTTTATCTACCCACTCCTCCTTTTTCAGATTTTGAATCCATAAATTCAACTCCAAAGGGTAATTGGTTTCTCCCTGAACATTGATGTAATCTGTTCGATAGATAATCTCCTTATCCTTTTTTACCTTTTTAAGAATTGGATTTAGTTCCATCGAATTTAATCTGACTCCCTCAGGCAGATCAACAGCAATTCTGTCGGCATAAAAACTCAGTTTACTTTCAGTATTCAAGCCACTTTTCAAGAGAAAATCATCTTTTTGTTGAAGGTCACTTTTCAGTGCATCCAATTTTGTCAACAAATTACATCCGGTTTCTACCTGAGCAGACAATTGCGATTGTTCTTGTCGTAAAGAATCAAAAGCAAAAAAATTAATAAGCACCGCCATAAAAACAAGTACCAGTGCTGCAACACCAGCTTTCATCAGAAACTTTCTGGCAAAATATTCTCCCGCCAATTCTTCTATCTCATCAGGAATCTCATTGTGATTACTTACTGCCATGCTAGACAATGCCGAAGCAAATGGCAAGAGCTGATTGCCCCATAAATCTTCACCTCCCAGGTAATAATAATTCTCTGGTTTTACTTCTGATTTCTGATACCGATGCAGCTTACCATTTTGCATTTGTACTTGCAAACCTGGTAATAGGATATCCTGATTGCCTTTTTCGAACAAGGAACTTAATGAATGAAAACAAACAGGTCCTAACCACAAATCGACCACCCAGAATTTGTGCTCAGAAAATTGTTTCAGAATAGAAGTCAATAAATCTTTTCGCATGAGAGCAATTAGCAGGCGACCGTCGGTCATATCCATTTTCTGGATGATAAAATCTTCTGCCTTTACATTGGGCAAGACCGAATCAATCCCATCATTCCAATGTTCAGCATTTATGGTTTTTAACAAAACACCGCTACCGTTTAGGCACAAACTTACACTTGAATGTGCAGGAACCTGTTCCCAAATATCTGTTGCATTTCTGATGCCTTCGCATTTACCAAGCAATTTTACCTCGCTGCCTTTACGCTGCAATTCTAAGGCATCAACCAACCAATCTTCACTTCCTTTTAACTGAAGTGAGATTCCGAACATTTGCTTGCCTTTTATCCAATCTGAGAATTGCTTTTTCATCATTGTTTTCAGTTCAATCTAGATTTCTTAGTATCTAACCGATAATGGTAGGTTTGATTAAAATATTCAATTTGCTTTTTCGATTCTCCTCTGTTCTGCTAGAGAAAAACCATTTAATAATTGGGATTCTCGAAAGAAATGGAACACCACTAGCAGTTTTACTCTTGCGTTTTTCTTCCAATCCGCCAAGTAATACAGTTTCCTGATTTCCCACACGTATCATCGACTTGAACTGGCGAGTTACTTTTCCCGGAGGAGCAAACTCAGATATCCTGGTTGTTAAATCAGACTGATTTACATCAATATCTAATGTTATATTGCCATCGCCAGCAACAAAGGGCTTGATTACCACTTTTAATTCTGCCTCAACCGGCTTGTAGGTAGTTTGACTTGACAGTTGAGGATTCTGGGTTCCGTAATAATCGTTTCTTTCTTCTTTATAATATTCTGTTTCGCCAATAATCAAAGTAGCCTCATGGCCATTCAGGGTGGACAGACGTGGTGTAGAACGAAGATCTAATTTCCCTTCAGTTTCCAGGGCTTTTAATTTCAAGTAAAAATTAGGAGTTACCTTACCCAGACTTGTCAAGCCTAAATCATCCAACAGGTTGTTGACCGAGCCAGCACCAAGTGTCATATCTACACCTGACAATACCGTACCTGAAGTTTCTACAGGCTCTTCACCTAAACCTGCTTCAATCCCTGTCTCCACACCCTTCGTATCAGTTACTTCCATAATGATTACGTCTATTAATACAACAGGAACCAAACGATCTATTTTCTTTAAAAACAGGTTGAATTCGTAAATTCTATCAGCATCTCCCAAAAGCACAAGACTATTGAGTTCGGCAAATTCTTTTACATCTATGCCTCTCATTAAATCTGCCGGAAACTGCTCCTTTAATTTGTCTACAGAACGGTACTGCAGTGGAACCAATCGTACCGTTTTCAGTTCAGGATTGCTTCTGTCACCCACAAAGCAAACCTCATTCTGAAATTTATAGGTACTGCCTCCTCCCTTAAACAAATGATACAAGAAAACATCCCAACTTACATTCTTCAAATGAAGGCTTACATTTCCTTTTAAAGGATTGAGTGTCGCATATTTTTTGTGCAATTGTTGAGCCACATAAGGAAACAATTGGGCCACCGGATAATTATCCACATCTATGGTAATACTATCGGCAGATTGCACTTGCACACTGGTACCAGCTCTCAATCCCAAATTAATATTGGAACGTACCGTGCTGTTATTTGAATTTGATTTGGAACGATTGTTCTTCATCAGGCGATTTTCGATTACAAATAACAGTTCATCTTCCTTTTTTACTCTGAGGTTATTTGAAAATACCAATTGCTCAAGAGCCTTGTAAACAGGTAAATCCTGAACAAAACCATTTACCATTTGCCCATCCAAGCCTGGTGCTAATATCAGGTTTTTACCGCTTTTTTGTGTGATTACTTTGGCTACCTCGCCCAGGCGTGCGCCATTTAAATCGTAGGATAGAGTATTCTCTCCCGCAGCGTAGCTGATATTTAACGGTTGTGGTAACATTGCATTTTGCCGTGGCGCATACAATTTAATAATGTTTCCCATTACCTGCAGTTGCATGTTGTACTCATCACACAAAAAGAGCAGGACATCCTTCGCTTTTACTTTGGAAAAATTATTGGTTACGTATATTTCCTGTGCATTAGGTATACTTAAATTCAAATCCACATCGTTGGCCAATGCACGTAAAAATTCGTCAACACGAACACGGTTCACACTAATATTTACCTCAGTATTTAAAGCTGGAATTTGCTCCAATGACAATTGTTCCAATTTCTGCTGCAAACTGTCTAGCTTGCTTTGAGCATGAACAGCTGGCGATAAGATTAATAGAAACAGTAATCCTAACAAATGAATGTATCGTTTTTTCAAAAATTCAGGTTTTCAAAGGTTCGTATTTTAATGAATCTACTTACATGAACAATGCAGATATACCAACACAAGGTAGTTTTTAAATATCTCATTTGTTTATGCTAAGAAACACAATTAATTATCATGCTAAAATAGTACTATTTATGTTTCGTTACAAAACATTTCAACTATCCATATCAAATTTAATTAATGGAAGCAAATAAGTGGTTAACAAGAATAATATTGACACTCCTCAATTTTTATAAATATTCCGCACCAATTTTAAAATCTACACCAAAAAGATTACTTATCCTCTATGTAAATCATATGTACAATGTGCATTCATAAATTAAAATATACTATTGAAAGGGTTCTGTATAGTAAAAAAATCAAGCAATTTTGAAACTTGTCTGCGCACTTACAATAGACAAGCTTAAATATTTTGCGATACAACAAGTTAAACGCTGACAGGCATTTTACACTGTAAGGTTTCCATCAAAAAATTAACCCACTTACATTTTACTGTAAGTGGGTAATATTCTATTTTTCTAATTACTGCTTTCGCAGGATACGAGCGAAACGCTCACACCAGCATCATAAGCTCGGACTATCAAAGTGAAGTATACTATCAGTACAAAAGCAAAGTAGTCATAGTATCTCCAACTAACACAATAATCCAAAATATAAATAAAACCTTCTTATACCTTGTAAAATTCAACTCACGAAAACTTTCTATACTTTCATTATGAAAAAATATAATCAACCAAAGATATGAAACTAAAAAAATTCCTGCAATCTGCACAACAGTATCTACAATACACTGAATAAAAGAAACTCCCTCATTACTATTAAGATTAAAATAAATCACCTTAATAAAGGTTAATATAGCAAGTATGCCAAAACCGATATATTTTCTATTGCACCATTTAATCATTATATCCATTATTATTTATTTTTTTTATCACCTTTCTGTTTTTCTGTATAAAAATAGGCAGATATATCTAATTTTACCGATAAATTAGTATTTGGAATTGCCAAACTAGCGCCACCTTCAATTCCAATCTTAGCATTATCAAAACTATAATCTTCCTGATTAATTTCAATCGAGCCAAAAGCTTGAACATTAGAAATCCCCGAATCAGAAGTTCCTTTAAGTTCATAGGTATTTTTAATTTCACCATCTTTCATTGATGATTTTTCTGAATATCCAGCTCCATTCCCCTTTATTTGCATCGATACATTAAAACTTGTTTCTGAATTATCAGCACTTTTTTTAAAATTCTGTCCCCCTTCACTAAGGCTAATTTGCGATGACCACAATTTCTCACTTGGACCAAAGTGCATTCCTTTTTTTCCTTTTTGTTCTGCACCGATCGCAGTTCCTGAACTAACTGACAATTCTGCCTTTACGTCAAATTTAACAGATTCTTTTAACGATTCAGCCATTTGTGTAAATGGTTTGAGAGCATATCTAGCAGCTTCACCTGCGGTCCGTACTGTGGCATGAATTAAGTTTGATGTTTGTTTTTTAACATAATTTGAGAGTTGTCTTTTAATTTTATCCTCAATGCCATTTCCATCAGGATCAATAAACCTAATAGGATTATTGATTGCGTAATTATACAGTGACCACTCATAATACTTTTCAGCCCATGGATCAGAAACATTCCAACGTCCAAGACTTGCATCATACATTCTAGCCCCATAATCCAACCAATCCAATTGATCTCCATTAATTAGCTCATCCTGCAACTCTTTACCGTTGTAAAGATACTTGTTATCGTTATTTAAACTACCCGTAAATGCCATACCAAAAGGGTAGTAGTCTTTATACTGTAGAGCTATGGCAGATGAACCATTTGCCTTAAAACTCACACGTGTATTCCCCAAATGATCTTTTAGGTTGTACTCGTACTCGTAGGTTCCACCCGCTTTAACAATACGCCCTTCGGAGGTAATGATATACGACAAGGCTCCGTCAATGTAAACAAAATTACCAATGTAATCGGTCGTTATTTCTTTTGTTCCATTGTTGAATGTTTTATTGTATTTCTCACCCGAAGCATTGTACTTGTACTGCAAAGTAGTGCTGTTAATGCTCTTGGGTAAATTTAGCAAATTATATTGAATTTCGTGTTCACGGTTGTTGTCTTCAATCATATTTCCATTGGCATCGAAAGCATACTCTTTTCCGCTGCCTGTTGCCAACTGTTTAAAGCCTTTCTCCGCCAGTGAATTTGTATTTGCATCATGAACATTGTATAACTGATTTCCCTGATATTTATAGGTAAGTTGATCGATAAACTCATCCATTCTATCCGTTTTTCGATTTAATGAAGTAATGTTTCCATTCAAATCATAAGACAAACTCACAAAATTACTTGTTGGTTTATTTTCATCGATATTCGAATTTGGGTTGGATTTTAGTAAATCTGTTCTCGTTAATCTGTTTAATGCATCATATTCAAATGAATATCCCAGTTTAGTAGTATTGTCAGCCTTTTTCCACGACATCCAAGAAATATTTCCATTATATTGCTCTTGAGTACTTCCTCCAGGAAATCCACTAACATTTCCATTATATCCCAATTCCATTCCAAACAGATCGTTGCTATCGTTATTCAAGCTTCCATCCTTATTCAAATTAGAATTGTTAATGCTTGTTAGCCATCCGCGAATATTATATCTATAATCTACCGACTGAATTCCATTGTGTAAATCTTTCTCCTCTAATTGTCCTAACTCATCGTATTTGTTATCCACCATTAAAACTGGAGTTTGGCTCCCCACCTGATGATACACCTTCGTTAAACGTTTTTGATGATCGTATTCGAAGCTTTGCTTAATTTCTATGGCAGCTGAAGAACTCGTTTTTTTATGAAACTGTACTGTCAACTCCACATTTCCAGTAAAATCGTAATGGTTGGGTATTCTGTCGTAACCACCCAAATGGTTTTCTTTAAAGCTTTGTAATACTCTACCATATTTGTCGTAATACAACACTTCTCTAATCCATGTGTTATTCTCAAGACTCTTTGTTTCTTGTGCTGTAAGCAATCCCATTACGCTTGTAGCTCTTCTATTCTCATTAAAATCAGAAAGCTCGACATAAGGATGATTCCAATTGTTACTAACATTATAATTATCGTAGTGTTTTCGGGTAAGAGCAGTTTTACCATTAGGAATATAATTGTTACTTGAACCAACACTGGTTTGCAAACTTGCATGCGAATTGTTGCTTTCCCAAATACCCGTTTCTTTTGGGCGATTTAATTCATCATAAAGGGTATACATCCACTCTTTTGTCGATTTCGCGCGTTGATTTCCATCCTGAGTTAACACCAAACGATCACGATTGTCGTAAACCATATATACAGGTTTAGCTCCAGGAAGTTTCTTTTCTATCATTCTCTTACGCCCATCGTACTTATAGACATAAATCAGTTCGTTGAACTCTTCTAAATTCAACTCTTCTGATTTAATAAGTAAAGTTTGAGTTGAAGTGGCTTTGAATTGATAACCTGGGTCTAGTGTTAAACTGGCATCATGTTTCACAAAATATTTATCGGTATTTACTTCAACAGCACTTAATGTCTGGTCACTTTCAATAAGCTTAAAACCTGCCTCTGATGTATAAGTTGAACTACCACCATTATTGTATGTTTCAACCGCTTTTGGAGGCAAGACATAACGCAATAATCCATAATCATCGTACACATAGTAAGTATCTACTTTGGTGGGAGTACTTGAACTTCCTACATAGCTCCGCTTTAACACTACCTGCCCCAACTTATTCTTGAATTCTTCGGAGGTGTGTAACTTGCCCATTGACATTGTCCAATTCTCGTCTTTAGTAGTGGTTTTATACAACTGATTGACCTGATAATTTCCATAATGCTTCAGTTCATCACCATTCATTTCAAATAGCATAACTTCTGAAGCATGATTGGAACCATATTCTATCTGTATCTTATGGCTTCCATTTACTTGCCAGTCAGATCCTGGGGCTCCCTGAGCTACAGCACGGTTTAATGGTGAACCATCGAAATTTGTTTCTGAATAAGCATAACTTTTTTCAGATCCATAAACAGCCCATTTGTTAGGATCCAATTCCGAAGTTACATAAGCACCTCCCTTACTAATTAATGTATATGGCAAATACTTCTTCTTTTCTCTTCCAAATTCATCGTAAGCTATTGGTTGAACCATATCAAATCCATTAGGACTCGCACCTATCTGAACAATCTGATCAGGACGCCCTAATCCATCGATATACTGAATCGAATGCAGTGTATTTCCACTCAAACCAGATTTGGTTTGTGGCGTGGAAGTTTTGACATAGTTTTTGCCTTGAGTTTGAGAATGTGCTTGCTGAACAAATAAAGCAAAACTCAATAATATGATATATTTTAAATAAATCTTCATAATTTTTACATCTAAAAAAATAATTCTTTTATAAGTTAAGCTCTATAATTCATCAGGAAAATCCTCTTTTATTGGACCGCTTCCTCCTGTACTACCAGTGCCATTCTGAACTACATCAATATCATAAAATTTATCACCAGCCCTAACCGTTACAAAACTCATGCGATACGAGGAAGAACGATTCATAAGTGTATTTATATAGAAATACCCATTTCCCGTTTTAGATGAAGTACTAAGGATAACCCATGGATCTGCTGATGTCACTGTCCAGTTAGTATTACATGTAACATCAACTCTCACTCTTGGTAATCCTCCTGAATCAAAAGCAACATTTGATCGATTTACTATTAGTGTTGCACTAGCATCCTGACTTACACTAATACTCTTTGGAATACCTCCAGAATTTACAACAATATCACCACTTCTAGCTCCTCCCGGATTAACTTGACTTGTTGCTATAAAAGTCCCATTATTGGTTCCTGTTCCATTTGAAATGCTTATCCAACTAGGCTTACTTGTAACAGACCATTGTGTATTCGAAGACACAGTAATTGTTTTTGATGATATGGATGATCCATAGCTTAATGAAGAAGGGGCTAGAGTTAAGAATGAACTTTGATTACCCTCTGAATAATATTTATAGTTGTTAACTGATACAGTTTCTTTATCGTCATTCTTCACCGTACTCAGACGACCAAAATTATCGTAGGTGTAATGAGTTGACACACCATTAGCATCGGTTTGAGAAAGTAAACCTACCATTGGTTCATATGTGAACATGCTCACATATTCAGTATTGGTATTATTCCTCAACTTGTTAAATTCAATCTCTAATTGAACATCCGACATATTTTGAAGGTATGTTAAATCATCATTAGAAGATCTGCCCAATACATACATCACCTCCGAAAAAGAAGAATTATCAATTTTAAAAATAGGCAATGTATGATCATAACCCCACAAATATACCTCGCTTAAGCCATCTCTTTTATCAACCTGAACAAGTTTATTGTAATTGGTAAGATAACTTAAACTAAGCTTTACTTTATAATCAATTGGCAAATACGAATTCTTATTATGAGCTGCCGGCACTTTTAAAGTTTCACTTGTATAATCATACACTTTTATTGGCTGACCTATATTATTATACTCAATTATCTCACCGCCAATTTGAAATCCATTGTTAATAAATTCCGTTTTTATTGGTAATCCAATCATATATTTTGAATTAAGCGTAGATACATTCTTAACCGAATTGTAATCCTTAGAATAAAAGCGCCTTAACTCTTGCTTATTTTCTCCTAGATATTCTATCCGTTTGGTCATTTGAGCATGATCTTTATTATCGTAATAATATTCCGATCTTGTGACAACAGGATTATTACCAGCCTTATCGAAAGTATAGCTCTCTTCGAATTCCAAATATTTCCAATTTGAAACAATTGAGTATTCCATTACATTAATATGACTAATCCTTTCTCTAGGGTAAATGTTAGGATCTTCAGAAAATTGATTTCTTAATTTACCATTCTCTCCTATAACGTATGCTTTAAAAGTCTTGGCATTTCTACTATCAACCGTATAATGATATTTTTTCTCCAATTGAGAAACTACAGTACCATTAACAAGTTTAAAGTGTTTTTCTAAAACTTTATTACCATTGTTCCATGAATGATTATTAAATGGGCATGATAAAATATAGTCCGCACCATAAAGGAGTCTTCCCTGGGTGTCCAAATTAATATCAAATTCATGTTCCTCTCCACCATTTTCAAAATTCTCTCCATGACTTACCGTTACATAAGGAAAACAACTTGGCTGGCTACCAGTACCATACAATGATATCTGACTATTTGAATGCCCATAATAATAAGTTACATCCTTTACAGAAGTAATTATACCTCCAATTGAACTTCCGCCTCCGGAAGATGTCTGACAAATATGGGTAATCGTACTCTCAGTAAGATATTTATAAAAAGTAACTCCTCTTTCAATTGGAGTAGTTCTATTTGCATATTTGTTATAAAAATATCTTTTTACCTTTCCATTATCACTTGGGTTTTCTTTTGTAATAACTTTACTGATCCTATTCCCTCCTTTGGAATTCATAGAATATTCAAAGGCTGAAGAACCACCAGTTGGATATGTGATTTTTTCAATCATCCCATAACTAGATACACTAGAATTCGATTCTCTATCTGCACCATTATAATTTCCAAATAAACTGTTAGTAATATTAGGTACCAAATTATTATTACCTGCAGCATTATAATATCCCCAATGATCCTGATCAAAAGAAAGTCTTGCTGGTAATTTATTAGGTTCCTTGTACTTTAAAGAATGTCTACACACTTCAGAATCATTAGCATCACGTTCAACCACTGATGCTAAAAACATTCTTGTTTTTAACTCTTCAACCGCGTTATCATTACCTAAAACTCCACCAAGATGAAGTTTATTTAGCCCTCCTGTATTGTTTGAAAACAAATAATCCAACTTCCATGATTTCAGTCTGGCATCATTTGGCTTATTTATTAATATTTCATGAACCCTATGACACCCACTTAAATCTGGACGAATATCGCTATATTTAATATCGACCCATCCACCTGAGCTGGTTCTAATCTCTGTTAATTCTCTTCCCCAAATAGTTGCTGTACTAACACACTCATAAGTGTTATCATTTAACAACAACTCTCCACATCCTTCAGGAACACCTGTTAAGTTTTGAATTCTTCTTATGGTTTGAGATGCACTTGTATCGTAAGAATAAAAAACACCTCCGTATTTAAATGTTATATAATTTCCATCAGGATGATCTATTCTACTCAAATACCATGAGGTCGTAATTTCATCACTACCAAACGAATTGCTACCACATTCTGTACCTGAACTTGTATTTTTTGTTTTTTCTGTTGCATTAAGACCTCCGAAAGTAAACTTGATTCCATCAGGAGTAGTTATAATTATTTCTCCTTCTACTTCTTCATCAACAAAAATATTAGGTTCTATTTGCAAACTTTGATGCGGTATACCATAAACATTTCTATTTTCATCAAGAATAAATTGTCCTGAATACCCTAAAAAATTAAAATTAAATACATCTGGCTGAGTATTGGTTCCAAGATCATTGGCCTGATAAATAAACTTATATGAATCCTGATTTTCCTCTGACAAATTCTGTGGTATTTTCAAAGGATAAAACTCATCCGGCTTTCCAAGAACTGTTCGTGTTATCACTCCTCCTGCATTCAAATTCCATCCCATCCCAACATTTGATGCAACTTGATCAACTTTAACTCCATTAGATGAATACGACAATCCAATAGGTACTGACAAGCTTCCTGAAGCTAACTCATAAATTGGAATATTTAACTGTACTGTTCCTGTAAATAAACCAATAGGTACTTCTCCAAACTGCCCCAATGAAGCTGCCGTAGGAGATGGCAATAGTACATTTTGGGTTTTAAAAGCTTCTTTGGTTTCATCAATTTTCCCAAATGTAGTAAACGGTATGATTATCATTAATAAAATCATCCATTTTCTCTCTTTAATTAATTTCATTTAATATTAATTTAAATTATTCTTAATTGATGTATAAATCATACATCTAATACAGTCACACTAAAAAGGATAGAATGATTATCTTTTTCATGAAACTTTTTAACATTAATTATTTTCTAAATATTACTTTTCAAGTTGATTTTCAATCTGTATAATTCTATTCTTAAGATTTTCTATAGTTGTACTTTTTATTTCTAACAATTGATTCATCTTCTTATCCTGCTCAAGAATATATAGAGTCAACTCCTCAATTTTCTGCAGTAGTTTTTGATTCATTTCAGATTGATTGACTCCATTTTCCTGCATCTCTTTCGCAGGTGCGACATCAGGTAGGTGTTTGTTGGCGGCTATGAATTCCTCCACTTCATTCAAACTTCGAAGTTGGTAGTCATCTTCAAATACAAAATCGGCTCCTTGCATGTCCACTTTTAATTCACGTGCGCGAATGGTTCCAACTACATCTAATTTGAATTTTGGATCATTAGTTCCAATTCCCACATTTGATTGTAGAATAGCATCACCACTTACTTTCAATTCACTCATATTTTTTCGGGTATCGCAAAAAGGAGGAAGTGTACTACAG
>Ga0193960_1000286_pt1 | contig 21200 bp, 23 predicted proteins | sample FB_3_MG_FD_140338 | JGI IMG/M metagenome (GOLD analysis project Ga0193960, IMG submission 140338) | Microbial mat bacterial communities from the Broadkill River, Lewes, Delaware, United States - FB_3_MG | ecosystem: Environmental > Aquatic > Freshwater > River > Microbial mats | place: USA... | reverse complement strand
TTGTCTTTAGTAATTGTAGCATCCCATTTTTGAAGTTCATCTTCAAACTCAGCATATAAAACTTCATTTAGATTAGCTTTATTGTCAACATAAGAGGAGGCTACCTCTTTCATATCATCCATTTTTGATTCTACTTCAATCATAAAACCGATTGCTATAAATAAAAAAACAAGCATAAGTCCAGCCATAAGGTCTGAGATGCTCATCCACTCACTGCTTGATTTCAGGTTAACCCCTTAACTTCTCTACAATAGAAAGTGTAGTAGCTACACTCATTCCAACTATAGAGGTAAAAAATGCAGTCTTTAAACCAACTAGTATCTCATTTACGCTGTTTATAATATCATCTGGATTAAATCCTTGAAGCCCTATAAAGATCCCTACAAATGTACCCAAAACACCTACACTTACGATCTGGGCTTTGAGATCTTTTTTCTTGGTTTGATCAATAATAGCCAAAATAAATATAATGATCACAAAGGTAAGATTTACTGGATTTAGAACTATATCATTTAATGAAGTTACACTAAAATTACTCTCTTTTGACTCTAGCTTACACCTTCCAACTGTCAAAATAGCTTTGTTTGAATCAATCAGTTTTTTACTGATTCCATCTATATTAGAGAGTTCATCTATACTTTTAAAACACTGATTAGCTTCTCTATATTTAATTATCTTGGCAGCTTTTGCTTTTCCTATGCCATTTAACTTTATTAACTCTTTGTCTGTTGCACTGTTAATATCTATATTAGCAAAAAGATAAGTAGCACTAAAAAAAATCAATATAATAAATTTTAAAATATCACTACCTTTATAAATTAGCCTTATGATCAAATTCGGGAACTATGTTCTTCAACTGAGTTAATTTATCATTTGTTTTTAAAAGTGATATTATATCATTATTTAGTTTATCTATATCATAATAAGTTGGTTTAGCAACTGTTATTGATTCATAATCAGTTGTACAATCTGACTCATCGATCAGAAGTTCTTCATAAAGTTTTTCACCAGGTCGCAATCCTGTATATTCTATAGTAATATCATTACGTCCACTTAACTGTATCATTTTTTTAGCTAAATCAACTATTTTTATAGGTTCACCCATATCAAGAATAAATATTTCTCCACCTTTACCTATAGCACCAGCTTGTAAAACCAACTCACATGCCTCTGGAATTAGCATGAAGTAACGTGTTATATTAGGATGGGTAACAGTTATGTTTTTGCCATCTTCTATCTGTTTTTTAAACTTGGGAATTACACTACCACTGGATCCTAAAACATTACCAAATCGAACAGCTACTATATCTGTTCCATTTCCATTTGAATTCTGTGCATATAGCTCACATATTCTTTTTGTTGTACCCATTACATTTGTTGGACGAACAGCTTTGTCTGTAGAGATAAGTATAAACTTTTTAACATGGTGCTTTATCGCTATATCTATAGTATTCTTAGTCCCTATAACGTTATTAATGATTCCCTCTTCTATGTTATACTCAACAAGTGGAACATGTTTATAAGCTGCTGCATGAATAACTATCTGTGGTTTATGTTCTTCAAATACTTTATTAAGACTCTCTTTGTTAACAACAGAGATCATAACAGGTACAGTTTCAAAGCCACTAAGCGCTTGTTCTATACTGTATAGGTTAAATTCACTATGGTCTAAAAGTATAATTTTTTTTGCTCCAAACTTTTTACACTGTCTACAGATCTCACTGCCTATACTTCCACCAGCACCTGTAACTAATACAGTCTTGTCATTTATAAAAGAAGATATTTTTTCTTTATCTAAATCTTTTGGATGGCGCGCTAGTAAATCTTCTACAGATATATCCTTTAACATTTCAGAGTAATTCTTATTTTCAAATATTTCTTGAATAGATGGTAAAACTTTTATTTTCTTAAAGTATTGATTCAACATCTCATGTATATTATTTATTTTTTTATTTTCAATACCAGGAATAGATATAACAAGTAGATCATAGTTATTTTTACTACCTATAATCTTTTCTATAGGTAGTATCTTAATTCCATCCAAACTTCTACCATGCAATGCTTTATCGTCATCTATAAAGTATCTTACTTTATACTCTGTATTGTTAAATTCTTCTTGGAGTTTTGCTCCAGCTTTACCAGCTCCGTATATGACTAAAGATTTAGTTTTTTTCGTATTGCTTTTGTTAACAATATAATAATAAGAGTACATTATAAAGCTCATACTTACTAAATAACTCATAGCTTCAGTTATTACAAAGGCTATACGTACATCTCCATAAAATAATGGAGTGTAAAATAGCATTGGGACAAAAACTACAATTGATTTAATCAAAAAAGTTTTTTGAGTTACTTTTGACCAGGATAGGGAATAGTCTTTAAAAATAAATAATGAAGAAATTATCCTAAAGAATATAATTGTAAAGCAAACTTCAAACAAAAATTGTGCATGAAAAATAAAAGATGTCCACCAAAAAGTAATTATAGTTAAAACTATAACTACAATAAAATTTAAAGATCTCTTCCCAAACACTTTTTTCCTTAAATTTTTAATTTATAAATTTTAGAATGAGGATTAAGTATAACAGGTTCATATAAATTTTTATCATAATTTTCTAGTACAAACATTTGAATAAAAGAAGAGTTAAATATATTACTGTCCATAACTAAAAAAGTATTATAACTTTTCATAAAAATTACATTTATTGGAGAGTTTTTGTCAATTACTTGTATTTTTTTATGCAACTTCATTGTTTTATCATATTCAGTTAAGACAAAACTATTAATTTTTAATGCTTTTTCTCCTATTTGTACAACTCCTTGTTCTTTGTGAATACTTATTCCACTCCCTAAATTTATAACTTTTCCAGTATCTTTAAAATTTTTGCTTTGATAAAAAAATATTCTAGGATTTTTGTTTCCAGTCATTAAATCTAAATTTGAGAAAAGTGATACTGTTGGAAAAATCCTCAACATTCTATTTGGTAAATATAAATATATATCTCTAGTTGATTTTGGTAGTTTTATATCATTAACTAATGATGCTAAAAATTCATTAGTATCCTCATAGCCATAATCTATTGTCATTTGTTCTATATTACTACTAGCTATTTTAGAGCTATCATTTTCTTTAGGTAAATATCTTTTCTCTGTATATTCAACTTCAAGCCTTGCCATTTTAGCAGCAATATTTTGTGGTTGGTTCAATATAAAACTAACAGGGAAATTTGCTGCTCCGCTGTGTTTAGCACCATCAGTCAGTGTTTTTACATCAGAATAATATCTTATCGGATACCCATAATCCCACCATGTGACTACATAATCTTCGGCTCCAGCAATGTTCTTTAACCTATCTAATGTCTGAACTTCTTGTTTATTTAAAACTGTTGATACTTTATAGTCTATAACATGTCTTATATTTGGCCATAATGCTAATGCAGTAAAAAATACCATAAACATGTATATAGATACTTTCTGAGCTAAGTCACTTATAAGTTGTAAACTTAAAAACTTAGATACTTCATATATTATATAACCAAGGCCTAAAGCCATAATAGGAACTGCATAAACTGTAAACCTTAATCCACCACCATTAATAAGTCCAGGAATACCATATGCTAAAAAACCAAGTCCAAGCATTGGAATAGCTAATAACATAATTGGGTGTTTAATAACAAACCAAATATACCCAATAATAGCAACTATTAGAGTAATAGTATGCCCACTTATTCTATTAGCAAAAGTTTCAAAAGAAATAGCTCCTGCCTCTCGCACAGTTTGTGTTACAGAGAAAAAATGCAATCCTAAACCATTTGCATTAGTAGAGATGCTATCTCTAAAAATATAGCCTTTTAGTTGAGCCCAGACAGGTTCAAAACCACCTGTTATAAAAAATAACGATACTGAAAGTGCCAATATATAATAAGTATACTTTAACAATATATCTTTTTTTGTTTTTAATACTAAAAAAAATAATATAACAGCTATAAAACGGACCAAAATGTCAAGATTTGATACTGCTATCAACATAAAAGAAATTAAAATAAGATTTGTTTTAAAATCCTGCTTTTTAAAGAATTGATATGCTACATAAATTCCAAGTGCAACAATGAAAGCAAATTCAAGTGAGTAACTTTGCGGATACCACCACCTATAAGCTATGCTATCTAGTGCAGCTATTAAAAAATACTTTTCGTCTTGTTCTTTAATAGACCAGATAAGTGACCATAGTAAAACTGTTGGAAAAACTATATTTAAACAGTCCGTATCATAATAACCAACCATTGTCCTATTATAATAACTCCAAGCCACACTGCCAACAAGCGCAGCGATGAATCCGACTTCTAGTCTATTAAACTCTCTGGCTATTAGTATTATTGGAATAACTATTAAGGATGAAAAAAATGCCGGCATATAAAAGATCAATGTCTCCAAAGATAACGGAAGTATTGTAACCATCCATGCAGTAAGTTTTGAAACAGAACTATTAATAGGTGAACCATCATTTGTACCTTCAGTTTTACCAGACAATATGTCTCTAGCCCCTTCAGCCCAGTAATATCCATCATTTGTATTTATCATAAATTCATTATTAAACTTAAACGATTCAACTTCACTAAACTGCTGTACCCAAATAAGTCTTACTATAAAACTAAATGCAAATGCTAAAAGGATTAATATTAGTGTTGTTTTATTTTTTGTCAATGTCATTTTTCACCTTAATTTTAAAGTTATAATTGTACTAGTATTATAATTTATAGTCAAACTATATTTATTAATTAAATCTAATAGATTTTTTTATTACATCACATATCATTTTCACATCACCCTTATTCATTGTAGTACTGCTTGCAACACAAAGTCCTTTTGAAAATAACTCTTCACTTGTACCATCAACTATAGATTTAGAATTTTCAAACAGTTTTTGCTTATGCATAGGTTTCCATAGTGGTCTTGATTCTACATTTACATCTTCTAAATCCTTCATGATTTTATTAAAGTCTGACTTATCCAATACTATAGCTGTAAGCCAACGATTGCCTCTACTTTTTTTAAGCTCTGGCATAAAAGATATTTCTTCCACATCCCTTAAAAACTCTCTATAGCACTCAAAAATTTCTCTTTTTTTAGCTACTCTTTCTTCTATAACTTCCATTTGACCTACACCTATGGCAGCTAAAACATTACTCATACGGTAGTTATACCCATATTCTTCATGCTCGTAGTGTACAAAAGGTTCTTTTGCTTGCGTAGAGTAAAACATAGCTTTTTTTATCCACTCTTCATTATCACTTACGAGCATACCACCTCCTGAAGTAGTAAGTATCTTGTTTCCATTGAAACTATAGATTCCAAAATCTCCAAAAGTTCCTGTGTGACGCCCGTTAAAAGTTGCACCCAATGATTCTGCTGCATCTTCTATTAAGTAGACACCATGTGTTTTACAGATGTCATATATGTTTTCTATATCTGCACACATCCCATAAAGATGGGTAACTATTAAAGCTTTTGGTTTTTTCTCACATTCACAAAGATATTTGTTTAAAAGTTTTGGAGATAAGTTCCAAGTTTCTTTATCACTATCTATAAAAATCGGGTTTGCTCCTTGATATATAATCGCATTAACCGAACCTATAAAAGTAAAAGTTGAAGCAAGTACATCATCATCTTTGCCTATACCTAGAACTCTTAGTGCAAGATGAATAGCGGCTGTTCCACTTACAACTGCTAAAGCATTTTGCGCACCTGTATACTCTTTTATACTATCTTCAAACTTATTTACATACTCTCCAAGAGGTGCTATATAATTACTCTCAAAAACATTTTCAATATACTTTAACTCATTCCCACTCATATGTGGAGCACTTAAAAAAATTCTATTCTTCATTTAAATTCCTAATGATTTTTGCAGGAACTCCAAAAGCCACAACATTATCAGGTATATCCTTTATTACTAAGCTATGTGCACCTATTATAGAGTTTTTTCCAATAGTTATATTAGGTAATATAGTGGTATGACTTCCAACTTTAGAGTTTTTTCTCAAAATAACTTTTCCAACTTTTTCATCAATAGTTGAAACCGAATATATTGAACAATGCGAACCTATCTGGACCTCATCTTCTATAGTTACACCATATTTAGCATTAATATAAGTAAATGCACCTATATCTGTTTTATAACCTAATTTTAATCCATCTTTATTTTGTACAATCCAATTATATTTTGTTGGTTTTCCTTCTTCTATATTTGGGAAAGTCCAATTAGCAAATCTATTTTCCATCATACTTACTTCCTACAAATTTTTCCATAGTATCACGTGAGCTTGAACTTATATCATTCCTTTTTATAACCTTTAAAAAAGTCATAAAAAGTATTTTCATATCTAGCAAAAATGACTGATTATCCACATACCATACATCATACTTAAACTTTTCTTCCCAACTTATCGCATTTCTTCCATTTACTTGAGCCCAGCCTGTTATACCTGGCTTTACATCATGTCTTCTTTTTTGTTCATCATTATACAGTTCTAAGTATTCTACAAGAAGCGGGCGAGGTCCTACAAAGCTCATTTCTCCTTTTAAAACATTAACAAGTTGTGGAACCTCATCTAAACTTGTACTTCTTATAAACTTTCCAATACCTACAAGTCTTTGTTCATCTTGTAACAGATTTCCATTTTCATCTTTTTCATCTGTCATTGTGCGAAATTTATAAATTTCAAATATTTTTTCTTTATATCCCGGCCTTTTTTGCTTAAAAAGTATAGGCCTTCCCATTCTAAAAAAAATCACCAAACCAACAACTATATAAACTGGCAAAAAAAACACAATCAATATTAAAGCTAACAGCCTATCAAATAATTCTTTCAAACTCTTTCCTCAACTCACCTAAAAAATACTTTTGATCATATCGTTTTATCATGAAAGCTCTAAGATTATTCTTTATGCTATTATACAACTCATTGTCACTATACAGTCTGTCAATAGCATTTGTTAAACTATTAGCATCCTTTACTCCAATCAACAATCCTGTTTCATTACTTTGAACTATCTCATTACATCCATTAATATTTGTTGCGACAAGTGGTATTCCAAAACTCCCAGCTTCAATTAATGAGTTTGGTAGTCCTTCTCTATAAGACGGAAGAACAAATAGGTCTGTTATTGATAAAAACTCTCTTATATCATCTTGAAACCCTACCGAGATGATACTCTCTTCAGTCTCTATAAAGTACTCATTTTCTTTTTTAATCGGATTGAGTTCTTTTTCATAATCACCTACCAACAAAAGCTTCATTTTTTCATATCTATTTTTTAGCTCCATGAAAGATTCAATAAGCTCATTAATCCCTTTGTCTTTAACTATTCTACCAACAAAGGTAATTACAAAATCATTTTCTTGAATATTGTACTTTTTTCGTATATTCAACTGTTCTTGAATCGTCTTAGTATTTTTAAAAAACTCTGTATCAACACCATTTATCGAACCTTGCGCCACTACTTTAATATCTTTACTTGTTAGGTTTTTATTTATAAATTCTTTTAATCCAAAACTGTTGCATAAAAGCTTTGTTGAAAACATATAGGTAAATTTTTCAATAAATGTTAATAAAACTTTCTTAGCTCCATTTGCTTCCATTAGAGGCATTCCGACAACATTATGTATCCTGATCGGGACCCTGGCTAAAAAAGAAGTTATCATTCCAAGTAGCCCAGCCTTAGGAGTAAATGTATACACTATATCTGGATTTTCTTTTTTGATATATTTAAATAATTTATATAATGCTACAAGGTCCTTAAATATTGTTATCTTACGAGTCATGTTTATTGACTTTAAATCAACACCTTCGTATTTTGATATCTCAACATTTTTTTTAGAGTATGATGTCACAAGTTTTACATCAAAGTAGTTAGACAGATACTTTGCTTGACCTCTTACCAATGTAGCAAAACTCATAGGTACTGTAGTAATTATTATAATTTTTTTCATATATTAAGCTCTTTTACAAGGTAATCTTCAATATTTTTAAAACTATTTTTATGTGCATATTTCAGTAGTAAATTATTGTCAGCTGTAGATATTTTTAACTCTTCTCTTTGAATATTTTTTGTTCTTATATTTATATTATTGTTGTGTAAAAAATCTAAAATATTTTTTATAGAACTTCCATTCCCTGTACCAACATTGACTATCTTAAGCTTTTTTATCTCCAAAAGTTTTGTGTAAACATCTACTACATCATCTATATGAATAAAATCTCTAATAGCATTACCATTGTTAACGATAGTAATTTGTTCATTATTTTTTACTGCTTTTATTATTTTACTAATTATTGAAAAATTATCATCTCCACCATACATATTAAAAACTCTCGCTATAGTATAGTCTATTTTATGTTCTATAGAAAATTTTTCTATAAGTTTTTCATTAGCAACTTTTAAAGATGCATGAAGATTCATTGGTTTTAACTCATCATCTTCACTACACAAAATATTGTTTCCATACACAGAACTACTGCTTGTATATATAATCTTATTTATATTGCTTTTTTCAAAATACTCAAGTACCTTTGCAGTAGACACTATAGAGTTGTTTATATATTGTGTCGAACTAGTCAAGCTGTTAAGCTCTACAGCTGGCTGAAAATTATTGAAAATGATATTAATTTTTTTATCTTTAAAACTGGATAATATATTTATATCACTGTAAACATCTCTTGCAGATACAACAACACAATTATCTAACTTTGCACTAAGATGGATAGATAAGTTACTATTCTTTCCAATTATTATACTATGCATTATTTTCCTTATTTATACTTGTGTACTGTATACCACAAACTATCTGGGAATAAAGATATAACATATAAAATAAAATATATAACATTAACATACCGAACATTGTATAGCTCTTTGACTGCCTCAGACTTTTTTCCAATTGATATTAAATATTGAGATCTATAATAAGCTACTTTCGCATAAGCACTTTTAAATTCACTATTATATTTTTTCTTTAAAGCTTTATTAGACTCACATAGACTGTCTAAAGTGTATTTCATCTCTTTCCACCATACATCGATATTTTTTGAAGTTAATGAATTATCAAGCTTTCTATATTTTACCAAAAAACCTTTTACTACATAGATATCAAATTTACTTGCTATGTCCATAAATAAATCAAAGTCAGGAGAATGCCTTAGGTTTTCATTTATCTTTATATCAATATTATTTCTCAATACTACTGATTGCATATTTATCTCATATTTTTTTAGCTGTTGAGCGAAAACATCTCCACTTTTTGCCTTCGGTAAAAACTTTCCAGTTGTATTACTATTTTTATCTATATAAACTACACCACCATAACACAATTGATACTTTGGATACTCATCCATAATAATGATTTGCTTTTCTAATTTATCATTCAACCATATGTCATCAGTGTCTAAAAAAGCCAAATACTTACCTTTACAGTACTGTAATCCAAAATTTCGTGCCTCACCTAATGGTATATTTTTGTCAGTCTTGTAATACTTTATTTTTTCATCATAACTATCAACTATACTTTTGGTGCTATCTGTTGAACAATTATCTATAAATATTATCTCCCAATCTTTAAATGTTTGTGCATAAATACTATCTATAGCTTCCTTTAAGTATTTTTCAGAATTGTATCCGTTCATAAGAATAGAGACTTTTGCCATTATAGCTCACTCTTTAACTTCAAGATATATTTAGACAATGAATTTTCCCAGTCAGCCATAATATTTAAACCAAGTAGTTCTAACTTGTAATTTGTAGCAGACTCATTACTTGAAACAGGAGCGACTCTTTTAAACATGCCTTCTGGTGCAATCTTAACTTCACATTTTAAGTCAAACAGTTCAACTATTCTTTTCACATAATCATACCTTGTTACATTATATGCTTTATTTACACAGTTAAATATACCCACTAGATTATTTTCTATTAATATTTTAATTTGTTCAACAAGATCAAGAATATATGTAGGGTTACCAATTTGAGAATTGTCCGAAAATATCACATTGTTTTTACTTGCTTCTAATAAACGTTTGTAAACAAAGTTTTTATTATGTTCTTTATCACCACCATATAGCCATCCAGTTCTAATAATTAGATATTTGTTAAGATGGCTTTGAACTACCTTCTCACCTTCAAACTTTGACTTATGATGTATAGTTTTTGGATGGACTTCATCAAATTCATTGTATAGCTCATTAGTTTTAGAATCTCCATAAATACCTGTACTTGATATGTAAACAAATAATATATCCTTATCTATACTATAATCAACTAAGTTCTGTGTACCAATAACATTTACTAAATACGACTTGTTTTTGTTAACTTCACATTCCTCAACATTTGTATAAGCTGCAGTATGGATTATAATATCAGGTTTTAATAGATCTAATTCTTTTAACACATCATTTCGATTGGATATATCAATATTATTTTTAAACGTAGTAATACCAATATATCCTAAATTTTGTACTAGATTTGAACCTAGCATACCATTAGCACCAATTATAAGAACTTTTTTACCATTCATATGAAATCTTATTGGTTTCTACAGTTACTGCTTCACTTGGGTCGTGTTCAATATTTGCAATATTTAAAAGCAAGTTGCTATCTTCTATGCCTCTAAAGGCCAACCAGAGTCCTGGCTTAATTGTTAGTCTTTTGTAGTTGTGTTGTGATAAAACTATAGAAAAAAATTCTTTTTTGATATCCTCATAGACTACAAACTCAATTTTACCTACAGGTACTACTAAATTAAGTGTCATCTTTGTATGCTTTTTCCAACCCTTTATTTCACCTTGATTAACATATGAAAAGTAAGCTTCTCCAAAGCCATCATATCCATCGTCACTTCTCTTCATGGCATGATATATATCACCTTTTTGATGATCGATTTGTTTTAGTTGAGTTAATATTATTCCGTCCAAGCCAAACCCTTTTTAAATGCTAAAGACTCGTATTCTTCTATCTGATTCATGGTAAACTGAAGAATATTTTTATCTGTTTTGTAAAAATTATAATACCACTGACTTGTAAACCGAATAGTATCGTTATATTCTAAGTTTGCCTGCCAATCCAAATAAAAAAGAGCTTTATCACAATTTAGTTTAAGTAAACCAGCTTCATGGAAAGGTATATTGTCTGTTACTTTATATGCTTCATCTAAGTTTTTGTAATCCCAATATTTACTAAGATCTATCAATAGTTCTTCCACTGTATGGTTTTGTTCAGCTCTTGGTCCAAAGTTAAATCCTTCACCATTTAATGTCACATCATCAAATAGTACCTTCCCAAGGTTAAGATACCCACTGAGTGGTTCTAATACATGTTGCCAAGGTCTTGTAGCTCTTGGAGACCTAATCTCTACAACCTCATTTTTACTCCATGCTTCCATACAATCAACAACAATTCTGTCTTTTGCCCAGTCTCCACCACCTATAACATTTCCCGCTCTGCCTATAGCTAATTTAATATTGCAATCATCTTTTTCAAAAAAAGAATGATAATATGATTTAATTATGAGTTCAGCCGCACCTTTACTCCCACTGTAAATATCTTTACCACCCATCTTATCATCTTCTTTGTAACCCCAAACTTGTTCTACATTATCATAAGCCTTATCGCTCGTAATAATAATAGCAGTACATTTATGATTAGAAACTTTCAAAGCTTCTAATATATTCGCTGTGCCCATAACATTAGATGATATTGTCTCTATAGGGTCTGTATATGAAACTGAAACTATTGGTTGTGCAGCAAGATGAAATAAAAATTCAGGCTTCTCATTTGATATTATTTCTATAATATTTTTAAGATTGCGTATATCCTCTTGGTAATGTTTTATTTTATTCTCTAAGTTCAACTCTTCAAACATAGATGGATTTGTTGGAATATCTTTTGAAACACCAATAACTTCTGCACCAAGTTTTAAAAGCCATGTGGTAAGCCAACTCCCTTTGAAGCCAGTATGTCCAGTAACTAAAACTTTTTTATTTATATAAATATCATTAAACATTAACTATTCCAAATTCTCCATTTTGCTTTACCACTTTCCCACATTTTTTGAAGCTGCTGTTTATCTCTTAATGTGTCCATAGGCTTCCAAAAACCATCATGTTTAAATGTATATATTTCTCCATCTTTTGCTAAATTTTTTAATGGTTCCTGCTCAAAAACTGTACTATCACCTTCAGTAATATAATCAAAAACTTTTGGCTCACACACAAAAAAGCCTGCATTGATCCAACCACCATCACCTTTTGGTTTTTCTTGGAATTCAATTACTTGATCATCTTCATCAATGTTTAGTGCACCAAACCTACCATCTGGCTGTGCTGATGTCATAGTTACAGCTTTCCCATGTGATTTATGAAACTCAACTAATTCTTTTATATTAACATTACTAACTCCATCACCATATGTTAGCATAAATGGTTCATTTCCAACAATATCTTGTGCTCTTTTTATTCTGCCACCTGTCATACTGTCTAAGCCGGTATCAATAAGTGTTATTTTCCATGGTTCAGTTTTATTATTAAAATATTCTGTACTATTATTTTCAAGGTCTATTGTCATATCACTTTGATGTCTAAAATAATTTGCAAAATACTCTTTAATATAATACCCTTTATATCCAAGTAAAACTACAAATTCATTAAAACCATATTTTGAATATAACTTCATAATATGCCATAAAATTGGCTTACCACCTATTTCAACCATAGGCTTAGGTCGTATATCTGTTTCTTCACTTAATCTAGTTCCAAATCCACCTGCTAACAACAATACTTTCACTACCTTACTCCTTATCTAATTCAAATGACTTAATAATATTTTCTTCTGTAGGTTCAATAAAAAAATTTTCTCTGTACCACAACGCTATTTCTTCTATTTTGTTTATATTATTTTTTCTATATTTTAAGATGCTATTATACAGTTTATTAACATCATGTTTATTAAACGCGATATCCCAAATTATTCCCTTACCTTTATTTACCAACGGGTTCATAATTAATCTACTATTATTAGAAATGATAATAACAGACACTCCACAAGCAACTGCCTCAAGTGAAGTACCAGACATAGGTGCAACAAAAACTATTTTTGTATTGCTCAACAATTCATATATGTTACCATCTACAAATTCCATATTATCATTAAAATAATCTACAAACTGTTCTTTTTTAGTAGCAGGATGTATTTTAACTTTTATACTTTCCTCAATTCCATCAAGTATCATAAGCAAGTAAATACTCTCTTCAATATCATAGGACAATAATACTAATATATCTTTAGTATCATTTATACTTTCAAAATCATATAAGTTTTTATACCTAAGTGAAACACCATTTCTATACTTTTGTTTAGTACTTAAATTATAATTAACCTGCCCATTTAACAAAGTTTCATGTGGTGTTATATTTAACTCATAATCTGTATTAGTCATATACATACTTATATAGTTTTTGTACTGTATTAAAAATTGGCAACCATAAATCTTAATTAATTTATCTGATTCTCTGACAGCTCTATTTAATGTTTTTTCTAATTCTTGAAACTCTTGCCAACTAATAATCTTTGTACCATTATGAAATTTAGTTGAGATTCTTTTTCCAATCAAATACCTTATATAAGCTGAAAAAGGTGTACTATCAAGAGTATTTATTACTTCATAGTTAAACAATTTATCAATAGCACTAGTACTTTTTCTTAGTAACCTAATTGTTTTAAATGGATATATTAAAATATTCACAAATATATTTATAATATCCTTTATTGATAAAATTTCAAACTCAAAAATAAAACTATTATTATCTTTATTCAATACATCTAACAGTTTCAAAATCTTGAATGGATTCTTGTTAACTCCATACAACCTAGGTAAAAACACATATTGAATATTATGCTTTTCAAAAACTTCATATAATCCAAAAAAATATTTTTCATTAAACTTTTGTTCACTTATAATTTTATCTACTAAAAAAAAAGTATCTACTACTACAACATCTTTATTTAAATCTATTTCTTTTTTCTTATACTTTATTTTAAATAAAATAAAACTCAATAAATAAAGTAAAAATCTTATAAAACTTTTAATGTAGAAAAAAGAGACCTTTTTTATTATAAATAGTAATGAAGGATTCCTAAACTCTGTTTCAAATAAATATTTAGAAATAAATTCACTTGTATATGGATTTTTATTTAAGACCTGGTTCTCAATAAGACATACATCTTTATATGCATATTTTTTTATATCATCTATGTAATTATGAATAATATTTAATTTATCTTCAACATTACTCATCAATATCTCCACCATTGAGTATATACTTTTTTGCTTCTATAATGCTATTCTCTTCACCATCAACAACAAATGTAATATATGTTTTTTCATTGTTAATTCCACCTTTAATATAAATGTGTGCATCTAAATCGTACAGTTCTTTAAAAGCATCTATCTCAGTAAAAACCTCTCCATATTGATACTCAAATAATGATATAGGAGATCCCATTGATATGTCAAAACTATCTTGAGTATAAACTCCATTATATAAACTTGGAACAAGTTTTTCATGTGAAACAGGTATAAGTACATCAGCTCCAACACAAGATGCTTTCATAACTACATTTAGATAAGTACCGCCTTCATGTGACCCAACAGCAACTGAGGCTTTATATTCTCCATTTACATATGAAAGTGCATTTGCACCTTTAATAATAATGTCGTCATGTTTTACTTGAAAAAAACTGTCATCATTATTTAATATAATTATTGGTGGTTTATCTTTATTGGAGCACAACTCATTGCCAGCAATAAATCCATTATAATATTTATCTACTTTTATTCCCAACTCGTCTAATATTAGTTGGTTCGTAGAACCATATGACATATAAACCCGCTTAGTCGTATTTTCAAGTCTTTTTGCAATAGCAACTGCTATTAGTTTCTTTGCCTGTTCTGTTGAAATTACTAAAAGTGCTTTCATGATCTAAAATTTATACTGATGATATATCTCATCATTTTTCATTTTTTTAATAACATATACTAAGTCATCTTCTGTATCAACACTTACAGAATCGCTATCAACCATAACACCTTGGATCTTATAACCATTTTCTAAGATCCTTAAGTATTCATTGTACTCTATCTTTTCCAAAGGAGTTTGCTCCATAGAAGCATATTTAATTAAGAAATCTTTTCTAAAAGATACTACATGGTAAGCCTTTAACATTGAACTAACTTCAACTCTCGCATCTGATGGTAAATCATTTCTTGAAATATACATGATCTCATTTTTTAAATTTACAACTGCTTTTATATCTCCAGGTGAATTTTTCTTTGAGTATTTTGTCAAAAGTATAGAAACTTGTGCATCTGAATTAATTAATCCCTGAATACTTTGATCTATATGTTTTGGATTAACTAAAGCTTCATCACCTTGAACATTAACAATAATATTTGCTTCTACCTTACTTGCAGCTTCTGCTAATCTATCTGAACCAGTTTGATGATTTGAACTTGTCATAATCGCTTTACCATCATGTTGTTCAACTAATTCTCGTATTTCATCTGAGTCAGTTACAACAAATACGTCATCTAATTCTTTAGCAAGCATCGTTCTTTTAAGAGTATGAATAATCATAGGTAATCCACATATATCTTTTATAGCCTTATTTGGAAGTCTTGTTGATTCCATCCTAACTGGTATCATTCCAACTATTCTCATATTTCAACCTTTAAAAATGTTAAGTTGTCTATAATATATTCACTTTTTATAATAAACTCATCTGTATATAAACCAGTTTTAACAGCTAGAAATTGACAACCTGCATTACTTGCCATGCCTAAATCAGCCATTGAATCTCCTACAACTAGTACATCCTCACTTGAAAGGCTATTTTTTTTGATAATATAATCAACTAAATCTGGATTTGGTTTTGCTTTTTTAACTAAATCAGCTCCAATAATATCATCGAAGTAACTTTTAATATTTAATACTTCCATAGCCAAAGAAGCTCTTTTAGTTAAATCAGTAGTTGCAACAGCTATAGCGATATCTGCTTTTTTCAAGTTTTCTAAAACAGTTTCTACTCCAGGTAACACTTTTACTATTTTATCAAGTTTGGTTTTTGAATATTCATCAACTTTTACAAAAATATCCTCAATAGTATCTCTATTAATACTATTATCATATCTTCTAACTGTTTCAAGTGCGACATCAACAATAAAATCTCTGGGCTTAATACCAACAGGTCCTTCTGGCTTCATTTTTTTAGATACTAAATCTATACCCATATTATCAACTAATTCATCATATAGTTGAGATTTTTTATCAGTACCGACAATTTCAACAAAAAATTTAGCCCTGAATTCAATCATCGAACACCAATAATGGTGTACATCTATCAGTGTACCGTCTTTATCAAAAACAACCATCTTTATATTTTCAATCTTAGCATTTGGTAAAACCAAATTAGTCATTTATTTCACCTACATTTTCCGTAACTAGTTTCTTTGCTATTAGATAACCTTGTTTTAGTAGTTCTTCGTTATCATAAAAACTATCATTGCTAATCACATCTTTAACCAATTTTCTAGCAAAAGTCCCCAAAGAAGCTCCTTGAAATTTCACTCCACACTGATCGGCTAAAACAGCTGTTAAAGAGTTTGTTCCACCGGACAACAGTTGATTTACTTCAGTTACTTTTTTATACTTTAACTTTTTTTCTTTTTTGTCTACATACATATTAAATTTTTTATTTAATACATCAGCTGTTGCTATAGCCTGCAAAGTAGTATTATAATCATCTGCTCCACCACTCATAGGATATCCATCTGATTGTATAATCAATCTTTCACCTGCTATCTCTTTGGCTTTTCTCACCCTCTCTTCAAATGTAAAGTTCGATAAATGCAATCTATCTAAACACATAGAAACATGACCATTTGGATTAGAGTCACAAACTGTTTGCCATTCATCCATTATTGCAGTATCATCAGCAACAGCTGCATGAAGCTCAATCTGCTCAGCCCCAGCTTCTATACATTTTGGAAGAAGTTCTTGTAACTCTCTTTGGTTATTTGAATATGAAATTATGTCATCCTTAGGACAAATAGCACTACAATTTCCACATCCTATACATTTTTCTGTAATAACTACCAACTCCTCAGGAATTGCATCTGTAGGGCAAACCGGTATACATAAATTACACTCAATACATTTCTCAAGATCAATAAATGCTTTTCTAACATGGTGATCACCAGGCATTCCAACACTTACAGTTATATAGGGTCTTGTTTTTAACTTAATCCCAAATTTTGGTGCAATTTCATATGCTAGATCAATACCTTGCATAGCATGCTCAACCACATTAACATTAGCTGATACATCCATACCTTTTGCTCCAGCAAGTGTATAAAGTAGTACAAGCTTTTTTACTTCTTGAGCATCTTCGTTTCCTGCACCACATACAAGTTTAAAAAACTTTCTTGTATTCAGTAGTCTTTGCATTGTTTCAAATCTATTATTCATTCTTTTACCTAGTTATTGAACTTATCTATCATATTTACATATGATTCTTTTATCATACCCGTATCTACAGAGTATGTCAGATAATCTATTTTTTTATCTTTTAAAACTGTCAACATGTCCAAATTTGAAGCTATTGTACCAACTTTTTTCCCATACTTATGTATTACATCTATTGCCTCATCAAGTTTTTGTATAACTTTTGGATTTTGCACATCACCGGTTATACCAAGAGATTTACTCATATCAAACAATCCTATAAATATCACATCTATGCCATTTACTTGCACTATTTCTTGAAGGTTATCTATACCTTCCTGTCCTTCTACATTAGCAATTAAAATGGTGTTTAAATTTGCAATTTTTGGCATCTCTTTGCCATTTGCAACATCATATAATCCCGCTTTTGTATATGGAGAGAATCCTCTTACTCCAACTGGAGGATATTTAGCAAAATTCACAAATGATTTTGCATCCTCAGCTGTAGTAATATTAGGAAGCTGTACACCGTGAGAGCCTATATCCAGTGCTCTAAGTATTAAACTTTCATTTATCTCTCCAACTCTCATAATTGGTGTTACATTATAACTTTCACAAATACTTATCATAGTCTGAGCCGTTTCATAACTAATTGATCCATGTTCAGCATCAATAATAATAAAATCAATACCACTACTTGCAATTACATCTACAACCATTGTAGAATCTATTATATTCCATGTACCTATAGTTAATTCATTATTATCTAGTTTTTCTTTTAAAAAGTTTTTCTTTAGCATATTAGGTCCTATTTAAATATAGTTGGAGTTAGAAAATCGATATCTATACTTTCTTTTAAGCTATCCAATGAACTTTGAATTATTCTATTTTGTTCAACTAATTCTTTATTATCATTTATTATACTTGTTTCAATATAACTATAGTTATCTACGTCAACTTTATATCCATCTAAGCCAGCTATTTCAACTTTATTAACATTATTTAAAACCAAATAGTTTAAGCATACAATAGCAACATTAGTAACAAAATTATTATTAACATACGCCAGGTTTTTAAAATCTATTACAATATCTAAATTTATATCACTAGAGATATTATTTGTGATTATTATTTTATTTAATGATATTAGATTTTTAAACTCATCAAACCTTTTTTGATTTGAAAAAAAATAATAGTCACATGAAAACTTAGGCTGATGATTTAACGCTACTACTAAATACTCATCACTATCTATTTTATCAATAATTAAATTTTCTTTTTCTTGAACACTTTTTCCAGATGCGATTAATAAAACTTTTTTATTATTAATAATATTCCAATCACCTTTTATAGGTGTCTTAACTTGTACTAAATATTCCTGATAAAGTTTTTCAATATACTCTTTATCATAAGATGATTTTTTTTCTTCAGGTAGTTTTTCTAAAACTTTTCTAACACCTACAATATGATTTGTATTTTTATTGATAAGATAGGTTGCATAGTTTGGATGACAATTATATGATGCAGACAAGAACTGCGCAGGAGAAAATCCCCATGGAGTTTTCTTCATCATTGAACTTAAAAGTTCATCGATAATCTCAAGAAGCGGTAAGGTATCATAAGATTTTTTATAAGACTTATTTAAAAAATCTGCTATTAATTCCGTATTGAGATTCCCAGCACCTCTTCCCACTCCATAGATACTTGCATCAATAATAATATCTCTTTTTAGATTTATGCCACACATACTCACAGCATTTGAAAATGCTAATTGCATATTGTTATGCGAATGATATCCTAGTACTACATTTTTAGACAAACTTGAATCAGCAAGGATAAGATACTTATGAAACTCATCCAAAGTCATAGAACCAAAGCTATCTACTATATAAAATGAATATGGCTTTAATTCATTTACTTTTTCTATCATGGACAAAAATTCTAAATCTGTATAATTTTTAGTTACCATCGGCTGGAAATAGAGTTTATAACCAAGCTTTATGATTTTTTGAGCACTATCTATAGCACTATCTAAATTTTCTTTATGAAATGCAAGTCTTAACCCATCTATAAATGTTGTTTTCTTTGAAGATAATTTAGATATGTCATAATCACCTTGATTGATCATCACAACTTTTTGTGCTTTGTCATTTGAATTTTCTATAAATTTATCAACACTTTTTGTGTCTTTAAAAAGTGTAGTATCTTGATTTTTTGATTTTTTATCATTGAGATATCCACATTCTACAATATCAGCATTTGATTTTTCTAAAGAATTTAATATTTTAATTATCTGAAAATCTTTAAAATTCCAGTCATTTATATAACCACCATCCCTAAGTGTACAATCTAGTATATTTATTTTCATATCAACTCACTTTTATCAAATTTTCAATTGCATCTAAAGTCTCTTTTAGATCACTTTTTATTTTATATATAGTATTTAGTATGTTTAAAGCTATCTCATCATTATCTTCATAATCGTGAGCTATTTCATTTCTAAGGTCTCTTATCTCAAACCATTCATCTACACTGATGATATCTATTGCTTCAAGTTGGTTGAGAATATCTAAAAAAGGCTTATTTACATTTTCACCCTCATACAAAAGAACAGATTTAAAAAGTTTTGCACCCATATAATCTTGAAGTTTTGAAAATCTATAAATCATCTGGTCACTATAGGCTAAATGTTCTATACTATCCAATATTTTTTTAAAATCATCTATAACTATAGGAAAATCATAGTATTTACTCAAAGCTGTAAAGGTGTTTTCAATTCTCAAAAAATGTTTATAACTTTCATTTAAATTATCATGAACCTTTTGTCTATAAACTAAAGTTTTATTCCCCACTGTATCGCCTCCTTTTCTACAAGTCGTGAATCATCTGTATTAAAAACTATATCAATTTTTTGTTCACCTAGTTCTCTTTTGATTCTTGAAAGAAATTTTATCTTTTTTTCAAATAAATTCGAATGCTCTCGAAGTACCAAATATAAGTCTATATAACCACCTTTTTTGCTATCATCCGTTCGGCTTCCAAAAAGATATATTTCACCATCTTTAAAAAATTCTCTAAAATACTTTTTGATTACCATAATATATCTTGACGAAAGTCTCATAGATTTCTCAACTTTATTAATATTTTAGTTTTTTTATCAAGCATCAAAAGTAACACTCAAACAACTCATCTTCTTTCATCATTTCACAAACCAAATCCAAATCCTCTTTTGTGTCGACTGCTTTTGTTACATATTCTGTATCTACCATCTTAACTTTTCCAGCATTTTCAAGTATTCTCATCATATCTACTGACTCTATTATCTCTAATGGTCTTGGTTCCATCTCATTGTATTGTAGCAAAAAGTCTCTTGTAAATGGTATAATACACCCCCAATAATTCCATACCAATGTCAAACGATCAGTTAAATTGTGCAGAAATTTATAAAAAAAACTACTAGTTGTAACCTTAAAGCAGAGCTAAAGGAAAAAATGGGTGCTTAATTCATTCTTTTTTCTTATAATTAAGTAGGAAATTGTCAACCATTTTTAGTTTTAGACTTTTACTCATTCCAGTATGTACATTTATTAAGTTTTTCATTGGTGAAAATACTTCAGCCTCTAATGGGTTTGTAGTTCTTGGAATTGATAA
>Ga0193960_1000285_pt1 | contig 21232 bp, 17 predicted proteins | sample FB_3_MG_FD_140338 | JGI IMG/M metagenome (GOLD analysis project Ga0193960, IMG submission 140338) | Microbial mat bacterial communities from the Broadkill River, Lewes, Delaware, United States - FB_3_MG | ecosystem: Environmental > Aquatic > Freshwater > River > Microbial mats | place: USA... | reverse complement strand
TCATTACATCAGCAATAGGTTGATCTTCAACAATGCTATCACCTTCTTTTACCAGCCATTCAACTAGCTCACATTCAACAATACCTTCACCAATATCGGGTAAAATAAAATCAATACTCATATTTTTTCCTACATTTTTTCATAAACAGTCCGTAAATTAACAAACCGTTAGAAAGCTATTAGTAAATTAATAATTTATGCTGCGCTTAATGGCTTCATAAATTTTTAAATGGTCGGCAACATATTCTTTTTCAAGCGCTAAGGGATATGGTGTGTCTAAACCACATACACGCTCAATGGGAGATTCTAAATGCAAAAAGCATTCTTGCTGAATCGTTGCAGCTATTTCACTGGCAAAGCCTGCCGTTAATGGTGCTTCTTGTGTGACTAACAAACGACCCGTTTTAATCACCGAATTGGCTATTGTTTCAATATCCCAAGGTAATATACTACGTAGATCAATCACCTCACATGAAATACCATCGTTTGTTGCCAAATCTGCCGCTTTTTGTAAAATTTCCATCTGCGCGCCCCAAGCAAGCAACGTAATGTCAGTACCCGTTTGTACAACTTCAGCTTTACCTATTGGTAACTGATAATCTTCTTCTGGTACTTGACCAACCGACGCACGATATAAACGTTTTGGCTCAAAAAATATAACAGGGTTGTCATCTCGAATTGATGCCAATAACAAGCCCTTTGCTTGATAAGGATTACGTGGAATAACCACTTTTAGCCCTGGCGTATGGGCAAAATATGCTTCGGGTGATTGGCTATGATATAAACCACCCGCAATACCACCACCATAAGGTGAACGAATGGTCAGTTTACCTACATCAAATTCATTACCACTGCGATAGCGGAACTTAGCTGCTTCATTCACAATTTGGTCAAAAGCTGGAAAAATATAATCAGCAAATTGAATTTCAGCAATGGGACGCGAACCTTGTGCTGCTAACCCATTAGCAAATCCAATAATACCTTGCTCAACCAAGGGTGTATTAAAACAGCGTGCTTTGCCATATTTGTCTTGCAAACCCGAGGTTGCACGAAATACACCACCAAAATGCCCCACATCTTCACCAAAACATAAGGTGCTATCATCTTCGCTCATCGCAATATCAAGCGCATTATTAATCGCCTGTAACATATTCATTTGTGCCATAACTAGAATTTCCCCGCAGTAAATGGATAGGCTTCTGGGTATTTATTTACGTGTAGTTTTACTTGCGCTAATTGCGCTTCTAATTGTTTTGTTGGCACGTCGTAAACATCGCTTATTAAAGTGTCGATATGCGGCTTATTCATTTTTTCAGATACTTTCACCGCAGCTAATACTTTCTCTCTTAAGCTTTCAAATAACACTTTGTCTTTCGCTTCATCCCACCAATTTTGTGCCAACATCCAATTTTTCATACGTAAAATAGGATCATTTGCCTGCCACTTTTCTTCTTCTTCACGGGTACGATAGCCTGAAGGATCGTCAGACGTAGAATGTGCTCCTAAACGATACGACATCGCCTCAATTAACACCGGTTCGTTTTCTTTTAACGCATAAGTACGTGCAGTTTGAGTCGCTTTTATTACTGCTAAAATATCATTACCGTCAACCCGGAGGGTTTTAATACCATAACCCACACCACGCGAGGCAATACCATTTCCTTTAAATTGCTCATCTGATGGAGTAGAAATAGCGTAACCATTATTACGACAGAAAAAAATCACTGGTGCTTGCTGCACTGCAGCCATATTTAAACCCGCATGAAAATCACCTTCTGAAGCTGCACCTTCACCAAAGTAACATAACGTTACCGCGTCTAAACCTTGTAATTTTTGGCCGTAAGCATAACCTGTTGCTTGCGGAATTTGGGTACCTAAAGGTGAAGATACCGTCATGTAATTCAATTCACTCGAACCGTAATGAATAGGCATTTGACGTCCTTTACCTAAATCGTTTTCATTAGAAAACATTTGGTTCATAAAATTTTCAAGACTAAAACCACGAAACATTAATGCACCTTGTTCGCGGTATTGGCTCATAATCATATCTTGTGGCTGTAAACCTGCCGCACCACCAACACTGGCGGCTTCTTCACCTAAAGCTGCCATATAAAAACTTAATCGACCTTGGCGTTGAGATGACACCATGCGTTCATCTAACACGCGATGAAATGCAAACGTTTCATATACTTTAACCGCAAGCGCCTGATCTATCATTGGCATGTCACTGTTTTCATAAACACTGCCGTCTTGCTTTAAGATTTTTAGCTCAGGAATTTCAACACTAGTGCCATCAATAAAGGTAGGTTTATGAACTACCGGCCCATTATTATAAAGTTCACTACTCATAACATTCTCTTATTATATTTTACGCTTATTGTGTGCCTACTGTGTATTTACGCTGTATGACTGAACGATTCACTGTCGTTAGCTAACGAAAACAACACAAGGTGGATGCCTATTACTTATTATTTAATTACGTTAATTTAGATAACTTAAAACACTTATATACATTAGAAGTATAGACAATAATGCATAACATTCGCGCAAAACTTTACCTTTACGTAAACTGATAAACAAGATTATTGCACAATGATATTGGGACATTTTTGCAATAAGTGAGCAAAAATGTTTACAGTTATGTGATGAGCCTTATAAACTTGGCACAATAACAAATTATATAGACTTACCAAGCAATGGATTATAACCAAGGTATTTTTGCATTATTACCTGCCGCATTAACAATAACCGCCCCCATTTTTATTTTAATTAGTTTAGGGGCATGGTTATGTCACATAAAGTTTATTAATGACGCATTTATTCATGTGTCGTCTAAATTTATTTTCAATATTGGTTTACCTGTTATTTTATTTACCAGCACTGCCGCACATGACTTTAAACACCTCATTAACCTTTCAAATATTACAGTGATAACTATTACCACACTATTGGTGTATTTTCTTAGTAGCTTAAGTGCAGGTAAATTTATTATGGAAAAACGAGACAAAGGCGTGTTTGTTCAAGGAGCATTTAGGGGTAATTTAATTATTGTCGGCTTAGCATTTTGCGCTAATGCGTACCCTGAAAAAGGTATCGCTATTGCCACCATACCAACTGCTATAACCATTATTATGTATAACTTGTTATCTATTTATACCTTGAATAATAGTTTGCACAATCAAGGCGCATCACTAAAAAAAAACCTAATAGACATTATAAAAAACCCATTGATTATTGGCATAATGGCAGGGTTGCTGGCAAATTTACTTAATTTTTCCACCCCGGAGATTATTATTCAAAGTAATCAATACATTGCCCAAATGACCTTACCTTTAGCACTTATTGCTATTGGTGGCTCTTTGAATTTTTTACAAATAAAACAAAATATAAAAACAGCCTTTGTGGCAAGCGTGTGGAAGATTGTCATCAGCCCTATTGTACTAGTTGTTTTATTATTTTTTATCCCTATTGATCCCACCGCCGCTGGAGTACTCTTTTTATTAACGGCGTCACCAACAGCAACTGCTAGCTTAATTATGGTACAATCAATGCGTGGAAATAGTGACTTAGCAGCTAAAATAATTATACTTTCAACCTTATTGTCACTTTTCACTGTTACCATTGGTTTTGCTATTTTAGTTTCAACCAATACAATTGCATTTTAATCATTAGTTAGGAATACAAATGGAATATACCACCCGTGAATTACCTCAAAATAAGCGAATTGCGCTTGTTGCTCATGATCACATGAAAGAGTCATTGTTAAATTGGGCTTTAATGAGAGTTGATATGTTAAAAGAACATCAGCTTTATGCAACGGGTACTACGGGAACATTATTGTCGAATAAATTAAACCTTTCTATTGAAAGTTTACTGTCAGGCCCTATGGGGGGAGATCAACAACTTGGCGCAAAAATAGCCGAGGGGAAAATAGATATTTTGATCTTTTTTTGGGACCCAATGAATGCCGCGCCACATGATCCAGATGTTAAAGCGTTACTACGGTTAGCTGCTGTTTGGAATATTCCCATTGCAACCAATATAGCAACGGCTGACTTTATCTTGGATTCATGCCATTTAAACCAAGCTTATCATGCTCGTGTGCCAGATTATCAAGGTTACTTAGCCAAAAGAACCCTATAAAATAAAAATACTGACAAGCTAACAGTACTTTTAATAACCATTATTCTAATAGCAAAAACAAAGCTAGCTTGTGACTTTTACATAAACTAAAAATCATAAACTAAAAACGATAAAGCTTAATGGCGTTCATCATTATTTTATAATCCCTGAATCCATTACAATGTCGGCAATTTCTTTCACTTTTGGGCTACTCATTAAGCCTACAACATCGTTATTTCTTATCATTCGTTGCAGTTCGGGGTCATTGGTTAGTTGCTTAAAACGTGGATTTTGTTTTATTAATTCAACATGTGCTAACGTAGTCATAACTTCTTGAGTTAGTCGTGTTTTAACCGCAATTTTATCGGTAACATCAATACCACCAAGTACATTGGTTTCTTCTAAAATACGTTGAACTGTTTTATCTTCAAGTACATTATCAATTTCTTTAGCGGTCATTAACCCAATTAAATCTTTATTTTGTACCATGCGTTGAACTTTACGACTATTTACTAAGGTTTGAACATCAGGATCATTTGCTAAAGTAATACCGTCTTTTACCCCTCGCGCTGGATTTTTTAATACATATGAGGCAATACTCACTAGTTGTGGCGCTTTGGGAAATTGCATAGTTAATGCAGTATCTATGGAGTCTCCCATAAGTTTTTGTGACCAATTATTAATAAGGTTATCTGCTGGCATTTCACCATTAGTTAGTGCTGTATTTGCCATGTTAAAAAACCAAATAAAAGCTAAGCCAACAAAGGCTCCCAAAAGACCATTGGCAAAGGCACCAAGCACGGGTAATTTTGATTTACCATCAGTCGCTTTACCTAATGCATTCAGTGCTATTTGTAGAATAATTGAAATGATAATTGAACTCACTAAAAAAATAATAAATCCGGCAACAAAGTATGCTACAAGCCCTTCTAATCCTGAGTTTTTACTAATTACTGCTGCGCCATTATCAGCGAATGTTACCGCTAAATAATAAGCTCCTACGACACTTACCACTCGAGCAAGCACTAAACCTAAGCCAAGAGAATAGCCACGGTAGAAAAAATAGAGCAATATAATTGAAAACAGCACAATTGGGATCATGTATTGGTCCTTTAATAATATTTGAAATCGCTGTTGTGTGTATTTTTTGTGTATTTAATTTAGCGATTAGTTTGAGGATATAATGGCATTTAACTACATTAAGTTCAATCTATACTAAAACAACCAAAAGACGGAGAATTCATGTTAGTTAATGGGATTAGCTCCAACAAATATTGATAATTTTGGTAAAAATTTCCCAAACCATTAACACAAATGGGTGTATCGTAAACTTTTGCCTAAGTTGCTAAAAAGATTAAACTGAGGTTAGGTACCCACTCAATGCGTAAAACTAGAGAGGGTATGCTTTATAATAATTAACTAAGACCAAAGGGATCATCAATACTCAAACTTGGTATAGTAAACCATTTAGGTCCTGCTTCAGTCATATAAAAGTGATCTTCTAGCCGAACACCAAATTCGCCAGGAATACAGATAGTCGGTTCATTACTAAAACACATGCCAGCGGCGAGAGGTGTTTTATCACCACCAACTAAATAAGGGGCTTCATGAATATCAAGACCTATACCATGGCCAGTCCTATGCGGTAAACCAGGTAAATCATACGCTGGGCTAAAACCGTATTCTGCAAGTGCTGCTCTAGCCTGTTGATCAACATACTCACAACTAATTGATACTTGTGCTGCCTTAAATGCTGCGGCCTGAGATACCTTTTCAGCTTGCCAAACCTCACGGTGGCGCTGGCTCGCTGTGCCAAAAACATAACTGCGAGTAATATCAGAGGTATAACCCATCAGTTTGCAACCAGTATCAATAAGTACCATGTCATTATTTTTAAGCTCTTGCCAACCTTTAATACCATGGGGCAACGCTGATGCTTCTGCAAATAACACAAGGCAGAAGTACGAACCACTTGCCCCGACTTTTTTATGAGCTTTATCGATAAAATCAACGACGTCTTTACTGCTGATACCTTCATATAAAATGCTAGCCGCTGCTTGTTGAACCGCCAACGTCATATCCATTGCTTTTTGGATTAAGCTAAGTTCTGCCGATGATTTTATTTGTCTACAGTGTATTGTTATTTCATCAGCACAAACAAAGTCAACTTCGGCATGATTATTCATGAATTTACTAGCCATGGTAAAAGAGATGGAGCCACATAGGGCAACATTGATTTTGCGCACTAATGTTGACACATCACTCTTATTTGCAAAGTATTTACTACTAATTGCACTCATGACCAACTCAATAGGGTCTTCATGTTCTTGCCAAGTACTAATATTACCCTGCAAACTTATATGTTCATTAAAACTGTCAAGTTCAAAATGGGGAACTATATAGGTAAGTTCACCCTGTGCTGGAATAATAACGCCACAAAGTCGCTCTGTGCACATCCAGTTTATGCCAGTAAAATACAATAAGTTACTACCTGGAGTTATAAAAAGAGCTTCTATATCAGACTCTTTCATAAGCTGCTGGGCACTACGCACTCTTTGCCGATATTCGACAATAGAAATAGGCTTTATATCAAAAGTCATATCCTGCAACTTGGCTAAAGCTTGTTCCATTGTCTGACCGCCCACGCCAGCTGCCATTGGCATATTCATATTCATATTACTACCTTTACTATTTTTATAAATTAAATTAAATTAAAAAACAGCAGCAACACATTTTCTTAAAATCCAGAGAGAGATATAGTTCAATGCTACCGCTGTATAAAAGTGATGAAACCAACCATCAAGCGTAGCTAAAAACTAAAACATTAGCTGATTACCAATAGGTGCAGGGTATTTATCCAAGCTAAATTTGACCATCTCTTCTTCAGGCGGAGCCTGAGAACTCCATTTATTACTAGGTTTCAACCCAAAGCTATGTTTTAAAATGGCAAGATTCTCTGCCATTTTTACGGCTGCAATCATTGGGTCTATCACGGGTATACCAAGAATTTCCTGAACTTTCTCAGCCAGACCAAAGTTACAAGTACAACCAAGAATCAATGCTTCGGCATGGTCTTCTTCCATCGCTTTACGACCCTCCTCAATTATTCGCTTGATAGTGTATTCAGTATCACATTGCAAAGCATTGGCAGCGATATCAACTGATCGCATAGAAGCTAAATAGTTTTGAAAACCATAACGATGAGTACGCTCCGTCATTTGCTCTATCCATTTCACTTGTCCGACGATCACTGAAAATTTGTTGGCTACATTAGCTGCTACTTGCATGCTTGCTTGACATGGCGCTACGATGATAGTGTTTTGGCAGATCTCTCGACAATCTTCCAATGCTGGGTCGTAAAAACATCCAATCACCATAGCATCAACATCAGAAGTGTCTGCATCATAGGCAACACGTACTATGTCACCCCAAATTAAAGATTCGTAGTACCGATACTCAAGATTGTCCATTTTTATCGGGTTATCTAAAGATACAACTTCTACTTTTGTATTTGGGAAAACAATACTTTTGATCATTCCTCCCATAGGCTCATCATAATGAGGCAGACTAATAGGATTAAGCCATCTAAGTTTTATATCGGTAGAATTATTCATTATTATTCCTCTATCATTATAGTGAATTCTTTACTTATGAGCCTGTTGTATTAATTTGCCAGATCTACTCAATCGCTTACGTCTTAAAAACAAATAGAACGTTGTCGATAGTAATATTGAATCAAGACTAGAAATTTGAGTCACCGTTACGTAATCATGATAACTAAGAAAGCCTAGTAAGAAACCAACTAACCACGAATTTATAGCAGACCAATGATGATTCTTAATGATCAATGTTTCGTTTTCATCTCTCTTATTAACCCAAAAATTGAGGCAGTAAATAGCGCCTACAGGGGGAATTGCTATGCCAAGTAAAATAAGAAAATCAATAAAATATTTTTGAACATCACCAAAGGCAATAACAGTACCAATGGCTCCAATGAAAAGTGTAATATTCCTAAGGGAAAACTTTGGTGCGATAGTATTTATCGATAAGCTGGAAGAATACAGGCTAAGAACATTGGAAGACCATGATGACAGAAGTAATAAAAAGAAAGCAGGCGCACCAATACCAATACTAACCATGACTAGAATAAGGTCTGATTGTTGACTAATGATGGCAGGAATACTGGTTAATATAAGCACAACAGGAAATGCGACGAATAAAGCCAATCCTGCAGCAATAGAGGCACTTTTTGGGTTCTTAGCAAAGCGACTATAATCTGGTTGTATTACAACCCCCACAATATAGGCACCAACTACGGCTGAAATAGATGAAGAAAATGACATCTGACTTTTTGTTACCCACAGTAAATCAGCATTGGGTGAGTCCATTGCTAACTTTGCAGCGTAAAAAATAAATAAGATCATCAAAGGTACTAACCACAAAGCCAGTTTATCTATTCCTTTGAATCCCTTAAGTGATACCAACAACATTAGTACGCTGCCGATAACTATATAGAGCGAAATGGGTAAATTAACTCCTAAAGAAGTTAAGACCGTATTCGCTGCGTCGCCAAACATTTTACAATTTACCCCGTACCAACCAGCAAGGGTAATAGCTATTAATCCATTTATCCATTTAGCACCATGAAACCCAAATGCATTTTCTGTCAGCTTAGAGGCTGATAATCGAGTAATACTGCCAACCCAACTAGTACAGGCATTCATAGTACCTAAAATAAAGGCACCGCAAGCGAATGCCATGACAGCAGCAACAAAACCAAGACTACTACCCACTTGTGCAGCCATTAAAAATGCAGGGATTGCGATGGTACCACCAATGATCACTAGGGCAATATGCCCTGATGACACTGTTTGGCTATCAGGAACCCGTTGCTGACTATAGTCATTTAAGGGGTTAGCCATTAGCTTCTCCCGTATAATTATAGACTTTAGAAGCATACTCTGCGGTTACATAGCCATTTTTGATATCATTAGCGATAGCTTCACGACTACGTAGTTTTGGATCGCCATAGCCAGCGCCATTAGCCGTAATCACACGAATGATATCGTTATTATTAATAACCACTCCACTTGCCATAGCATAGCGTTCGGTGGTGCCATCAGTACGTATTACTTCAACCCTATTAAAAGTACCAGCTTCGCCTCCCTTAAGACCCCAAGGTGGAACTTCTGCACGAGTATAAGCACAAGTTAAAAAGCTATCATCATTACGCATTTTATAATCAAGAATAATCCCTTTACCACCACGATATTGACCTGCACCACCATCTTCGTCATTTAGCGCCATTTGCGCTACAGTTACACCATAACGCGTTTCTGCTATTTCGGCAGGACAGTTAAAAGTATCACCGTGCAAAGCACAGAACATAGCATTAACGCCATCAAAACCTTTACTTGCTCCCCAACCACCAATTTCTGGTTCAATAATTGAATAGTGGCGATCTGTATCAGGATGAATTCCCCCCATAATCGTTGCGCAAATAGATGAAAAATTACCCGCAGGCAATTGGTCGGTAATTTGCTGAGCAAGGCAACGCCACAGCAAGTCATTTAAACGAATCATGGTTTCAAAATAAATACCACAAGCAGCTGGCTCTTGAGCATGGTAGATAGTACCTTCTAACGTTTTTACTGTCATAGGTCTAAAACAACCACCATTAGCGACATCGCGATCACCAATTAAGCCCATTAGTGCCATTTGACAGGCGAGTAAAGTACCGTCACGAGATAAATTATCAGGACCTGCACTTTGCTTTGGTGCTTTAGTTAAATCAATAATAAATTCATCATCAATTACTTCCATAGAAACATTGAGTGTTGAACCATCATCTTGCAAATCATCTATTTTGTAATTACCGTTAGGTAGCTTATTAATAGCTGCACGAGCCATTTTTTCACCAAGTTCAAGATAATTGTCTAATGCCGATAAATAGGTTTCAATACCATACTTTTCCGCCAATTCAATAATACGTTTAGCACCTAATCTCAACGCTGAAACTTGTGCCCACATGTCACCTTTTAGAAAGTCAGGCATTCTTGAATTACAAACAATCATATCAACAACACCAGAAATAGGCTCATCATTGGAAAATATACGTATTGCAGGCACGCGTATACCTTCTTGAAATATTTCAGTCGCATCTACTGACATAGATCCAGGAGATTTACCTGAAACATCGTTCCAGTGAGCAATATTAGCTGTCCACGCTATAATATTCTCTTTAAAGAACACAGGTTTTAGCAACACCATGTCATTTAAATGTGTGACACCGCCAAAATAAGGGTCGTTGGTGGCGAAAATATCACCGTCTTTGATGTCGTCCCTCCTATGTAATTCAAGAACTTTAGCAACAGATTTATCCAAAGCCCCAACAAAAGCAGGAATACCAGAGCCAGCACTAGCCAATTCAGCATCAGCAGTAAGAATGGCGGTCCCCATATCTAATACTTCATAAATAATGGGACTCATCGCCGTTTTCCCGATTGTGTAAAACATTTCGTCACTAATAGCACGTAATGAGTTTTGAATAATCTCTAAGGTAATAGGGTCATGTTTGATCATTGTTAAGCTCCAAGGCCGTTAAGCGTAATAATAATATTGGCATATTCATCAACAAGCACTTTTTGCTCAGGATGAACAACGATGGTTGTGCCTGTTTGTTCGATAATGGCAGGGCCAGTAAACGCCATATTAGGCTCAAATAAATCACCATTGTATATAACGGCCTTATGAGTACCTTCTAATGCAAAATCAACTAAGCGCTCACCTTTAATCGTTTCATTAAGTAGACGACCTGTTTGTTGCTTCTTAGCTAGCTTGATTTTTCCGATATCTGCTTGACCAATTAAATGAATACCAACAAGCTCAATGTCTGAATCTAAGCGATAGGTGTACTCCTTTTCATACATATCTTGGAATAATTCTTTAACATAGCTAAGAACGCTTTCATAATCCTCACTAATTATTAAAGGTAGAGGCACTTCAATAGAGTGTTCTTGGTTTTGATAACGAAAACGCCCTAATACTTGATAGCTAGTTTTTTCTTCTGATAATTCTTCGCTGATAAAAGAGGTTTTTAGTTCGTCATATAATTGCGAAATTTGCTTGTTAATATCTTCTAAATGATCCGCATGCCAAGGGCGTAAGAAACTCAGCATACGGTCACGTCGAATATCCGACATCATCATACCCCAAGCTGAAAATACTGATGCAGTGGCAGGAATAATCACCTTTTTCATACCTAATTCTGCTGCTAGTGAACAGGCATGCATTGCACCACCACCACCAAAAGCAACCATGGTAAAATCTCGAGGATCATGGCCTTTGTTAATAGACACTAATTTAAGGGCATTAACCATATTATTATTGGCAATACGAACAACACCGCGAGCTACTTCACTGGTTGAAAGTTCTAATTCATTAGCTAATGTTGCTAATGAATCGGTAACAGCATTCATGTCTGCTTTTATTTCACCACCACAGAAATATTCAGGATTAATTCTTCCTAGTGCTAAATTAGCATCTGTTGTAGTAATTTCTGTGCCACCGCGACCATAAGCAACAGGCCCTGGAGAGGCACCAGCACTTTGTGGGCCAACATGAAGTTTACTAAACTCATCAACCCAAGCAATTGAGCCTCCACCGTTGCCAATTTCTACTAAATCAACTACAGGCACCATGATTGGATAACCAGCACTAGTTTGGCTACGTTCAATATAATAATCTGAACATACTGGTACATTACCGTCATTGATTAGTGCACATTTTGCTGTGGTTCCACCAATATCAAGTGCGATAATATTTTTTTCACCAATAATATTTCCAAGGGCAGCAGCCCCCCAAAAACCACTAGCAGGGCCTGATTCAATCATGGTAATAGGCACTTGTTTTGCTGATTGTAGCGTATCAACACCGCAGTTTGACTGCATAACATAAAGTTGACCATCAAAGTCACGGTCAATAAGACCTTGATTGAGTTTTTCTAGATAACGAGCGGCGATAGGTTGTACATAGGCTGATAATACGGCAGTACTGGTACGCTCGTATTCGCGCCATTCGCGAGATACTTGATGTGAACATATCACTTCAAAATCAGGCGAATGTGAACAAATAGCAGCAGCAATGGCTTTTTCATGCGCTGGGTTTATATAAGCATTTAGTAAACAAATTGCGATGGCTTCAACGCCTTCATCTTTCATTTTTTGTAATATGCTTGGTAAAGCATCTAAGTTTAATGGTTGTTCAACATCACCTTGATAAGAAATACGCTCTTCAATTTGAAAACGTAGAAAACGTGGCACATAAGGCGCTGGTTTTTGGTAACTTAGATTAAAAAAGTCAGGTCGGTTACCTCGACCAATTTCTAAAACGTCTTTAAATCCTTGAGTGGTAATTAATGCCGTAACAGCACCTTTACGCTCAGTTAAAGCATTGATAACAACTGTGGTGCCATGAGCCATTACATCAATATCTTTCGCATTAACATTAGCTTTTGTCATGACATTTAAAACACCCTGTTCGAAATTAGGGGGAGTGGTGTCACTTTTAGCTGTTTTTAGTTGTTGAATGCCAGACATTAAATCTTCACTAAAACAAACCAAATCGGTAAAGGTGCCACCAACGTCAGTGGCAACAAAAATTCGTTCTGTCATAATTATTCCTTACTTGTAGTATCAAATAAAAAAGGTATAGAAAGCCAAGGTGCCAACTTCTCTAAAGCGAATAAATCACTGTCTAAGTAAGCACCTTCTTCAGCCAATAAATTAACCGTTCCAATCACCTGAGAGTATATGATTACAGGCCAATTGATGACTGAGCCAAGCCCTAATTGAGCGATTAATTTGTGGTCAAAAAACACGTTGGCTAGATCACTATGTTTGTGGGCGATAAAGGCTTGCTGTTGCTCAATAACTTGAACTGTCCATTCATTGATTTCTATTGGCTTGAATCCACCAATGGCATAACTAGTATCATCAGAGCTATACAATCGCTTGGCTTGCTGATTTACCATATTTATCCGAGTAAAAGTCAGCAATTTAATTGAAAAGTTTTTGTTAAGCTCTTTTTGTAATATCTTGAAATATTCTTTTGGAGAGCCCTGCTTTAGTGCCAAGGCTAAAGCAGTTTCGTTAATGGAATAGCTCATAATTATTCCATGTTCCAGCGAAATTCAACGCCAAAACTTCTTGGCATACCTGGATGTGCAAAACCTCCAAGTACCCATTCTGCATTGTACTTTTCGTCAAATATATTCTTTGCCCACAAGTTAACACTCCATTGGCCATCATCACTGTTAAAACCAATGCGGCCATTAACCAAATCGATAGCTTCACGTGCGCTGCTATTTGAAGTGTCCCAGTATTGTTTACCTCTGCGCTCGGCATCTAGAGTAAACATTGTCAGCCACCCAGAGATAATTTCAATATTATATTGAAGACCTAAGTTAATAGTATAATCAGGAACATATGGTGCTTTATTACCACTATCACTAGCATTTAATGAAAAAGCCTGAATTTCACTATCGGTAATGCCAACGCCACCATATATGTCAAAGTTGTCTGTTATTGCTGTTTTAAAATCAAACTCACCACCTACCAACTTTACTTCATCAATATTGGTTAACACCTGAGCTCCCAAAGCACCAACAAAAAGAAAGTAATGCTGGTTATCAATAGTAGTATTAAAAACTGAGGCGTTGAAACGAGTACCTTGTTTTGGATAAAGTGCTTTTACTCCCACTTCGACATTGGTCGTTTCTTCTGCTTTGTATAAATCAGTAACACCGTTAACACCTACTGTAGATGCTAGAGCACCAACACCATTTTGGTTAAAACCGCCGCTACGGAAGCCTTGAGAATAAGTTGCGTAAAGAGATATGTTATCTAAGCCTGTATAAGAATATGAAACTTTAGGTTGGAACTTTTTAAATTTTTCACTTCGCACTTGACCAGAATTAGCGTCAAAATCTAGAGGTGCTAAGTTAGTTTGTTCTCGCTTGTCAACATCATAACGACCCGCAATAGTTAACTCTTGGTCTTGTGCAAAACTATAGTTAAATTGGGCAAAAACAGCATATGCTTGATTGTCGTTATCATCAGCCGCGAACGTTAGTGTAGGACTAACAGTATTTGCGCCTAAAGGTGTCTTTTTAATAACAGGAAGGCCAGTGCCTAAATCTAAGCCAGTTGTGGTAGAAATATAGCGATTAGTTTCTAAAGCATAAACGCCCGCAATCCATTGAAAATCTATATCGTCTTCAGAAGTTAAACGTAATTCATAACTTGTAGCATCTACATCTAAATATTGTGTTTGAGTACCATCCAACACATTTTCACCAAAAGGTGAATTAGCTGAGTTAGCTCGAGAGTAGGGAGACTGATCACCGCCCAAAATTTCTTCTAATGTGTCAGTTGCGGTGATAAATGACAAGGTACCTACATCTATTTCCCAATCTAATTTTAACGCAACTGATGAAACATCACGTTCGTTATAACCTAGGTTATTTGCTTCAATTTCAACACTAGCGTTATTTGCATCATTAATACCAAATAAGGGCTGATAAACATAATTTACAGCACCACCTTCTGTTTTTCCTTTTGATAACCTTAAATCAGCAGTGAAATCATCTGACATTTCCCAAACAAAGCGGCTGCGGATATTGGTGTCTTTTTGAAAATCTACCTTTGTATTTAAAAATACATTATCAATCAAACCATCATAGTCTTTGTGTGACGCAGTCACTCTGTAAAGAAAATTTTCTGATAATGCACCACTAACAGCTCCGGTCAGTGATTTTAAACCGCCGTTACCTATGTCGGTTTCTATATAACCTGAAGTTTCTTCGGTTGGCATTTTAGTGGTAATATTAATTGCACCTCCAATCGCGTTACGGCCATAAAGTGCGCCCTGAGGCCCTTTTAAAACCTCTATTTGGGCAATATCAAACAAATCCTGATTAAACTGGTTTGGACTAATTTGTAAAACACCATCAACAGAAACTGCAACTGGAGATTCGCCATTTCTTACCTGCGACAAACCACGAATAGTGATAAAGCTGGTACCTGCGTTTTGTGCTTCTACCATGGTCATATTCGGTGTCATGGCAATAAAATCGCCAGCGCGTTCAATCCCTAAATCTTCTATTTCTTGTTCAGAGAAGGCGGTTATTGCAATAGGTACATTTTGAATACTTTCTTTTCTTAGTCTTGAAGTTACTTGGATAACTTCAATCTCCTTGACTTGTTCTATCTCATTTTTGGCAGCTTGTACCGTCGGTATTACTAATGTGCTGGCTACAGCCAGTGAACACATTGATATTTTTGTTTTTATCTGTTTTATAGACATGTTATTCCCCAGTAGTTATCATCGAATTTCCAAGTAAAACCTCATTGATTGACATAAACAACAACGGTAATTTGGTTTGTTCATGGTTATATTAGTGATAAAAATATAGGTGTTTCAATTGGCACAAAGAGTAGGCTTGCGATAAAAAAAGCAGCCCCTACCCGAACGGGTAGGTTTTAAAAAGTAATAAAAGCTATACTTTAAGGGTATGATTAATAGGCAAATACAATACCAAATATACAAGGGGATAAGTTTGCAGCCATTATCTATTTTAGAACAAAAATTTCGCATACCAGAGCAACGTGTAAAATTAGCTGATCGCGAACATTTATTAAAAAAATTAATGTCTAATCAACATGTGGCTCTAGCAACTATCATCAGTCCCGCAGGATTTGGCAAATCAACCTTAATATCACAATATTTAAAACAACTTAATCAAATAGAAAAAATTAAAGCGGTTTGGATTGCTTTGGATGCGTCAGACAATGAAGCTAATCAGTTTTTTAGCTTACTTTGTCACGCTCTTGTTTACATCAATGTTGCCGATAAAAGCCTGATCACTCGAGCCAACAATAGTTCAGCTAAGGTTGATTTGATTAGTTTTAGCCAAGATATTTTGAATATTATTCAAAAAAGCAACCATCAAATCTACTTGTTATTTGATGATTTTCATTTTATTTCAGAGCCAATAATTCTGACTTTTATCAATCAACTGCTCCTTTATTGCCCCAAACAATTACACTTAATTATTAGCAGCAGAGTACAACCATCATTAGAACTAGCCCCACTTTATGCGCAGGGATTGTTATTTAACCTCAGTGCTGAAGAACTAAAATTTTCCTTAACTGAAACCAACAGCTTGTTAAGCGAGTTCGTTAATGAAAGTCAATTAGAGTTGCTATATCGACAAACAGAAGGTTGGCCCGTGGCGTTGCAATTGCTGCGTTTATGGTATCAACAAAATCCCAATACAGATCCTACTCGCGTACTAACGAATAATATTGATACGCTTACCAGTTACATGAAAGAGCAAGTGTTTGAAAAATTTGATCTACCAACACAAAACTTTTTACTAAAGACCTCTTTTCTAGATCGCTTTGACATTGAACTCGCTAATTATGTTTGCGAAATACACAATGGCGCCAAGATTGTAGCTGCTATTAATGAACATCAATCTTTAATTGTTTCTTTGGATGAAGATAATACCTCGTTTCGTTACCACCATTTATTTTCAGACTTCCTGCAACAAACCTTTGCAATGAGGGTTGGTGCTAGTCAATGTAATGAACTGCGCAGTAAAGCAGCACTTTGGTTTGCCAATAAAAATCATTTAAGTGAAGCAATTAGCCAATGTGTTAGGGCAAAAAATATTAAATTGGCCACACAGTTAATTACCAAAGCTGGTGGATGGGAAATGATCATGACCAAGGGGATAGGTTATGTTGAATCCTTACTCAGCCATTTCAGTAAAAAAGATATTACTCAGTCACCAACCCTTGGTTTACTCCAAAGTTATTTTTATCTTAAACTAGGACAAGTTGTTTCAGCCGAAGAGCAATTTCAAATAGCTGAACTTATTCATCAAGATCTGATTCATTCAGGTAAAGGTTCTGATGCTAGTCAACGAGATTTTTTAATAATCAAACTTCTAGTCCAAACTTATCTTGATCAAATGATTAAAACCAACGAATTACAGAGAATTGATAATGCCGTAGAGTTTATTGAATCAAATGATCATCTAGCCAGAGGTATTTTACTTGCGCTTGAGGCACTGATATATAATCAAAATGCTCAGTTTGATCTAGCTGAGCAAACAGCAATTAACTGTAGTAGAGAAATGCAATTAGCCAATTGCTGGGTTGGCGTCAATTACATTACTTTACATCACGGACAAAGTTTGGCATATCGAGGTCATTTAGAAAGCGCCTTAGTTTTATTCAACAATGCTAGTCAACTGGCTGAAGAACATTTAGGCATGGATAATGGATTGCAGTCAATGGCAATGTGTTTAACTGCTGAAATTTATTATCAGGCGGGCCAACTTGATAAAGCAAAGAAATTACTAGAACAAGGTATAATCGCGTTAGAGTTACGAGATTGTTGGTACGATATTTACGCGGTGACTTTCAAGCTGGCGATTAATTTAGCATTGGCTGATAGTGATAAGCCAGCTTGTGATGACTATCTTTCTCGCGGTAAAAGAATAGTCATAAAACGAAAGCTATGGCGACTGGAAATGTTATTAGATGTACTTGCTCAGAAGGTTTCCTTACACTTCAATGACAGCACTTTATTTGAAGAATTAAATAATCAAATCATCAGAGAAAAATACTGGTCGGAAGAGCTCTGTTTGTGGAACGCTAAAGAAGAATACCATATCATTCAGGCAATATTCTTTTTACAAAAAAATGCATCAAGCAAAGCTCTTTTTCATACAGAAAAACTATTGAAAATTTGTATGGATAGCAAACAAATTATCTACACTTCCAAAGCTAAAATAATTCAGGCTCTCGCGCATTCATCAACAGAAAATAACCACAAAGCGTTTAAAATACTCCAAGATGTTTGCCAAGATTGTGCAAAATATAAAATAAAACAGATTTTTTATGAAGTACCTGCAAGCATTGAGTATTTACTAATAAAATTTAAAAAACATAGCGCAGACTTGCTGAAAAAAATTGAATTAGATTTTATCTCTGATGTGATACAAGGCTTCAAAAAAAATAATAAATCTGACTTAGCTAAATTTGGCTTGTCTCACCGAGAGCAGCAACTTATTCCCTTACTTATCCAGGGACAAAGCAACAAACAGATAAGTGCTAGCCTTGGGATATCTGACAATACGGTAAAGTTTCACTTAAAAAATTTATTTGCCAAAATCCGTGTTCATAATCGAAATGAAGCCACCATTTTTTTCTTAACTAACGACGACAATAGTTAATATTGATAGGACGAACACTGTTCATCAATCCAAACATGCTTATTATGAATAGCTATAACCCATCAAAAGCACGCCCAAAAAATTTTCAATAGCATGCAATACTACTTTATTTTTATCTTTGGCCAATGACCTATTTGAGTTCCTTATTGCTTACCTTATCATCTAAAGCGATAATCACTACCAAGTTAATTAACTCTATTTCAGCTCAACATGGGTTTGATAGATAACTTCTGTAATAATAGTGAGATAAATTCTTAACATGCCATCAGTACCTATCATTAATATTAAAGCAAAAGCCAATCACCATGCGGTTTTTTTAATGTTGTTGGCTGTGGTAATTTTCTTTTCTGCCTTGATGATCAGTCAATATTATTGGCGCAGCCATCATTTAATATTGATTTTTATCTACCTACTCGCCTTAGTGGTTTTGTTTACAGGTATATTAAAGCGATCTGAACCTAACGTTAGTTTTGAGATATCACCACAACATTTACAATATAATCACCGTCAAGGTAAATGGAAATTAACTTGGCAGCAGATACACAATATAAATACCATTAGAGAAGTCGTAGGTTTATCTACAATCGATTTACCCTACATAGGTATTAGGCTGAAGAATATAGAAGAGTTAGCTGATCAAATTTCTCCCCGTTTAGCTAATAGACTGATCCATGAACAGCGCCCTTTGTTAAGCTTTGCACTTAAGCATCAGTTACTAACACTGGAAGACACCCAGCTTAATTTTGATCCTTTTGTATTAAGTTCAGGCAACGTAATAAAAGGACCGATAGCCGCTTTTTTACATCATTGCCAAATATTACAACGTGCCATTGGTTATCATCTTTATATTCCCGAATCGAGCACAGACCGGGAGCTAAACGATTTTTGTCAACTATTAAAACAATGCAAACGTTACAGTGCTAATTATCATGTAGGATATATGTTTAACGACTGAGTAGTATTTCTACGTTGGTATTTTGAAAGGATTTGGATAGTTTTAGACCACATGAACACTACTTATTATTCTAGGTTGCTTACCATGCTATCTAAAGCGATAATCAAATATAACTATTGTATTGTCGTATGCAATATTATTGGTCAATAAATACATGATTTTTATTATAATGCACATCATGATAAAGAAGATCGCGTGAGCTAAATAGCAATTTACAAATAGGTACAACTGATTAATGAACAATAACGAACAGCCATCTATTCTATGGCACGATTAGTCCACCACCAATAATAACAGGCATCACAAAGGACAATTTAATTTTATGTACACTCATATGTACACACATTCATAAGCCAACATAAATCACAACAGAGGCCTCACTAATTATCTTTTAACAACTCAAAGCTTTTAACACCTAATGCTCTAGCAAGGACTTCTAGGGTGCTTATCGTGACATTTCTTTGCTTACGTTCTATGAGCGAGATAAATGTAGGATGAAAATCACATGCATCTCCAAGATCTTCTTGAGTCAAGCCCTGCTCTTTTCGTAATTGTCTAACATTATCAGCTAGGATGGTTAAAAGTTCGTCTGTCGGTTTTCTCTTATCAGCATTCTTTTCTAAGACCAAAGGTCACCTTCAATATAAGTTATAGTCGTTTGACTACATTGAAGTTTAATTAGGTGTTGACTAACACAGACTACACGTCTATATTTACGACTTACACGTCTAGTCTGAGATTAGGCGTAATGACAAAAATAAGGATTATCATGTTAAAGAAGGCACTAATATTAACTGCTCTAACTAGCTTAACCGCTTGTGTTACAACGGAGCCTGTGAAGATCGCACCATATGACTTACCAATAAATGCTAGTAAAAGTAAGCTTTTTAATTCAGCAGTTGATTGTACTTTAGAACATATTTCTGCACCTACTGGATCAGGGCAATTTTTTGATTATCAAGATAAAGAATCAGGTAGACTGTCAGTTGCATTTAGGAGCAGCTATACACTTGGATTATCAGCCGTACCACTTAAATCAACAATGTCTTTCAATATCAATGACGGTAATGTAAACATACGATTTAGTCCTTTGATGCAATACTTTGATAGCGTTGGCTGGACTAATGTTTATCAAGAATCTGACGGTACTACATCTGACGCAGAGATTGAAATAGTTAAGGTTAAACAAGTAATATCGGAATGTATTAAAAACTCACTATAGCAAAGTATTTGTGACATTTTGGGTTCTTCAATGAGGCTTTCACCAATAATGGTATAAGTTAGTTAAGAATAATTATACCTATGTTTAAAGGATTTATGACATGAAAAGTATATTACTGCTATCGCTAATTTTTATATTATCAGCTTGTGATAATTCAAAAAATTATTCAATAGTTAAGATAAATATCCCCTACAAAGTATTCCATCAGAAACTAGAATGTAAAGGTTGTGGAAATCATTTCGTTTATATCAATATTGAGGGTCTCGATAATCAGGCCATCTTCTCAGAAGTGAAAAATATAAGTAAGAATATATGCCAAGCAGATGAAACCTTTTGCCAAGTGTTCTATTGGATTGATGAAGCTAAGATGGGAAAGCGCCTACCAATGACTTATGAACAAGCTAATAGTAGTGCTTTTCAGTATAACAGCAAACAAAATGAACATGAGTGCAAGTTATTTGATCCAAGTAATTTCAAGTGCTCTATAGAAGTAAGTCATTAGTTAATATCTGCAACCTCTAACAAATTACTTGATTAGGAGGATAATGATATCTAATAAGCCACTTACTAGCCCCTTCAGCGAACAAATTAACTCATAGGCAATAGAATATACCAATATGAGTTAAAG
>Ga0193960_1000284_pt1 | contig 21308 bp, 26 predicted proteins | sample FB_3_MG_FD_140338 | JGI IMG/M metagenome (GOLD analysis project Ga0193960, IMG submission 140338) | Microbial mat bacterial communities from the Broadkill River, Lewes, Delaware, United States - FB_3_MG | ecosystem: Environmental > Aquatic > Freshwater > River > Microbial mats | place: USA... | reverse complement strand
TAAGAGCTGAAAATAAGCTGCTTAAACAAGAGAGGGATATTTTAAAAAAGGCAACCGTACCCCAAGGGCATTTCTTTCAGGGCACATACTTTGCCAAAGAAACTCTGTAAAGTATGCATGGATTAAAGAGCATAAAACGAGTTTCAACATAAGCACAATGTGTAAGATTTTAAATGTTAGTCCAAGTTGTTATTATAATTGGGTTAGCAATGGTTGTATAGTTCATAAAGTTGATAAACAATTAAACGAACTGATCAAAGAGATCTTTGAGTTATCTCGCCAAACATATGGTACAAGACGCATAAGAGAGGCTTTAATGAAAAGATATGGATTAGTAATGTCCACCAAAAAGATAAGTCAAATTATGAAATATCTAAATCTTAAAGTTAAAATAAAACGAAGATTTAAAATCGTTACAACCGATTCAAATCATAACTTTCCAATTGCCCCAAATAGACTCCAAAGAGATTTTTACGAAAGTGCTGCAAATAATACTTATGTTGGAGATATTACATATGTTCCTACTAAAGAAGGATGGCTATATCTCGCAACGGTTATAGACCTGTATTCTAGAAAAGTTGTTGGTTGGTCTATGGATGATACTATGAAAGTCTCACTCGTAAATGATGCTCTTGATATGGCTATAAAAAGACGCAAACCGGCTAAAGGATTGATTTGGCATACAGATCGCGGAAGTCAATACGCTTCTTATGAACATAAAAATCTATTGCAAAAGCATGGAATTATACAAAGTATGAGCAAAAAAGGTGACTGTTGGGATAACGCTGTGTCTGAAAGCTTTTTTCATACTTTAAAAACTGAACTTATACACCATGAAAATTTTCAAACTAAAGCTGAGGCTAATGAAAAAATATTTGAGTATATAGAGATTTTTTACAATAGACAGAGACTACATTCATCAAATAATTATATGTCTCCAGTTGAGTTTGAAGAAAAAATGCTACAAAAAGAAATAGTCGCTTAGAAAGTTATATTCTTTATCCTGTTTTTGGTTGACAGATCAGTGAACGCTTTATCTTTAAATTTGAAAAAGAGTGTGCACATTATAGCTTGGGAAGCTTCTATAATTCAAATATTAAAAGCACTACATTCTAACTACATGTATATATGATAGAATAACTTTTTGGAGCATATATGACAGATATTCTATTTTTAGAAGATGATAAACTATTAGCACAAAGTGTAGTAGAAGAACTTGAAGATGCATCGTACAGTGTAAAGTGGGTTCAAGAGGGCGATGAAGCTGCTAAAATAAGTTATGAAAATAAATACCGTCTTTATCTTTTAGATGTAAATGTCCCTGGAATAAATGGCTTTGAGTTACTCTCACAACTTAGAGAAAGTGGTGATATGACACCAGCAATTTTCTTAACTTCTAAAAACCAGATCGATGATCTAAAAAAAGGTTTTGAAGTTGGTGCAGATGATTATATTAAAAAACCATTTGATCTGCATGAACTCTTAATCAGAATAGAATCTAAAATGCCAAAAAAGTCTAAAGTGAGTATATCTCCAAGTCTTAGTATTGAAGCTTCGACATGTAGAGTTATATGTAAAGGTGTGGAGAAAAAACTTCCATTAAAAGAGTTTGAACTTTTGGAGTATTTTTGTAAAAATCAAGACCTATTTCTCTCCCCTTATGAGATCATATCTGCAATATATGAAGATAAAACTATCTCCATAGCAACATTTCGTACATATATCAAAAACATAAAACGTCATCTTGAGGGGTGTGTAGAGATAGAAAATATGAAAGGGGTAGGTTATAGATTTAAACTCTTATGAAAAAAGTAGCTTTTACCGCTTTTTTGGAATTTTTTTTAGTGTGTTTTTAATGCTGTTTTTAGCACTGAGTTCTTTGTACTATTTTAAAGAACGCTCACGTCTATTTCAAGAACAAAAAGTAAAAAACAGACTTGTATTTTCAGAATGTCAGCGTATAAATACGATGTTAGAGACACAAGAAAATTGTGAAATGCCTCTTATTTTAGAGATCAAGGGTTTAGAAAATACATACTATGAAATATTTATTGCATTTTTAATCATGCTACTTTTTACACTTCCTTCAACATATTTTTTAGCACTTATCTCTCTTCGTCCTATGCGTAATGCTATTGATACGATCGATAATTTTATTAATGGAATTGTGCATGATATAAACACACCTGTAAGTGTGATCAAATTAAATGCACAATCTATGCACTCTCAACTCGAAAATGAAAAACACAAAGAGAAAAACTCAAGAATTCTTCAAGGTATAGAAAATATAGAATCACTTGAAGAACAACTTCTGTTTTCATTAAAAAGTGATATGTATGAATTAAACTACAGTACGCTAGAACTCTCGAAGGCTTTAGAAGATAGAGTTACATTTTATAACGAGGTACGAGACTCTGTAAAGGTAAAACTTGAAGTAGTGCCTATAAATATAAAAGTTGACAGCTCAATATTTATCCGTATGATAGACAATATAGTTTTAAATGCCATAAAGTTTTCATACCCAAACTCAGAGGTAAATATAAGTATCAAAAATTCACTTTTGATAGTTGAAGATTTTGGAGTTGGTATAAAGAAGCCTAAAAAAGTTTTTATGAAGTATTACCGTGAAAGTGAGAGTGTGAAAGGTTTGGGGCTTGGTCTATTTATAGTAAAGTCAATTTCTGAGTTACACAAAATAGATATTACAATAGAATCTAATGAGGGACATGGAACTAGATTCATAATAGATTTAAAAAATGTAAAAGTAGATTAGATGAAATATATATTTTTAATACTTATTTTGTTGCATATCAATATATTTGCACAAGAGTTAAGTTTTGAAGAGTTAAGACAATATGAAAAGTCATTAGTGTTAAAAGAGTTTAAAAAGCTTTTTAAAGATAGGAAGAATATACACGCTAAGATACGTCAGACTATGAAACATGCACGTTCTAAAAATCTATATAAAAATCATATATCTTTTTTTCAAGCAAAAAATTCAAACTATGAACAAACGCATCAAATAGAGTTAAGCGATGTGTTCTTTGTTAAAGATATACCGTGTGAAGGTGATTGTCAAAATGATTATTCAGAAGTTGATAGTCCATCTGATAGTTTAGAAGATCCAATAGATTCAGGTTTAGGTGCTCCTTCTCCAGACGAAATAAGTGAAGAAAATAATAACAATATTAGAAACTATGTACAAAACCCATGGATGAAAAAATGAAAATTTTTATCATAGTATTGTTGGTTTTATGCAATTATATTAATGCAGATACAAGCATAGATAGTATTGATGTTAAGTTTAAGACTATTTTACATACTGAAGAGGAGTATCATTTAGACACTGAAGATAGTTTTGACTTTACTTCCTTGTATGCTCATCTACTTTTAAACTATGATTTTAGCGAAGATATATTTTTCTCTTTTGGGGCTAAATATAATAATGTCATAACTCAAAACCATTATGATAACTACTCATATTTTAATATAGATGAGACTATGGTAAGTGAGTTTTCTATAAATTATGATGATGGTTATTTTGCGCTTAACATTGGTCGTCAAGATGTGAACTTTGATTGGCTGTTTGGTAGCATAGATGGTGCTTTAGTTATGCTTGGGGATGATGAAAACTATAGTTTGCGTCTGTTTTGGTTTAATCAATACCAACACCTTCAATACAACTATTATATGAATGTAGAAGATATAAATGATAAAAAGGGCATATATGGTGCTATAGCAAAAGCAAGTATTAAAGATATTGAACTTACACTATTTGACTACTATATGCAAGATTTGAGAAATATTTCTGGTGGACATATAAACTACATCTATAAAAATAGTTCATATAACCTTAGTTATTCATCTGCAAAAGCTTTGCCACTAGCATTATACGATTATGATGAAGATTTTTTAAACGCATCTTTTGAGATTTTGATAGATCAACACTATTTTGAATTAGGATTTTCCAAAACAGGTGAAAATGGTTTACTCGCTATATTGCAGATGGGGAACTTTATGTTTGGAGAGTTTTATCTTGGTAATCAAGTTGACCGTGAAAATGCAAAAAATAGTTTTTTAAAATACATCTATGCTAACAATAGATGGAGGTTTGAGCTTATAGGTGGAGTCTCAAAGTATGATAACAGTTTTTTTAAAATTGAAAATGGTATGAGTTCTTATGAGATAGACAGCTACCTTAAATACAACTATTCCAAGAACATATCTTTTGATATTGGTGCGATGTATATGGATGTAGACGAAAATGATCCACTTCAAAGTGATCAATCTCTTATAATGTTTAACATGGTATATGATTATGAAAACTATTAGATTTTTTTTATACACAGCGATATTTAGTGTTGTACTTTTAGGCTCGCAGTTACTTCTTAGTGAAGTGTTAAAGATGTATCAAAAAGATCAATTAAAAAATAATCTTAGTGCTTTGGAAGTTTTAAAAGATGAAGCCAATAAAGGAAATACCAATGCAGCATTTTTACTCGCTACTGCATATAAAAATGGAAAAGCAGGAGTTGTAGATATAAACAAAGCTATCTATTGGTACAAAGTTGCGTCTGACAATGGCGATGCAGATGCAATGTTGATGCTTGGATGGCTTTACTATAAGCAAGCAGACAACTTACGTGTAAACTTAAAAAAAGCAAGGTACTGGTTTAAAAAAGCTGCTTCACATGGAGTTGATGAAGCTGTAGAGATGTTAGAGATGTTACGTTGACTACATTCTTCCTACACACAAAAAGTATATAATATAGTTAAATTCTGAGGAGGATAGTATGCGTATTATTGTAGTGCTATTATTAGCTCTTAGTTTTATCTATGCGAATGGAAGCTTAGGTATAAAAAAGGGTTGGCAACTTATAGGTGTATCTACAACTGTAGATATTGAAGAGTCATTTAATAATGAAAATGTAGAAATAGTATGGGGTTATGATGGTTCAACCCAGAGCTGGAGCGGTTACTCACCAAATGAGACTAAGAGTGCTACTATAGCTCAAAGCTATTCTACTCTTAGAACTTTAAAACCATTTCAAGCATTATGGATTCTTTCAAATGATGATTGGACTTTAGAGTATACACAAGCAAGTTCTACACAAACTCCAATGAACAGTACTATTGTACTTTACGAGGGATGGAATTTGATCTCAATTCCTCAAAGTACAATAGTATCAGACAAGTTTTTTGGTGAGGCATTAGTGTGGAGATATAGTCAAGATCAAGAGTGGAGTGTTAACAACAGTAGTTTAAATTTTCCATCTATCGATGCGATCAAAGAGAGTGAGGGTCTTTGGGTTAAGAGCAGTGAAACAAAAACCATAGATGTAGACAAGCAAAGCTCACAACTGCAAACTTTTGATTCAAGAGATGATATGCTCGCATATATACGCAAGATGTTAGAGATGAATCGTTACTATTATAGTTATATTATCGATGATTTCGATATAGCTTTTCCAGAAGATAATGCAGCAGTTGATGCTAGTGATGATAGCTCTGGTGGTACATCAACTGAGGCAGACAATACAACTAGCACAAACTTACAAGAGGCTGGTGTAGATGAGGGTGATATCTTAAAACATGACAACACTTATATATATAGTGCTGATAATACAAATGGAAAAATCATTGTAAGCTCTTTTGAAAATATAACAACAGAGATCTATACACCCATAACAAGTTTAGATTTTAGTGGTAAATATATAAAGTCTATGTATCTGCAAAACTCTCGTTTGAGTGTGATATCAAGTAAGAATAGTTATTATACGTATGAAGACGCTCAAGAGTATATCGAGCCATCTCAAAATAAAAATGCTTTAGAATTAAGTATATATGATGTGAGTAATGTAAATAATATTACTAAAATTGCTACACATACAATAGATGGCTTTTACAAAGATAGTCGACTTATTGATGGAAATTTGTATCTTATTTCAGAATTTTCACCAGATGTTGAGTATGAATACCCAAAAATATATGTAGATACAGTATGTTCTACATTTGATATGGATGAGGTGAGTGTAAGTTGTAGTGATGATGCTGTGAGTTCTTCAGAAGATAATGTTGATATCTATGATGAAAAAAGTTGTGAATATGAAGAAGAATATACTCTTTACTATGAGAATAGATGTTATCAATATAGTTATGATGATAATGGAGCATGGATGTATGACTATAGCTCTCCACAGGTTACAGGTGAAAATCTTCTTCCTATGATCAGCTCAAACTTACAAGATGAGGTGGAACTCATAGATCCAAAATCATTCTATGCCCCTATGAAGTTAAACCAAAGTGCTAACATGACAACTATAAGTAGATTTTTAATAGAATCAGGGGAGTATAAAACAAGTAGTTCATTTTTGGGAAATACACATACACACTATGCCTCGTTAAAATCACTTTATCTTGTTTCAAGTGAGTACCCGCTTTACTATGACTATGAACACTACAAAGAACAGCAGATGATCTATAAGTTCTCACTAGATGATAATCTCTCTTATGTCGCAAGAGGTTTTGTTGAAGGAAGAATGTTAAATCAGTTTAGCATGAGTGAAAAAGATGATTACTTACGTGTTGCAACAACTTCAGGTTGGGGTTGGTGGAGTGATGGCGGTACTAACAACTCAGTATATAGTATGGCAATTAAAGATGGTGAGCTAAATGTTGAAGCAGAGCTTGAGGGTTTAGGTCATGAAAATGAAACCATTAAAGCTGTGCGTTTTATGGGAGATAGAGGTTTTGTAGTTACATTTGAGCAAACTGATCCACTCTATACACTTGATTTGAGTGATCCAAAAGATCCAAAAGTTATAGGTGAGCTGTCTATACCTGGATTTTCAAGTTACTTACATGTGGTAGATGAAAACCGTGTTTTAAGTATAGGTAGAAATGCAGATCAAAATGGTCGCTCACTAGAGCTACAGTTTCAGCTCTTTGACATAAGCGATTATGCAAACCCTGTATTAGCAGACAAGATACAAATAGGTGATGAAAATAGCTATTCTGAAGCTGAGTATAACCATAAAGCATTTAGTTATCGTAGTAGTGATCTGATGTTTGGTGTGCCTTATAGAACGTATTCAAACTATACAAGCAGTGAAAGTTTTGGTTTATACAAAATAGATGGTTTAACTATTCAAACAGTGCATACTATTAGATCAAGTGATTCAGATTGGGGCGATGTTGCAAGAGGGTTGATCTTTGATCTAAACAGTACTACATATGGAGCACTTTTTAAAGGCTCAAATATTGTATGTGATGACATAAAATAAGGGAGAAAAAATGAAAGCATTAATTTTTACGATATTTATTCTTATATTTGCAGGTTGTGGATCAGATTCAAATGAGTCTGACAAAAACTTAGATAGTTCAGTTACTCCTCAGCCAAGTGTTCAAGACGAATCTCTACAACCACCAAAGCCTCCTTCCGTTTAAGGAGGTTTTGAACGATATATTGTGTCTGTAGATTTGTTACTTGCATGCTAACAAATCTGCAGACATTATGATTTCGCTAAAAATAGTAAAATAGATTCTAAAACTCTATCCCATATTTTTGGATCTTATAAGTGATCTGTCTTGCTGTGAGCCCGAGTTGTGCCGCGGCTTTTGTTTTGATACCACGATTTTCTATAAGAGCTTGAATAATTGATTCTTTCTCCATCTCTTGGAGAGATTCTTTGGTAAACTTTTTGCTCTCTTGCGGCTGTATATTCTCTTGAACTTTTACCTCTTCATAAACTGGGGAAGCAAGCTCTTTTACTTCCTCTTGTAGAGGTTTTCGCTCCTCTTCTTGATTGTAAAGTTTTTGGTAGTTAAATGGGAGTACATGGTTTAACATTGGCGGTTCTATCACACCATCGGGACAGATAAGTACGATCCTCTCCATTGTATTTTGTAGTTCACGAATATTTCCTGGCCATGGATAGTAAAGTAACATCTCCATCGCTTCTTTAGAAAAACTCATCTTTTTTCTATGTGTTTTCATAAATTTATCAAGATAGTGTTCTATAAGAAGCTTCACATCTTCGTAACGTTCACGAAGTGGAGGAAGGTTGATTGGTATTACATTCAAACGGTAGAAAAGATCCTCACGAAATTCTCCTTTCTTGACCATCTCTTCGAGATTTCTGTTGGTTGCGGCAACAAGGCGTACATCTGTTTTGATCGTTTTTGTACCACCTACGCGCTCAAACTCTTGTTCTTGCAAGATACGCAGAAGTTTTACTTGTAGAGCAGGGGTAATGTCTCCGATCTCGTCTAAAAAGAGTGTACCTCCATCAGCAAGTTCAAAACGCCCTTTACGTGTCTCTTTTGCATCGGTAAAGGCACCTTTTTCATGTCCGAAAAGTTCACTCTCTAGAAGTGTTTCACTGATAGCCGCACAGTTGAGTTTGATAAAAGGTGCATTTTTTCTGTTACTAAGGTTATGCACAGCAGTTGCGATAAGCTCTTTACCTGTTCCTGTTTCCCCTCGAACCAAGATCGTAGCATCTGATGGGGAAACCGTCTCAAGCATAGAGAAGATCACCTGCATTTTTGAGCTTTTACCTATAATATCTTCAAATTTGTATTCACTGAGTACTTGATCTTTATAGTAGGTTTTTAGCTCAGAGAGGGTCTCTTTTTCTGCCATAAACTTACGTTGAATAGCAATAGTTCCACCAAAAAGAGATCCGACAATTGTCAACATATGAACAATATTGTCAAAATCAATGATAGATGATTCATCTATATTTGCAGAGAGAACGCCAATAACACCATCTTCTTGTATAACAGGCACAGCTACATACGAGATCGATTTTGTATTACGTGTACCTATTTTGTTTAGGTAGTTTATATTATTGTGTATGTTTTCGATCACGACTGGCTCTGCACTTTTTGCGGCAAGCCCTGTTGCCCCTTCTCCTATTTTATAGGTAGCCATTTTTTGTTGCTGTTCAGTCAGATCTATAGATGCAAAGAGTTCAAGTTGCTCTTTGTCATCACCAAGCATAAAGAGGGTACAGCGTTCTAAATAAGAGTTACGTTTGAGCAGACGCATCCCTTTTTCTATAATCTCTTTTACTTCAGTAGAACTTGTTAACAGAACGGATATTTCATAGAGAATATTGATCTCATCATAGGCGAACTTCAAAGAACATGAAAGACAATCTCCATCTATATTTTTATTCATAACAAATCCCTAACTTTCTTTTTTATTATTATATCATTATAGTTTATATAAATAATCAATTTTTTGCATAAAAAGTAAGCAAACTTAAGAATAAAATATGCATATTTAAATGACAAAAAAGGGAGAAATTATGCAAATTACCGTACATGGCACACCTACACCTTTACTAGGAAAAGAACTGAAAGTTGGAGGAGAAGCTCCTGCTGCACGTATTACAAAACTAGATGGAAGCCAAAACGTGATCGGAATGATCGCTCCAAAGGCACAGCTTCTTATTGCGATACCTTCACTAAAAACTGAAGTGTGTTCACTTGGAGCAAAAAAATTTAATGAGCTTGTTGCAAAATATCCAAAACTTCAAACAATTATGATAACAACAGATGACAGAGACTTTGTAGCAGATTATGCACAAAACGAGGCGATAGAAAATGCAGAACTTGTGGTTGATGAACAGAGACAGTTTGCCAAAAAATATGGTCTTCTTATCAGTGAAGGCAAACTCAAAGACAGACTTGCACGTGCTGTATTTATAGTAGATACAGAGGGTGTTGTTGTTTATAAAGAGCTTGTACCTGAGATCGTAGATGAAGTGGACTATGATAAATGTATAGAAGCGATCGATGCACTTTTTGCTGAGAAAAAGAAAGGGCATACACACGAAAACTGGATGATGGCATAACGAAAAAGTAGATGCAAGAGTTTTATAAAGCAACATCCCTTACCCCTCTAGGGGTAGCAAAAAATACAGGTTTTTTAGATTATGATTCACAGCCATCTTTAAAGAAAAACTATCCATCTTTTCTCTTTCGCTATAAGTATGAAGATCTAGAAGTATTGGCACCGCTTATGTGGAGTCGTTTTGTCCGTTTTGAAACACAGATTCAGGGCAAACCATACAAAAGACTCAATACCCCTTCAGCTGGAAATCTTCACCCTTTAGATCTTTATGTACAGATCCGTGGGCTAAAAGGTGTACTGAGTGGAATATACTATATAGATCCTTGGGAAAAAGAGTTTGTTCTTATAGAGGAGATAAGCCATGAAGGTTTGGAGAGTTTTGTCAATCTAGAGTACAAATTTGTCGGTTTTTTGTTCTTTATATCTTTAGTGCCGTTTCGTAGTGTATGGAAATACAGACAAAGAGCACTTCGTTACTGTTATTTAGATGCAGGACATCAAATAGCTGCTATTAAAGAGAGTGCAAAGCTTCTCTCTAAAGAGAATGTACACCATTTTCAATTGCAAGAACAAGATAATCTTCATAAGATTTTAGGTTTTAGAGATGAGGAATTTGTTTGTGCATCTTTAGGTATAGGAGATATAGACAAAACAAAAACAGTTAAAGAGAAAAAAGAGCCTTTGATCTATGTAGCTCCTACAGACTATTCTAGCGGTATCAGTGAAGGCTTGAGTAGACTTTTTAGTACGCAGAGTATAGAACCTTTTGTTTATAAGTGTAGTGCTACAAAAACAGATACACTTTTTCATAGAGCTTCTGCAAGGGTATTTTTGCCACAAAGTTTGGCAAAAGCAGATCTTTTAGAGTTGATGCAAAGGTTTTGTATCTCTCCTCTAGAGATTCAATGTTACACTTTTGTTCTTGCTGAGGAGAAGATCAAAGCAGGGCTTTATAAAGATGGAAAACTTATAAAAGAGGGTGATTTTTCAAAGCAACTTGTATCTTTATTGGTAGATCAGCGTTTCATACAACGATCTGCACTCATAACTTTTTTCTGTGCAAAAGAGTTTAGTGTTACACTTTTGGCACAGGCGGGGGCTTATATGCATCATATCTCACTCTTTACAGAAGAAAAGGGCTTAGGGCTTTCCCCTTTAGGAGCTTTTTATGATGCAAAAGTACAAGAGTTTATAGGAACTGATTCGTTTATTCTTTATGCGGCAGCTCTTGGAAAAAGAGGAGAGTAAAGATGCAAAAAAAAAGAGAAGAGGTAGCACAACAGATCTATAATATCTTTCGCATGTATAAAAAAGATGCCACATTATATATGCTTGAAGATGAGCAAAGTTTAGATTCTGTTTTTGAAGCAGTGGTAGCAACTATTGATGATAGTGGAGATTTTAAATTGCAACTTCCCTATCAGGAATTTGTGCATCCATCACAGGAGTTTATGCGTGGTGATAAAGGCTGGGTAGGGCACTTTGAAAATAGAGATAATCGACGCTTTTTTTTAAGCGATGTGTACGATTTTATTTGTCTTTTTTATGAAGTGCATTAGAGATTTCGAAATGAAATAAAGCTTATCAGTAATGCCACGAGTCCCAGTAAAAGTAAAAAAATCCAAAAGATTCTTCTATGAAGAGGCATGATGGGAAGTAGAACACTCTGTGTTACTTTATGAGGATTATAATATACTTGAACTCCAGAAGAGGTGAGTTGGTCGATTAATTTTTCGATCTCTTCTTTGGAACTTCTAAGCTCTCGATAGTGTCCTACCTTTTCTGAAATATAAGTATTCTTTTTAACTATATAACTATATTTTATGTATGGATAATAAGACCTTACAAGCTCCTGTGCATAAGGGTTATCTACACCTACTCTTGTATATAAAAGTGTTCCTTGGCAAGTTTTCCATTTTTTACTAAGATCAAAATTTTGAATCTTTTTAAAACTCACATAGATCAGTGCTATCGCAATAGTAAAAGGGAATATAACGTCAGAGATATAATTGTTATATGGAAGATAAAAAAGTACTAAAAGAGGAAGAAGCAATAAAGGGAGTTTCCAAATAATTGACTTATCTTTTTCTGAAGAGCTTTGTTGTTTTCTTTTCATCTTTTAACAGCCTTTACACTAAAAAATCTATGATAAATAAAAATATTTTAGCAAATAAATAAGTGATAAAAATTGATAGAGGAAGTATCACTAAAAATAGAAGACTATATCGTTTTATCATAGATTCTATACCTTCAGGCACAAGTATATTTTGAATTACTATTGTAAATTTAAAAATAGGTATAAATAAAAGAGCTAAAAGGATCATTCTAAATAGATCTTTAAAAGAATTTTCATTTTGAATATAAGCAGTGATAACATCCTCAATATCACCTTTATAGATTATTTGAAACAATGGCATAGAATAAAAAGAATTATATTTTTTGCTTCCTTGAAAGTTTAATTGATTATTTGAAATGATCGCAAATATTGTACTTATTTGATTGGCTTTATATCCTTGATAATGAATTCGAATATCTCCAATATTTGGATTGTTTATAGTTCCAGTTCCTAAAAAGATATACTCTTTATGTCTAATATCTTGTACTGAATTATTCAATTGAAATTGAAGGTATTCATTTGCATGAAAACTTATAGTAGGGAGTTTTATTTGATCCATATATATCGATGGCGGATAATAATAAAAAGTACCTAGAACTCTATTGTTTTTTTTATTATGATACGAAGTATGGTTAGTATCAATAAAAGCGGAGCTCCAATCTTTCTCATAGTCATAACTATTATTTCGGTATACAATGTCCCATTGGTACATCTCAACTGTTTTTTTTAAAACAACTATATCTTTTTGTTGAAAAATAAACTCATTATCACTAAGCGTACCTTTAGAACTAAGCATACCAGTTAAATGCACAAGAGTATTATTTTTATATTTATGATCTTTAGAGTACTGTTGGGATTTTTTAATTGAGTTATGTAAATTTGTTTCAGTTGAGATTTCGTTAATAATAAGCCCTACAATAATAGTTATAAAAGCATAAAAGTATATATTAGTATGAGCAATGAAAATAGTGATGCTTTTTTTCAAATTGGATGACTTTCTTTGGATTATAAGTTGTAAACAATAATTATATACAGAAGATATTAAAATATTCAAAAGTTACATCAAGAACAACTTATGCATATATCTTTATTATGAAAACACAAGCAACACAGATCAGTAAAAGTGTGAGTTTTATCGGAGCTTTTGATCCGCAGATTCGTACTTTTGACATTATCATGAAAACGGCGAATGGTAGCTCTTATAATAGTTACGTTGTACGTGGGAGTGAGGGTGTCGCTATTATGGATACAGTCAAAAAAGAGTTTAGTAAAGACTTTTTTGCACGTCTTGAACAAAAGTGTACGTACGATGAGATCCGCTATATTGTTCTGCATCATCTTGAACCTGATCATTCAGGTGCTCTAGTAGAGTTGATGCAACGTGCTCCACAGGCAAAGCTTATTATCTCTAATCGTGCAGTGATGATGCTCAAAGGTTTACTCAAAGCTGAAGAGATCCCTTTTGAGATGGCTACTACAGGAAAGACGATCTCTTTAGGAGATAAAACCATAGAGTTTTTAAGTACACCTTTTTTGCATTGGCCTGATACTATGAGTTCTTATTTGCACGAAGAGAAGATCCTCTTTAGTGGTGATGTTTTTGGGAGTCACTACTATGATGAGAGACTTTTTGATGATGCGGTGGGTGATTTCTCTTACGCTTTTCAATACTATTATGAGCATATTATGCGTCCGTTTAAACAGTATGTCCTTGAAGCGCTCAAGCTTTATGAAAAGTTTGAGATCGATCTTATAGCACCACTACATGGACCTATTCTTCGCACAGATCCACAGTATTACTTAGATAAATATGCTGCTTGGAGTAGTGAAGCAAAGTTTCGAAAAAACCTTTTTGGTAAAAAGATGCTAAGTGTCTTTTATATGTCTAGTTATGAAAATACTCAAGCAATGGCAAAGAGTATTACAGAAGGGGCTGATAGTGTAGATGGGATAGTTGCTAGTATGTATGATCTCTCTTCACTTGATGAACAAAACATGATAGACCTACTAGAAGAGTCAGATGCGGTACTTGTTGGTTCTCCAACTATCAATGGTGATGCTGTAAAACCTGCATGGGATCTGCTCTCATGTATGGCATATCTGGAAAATAAGGCAAAAGTGGGCGGTGCATTTGGATCGTATGGATGGACAGGGGAAGCACCACAGATGCTTCATGATCGTATGCGTTGGCTTAAATTTAGACTTCCTGTAGAACCACTGAAAATAAAGCTTATCCCTACACAAGAGGAACTCGATGAGTGTTTTGCTTTTGGGGTAGAAGTTGCTGAGATCGCTATGGGAAAAATGCAGGAGATTGAACTATGACACAAGATCACCAAAGAATGTATGAAAAAGTACGTATACTTTTAGCTTCTCACGCCGTAAATGGTTATGCAGAATATATTTTAGCACCCCATGTTGCGCATATATCTCTAAAGATGCATCATCTCTATGAAGATCTCGGCTTTAAAAGTCGTACACAGATGGGAGCTTTTATGATGAAAAACTTTCCTACTTTGGCAAAACAAAAGCCAAAAGAGAAGTTATGGAAAAAGTTTTTGTATGACTCTGTAGAAGAGGTTGCACCAGCGTGTGCTACATGTAATGACCAGCTTACATGCTGGAGCTGTATAGTGAGTGAAAAAAGTGCATAAAGGAGAAGATATGACTGGAGTCATCAAAAGTGTCATGCAAGCTATTTATAATTTAAGTGATGAAGATAATTATAATGTTTATGATAATGCAGATATAGCAGATTATTTAGGTTTACCAATTGAAAAGGTGCAAGAAGCAGTAACTATATTGATGGATGCAGACTGTTTAGGTGAATGTATGAATCTTCACGATGATGGTATAGAGACTTACTACTTAACTGATAAAGCTATAGACCTAGTAGAGGGCTCTTAAATACATTGATGACATACTTGCTCTTTGTACTTTCTTACATAAGATAGACGGATCGAGTAGTCTGTTTTATATTGAACTCTTTCACTTACTTTAGGGTTCTCTTGTAAAACACAATTGTGGCAACGATGGAGTTGCTCTTCATGCTCTTTAAGTGGCATATATGCCATCGCTTTTCTCATCGCTCTACATTCACTGTTTGAGTTGCACATAATCTTTCCTTTTCATAAAAAACAACTGTTTTTCTATTTTCAAAACAGTTGTAAAGAATAATTCTTAGGAACATTATAGCACAATATAAGAATTTCTTATTTTATGATAATGCTTATTAAAATTTGATGGAGAAAATAAAACTTATTGCATCATATGAAAAAAGGAGTTTTTTGTGCTGTTTTAAGAAATATGTTGACTAGAAAAGAGAGAGATACAATAGCGCTATAAAGCGAAAAGTTTCGCTTTATAAAAAAGAGTTTTATTGGAGTGCGTTAAGTTGTTCTAATACTTTTTGGCGTTTAGCTTCGGCATCTGCAAGTGCTTCACGGTTTTTAGCTAATACATCTTCAGGTGCATTGGCTACAAACTTCTCATTTCCAAGCATTCCTTTGAGTTTGCCGATCTCTTTTTGGAGTTTTTCATCTTGTTTTGTAAGTTTGTTGATAATTGGAGCAAGATCAATACTCTCAGTTGGAATAAAAGTCTCACACAGATCTGAGATATCACTTACACTATTGTCAACTTTTGCGTCAGTAAACGCCAGCTCTTCAACTTTTGCAAGTTTAGAGATATAGGGGCGCATCATCTGCTGATCTTCTTCGTTTAAGCCGTCAATTTTTACATAAGCTTTTTCGATCTTTTGGTTTGCAAGGTCTACAAGAACTTTCGCGCGGCGAATAGAGACAATAGCATCCATAATAAGAGCAAATTTTCGTTCCTCTTTTTCACGTTTTTTAGTTTTTGTAGGGAAAGCTTTGATCATAATAGAATCAGCACTCTCCAGTGTTGTTCCACTAAGTTCATGGTAGAGATACTCTGTGATAAACGGCATAAACGGGTGGAGCAGTTTCATAGCCTCTTTAAAGATAGCACCAAGCTCTACAACAGATGCTTTGTCTGCTTTACTTAGCTCGATCCCCCAGTCACAAAACTCATTCCATAAGAAACGGTACAGTACTGTTGCCGCATCGTTAAAGCGATACTCATCGAGGTAGGCACGTACCTCTTTTGTTGCTATATTGAGACGTGAAACCATGTACTTTCCAAGCTGTGTATCCATACAAAAACCATCCATGTCAGGGAAGGTATCTACATTCATTTGTAAGTATTTTGCAGCGTTATAGAGTTTGTTGGTAAAGTTACGGTTGAGTGAGAGTTTTTCTTCACTCATACGTATATCACGCCCTTGAGCTGCAGAGATAGCAAGTGTAAAACGAAGAATATCTGCACTATATTTTTGTACCATATCAAGAGGATCTATTACATTTCCTTTTGATTTTGACATCTTATTTCCATGCTCATCACGAACAAGAGCGTGAAGATAGATATGATTAAATGGAAGCTCACCGATAAAGCTCTCTCCCATCATCATCATTCTTGCTACCCAGAAAAAGAGAATATCAAAACCTGTGATAAGCAGAGAGTTTGGATAAAAATCTTGCATATCTTGAGAGCTAAAGAGTTTGTCCATTGCAGTATCGCCATTTCCCCAACCTAATGTAGAGAAAGGCCATAGAGCAGAAGAGAACCAAGTATCAAGTACATCAGGATCTTGTGTAATATTTTTACTTGCACATTTAGGACACTCGTGTTCTTCATCTTTGAGGCTTGCCCATTCATGATCACAATCACCACAGTAAAATACAGGGATCTGATGTCCCCACCAAAGTTGACGCGAGATACACCAGTCACGTAGATCATTCATCCATGAGTTATACGAGTTGATCCAGTGTGGCGGGAAAAACTTTGCTTCCCCGGTATTTGTTTTTTCAATCGATTTTTTTGCAACTTCACTACGTACAAACCATTGTTTTGAGATATACGGCTCTACAACATTTTTACAACGGTAGCAGTGTCCCACTTGGTGTTTATGATCTTCTACTTTTACCATAAAACCTTCCTCTTCGAGGCGTTTTACGATCACATCACGCGCTTCAAGACGTTCTAAACCTTGAAACTCTCCTGCATATTCGTTTAAGATCCCTTTTTCGTCAAACACGGTAATAAACTCTAAATCGTGACGTTTTCCCACTTCGTAGTCGTTTTGATCATGGGCAGGGGTTACTTTTACCACACCTGTTCCAAACTCCATATCAACATGTTCATCTGCTATAATAGAAACTTCACGATCAAGAAGTGGAAGTTTTACTTTCTTACCAAGAAGATCTTTATATCTTTCATCTTCTGGATGTACCATAACAGCAGTATCTCCGAAGTAAGTTTCAGGACGGGTAGTTGCTACTTCAACAAAACCACTTCCATCGGCAAATGGGTATTTGATATGGTAGAACTTTCCATCATGATCTTCATATTCAACCTCGATGTCAGAGAGTGCACCATCATGTGTACACCAGTTTACCATGTAGTTTCCACGAACGATAAGCCCTTTGTTATAAAGGTGTACAAAAGCTTCTTTTACAGACTTTTGTAAGCCCTCATCCATTGTAAAGCGTTCACGCTCCCAGGCAGGAGATACACCCATTTTACGGAGTTGATCTGTCATGATCCCCGCTGATTCTTCTTTCCACGCCCAAGCACGCTCTAAAAACTTTTCGCGCCCGATCTCCTCTTTTGTAGTGCCTTCAGCCAAGAGTTGTTTTTCTACTACGTTTTGTGTAGCGATACCTGCGTGGTCTGTTCCAGGTTGCCAAAGTGTTTTGTAGCCATCCATACGTTTGTAGCGAGTTATAATATCTTGAAGAGTAAATGTAAGTGCATGCCCAATATGTAAACGACCCGTAACATTTGGCGGTGGCATCATAATAGCAAAGCTTTTACCCTCTTGCTGAATAGCCTTGTTACCCTCTACCTCAAAATATTTTCTCTCTTCCCAGATCTTGTAAAACTGGTTTTCTACTTCTTGCGCTTCATAGCTCTTTGACATATGTTCTACCTTAAATATGTGTTAATAATTGGCGCAATTATAGCCAAAGAGTGGTGAGGATTTGCTTAGAGCGTGATTTAGGATTCGTAAAAATATTATGATTTCTATCTTTTAAGAAGCTTATGAATTATTTTATTCCAATAGCATTTAAATAGCCATTTAAGTCTAGCACACGATTTTTTGTAAGCATTAATAGATCCATTGCTTGCATTGGAATATAGATAGTTCCTGGTTTATTATAAATCTTTGTAATTGTTTCAGCTTCTTGATCTCTAAAATGTAACCATGTATTTTGAGATTCCTCTAGTTTTGTTTTAGATATAGGGTCTAAGTTTTTTAGAAGCTTTGTATAAACAATATTTAACTCTTCTTGCCATTGTTCCAATGCTTTATATGTACAATTTGTCATACCAGCTGTGTTTGTATTTTCTTTCTTTGCTAAACATTTTGATAAATTATTATCGATGGGATGTTCACTCGCAGCTAAAGAGCAACTAAAAGTTATTCCTATGAAAATAATTAATTTGAATAAAGTGTTTTTCATTGATATATTCCTTTTGTAGATAATGATTAGATTTTAGTAATGAAAAGCTTAAGGGTGGCTTTTTGGTATACGCCACAAGGATATCTACTATTTATTAAGTCTTTCAATACTATTTACTTAAACGATTGATTTTATTGAAACATATCTTTTGGTCTTCGAAATAAATAGATTATCGTTGAAGAACTATCCCACGAATATACATAAATAAATTTGTCAAAATAAAAAATTGAACTATATTGTTATTCAATTCTTCCATTAAAACAGGTATTTCAAATATCAACAAAATGCTTGCTAGGAAATACAAAAGCAATGTAATAATAGAAAAGACCCATATGGCATCATAAAAAAAATATAGAAGCTTAGACGTATATATTTTTTGCATTGAAAAATTCCCTATCCTAATATAACGTTTACAATAAGCAATTAAGAATCCGCTTTCGAGTTTTTGATTGGCTCCACTGCCTTGTTAGAGGCTTCAGTGGAATTTTTTTGTTCGTAAACATATAGGACCAAATAAATCACTGCTGCATACAAGTGTGCAACAAGTCCAAATACAGACCAAAGAATGTATTTTTGACTACTTTGTTTCGCAATTTGGTATATCCAAATACCTATAATAATATTTTCCAAATGCTTTACAATAAAGCTTATTGGAAAAATCACATAAGTAACAGTAAACCCAGCTGTTTGATCTTTTGCAATATATGTCAGTATATAACCAATAGGTATCGCTAAGAACAATGTAAATAAATACCACAAAATTAATTTTTCTATTTCTTTACGTAAAGCCATATAATCCTCTAACTCTTTATATAACAAACATTATATAGAGATCAGCTTAAAATAGTTAAATAAATGAACACTGAAAATGTTAATTTAAATTAGTCAGATTATAGCAAAATACAATGTCTTATGAAACTTTTTTTAATTTTGAGCAGGGCAGTTACACATTCCTAGAGTATAAGAGTCTTCATATGGTTGTACAATTGCACAAATGTCATCATTTTCAACTCTCCAAACCATGGTCTCTATTCCATCAAGTGTATAAACTCCAAGATATTGGAAGTTTTCGGGTTTATATTGTTGTTCTTTTATTTCTTCAACATATGCTTTATCTTCCAAGTCTTCATCAAACAATTCATAACCATGTTCAAGATTGAAATAATCAGCTATTTTTTGTAATTCAATTTTAGGAAGCTCGTTGAATTTTTTCTTTGTAGACATGCACTGTACTCCTTTTATCTGTTATGTGCTCTTTTTCAGTTAGTGAAAGAAATCAAATAATGTATTGATTCCCAAACTTATTATAAAGAATATTCCAATACCCCATAGCCAAGCAAAATAAACTCCAAAGTCTTTTCTGAGTTTAAATTGGACTTCTGACTTCACTGTGTCATCTGGAATAGTGATAGCAATAGATAATGCGATAGGCTGTTTTTCCTGAATCCATATATTTTCTGTATCTAAACCCAAAAATTGATTATTCTCTCCATAATATTTAAATAGACAGTTTATGGTGCTGTGCTTTGATAGTTTTTTACCTGAAATCAATGCTTGGAAGCGTGTACGTTTTGTTGGAGGAGATTCAGAATGTGAGCATGACTCTGTAACTTCACGAATAGCATATTCACTGATTTTTATACTCTCATCTAATCCTTCAAATTTAATATCCATGATTTTATATTTCCTTTTAGACTAATTTACATTGAAGTATTAACTCTATATTTCTGTATTCATCTTGATAGTTATTGCTGAAGAGAAAAAATGGGTATTTTTTATATTATTCATAATATGGTGGCTCTATATTTTTGAAAAATAACTTAACAGTATCTTCAGAGGAAGATATGACCGTCCTCAAAGTGACTCCGTTGATGATTAACCATTCAGCGACGTATATACCAGCACCATCTGAAAACATTCCTCTTAAAGTACAATTATTTTCGTCATAGCAATGTACTTCAAGGTATTTAACGACATCTTTATATTCAAGAGGTCTATTTCTCCATGCGTTATACATTCCACTTGTATTCAGGTTATAACGTTTGCCCGATACTATTAATGTGAATCGTTTTACATATGTTCTTGGCATATTAAATGCAGTACCAAATGGGTATAAGCCATCAATTAAACAAGGAATATTCGAATCTTTGCAATTTATGATTGTATGTTTGTCAGGATGAAATGCAAATTCTTCTATTTGTAGAGTAATTCCATTGTTTAGATTAAACTTTTTAATATTATTGGCATGCGTCATGCTTAGAGTTAATGATAATAAAAAAATTAAGCGAAGATAATTAATCATAAGTCATATCTATTAAGTTGTTAACTGAAAATTTATTTAGGACAACCATTCTCTCTGCACTTTACGTAAAAATCTAATTCTTTGATTCTGTTTTTTGTCTTTTTTGTCATACATGCTGAATATCCAATATACCATATAGAACCTCCTTCTTCTTCTTTTGGTCCAGAAGAATAAGCACAATCCTTATCCCGAAACTTTATCCATGCTTGTTGTGCTTCTTTTAGTTTAGTTTTATTCGGTTCCATTAGATGATTAATCTGAATGTTATAAATACGGTTTAATTCATGATCATAGTATTCATATTCATTACTGAAACAATTCATTGGAGGAATACCATTACTTGATATACATTCTTCTGGCTGTGTAAGCCTCCCCAAAAACTGTACTACCTAAAACAGAATAATCTTGATAAAATAAATCAGGAGAATGCATGCGAAAAAGTAAGTTCACAGAGACACAGATCATAGAGATTTTAAAAAGTAT
>Ga0193960_1000279_pt1 | contig 21386 bp, 17 predicted proteins | sample FB_3_MG_FD_140338 | JGI IMG/M metagenome (GOLD analysis project Ga0193960, IMG submission 140338) | Microbial mat bacterial communities from the Broadkill River, Lewes, Delaware, United States - FB_3_MG | ecosystem: Environmental > Aquatic > Freshwater > River > Microbial mats | place: USA... | reverse complement strand
GTTTTTAAGATCGTTATGACCAGAGTTGCTAATTACTGCCATGTTTTTACCTCTTAACAACCGTCCTAACTCTTTTTTATATTTTAATAAGTCAGACAAACGGTCAAAAAATATCTTTAAAGTAGCACTCATAGTATACCAGTAAACAGGCGTTGCAAAAACAATTGTATCATAGTTATTGATAACTTTTTCCATAACAGGAATAAAATCATCATTAGCATTGCTAAAGTCATATTCAAAAACACCAATATTTTTTGTTTTTAAATCAATAACATCAAAAGATTTGTTGTTGTTGAGGTAGTTAATAACTCTGTTTGTATTTCCGTTACTTTTAGAGCTTGCTTGTATAATTATAGTTTTTTTCATTTTGTAGATTTAATCTGATGTTAAAACTCTAAAAATAATTAAGACGAAAGCGACGTTCTTAATTGTAAAAATTGATAATAACCAAGAGAAAATCAATGCTAGAAGTCTATATTTTTGTACTTTTATGCTAAAATTAAGAGAAAAAATGGATGTAAGCGCTTACAAGTTTGAAAAGGGAACAGTTTTAAAAGACTATGCTACAAAAGAGACAGACGAGGAAGCTAAAAAGAAATTAAAAAAATCGCGAAAAAAAATTAGTGAACTACAAGATACTATGTATGCAGAAGGTAAGTATAGTGTCTTAATTTGTTTACAAGGTATGGATACCGCAGGAAAAGATAGTTTAATACGTGAAGTTTTTAAAGATGTAAATGCGCGCGGAGTAGTGGTACACAGTTTTAAAGTACCAACAAATTTGGAATTAAAACACGATTTTTTATGGCGTCATTATATAGCATTACCGGCAAAAGGAAAAATAGGAGTTTTTAATCGTACACATTATGAGAATGTTTTGGTAACAAGAGTACATCCAGAATATGTGTTTGCCGAAAATATTCCGACAGTAAAAAGTTCAGAAGATTTAGATGATGCGTTTTACCATGAAAGAATGGAACATATTAATCAATTTGAAAAACATATTGCAGAAAACGGAACAATTATTTTAAAATTCTTTCTAAATGTATCTAAAGAAGAACAAAAAAACAGATTATTACGACGTTTAGATATTCAAGAAAAAAACTGGAAATTTTCTGCTGGAGATTTAGAAGAAAGAAAACTATGGGATAATTATCAAGAGTGTTATGAAGATATGTTACAAAGAACATCAACCAATTATGCTCCCTGGTATGTAATACCTGCAGATGATAAACCAACAGCACGTTATATCGTAGCAAAAACTTTAGAAAAAGAATTAGAAAAGTATAATTTTAAAGAACCTACGTTACCCAAAAAAGTCTTAGATCAAATAGACGAATTTAAAAAGCAATTAAACAACGAATAATATATAAAAAGGCAATAAAAGAGTATTTAAAGTAAATAAAGCCATTGTCTTTTAACCCTTAATTAAAAAATGAATTTAAACTTAACTAAACCCATTGTATTTTTCGATTTAGAAACTACAGGAATCAACATAGCTAAAGACAGAGTCGTAGAAATATCAATTTTAAAAGTATTTCCAAACGGAAATAAGGAAAGTAAAACTTGGTTAGTAAACCCTGAAATAGAAATTCCAGCAGAGGCAACAGCCGTACATGGAATTACAAATGAAAAAGTGGTAACAGAACCAACATTTAAAGAGCTAGCAGATAAGATTAATGAAATGATAGCTGATGCTGATTTAGCAGGGTTCAATTCTAACCGATTTGATATTCCTCTATTAGCAGAAGAATTATTACGAGCTGGGATAGATTTCGATATGAACGATCGTAAAGCAGTTGATGTACAAACTATTTTTCATAAAAAAGAACAGCGTACATTAAGTGCAGGGTATCAGTTTTACTGTGGGAAAGATTTAGAAGGAGCACACTCTGCAGAGGCAGATACGAATGCAACGTATGAAATTTTATTAGCACAAGTAGATAAGTATGAAGATTTAGAGAATACTGTTGAAGCATTAAGCGAGTTTTCTACTCACGGAAAAAGAGCAGATTTTGCAGGCTTTATTTTATTTAATGATGAAGACCAAGAAATCTTTTCTTTTGGGAAGTATAAAGGAAGAACAGTAGAAGAAGTATTAAAAGAAAATCCTGGATATAATGCATGGATTCAAAATGCCGATTTTCCATTATACACTAAAAAAGTATTACGAGAAATTAAAGAGCGAATGTCGGCATCGAAGAAAGAAACCATGACAGATGAGGAGAAATTACAGGCTTTACAACAAAAGTTTAATTTAAGGTAACCTTTAACATTTATTTTTAGTAATTATCTAAGTTGTTTTTTTAATTTAGATATAGTGAAATTAATACATAAAAAAATGTATACAGAATATAAAGAATTGCCCAAAAATTCAAGAGTTTGGGTATATCAATCAGATAGAGAGTTTACAACCGAAGAAATAGAATATATAACTGCAAAAGCGTTAGTTTTTATTGAAAATTGGACGCGACATGGAGATGATTTAAAAGGTTCATTTACCATTAAATACAATCAGTTTTTGGTTATTGCTGTTGATGAAAACTTCAACAATGTTTCAGGTTGTTCAATAGATGCTTCAGTACGTTTTATACAAGAGATAGAAAACGAGTTGAAGTTAGATTTAATGAATAAAATGAATGTTTCTTTTAAAGATGGAGACAATATCAATATTGTTAAACTTCCCGAATTTCAAAACTTTGCCAAAGCACAAAAAATTACAGCAGAAACTGTAGTGTTTAACAATATGGTAAATACCAAAGAAGATTTTGAAACCAAATGGGAAGTACCAGCAAACCAAAGTTGGCACGCACGATTTTTGGTATAACTATTGACGTTGTTTAAGAAAGAAATATTTTAACCCCCGAAAGTTTAAAAGAAGTAAGGTACATGAAGAAAAAGGCGCTTACATTATTAGCATTCGTTTTTATACAAATAATTCAAGCACAGCAGGTAGATCCGTTGTTAGCAAAAGATTCAGATGCCCAAGGTGTTTGGGTAGACAGTATTATGAAAAACATGTCTGTAGATGAAAAAATAGGACAGTTGTTTATGATACAAGCATATTCAAATAAAGATAAAAAGCATGAAGATTTTATATCCAATATGGTTACAAAATACCATGTAGGAAATATTATTTTTATGCAAGGCACACCAGACAAGCAGGTTGTACTAAATAATAAATACCAAGAATTAGCGAAAGTGCCATTAATGGTTGGTTTTGATGGTGAATGGGGGTTAGATATGCGTTTGAAAAACACCTATCGTTTTCCTTGGAATATGACTTTAGGTGCTATACAAGACACTTTATTGTTACAAGAAGTAGGAAAAAGAATTGGAGAACATTGTAAACGAGTAGGAATTCATATGAATTTTGCACCAGTGGTTGATGTTAACACCAATCCTGATAACCCTATTATAGGAAACCGTTCTTTTGGTGAAAGTAAAGAAAATGTAGCACAAAAAGCTATCGCATTTACTAAAGGAATGCAAGGAGCAGGGGTTTTGGCTAATGCAAAGCATTTTCCTGGACATGGTGATACCGAAGCAGATTCTCACCATACGCTACCAACGATTAATTTTAGCGAACAGCGACTAGATTCAATAGAATTATATCCTTTTAAGGAAGTATTTGCTAATGGAGTTGCTAGTGTTATGACTGCACACTTAAGTATTCCTGCTATTGAAACAAATCCGAAGTTACCATCATCATTATCAAATAGTGTTGTAACTGGTTTGTTACAAGATAAATTAGGGTTTCAAGGACTTATTATTACAGATGGGTTAAATATGAAAGGAGCGGCAAACTATTCTACCCCTGCAGAAATTGATTTAGCAGCAATTTTAGCAGGAAATGATATGTTGTTAATTCCTCAAGATGTTCCAGGGTCTATAAGCTTAATTAAAAAAGCGTTAGCAGAAGGGAAATTGACAGAAGAACGTTTAAATCATTCTGTAAGAAAGATTTTAAAAGCAAAATATCTAGTTGGTTTAAATAACTACAAGCCTATTGCCACAGAAAATATATCAAAAGATTTAAACTCACCATACGATGAGGTGTTACACCGAAAATTAATAAAAAACTCAATAACGGTTTTAAGAAACCAAGAGAGTGTTTTACCAATCAAAAAACTTCAAGATAAAAAAATAGCTTATGTATCATTAGGTAATGATAGTGGTTCTGACTTTTATGAAATGCTTTCTAATTATACGAAGATTGATAAAATTTCTGAGACCCATTTGAGTGTTTTATTGCAAAAATTACAGAAGTATAATTTGGTAATTGTAGGAGTTCATAAATCAGATAAGAATCCTTGGAAAAGCTATAAGTTTTCAAGTAAAGATTTAACTTGGGTACAAGAAATAGCAAGGAATCATAAAGTGATTTTAGATGTTTTTGCAAGCCCTTATAGTTTACTTCAAGTACCTTCTTTTACAAATATTGAAGGTCTTGTCATGTCATATCAAAACAGCAAGTTATCTCAAGAGCTTTCAGCACAAGCTCTTTTCGGAGCTTTTGAATTGAAAGGAAAACTACCAGTATCTATAAAAAATGAGTTTAAAATTGGTCACGGACTTTTATTAGATGGTTTGGATGTTTTGCAGTACACAATTCCTGAAGAAGCTGGAGTTTCCTCAGAAAAATTATCAATTATTGACAAAAGAATAGATACTATTTTGCAGGAAAAAATGTCTCCTGGAGGTCAAATCTTAGTAGCTAAAAATGGTAAAGTGATTTACAATAAGAGTTTTGGATATCATACCTTATCAAAAGAAAGAGCAGTTAAAAATTCTGATTTATATGATTTGGCTTCACTTACTAAAATATTGGCTTCATTACCAATGATAATGAAAGCCGAAGAGGAAAGAAAAATTAGTTTATTTTCAAGTTTGGGAGATGTTTTACCAAGTTATAGTAAATCGAATAAAGACACATTGTTGTTAAAAGAAGTTCTATCTCATTATGGACGTTTACGTTCTTGGATTCCTTTTTATTTACAAACAAAAGATAGTGTAACAGGAGAAAACTCTACTAAGTATTACAGAAAGAAACGTACTTCAAAGTTTAGTATAAAAGTGGCTAAAAATTTATATTTAGCTAAAGAGTACAAGGATTCTATTTATAAACAAATAGTAGATTCTGAGCAACGTAAAAGGCCTGGGTATAAATACAGCGATTTAGGGTATTATATTTTTAAAGAAATTTTAGAAAGAAAGTATAAAAAACCGTTAGATAAACTAGTAGATGAACAGTTTTATCAATCATTAGGAGCAAACAGGATGACGTTTTTGCCGTTAAACAAATTTGATAAAGACGAGATTGTTCCAACTGAGAGAGATAATTATTTTAGACATCAGTTAGTACATGGTTATGTTCATGATATGGGAGCGGCTATGATTGGTGGAGTAGGAGGACATGCTGGACTGTTTGCAAACGCAAATGATGTAGCAAAGGTTATGCAAATGTTTTTGCAAGATGGTTCTTATGGAGGGAAAAAATACTTAGAGCCAGAGACAGTGCATAAATTTAATAAGCGTTATTACGAAAATAAAAAGGTACGTAGAGGGTTAGGTTTTGACAAACCACAGTTAAATCCTAACATTAAAGCAACCTGTGGATGTGTTTCAGATGTAAGTTTTGGTCATAGTGGTTTTACAGGAACCTATACTTGGGCAGATCCTGCAACTGGTGTGGTATATGTCTTCTTGTCAAACAGAATATATCCTACTATGAGGAATTATGGTTTAGTTAAGAGTAATATTCGAACTAAAATTCAACAAGACATTCAAGATGCTATTCTGATGGCGGGTGAGTAGGTGATAGTTTTGTGTAAAGTAGTATGAGAAATAGTGAAGAGAAAAAGTATGCTAAACCAAATTTCCAACCCCAAAAAGAGCTTACTATCAAGCTTTGAATACAATAAAAGAAAGGAAAAAGAATTACGTTTAAGCCAAAGCGAAAAGTATCAATAAATTCAATTTCGTTTATTTTTTTGCTTACAAGTTTCCAGATAGTGAAAGGAATAATACTGTTTAAAATAATTAGATAAAATAAAGAGAGAGTGTAGTTTTTACTACGCTTTTTTTCTGTTATAGTAAGTCTATTGTTTATTGCTGCATTTACAGTATTTACATCCGTAAAATCCGTTTGTTTTTTGTTAAGAAAAGTCAGAGTTTCTTCGTACTCTTCATTAAAAGGAATGTGTACGCTTAATTCTTTTAATTGTTTTGAAACAAGTTCTTTAAGTGTTTTAACAGATTGATTAATGTCTTGCTGATTGTAAAAATTATTAGCTAAAATAGGAGAACCAAAATGTATTGCAACTTTAGAAGGATAACTAGATACATTTTGATAGGTAATTCCTATTGGGATGATATGAATATCTGTGTTAGGATACTCATCTAAAGTTCTAAAAAGAATTCTAGTAAACCCTTTACTTAAAGGTCTAACAGTTCTGGCTTTACTATGGGTTCCTTCGGGAAATATTAATAAAGCTTTATTGTTTTTTAAAAGGTTTTGGCATTTGTTAAAAATTTCTTCATTTTTAGATAATTGTTGTATCCCATCTCTAATACGGTAAACAGGCATCATTCCAAGTAAATTGAAAAACTTAGCAATGATAGGGTTATTAAAAACAGAGGCACGTACTAAAAAATGTGTTTTTCTTTTTATATGTGTGGCTATAAAAAGAGGATCAACCAATCCGTTAGGGTGATTAGCAGTAAATAGAATAGCACCTTTTTTAGGAATATTTTCGTTTCCTGATACTTTTATTTTTTTTGTATAAAAGAATAAGCCAGATTTAACAAATGCTTTAAAAAAGTAGTATACTAAAGTTTCCATTTCTATTTTTTTCTTCCCCAGTAAGTAGCTAATATCATTCCTGAAAAAATATCCCAAACACCCCAAAAAGCTGCTAATAAAGCCATACCACCTAAACCATCAAAAAAACTAAAGATAAGTAGTAGGCCTAATCCACCATTTTGAATACCTGTTTCCATTGAAATTGTTTTACAGTCTTTGTTATTTAGTTTGAAAGATTTTGCAGTAACATAACCTATAACAAAAGCATAAATGTTATGAAATATGACTAAAAACAAAACTAAATGAATATAGCTTTTAAAAATTTCAGCATTGTCATACAAAGCAATAACGATTAGTAAAATAAAGAAGAAAATAGAAAAAGGACGCAATAGTTTATTTATTTTTTTTGCCATTTCATGGTGATAATGGTTTACAAGCATCCCTAGAATTATAGGAATCCCTAATATTAACAAAACAAGTTTAAATAGCTCAAAAGGGTTTAAAGAAACACTTTTTAAAATAATATTAGTTGGTTCATACAAGCTTCCCCATAGTTGTAAGTTTAAAGGAGTCATAACTAAACATATTATGGTAGCAAAAGCAGTTAAACTAACAGATAACGCAGCATTTCCTTTTGCCATTTTACTAAAAAAGTTAGATACATTTCCACCAGGGCAAGCAGCAATCATCATCATTCCTAAAGCAAAACTAGGATAAGGTTTAATGATGTATATTAATATAAAGGTTAAAAATGGAAGTAAAATAAATTGAGATAATAATCCTACAAACAATATTTTAGGGTTATTAATAAGCCTTTTAAAATCCTCAATTTTTATATCTAAAGCTATACCAAACATAATTATAGCAAGTGCTATATTAAGCATCCATAAAGCTTCAGTATCAAAATTAATCTTTATGTCATCTATTTGTAAGGGGTTAATTTTTAAAAGCATATTCAATTATATTAGCTCCCATTTTTAGAGCTTTTTCTCTTATCTCTTTTGGGTCATTATGTACTTCTTGATCTTCCCATCCGTCGCTTAAATCACTTTCATAATCGTAAAATAAAATTAATCTACCTTCATAAAAGAGTCCAAAACCTTGAGGAGGCTTTCTGTCGTGCTCATGAATTTTAGGTAATCCGTTTGGGAAAGAGAATGTTTGATGATAAATAGAATGATTTTTAGGAATTTCTTGTAGTGTTAATTCAGGAAATACTTTTTTTAATTCTCTTCTAATGTAAGAATCCAATCCATAATTATCTGAAATATGTAAGAAACCTCCAGAAATTAGATAGTCTCTTAACATTGTAATTTCATCACTTGTAAAATAAATATTACCATGACCAGTAATGAAAACTATAGGGTAATTAAAAATTTGTTCATCATCTAATGTTACGGTTTCAATATCTTTTTCGATTGAGGTTTTTGTATTAAGGTTAGTAAAGTTGATGAGGTTTGGTAAAGCAGTAGGGTTAGCATACCAATCACCTCCACCATTATATTTTAAAATAGCAATTTGCTGAGAGAAAATACTTGTAAAGAAAAGAAGGAAATAAAATGTAATAATGTTTCTCATAAATTAAGTATTGCTTAACAGAAGCAATATAATAAAACAGTAATAAAAAACACCAACAACTCAGTTGTTGGTGTTTTTAATTTCCCCTTAAATGTAAATCATACTTTTTAATTTGAAAAGTCCCCACTTTTTCAAAAAGTAATTAATTTACGTTGCGAAAATATAAAAGATTAAAAATAACAAGTACAATAACATCTGATTGGATGTTTTAAAACTCACTTTTTATAAAAAGCACATTATAGAAAATGAAAAACTTCGAAGTTTTTAAAATGTTCTTAGTACATAAAAAATAAAAAACACCAATATTAAATATTGGTGTTTTTAAAGTTATAGCTCTCCCTTTTTCGTATTGAGACTGAGTAGTTCTCAATAATTTTTTAGAAATCTTAATTATAAATTGAAAACCCCTTCAACTATTTTCAATTACTAATTTTTTAATTTCACTATGTAAATATAAAATATAGATTAAAGAAGTGAGTTCGAAAACATCCAGTTTGGGTGTTTTGGACTGTCTTTTTATAAAAAGAGACTAAAAATTAACTATTAAGAGTAACTAATGATAAGTTTTTAAACTCTACAGGGGTGTGTCCTGTATGTTTTTTAAAAACGGTATAAAAAGTAGATTTAGAATTAAAACCAGATTCTAAACCAATAGAAGTAATTGTATAATCTGAATATTCTGAATCAAGTAATAATGTTTTTGCCAAATCAATTCTCATTTCATTTAAGTAATCAGTAAAAGATTTTTTGGCTACGTTATTAATAATCAAAGAAAGAGTACTAGAGCTCAATTCTGTGTCTTTAGCTAAATCTTGAAGCGTATACTTCGTAGATAAATATTTCTTTTTTGATTTAATAAAATTATCAATTTCTTGAAATTGTTCTTTTTGGCGTTCAGCTTGACTTTTAGAAGGATTTTTTTCAGTATCTACTTTTATAGTATCTACACTAAAATTTCCGTTTAAATCAATCAATAGAGATTTTCTAATAATCTCTCTTTCTTTAAGGATTCTAATTTGTTTAAAACCTTGGTAACCTAACCAGTAGATTAAAACAGTTGTAAATACTCTTAAAGGATAATAGGAAAATAAAAAATCGCTAAAGTTTAAGCTTATTTTTACAACAAGAGCAAGAATCCAAAGAAGGTATCCTACTGAAGAAAGAATAAAGAAAGTATAAAGCCATTTTAGATTGTCAAAAGATAAAATTTTAGGGAATAAGTTTTCCTTCTTGTACAATATATACATTGAATAGATGAAAAAGCTTAAGGATGTAAGCATGCTGAAAAACTCTTCAAGAGAAGAGTATCTTTCATAAATATAGTCTAATCTTTCTTGTGAAGCAGTGTCACTGTAGTATACAACAAAACTTATTTGAGCAATTACCATTAGGATAAATACAGGAATAGCGAATTTTAAAACATTAAAAGATTTTTGAGGTAAATCTAAATAATGAACTAAAAACATGTATAAAAAAGGCATAGCTAAAAAATGCCAAGAAAACTGCATGTACTCTAAAGCAAATTTATTTTGAAGCAAGCCTCTTTCTAAAGCCCAAGATTGAATATTATTTATAGAAATGACTAAAATTAATAGGTTTAAGTATACCATACTTTTTTCCCTTCCATTTTTAGAAGAGAATAATACTACACTAAAGGCAAAGCCATGTAGGGCACTTACTAATAAAAAGAGATTAAACAGATTTTCTATTGTCACAACCTATATTTTTAACAAAAAGTTAAATATACAAAAAATGAATTATTGATGTAGGTATGCAATACTTTGAACTACGTTTAAACCTGCTGTTTCTGTTCTAAGTCTATTTTCTCCTAACGAAATGGGAGTAAATTTTTTAGTTAAGGACTGTTGAATTTCTTTTGATGAAAAATCTCCTTCAGGGCCAATAAGAATAGTGTAAGAATCGTTAGGTGTAGCGATATTTTTTAAAACTTTTTTTTCAATATTTTCTTCACAATGAGCAATAAATGTTTCACCGGAAAAGTCTTGATCAATAAAATCAGAAAATTTTACAGGTTCATTAAGTTTTGGTAAAGTGAATTGTAAAGACTGTTTCATAGCAGCTTGTACAATTCTTAAAAATCGTTCTGTTTTTACAACTTTTCTTTCTGAGTTTTCACAGATAATTGGTGTGATTTCATCAATACCTATTTCGGTAGCTTTTTCTAAAAACCACTCAAAACGATCGTTGTTTTTTGTTGGAGCTATGGCTACGTGTAAATAATAATCACGAGTTCGTGGTTTTTCTTCTGATTTTATAATTGAGGCAATACATTTTTTATCATTCCCCAATATAATTTCCGCAGAAAACAAAAACCCTTTTCCATTAGTAATATGTAATACGTCCCCTTCTTTTTTACGTAAAACTCTAATAATATGACGACTTTCGTCTTTGTCAAAAGTAATTTCTTTTGAAGTAGGTCCTAAATCAGGATTGTAAAATAGTTGCATTATAAATCGAGTTTATAGGTTCTTCTGCGTTTATGAATTTTAGGGTGAAAGGCTTTCCAGATTTGATGAATAGCATGGTTGTCCTCTAATTCAGGAGTTCTAATACAGTTTTCAATACCTTTAGCTAAAAATGCAGCGTGAAATTGCTCAAAAATAACGGCAGTTACTCCTTTGTTTTGGTATTCAGGATCTACACCAATTAAATAAAAGGTAACGTCTTTTGAATTTTTTCTAGCGTTTAATAGATGAAAAAGACCAAAAGGAAATAGTTTTCCGTTTGCTTTTTGTAAAGCTTTGGAAAAAGAAGGCATAACAATAGCAAAAGCAACAAGCTTATGGTTTTCATCAACGACAAATTTTATGTATTCAGGATTGATAAAACTTATATACTTCTTTTTAAAATAATCTATTTGAGCATCCGATATAGGTACGTATGTTGATAGCTTTGAGTATGTTTTACTAAACAACTCAAACATTTCATCAACATAAGGCATAATTTTATCTGTTGAAGTAAAATTCAAAGGAGTTAAGTTATACCTTTTTTGAATTATATTACTCGCCTTTCCATATTTTTTTATATCAACATTGCTAAAAGAAAAGTTACTTTCTATGTATTCTTTTTCTTTTTTAAATCCTAATAGTTCTAGATGCTTAGCGTAGTAAGGATGATTATACCAAGTAATCATAGTGCCTATATGATCAAAACCTTCAACAAGAACACCAGTTTTGTCTAAGTTGTTAAAACCAACAGGTCCTTCGATGTATTCTAACTCGTTTTCTTTACCTATTTCAGCAACTTTATCTAACAAAGCTTTAGTTACTTCGATATCATCGATTACATCAAACCAACCAAAACGCATTTTCTTTATGTTTTGATGTGTAGTTTCATAAGTATTGATGATTGCCACAATTCGACCAACAATTTCATTGTTTTTATAAGCTAAGAAAAAACGAGCTTTCGCATGCTCAAAAACAGGGTTTTTATCCTTGTCAAAACTTTCAATTTCATCATTAATGATAGGAGGAACCCAATACTTATTGTCTTTATAAAGAGAAAAAGGAAACTTAACAAATTGTTTCATTCCCTTTTTGGTAGTTATTTCTTTAATTTGAATCATAGGTCAAATGTAAGATTTTTAATTGTCATCTTTTTCTTGATCTTCTTTCTCCTTTTGTTCTTCTTTTTTAATCTCTTCTTCTAGTTTCTTAATTTCTTTTTCTAGCTTTAAACGTTCTTTCTCTTTTTCCTTAGCTTCTTTTTCTTGCTCTTTTTTAATTTGTTTTTCTAGTTTTAAACGTTCCTTTTCTTTTCGTTTTGCTTCTTTTTCAGCTTTCTTTTGTGCTTTTTTAGCAGCCTTCTTTTCTTCTTTAGCAGTTTTCTTCTTTAGTTTTTTATCTTCTTTAGCAATAACATCTACTAAAGATCCTTGGCGTTCTCTTCTTGGTTTTTGATTCAATACGTCGTCGTCAGTATTTTTAGAAATGTCTAAATCAACTTTTTGCTCTCGTTTTTTAGAGAATAATTTCCCCACTTTGCTGAACATACGGCCAAAGAAGTTTCTATCTTCATCGTACTTAACTTGTTTTCCTTCTTCAATTTTATTTCCAAATTCATCAATTTCAACAAATTTATCTTGGTGCCTGTTAAGTCTATAAGAAACCCCTAACGAAGTGTAAAGACCAATCTCGTCTTGTTTCATGTTGGCTCTTAACGATGCATTAAATTGTAAGTTTTCGCTAAATAAATATGCAGCACCAGCACCAATATTAGTCTTCTTTTCATACTCTTCAAAAATTCCTTGTATTTCAGCGAAACCAGACCAGTAGTCATTAAAATTATAAGTTCCTGTTACAATATAAGAAAGCTGTGAAAAGTCGGTTCCAATATAATCGTAATGAAGATTGGTAATAACGTTTAGCTTATCTGAAAACTCATTCTGTAATAAAAGTCCTACTCTTGGGCTAAAACCATCTCTTTTATGGTAATCAGTTAAAAAGTCTCCAATATTTAAACCAGCTGAGATACCGATATGAGGTATCCAACGTTTCCAATCAAAAGAATGACGAGCTTTCCAACTTCTAATTTCTTTACTTTTATCATCATATTTTGGAGCGTAAATAAGGTATTTAGCACCAATACTAAAATGACTTAGGCCTGTTTTGTTATATGACGATTCAAAGATGTTTTTAAAAGCTATTTTGTCTTTTTGTAAAGATGTATTTAAGTTAACTTCTAGTTTTTCAGAAATAAAACTGGTTCTGAAAAATAGATTTAATCCTAAGGCTTCTGGATTACTAAATGTTGGTGTAGCATTAATTTTTCTGTAAAAAATACTCGATTCAAACTGATATACACCCGAACCAACACTATAAGGACTCTCAGAAAAACCTGGTCTATTTGAATTTATAACAGGTGTATATTGCGCATTTGCAGTTAATACTGAGAAAAATACAAAAAACAAAAGGAGTTTCTTAATCATATAATAAGTCCAGATTTTCAGGTTTTACAAACATACGTAAAAATACAATTACCTATATAATATAAGTTTTGTAAAGTCTTAACGCTTCCTTTTGCTTCAAATTGTTATTTTTGGTTGATTTTTTTATTTTTTAGAAAAAGATGACATATATAAATGAAGCTGGACCTGTGAATTTTTTAAAGACCATATTAATTATTCTGTTAGTTTATTACGCTATTAAGTTTTTGGCGAGATTATTTGCACCTTACCTGATAAAAAAAGCAGTAGATAAAGTACAAAAGAAAGCAGAACAACAGTATAGAAATCAACAAAAAGCATCTGATGTTGAAGTTGGAAAAACTGTTATTGATAAAAAACCAAATACTACAAAACAAAGTAATAATTCGGTTGGCGAATACGTTGACTATGAAGAAATAGACTAACATGAACTTAAAGAAGATTTTACCGTTTGCAATTGCAATTATTGTTTTTGCAATAGCATCGGTGTTGTATTTTAACCCTGTTTTAAGCGGAAAGCAAATAAAACAAAGCGACATTACTCAGTTTATAGGAATGTCGAAAAGTGTTAATGAATACAGAGTAGAAAAAGGAGAAGAACCATACTGGTTAGATAATGCTTTTAGCGGAATGCCTGCATATCAAGTAAGTGCTTATTATCCGAATGATTTTGTACGTTATATTGATAAAGCAATTCGTTTTTTACCACGTCCTGCCGATTATCTTTTCTTATATTTTTTAAGTTTTTTCATACTGTTAACAGCTTTAAAAGTAGATTGGAAATTAGCTGTTTTAGGTAGCTTGTCCTTTGGTTTTTCAACCTACTTGATTATTATTTTTGGAGCAGGGCATAATGCAAAGGCACATGCTATCGGATACATGCCAATGGTAATTGCAGGAGTTATTTATATTTTTAGAAAACGATACTTACTCGGGTTTGTACTTACAGCTTTAGCCATGGCCTTAGAAATATATTCGAACCACCCACAAATGACGTATTATTTAGGGTTTTGTTTGTTGATTTTAGCTGTTGTTGAATTTATTGAAGCTTTCAAATCGAGAACATTATCAGTATTTTTCAAGCAATCAGCAATTTTAGTTGCGGCTATGTTAATTGGTATCGGAGCGAATTCAACTAGGTTGATGGCAATGAAAGAATATGCTGATTATAGTACGAGAGGTAAATCAGAATTGACTATCAATCCTGACGGAAGTCCAAAAGAAAAATCTTCAGGATTAGATAAAGAATATATTACAGAATATAGTTATGGAATTGCAGAAACATTCAATTTACTAATACCTCGTTTTAACGGAGGAGGAACTGTTGAAAAGTTAGGAGAAGATTCTAATTTTTATCAAGTTTTAGAGCAGAATGCAGGTAAGAGTGTAGCGAAAGATTATTCAAGTCAAGCATTAACCTATTGGGGGAAGCAACCGATTGTTGAAGCTCCTGCGTATATAGGAGCAATAGTATTCTTTTTGTTTATCTTAGGAGTTTTCTTAGTAAAGGGACGTTTAAAATATTGGTTGGTAGCAGCCACAGTATTTTCAATAGTTTTGAGTTGGGGAAAGAATTTTCCGGCAGTCACAAACTTTTTTATTGATTATGTTCCGTTATACAACAAGTTTAGAGCAGTTTCATCAATTCAAGTAATAGCAGAACTGTGTGTGCCGTTGTTGGGAATTTTAGCATTAAAAGAATTTTTCTCGTCAGAGAATTCTTCCGAAGAAAAAGAAAATGCCGTAAAAAAAGCATTCTATATAGTAGGAGGAATCTCGTTATTATTCCTATTATTCGGATCAAGTTTATTTGCTTTTGAAGGATTACGTGATGCGAATTATCAACAACTTCCAGAGTTGATTGACGCTATAATAGCTGATAGAAAGTCAATGTTGTTCAACGATAGTTTACGTTCGCTTTTGCTTGTTTTAGCTGTTGCAGGAATGCTATGGTTTTATTTAAAAGGAAAACTTAAGCAGGTGCCTGTAGTGTTAGCTTTAGGAGGTTTAATTTTATTTGATTTGGTGTCGGTAGATATGAATTATGTAAATAAAGAGGATTTTACTTCAGCAAGAAGAGTAGAAAAACCATTTACCGAGACTAAAGCGGATATTGAAATATTAAAAGATAAAAGTGATTATCGTGTAGCGAATTTTGGAGGAAGTCCGTTACAGGATGGAAGAACTTCATATTTCCATAATTCAATAGGAGGCTACCATGCAGCCAAAATGAAACGTTATCAAGAATTATTTGATTATCAGATAGCAAGAAACAATATGGAGGTATTGAATATGTTGAATGCCAAGTATTTTATTGTTAGTGATGAGCAATTTCAGGAAAATCCAGAAGTAAATGGAAGCGCATGGTTTGTAAACTCATTAGAGAAAGTAGCTTCAGCTAACTAGGAAATTATTGCCTTAGATAGTTTGAAAACAAAAGAGGAAGCTGTAATCAATACAAAGGAATTTGATTTCAATGGAGCAGATGCGTATCAGAAAGATACTACAGCTACTATCAATTTAATAAAGAAAGATCTTACAGAGTTAGTATACGAAACAAACACAAGTTCTGAGCAGTTTGCAGTGTTTTCTGAAATATATTACAAAGATGGTTGGAATGCTTATATTGATGGTAAAAACGTTCCGTATTACAGAGTAAACTATGTGCTAAGAGGTATGGAAATTCCTGCAGGTAAACACAATGTAACATTTAAATACGAGCCAACCGTTATTAAAACAGGAAGTTTATTATCGTTATTCTGTTATGGATTGCTAATCCTTGTACCTATAGGTTGGTTTGCAGTGTCTGGTAAAAGAAAAAAGCTTTAATTAATCGTCAAGAGTTTTTAAAAATGCAGAAGGTGTTACACCAATATGCTTTTTAAAAGCTCTTGTAAAAGCAGAAGCATTGGTATAGCCTATTTCATCGGCAATAGCTTGAATAGAATACTTTCTAAAGGTTTTATCGCTCTTTAGTTTTTCTACCACATAATTAATCTTAAGTTTAGTACAGTATTGCTTAAACGACTCTTCGTGGTGTTTGTTGAAAACAAAAGAAACATAGGTATTGTTGGTTTCTAATTTGTCAGCAATATAGTTAATAGAAAAATCAGGTTTTAAAAAGTCTAGATTTTTTTTAGCATTTGTAAACTCATTTAAAATCTTATTTTCTAGTTCTTCATCAATATTATATTCCTTTTTTTCTGTTTCTAAAGGTTTGTCATTGTTTATCATTAAAATAAGCTCTTTCTTTTTTTCTTTTTCTTTTTTCAATAGATAAAAAGTAATAATGAAGAAAGTTATTAATAGAGCAACAAATGAAATGGTGAGTTTTTTTTGTTTACTAGCTTCTTTCTCTTTGATTTCCTGATTAAGTAGTTGAGCTTTGTTGAAGTTGTTGCTGTAAAATAAGTTAAAAGTCTTGTCTTTATTATTTCTAGCTAAATTAAATTGTTCTAAAGTTAATGCTGAGTATTTAAAGGCACTGTCTAATTTATTTAAGTTGTTGTATTCCTTTGAAAGAATGTCATAAATAGTGATTAACTTACTTGTTTCACAGTTTTTATGATTTTTTAAAAGTTTATTAGAGTAATAAACAGCTGAGTCAGAATTGTTCAAGTTATGGAAACAAATAGCCTTTTGAAAATATTCTCTATGAAGGTAGTTGTAACCGTTGTTAATGTTTTTATAATTATTAATAAGGTCTATAGCTTTTTGATATTTGTTTTGTTTCATTAACACCTCAGTTTTTCTGAAATTGTAAATAATTTCAGAATCTTTATGAGGTGGATCAAACATTTTAGTCACTTCATAAGCTTTGTCATAATAGTAATTAGCAGAGTCTAGAAAAGCTTTATTCGGGTGTTGATTATTTAGGGAAACATAGGTATTACCAAGACAATTATAAGAGTTAGCCTTCCAGTGAAGAAAAAATTCATCTTTTTGTATGTTTTTTAAAATAGGATTTTTAGCTTCTGATAATGATTGAAGCAAAATACTTTTGGCTTTGCCCTGCATATCAAGTTTATTTTTTATAACAGCTTTACTAAGAGTCAAGCCGAGTAAATTCCTAAAGTTGACATCATCTTTAACAGGGTGGTTTACTATTAAATCTTCTTTTTGTATCAGAATAGCAAAAGCTTCCTGATATTTTTCTTGATTTTTTTTAATCCAGAAAAGCCTATTTAAAGCAGCTATTTTTCTATCCAAAAGACAGGTTAGATCTTTGTGTTTTAATATAGAATCAACTTGTTTAATAACCTTGAGTGATATGCTTTCAGCTTTATCGTAGTCTTTTTTTCGGTAAAACCCATAAGACTTACCAGTAGAACCTTCAAGACTTTTGCAGATGTTGTCAGATTGTTCTAATTTTTTACAATAAAAAAATAAACTATCATTATTTATGTTTTTATAATAATTGATTTTATCAAGGTAAAATGAATCTAAATTTTTAACTTGAGAAGTAATTTTCGTAGAAAAAGAAAAGGTAATAAGTATAGTAATTAAAAATCTGGTCATTTTGTGTAAAATCAATAAAAACACATACTTTCTATAAAAAGCATAGGTTAGAAAACCAAATATAACATTTTTTAGTCGTGCTTTTTATAAAATAGGGTATATAGTGTTTTTTTCATATCTAAAACAACAATATGTTTGCAGTAAGTAAAAAGTACATGTAATAAATGTACGGATTGCTATGGAAAATTAAAAAGTTAAAAGCGAGGGATTTGCCTTCGCTTTTATGTTTTTAGTGCCTCTCTAAACGTATTTTTACTTCTATTACTTAGAATGGTAAAATAATAATACATTTGTTTTAAAATAAATTTTATGTATTCTAAACTACCAAAAAAGAGATACAACCATACGCTTGAGTTTTTACAAAAACATCTTCCTGCTCCAGCAACGATATTAGATTTAGGGGTTCGTAACCCTTTTTCTGAAATAATGGAAGAAAACGGATATACGGTTTACAATACTAATGGAGAAGATTTAGATGTGTTGCCTCATATAGTGAAAGAGCATAAAGTTGATGCAGTAACAGCTTTTGAAATTTTTGAACATTTGTTAGCTCCTTTTAATGTATTAAGAGAAATAGAAGCAACAAAGATTATTACTACCGTTCCTTTAAAGTTGTGGTTTACGAGTGCTTATAGAAGTAAAACAGATATGTGGGATAGGCATTACCACGAGTTTGAAGATTGGCAATACGATTGGTTGTTAGAAAAATCTGGTTGGAATATAGTAGATACACAAAAATGGACAAGTCCGATTAATAAATTAGGTGTAAGACCTATTTTAAGAAAATATACCCCAAGGTATTACGCTGTTTTTGCTGAAAAAAAGACTTTGAAATGAGAATAGGAATGATTTTAGACAAAACATTTCCTCCTGATCCAAGAGTGCATAATGAAGCTATCGAATTAATTAAATCAGGGCACGAGGTTTTTTTGTTTAGTCTAACTTACTCAAATCAATCTTCAGAAGAAGTAATAGACGGAATTCAAGTTAAAAGGTATAAATCAAACACTTTAGAATATAAACTATCGGCTTTGGCATATACAATTCCATTATATTCTACTTTAATGAAGAAGAAGATAGTTCATTTTCTTGAGAAATTTTCTATTGAAGCGATTCACATACACGATATGGTTGTTGCAGAAGCAGTTTTGAATGCTTGTAAAAAAAAGGAACTTCCTGTAGTGTTAGATTTGCATGAGAACAGACCTCAGATCATGAAGTTTTACCCTCATTTAAAAAAGTTCCCGCAAAGTGTGTTGATATCTCCCAAAAAATGGCAACAGAAAGAAGAAGAGTTTGTGAAAAATGTAGATAACGTAATTGTTGTTACTGAAGAAGCAAAAGAAGAAGTGTGTAAAAGGACTAGCATAAATTCTGATAAAGTTGTTGTAGTTCCTAATACAGTTAGAAAATCTTTTTTTGAAGAGCACGAGGGTTTAGATGAAAGAACTGAAAAAGATACTTTTAAGCTATTATACATAGGAGATACAGGTGAAAGAAGAGGTTTAGCAACGGCAATTAAAAGTTTACCAACGTTAAAAAAAGAAATAGAAAATATTCAATTAGTAATTGTAGGAAGTGTTAATGCCGAATTAAAAAAACTATCCGAAGAATTAAAAGTTGAAAAACAAGTAAGTTTTGAAGGATGGCAGGAAGAAACTACATTTCCTAAGTATATAAAGCATAGTGATGTTTGTTTATCACCTTTACATAGAAATTTACATCACGATACGACACATGCTAATAAATTATTTCAATATATGAGTTTGAGAAAACCTTTATTAGTAAGTGATGCAACAGCGCAAAAAAATATAGTAGAAAAAGTAAATGCAGGATTGGTTCATGAAGCAAAAAACGTAGAAGATTTTACCGATAAAGTATTGAGGTTATACAAAGATGAGCTGCTGAGAAAAGAATTAGGAAAAAACGGAGGAGCTTTTATTCGAAGTGAATTTACATGGAATAAAACTTCTAAAGAATTGGTGAATCTATACAATAGCTTTTAACTTGAAAGTATTAATTATAACATATTATTGGGCACCTGCAGGAGGATCTGGAGTGCAACGTTGGTTAAAGTTTGTAAAATACTTACGAGATTTTAATATTGAACCTGTAATTTTTACAGTAGATGAGGCAAACTACCCAATTACTGATGTTTCTTTAGAGAAAGATATACCTGAAGGAATAGAAGTGGTTAAAAATCCAATATGGGAGCCTAATAATCTATTTTCAATTTTTAAGAAAAAAGGAGCTAAAACCAGTGCAGGGTTTTTAGATCCAAACCCGAGTTTTGCAGGGAGGATAATGCAGTATGTTCGAGCTAATTATTTTATTCCTGATGCTCGTAAGTTTTGGATACAACCTTCGGTTAAAAAGCTTAAAAAGTACCTGCAAGAAAATAAAATTGATGCAATAATTACGACTGGGCCTCCTCATAGTTTACATCTCATAGGATTACAACTTAAAAGAGAGTTAGGAGTAAAATGGATTGCAGATTTTCGAGATCCATGGACAGATATAGATTATTTCCATCAATTACCATTAACGCAAAGATCGAGAGCTAAGCATCATCAATTAGAGCAAGAGGTGCTTATTAATGCTGATGTCACTTTAGTAGTAGGTGAAACCATGAAAAAAAATTACGAAAAATTTTCAAACAATATTCACGTTATCACAAATGGTTATGATTCCGAAGAGCAAAAAGAAATAGAAGTGAAGCTTGATGAGAAATTTTCAATTACGCATATAGGTTTGATGAATGCTGATAGGAATCCAAAAATAGTTTGGGAAGCATTATCAGAATTGAGTCAAGAAAACGCTGAGTTTTCAGAAGATTTAGAAATAAAATTAATAGGTAACATAGCAAATGAGGTAGAGGAGGAGTTAGCTAAATATCAGTTTAAAAATATTACAAGAATAGCCTACGTACCTCATAGTGAAGTGCAAGAACATCAAAAAGCATCACAAGTTTTATTATTGGCGGTAAATAAAGTGCCAAGTGCTAAAGGAATTATAACAGGTAAAATTTTTGAATATTTACAAGCAAAACGTCCTATCTTAGCAGTTGGTCCTGAAGACGGAGATTTAGCTGAAATTTTAACTAAAACTAATGCAGGAACCATAGTTGATTTTGATGATAAAGCTAAAATGAAGAAAGAAATTATGCAGTTGTATGCTGATTATAAAAAAGGTGATCTGCAAGTAGCTTCTAAGAATATAACACAATATCATCGAAAAAAATTAACAGAACAATTGTCTATTATACTTAAACAAGTCGTTAATTCTTGAAAAAAATAGTAACTATATTAGGTGCTCGTCCGCAGTTTGTTAAAGGAGCTGTGTTAAGTAGAGTAATTAAAAAGCATAATGAAATTGAAGAAATAATAGTGCATACAGGTCAACATTTTGATGCTAATATGAGTGCTGTTTTTTTTGATGAAATGCAAATTCCGAAACCGAAATACAATCTTAACATTAATGGATTGAATCACGGAGCGATGACTGGTCAAATGTTAGAAAAAATCGAAGAGATTTTACTTG
>Ga0193960_1000277_pt1 | contig 21437 bp, 15 predicted proteins | sample FB_3_MG_FD_140338 | JGI IMG/M metagenome (GOLD analysis project Ga0193960, IMG submission 140338) | Microbial mat bacterial communities from the Broadkill River, Lewes, Delaware, United States - FB_3_MG | ecosystem: Environmental > Aquatic > Freshwater > River > Microbial mats | place: USA... | reverse complement strand
GGTATCGCTGAACCTTCCCCTCTGCTAGATGTTTAAATCCAGCCTTTACTATGTGTCTTGATTTACATTTTTTGCATTCCATACTTGACAATAGCAATTTGTATGCCTATCTTGTCAGTACCCACTTGAAAGATTGATTCCAACACATTGTTATATCTTCTTTAATATCTGCTATTTGATTAATCACTATAGATAAATGACCCTCATTTTCATAAACTCTATACTTTGAATTACGAATAAGCGCATTTATATTTTTTCCCATTTGAAGAGGAATACTCATATCTTTTCCGCCATTATATATAAAAATATTATTAAACTGGATCTCTTTGAGATGAAAGCCCCAATCTTTTGCATAGCTTAATATTGAATCATACGCAACACCTTTTGATCCATTTATGTAAGCCTCTCTAAAAGATTCAATAAATAAAGAACGTATAGTAGGCTCATCCAAGCTTATCTTATCAACCTGATCTAATGATGCGATAACACTAGCTAAGAATTTATCAGATCTCTTTTCATTTTGAGAATATCTTCCCATTAATAACCAAAATACAGGTTGAATAAACCAAGGATATTTTTTTGTCATTGCAATAAAGTTTTTATTTTCATTACTTAAATAATTAAAACTCTCTTCGATAGCACCTAGTCCTGAAACTATATGACAAGATACTAATCTTTTTGGAATTCTATATGTACAGGCTAAAGCATATGCTGCTCCAGCTGATGTTCCTATCACTGTAAACATATCTATATTTAAAATATCTGCAACATAGACTATATCATCTACAAAATCTAAAACTGTTCGTTTTTTTTGAAAACTTGAACCACCCATACCAGGGCGGTCTATCCCAATTATTCTAAAATCTGAGCTATCTATTAAGGAATGTATTATTTTTGCTTCAAGTCTAGAACTATTTAAACCATGACAAACAAATAGTGGCTTAGCATTTTTATTACCATACTCTGAATAAGTTAGTACTCGATTAGGTGCAATTTTTATAGTTTGCACTAAAACTCCTTTATCTATCATTTCTAGCTTAGGCTTGATTTAGAATTATTGTATCGAGATAAAGATCTCTATTTCATGTTGGTCTTTGTAGTATTCAAAATCAGTTTTATACGTTCTTTTATAAAGAGAATTTTCATCTGCAAAATAGTTCCAAATTTCACCCCAAGTTTCTATTATTGCTTTTACTCTAGCAAGATCATTGTTTTCTTCGTAAGTTTTACTAAATACTAAATATCTGCCTCTTTGGATTCTTACACTCTCTAACTTATCATTGAAGGTTTCATACCCTGCTAATACATTAAATTCGCCATTTGCATCTGATTCATAATCGAAATAAACGCCATAAACTCTTTCTCCAGATTTATAATTGATCTCTATAGCATTATCAAACTTTTGCCATATTGCACCTATCTTTGCAGTCTGAGGATTCATTTCGTCTATATTTTTTGTTCTTGTCGCAATACCATAGATCATTTTTTCTTCAATTTCTTCTACTCTCATAAGCTACCTTAGTGTTTTTATGTCTAATGTTCTAAGCATATCATATCATCTCAAAGTCAAATCAACTTTATTTGACTAAAAGATGCTCTAAAGATTCTTGTATACGTGGGTAGCGAAACATGTAGCCCACCTCTTGTAGTGCTTTTGGGTAGACCTCTTTAGAACCTGTAAGGACACTTGCACCCTCGCCATAAAGAAGCTTGAGAACAAATACAGGAAGAGGAAAGAGTGTTGGACGATGCAGTACCTCTCCTAGAGTTTTTGTAAACTCTTTGTTACTTACAGGGTATGGAGCTGTTGCATTGTAGACTCCCGTTATTTTATTATCAATAATAAACTCATAGATCCCCATCAGATCATCAATATCGATCCAACTCATCATCATAGTTCCATCACCAATAACACCACCTACTCCAAACTTAAAAGGTGGGAGCATCTGAGAAAGTGCTCCGCCATCTGCACCTAAAATGATCCCAAAACGTAAGATAGTTGTTGGTTTATTACATCCACTTGCTGTAAGTTCCCATTTTTTTGTAAGTTCTGCTAAAAAGTCATCTCCTACTGCTGAAGATTCATCATTTGGTTTGTTATCAGGGTAAGCACCAACAGCAGAAGTTGAGATAAAATGTTTTACGTCACTTTGATTGATCGCTTCTACCAAGGTGGCTGTTGTATCTATGCGACTTGAGATAAGAACTTTTTTGTACTCTTCACTCCAACGTTTTATGATCGGAGCACCCGCAAGATTGATCACCACATCAACTCCCGCTAGTTTCTCTTTGATCTGTTCTACACTATCATTTCGATGAATATCTACTGTATTATCATAAAGAGTTTTGAGATGTTTTCCTACAAATCCGCTTGCGCCTGTGATCGCTACTTTCATAACACACCTCCTGTTAAAGGTCTTATAAGTTTAAGTATAACACTATTTTGTGTGACTTGATAGATCTTTTATGCCATATGGTATAAAAAATTGTTATTTTATTCTTTTCAGATAGAGTACACTCAAAGCAGGAAGGTCCAATGTCACCGTATAGTCTCTTCCATGTTGTTTATTTGAAGATGCCTTTAAAGCTTCTAGGTTCAGTGTTCCATAACCATCAAACTCTTCATCATTTGAGTTGAAAAACTCTGCATAGATCCCTTGAGTCGGTACCCCAATTTTATACCCTCTATGTTCTTTATCTGAAAAGTTACATACTACAATTATAGGCTTATGATTACGTGCACCCTTGCGAACAAAAGTGATAACATTAGCTGTATAGTCATTTTCATCGATCCAGTAAAAACCCTCTTTTTCAACATCATTATAGTGAAGGGAAGGTTCCTCTTTATAAAGGCGGTTAAGCGTTTTGAGCAGTGTTTGCACCCCTCTGTGTTTTGGGTACTCTAGTAGATTCCAATCAAGACTTTGGGCAAAATTCCACTCTGCCCATTGGGCAAGTTCTGCTCCCATAAAGAGAAGCTTTTTACCAGGGTGTGCGATCATCAAAGCAAACAACGCACGTAAGTTAGCAAACTTTTTATCATAATCTCCCGGCATTTTATTAAGCAAAGAACCCTTCATATGCACCACTTCATCGTGACTCAGTGGCAAGATATAGTTCTCATGAAACATATATACAAAACTAAAGGTGAGATCATGATGGTGATGCTGTCTATAGATAGGATCTTTTTTCATATATTTTAAAATATCATGCATCCAACCCATATTCCACTTATAGCCAAAACCTAAACCTCCATCTGCAACTTTACCTGTAACCATTGGGTAGTTGGTAGACTCTTCGGCAAACATTATAATATCATCAAACTCTCTGTAAGCAGCAGTATTGAGCTGTTGTAAAAAGTGTACAGCCCCACGATTGATATTAGAACCATCCTCATTTGCTACCCATTCCCCCTCTTCTCTGCCATAGTTAAGATAAAGCATCGAAGCGACTGCATCAACACGTATACCATCTATATGGTAATACTCTAACCAAAAAAGAGCCGAACTAATTAAAAAAGCACGCACCTCATTTCTATCGTAGTTAAAGATAGCAGAGCCCCACTCAGGGTGATAGCCCTTACGTGGATCAGCATGTTCATAAAGACACGTACCATCAAAGTTCATTAGTCCATGTCCATCCGTTACAAAGTGAGATGGCACCCAATCAAGGATCACACCTAAACCATGTTGATGCATAATATCAACAAACTCCATAAACTCTTCAGGAGATCCATAACGTGATGTCGGAGCAAAATAGCCTGTTGTTTGATAGCCCCATGAACCTTCAAAAGGGTACTCGGTAATAGGTAAGATCTCTACATGGGTAAAATGCATCTCATGTAAATACAACGCCAATTCAGTAGCGATCTCACTATAACGTAAAAAGCGGTTTTCCTCCTCCTCTTTACGTCGCCAAGAACCCAGATGGATCTCATAAATCGAGATCGGTGCTTTGTGAGAGTTTTGCTTTTTACGATGACTCAGCCATTCAGCATCATTCCATCTATATTTTTGAAGATTCCAAACACGTGAAGCTGAATTTGGGGCAAGTTCTGCAAAAAAAGCATAAGGATCTGCTTTATCAGGATTTGCATTTTGTGTATCGGTAACAAGATGGTACTTATAGGTCATCCCCTCCTCTACATCTTCTATAAAAACCTCCCAGATCCCTGAGGCATCATCACGAAGTTTTAAAGGGTGTGAATGAAGAGAATAGGCATTAAAGTCTGCACGAATATACACCTCTTTGGCATTTGGTGCCCAAAGAGCAAAATAAACCCCATCTTTCGTATCCCTTGTGTAGGAGTGTGCCCCTAAATGCTCATAAAGACGGCTGTGTGTCCCCTCTTTAAAGAGGTAAATATCAAAATCGCTAAAAAGTGTTACGTCGTGATGCAGTGCATAAGCCATTTTCTCTCCCTTTTTTGCTACTTTTGTTCAAGAGCAAAACGGTAAGTCTGCTCATATACACGTGCGGAGTCTTCCCAACTAAAATGTTGAGACATTGCACGTTTTTGCATCGCTATAAATGCGTCTTTATCATATTTGTAGATCCGAAGTGCCCAAAGCACAGTATAGTACAAGGCTTCACTTGTAGCATCATAAAACTTAAAGCCATTGCCATTTTTGTGATGCTCATCAAAATTGACTATGGTATCATCAAGCCCACCCGTAGCACGAACAATAGGTAGTGTTGCATAACGCAAACTGTAGATCTGGTTAAGACCACAAGGTTCAAAAAGTGAAGGCATTAAAAACATATCACTTCCCGCTTCTATTTTATGAGCCAATGCTTCAGAGTAACCTACATGAAGAGCAAAGTTATGACGATGGTGTGCCACCTCGCTAAAATAACCCTCTGCCCATTTCTCTCCCGTACCTAACATAACGATCTGTAGATCTTCATCAAGTATACCATTGATTGCACTTGCTAACAAGCCGATCCCTTTTTGTTCAGCAAAGCGTCCTACAAAACCGATAAGGGCGACATCGTCTCGCACATCTAAACCAAAATACTCTTGGAGTTCTCTTTTGTTTTGAGCTTTGCCTTGCATAGAATCTTTATCGAAATGGTGCTCTAAATATCGATCTATAGAGGGGTTCCACTCTTCATAATCTACCCCATTTAAAATACCGCGAATTTTATCTGCATGTCCTCTTAGATGCTCATGCAAACCAAAGGAGAACTCTGGTGTTTGGATCTCATCTGCATACTTTTGTGATACAGTTGTCACTGCTTGTGCATGGTAGATCCCACATTTGAGCATATTAAAGCTATCGTAACTCTCACATTCATGAGAATTAAAATGGTTCCAACCCACCTCTAAAAGATCTACTACCCCTTTAAAAAAATTTCCCTGATGCTGCATATTGTGAATAGTAAGTACTGAGGCAGTATGTGCGAAATCATGTACAAAGCGAGTACGCATCAAAAGGGGAAGTGCAGCCGTATGCCAATCATTTGCATGCACTATATCTGGGTTAAAATGAAGCATCTTTGAGAGTTGCAACACTGCTTTAGAGAAAAATATAAAACGTTTGTCGTTATCATGATAAGAGCTTCCATCATCACTTTCATACAGTCCATGACGTCCAAAATAGTGTTCATACTCAATAAAGTAGATCTCTACCTCGCTTTTTGGCAAAGTTGTTTTATACACCCCTGCCCAAAACTCTCCCATAGGTCCCATGGGTACACCTAAAGCTATTGGAAGCTTTTCTAAATGAGCAGGATCTATTGTGTAGTAACGCGGCATAACAACGATTACATTATGACCAAGCTTTTTAAGCGCTTTAGGTAAGGCAACAGCAACATCTGCCAAGCCTCCTGTTTTTGCAAAACCTGCCACTTCTGAAGCTGCAAAAAGTATATTCAATGACTCTTTATTTATCATTACGATCCTTTAGTTGAAGTGCCCCTTTTAACGGTGCATTTTCTAGTTGTGAAAGTAAAAGAGAACACTCCTCTAAAGAAGCGTGTAAGCTATACTCTTGTAAATGTTGCTCTGCAAAAGAGTGTAACCAAGTGTTAGACTCAATAACACCACCCCCTAAAACCAACTCTTTAGGGTTAAAGAGTGTAATAACTGTTCCTAAAGCATACAGATACGCTTTGATAAACTCTGTATAGATCTCTTGGGCATGAAGGTCTGTACTCTCTTTGAGCTCTTTTAAACTGAGTTTCTCATCGAGATTATAGTGTTTTTTCCATTGGTAAAGTGCTGTACCTGAAACAAAAAGCTCCAAACAGTTATCACGTCCACAACCACAACGAAATGGTGCTTTTTTATAAGGGATATGCCCTAATTCACTTGCTGTATTCCCTATACCTTTGAGTAGCACTCCATCACTAATAACACCTAAACCAAGTCCAGTTCCGATATAAAAGGCACAAAGATTTTTGCTCTTATAGATCTGGGCTTGGGCAAGTACTGCACATGTTAAATCATTTTGAATAAAAAGTCTAATATTGTAGCGATGCTCAAAATAGTTTTTGATATCCCCAAGATCACCATGACGATTTGGTGAAGAGAGGATAACTCCCTCTTTTACCTGTCCTGCATAAGAGATGCAAACACTCTTAATGCCAGGAGCAACTGCAAGTTCAAGCTCTATAAGTTCATAAAGAGTAATAGCACTTGTCTGAACCTGATGCACCAGTTCTATACCCTCTTTTGCATAACTGTAGCGAAGATATGTCCCCCCAGCATCGATCACAAGAGTCATAGTAAAGTCTTATACATATCGAGATATTTCTGTGCACTCTTTGCCAAAGAAAAATCACATCCCATATTCTCTTTTTGTAAAAGTTCAAACTCTTTTTTCTTTTTTTTCAGCTCAAGGGCACGTTCTACAGTCAAGAAAAAAGACTCTTTTGTGAAACTTTCAAATACAAAACCCCTTCCACAATCAAGCTCTAGCTGTTCATGAACTGTATCAAAAAGTCCCCCTACTTTATGTACAATAGGTACTGTACCATAACGCATCGCTATGAGTTGACTCAGACCACATGGCTCAAAGAGTGAAGGCATTAGTAAAAAGTCTGCTGCACCATAAAGCTGACGCGAACGCTTCTCATCATAAGCTTTTTCAAATACAAAGTTTGCATAAGAGCTTTGTATCTCTTCAAGTGCCTCCTCATACTTTTGTACTCCCTCACCTAAAACCATTACATTGACACGCTCTTGTAAAAGATCCTCAAGGAGCTCCAAAAGAAGATGAATACCTTTTTGATCTACTAAACGACTGATCATCACAAAAAGAGGTTTTCTTGGATCTTTTAAGCCCGTATCTTCTAGTAACTCTTTTTTATTCAGATATTTTTTCTCAAACTTTTTCACGCTATAAGGGTGATAGAGTGCCTTATCTTTTTTAGGGTTAAACTCTTTTTGATCGATCCCATTTAAGATGCCATAGAGTTTGTCACTGTGATGTTGTAAAAAACCTTCAAGCCCACAACCATACTCTGCTGTCTGGATCTCTTGGGCATACCTTGGGCTTACTGTAACTACCCTATCACTCAAAGCTATACCTGCTTTGAGGTAATTCACTTTTGTATAAAACTCTAAACATTCAAGATGAAAATACTTTTGTGAATCTACTCCTATTTTTTGGAGTGTATCAAAAGAGAAGATCCCTTGATATGCAAGATTGTGGATCGTAAACACCGTTTTTATCTGAGCCTTTTGTTCTTGTAAATAAAGTGCAACAAGTGCTGTATGCCAATCATTGAGATGAAGAATATCTATATTTTCCTCTATTGCCAAAGAGGCTATCGCTTTACTAAAAAGAGCAAAACGCTCATCATTATTTCTATAATCATCTTTGCCATCTGTATACATCCCCTTTGTATCACTTAAAAGAGGAGTTTTTATAAAGTAAAGAAGATGTTTTTTCTCTTTTTTTACATACAACTCTATTTTATGAGTTTGTTCCCCTAACAAAAGGGAAAAAGTGCGTACTTTTTCAAGTCCCCTCTTTTTTACAAAACTATACAAGGGCATCACTCCAAAAAGTTCACACTCATCTACTGCCAAAGCATCTAAAAGAGCGGCTGAAATATCACCAAGCCCTCCACTTTTTGCATACGGATAAATCTCACTCGAAGCCAATAAAACACGCATTACTCACCTCCTCGCAGTAATCTTGCGCACTCCTCTGGTGCCACAGAATTGATCTGTGTTGATGTAGCGATTTCAAAACCGCCTTGACGATAGATTCGTGGAACTATACGAATATTAAAACGATAATTTTTTGACAAATAATCTACAAACTCTTCATTTTCAAAATTACTGTTAAGGGGAGCTAACTTAAAGTAAAGATTATAATCAAATTTTCCCAGTTGCTTCTCTAAAGCCTCAAAAACTTTACGCAACAATAAAGAGAGTTCTGCGATCTCGTTACGAGAACAGCTATTAAGAGAGCTTCTGTTTTTCTTTGGAGCTAACATTACTTCAAAAGGAAAAGCACTTGCATAGGGGCAAAAAGCCACAAAGTCTCCCATCTCATATACTATACGTTTTTTCTCACGAAGCTCATTATGTACAATATCTTCAAGGATCCCTCGCCCATGACGTTTATAATAACGCATATTTCGCTCAAGAAACAGTGTTTCATCTTGAGGCATAATTGGCAGAGCAATCAACTGTGTATGGGGATGTTCCTGTGCTGCACCTGCATGAAACCCAACATTTTTAAAAATAGAAAGATAGATAAGACGTGTATCTTTTTTCAGATCATCCATACGAATGATAAGTGTGCGCAACCATGATTCGATATCGTGTGTTTTTAACTCATGCATCTCACATTCATGAGATGGTGTATCGATCACTATCTCATGTGCGCCAACCCCTGGAAGTGATTCAAAGATCCCCTCACGTTTAGAATGATGGTCAAGCTCTATCTGTAATGCTTTATAGATATTTGGTACTACACGTACTCTCCAGCCTGAAGAGTTTGCTTCATTATTGCGTAAAGCATAGATCTCAGGAGGAGTTAAATGTTCATTCCCTTGACAAAAAGGGCATTGTCCCCCTTGCGACACACTCTCATCATACGTGCGCAAGCTTGGTCTATGTAATCTTTCTAGTGCGATAATGACATATTGGTTGTGGATACGATCCAACCTAATTTCAGACATCTGCCAACTCCAATCCTATACTAAAGTGTAACTCTTTTTGCATTGCAAGAGTCAAAAGTATACTAATCCCTTGTACAACTTTATCAAAACCCGCTTCACTTTGAGAGACTGTAGCAAGAAGATGCGCATAAAAATCACACTCTTGTGAAAAAGTCAAAAGAAGCTTTTGTTGTGTAAATGGATCTAAAATCTCTAAATTCTTCAAACTTTTAAGCATGAGCCCTTCATCTACTTTATGTGTATTAAACAATGTTTCATGAGGGTGTGCAAAATGCAAGTTTAGCTCTACTGCATAGTACAGTTCCTCTTCAAAACAAGATACTACATCTATATTGACATGAAAAGAGTTTTTTGCGAAAGTGTAGCATTTCTCTAAGCTTGTTGCATACTTTTGTTCAAGATACAAGCCCCCTTCTCGTTTAAAACAAACCTTTTGTTTATCAAGATCAAAAGCTTGATTTGCAAAATCTCCGATCTCATTATACGAAAGGTCTACAAAGTTTTCTAAACTAAAAGGTTCAAGAGCAAAATGATCGATAAAAGAGAATTTAGGATGCCAATCAAAAATAAGATAAGGGCGTAGATTCTCTTGCATTACAAGTGTATCGCTGTGTATTGTCTCAATCTCATCATCACGTTGTATAGCTTTTTGTAGAGGGTCCTGCTGTGGATTTAAGATCTTTTCATGGTACGCTTCTTTACGTCGCATAAGGGTGTTTTGCCAGTTAAACAGAGAGTCTAATGAACCAAACTCCAACATTTGTCCGCCATGTTTTGCAGAAAAAACAGCACTATATTTTTGTGTGCGTACTTTGAGCTCTTCATAAGCATCTTTGTCAATGTCTAAATATTCAAAGTTTATCGTACTCTCCACTTTGCTCTTTTCTAAAGCAAGTAAGTATCTATACGCATTATCACGTAAGTTTGGAAGGTAGAGTCCTCCAAAAACCCCATGCCAAAAAACATCATTTGTTTGCAGTTTATAGAGCTCTTTTTTTTGTACCTTACTTAAACTCTCTTGCTCTTTGCTCCAGTACAACATCCTCTTATGCAGATAATTGCTCTCCAAATATTTGAGAAAAAAGTTTTTCCAGATCCCCCCTTGTAAAAAAGGAAGGGCTACACTCTCTTTGAGTTTTTCAAGCTTGAGTGCTTCAGTGGCTTGAAGACTCCACTCCCCCATCTCAAAATAAGAGGTATTGTGTAGGTAAGCAATACCATACGATCTATTTTTCTGTATATATTCACTATAATGATGTGTCTGTATCTTTGGCTCAGCAAGAACAGCTTCTACAAAATGCTCTAGCCATTTTTTCTCATATACCCATTCATATGTTTTTGGCCAAAGACCAAACTTTTCAGCATCATCAAAAATAACTGCTGCACCCTCTTTAGAAGAAGAGAGTATCGCATCTATCGCTCTTTGTGGCGAATGAAAAGGGAGTGCATAACGAAGTGCCTGTGAGATAGGAAAAAGCTTTAGTTCCTCTGCACCCTCTTCACTCAAATAATACCCATCCATTTTTTTGGCATCGTAGCCACTACTAAGAAAATGGTAATCATCAACAAGAGCAAACTCTACTCCAGCACTTACAAGGTCAGGAATAATAGCACTCTCCCAAACCCTTTCAGTTAACCAAAGTCCTTGTGCTTTTACACCAAAATGTTTCTTTAAAAACTTATTTAAAAGTTTGATCTGAGCCACTCTATCACGAGAGGGGATCGCACTTAATATAGGTTCATAATACCCAGCAGTGATCCACTCTATAGAGTTAGACTCTGTAAGTGTTCGCATCATCTCAAAAAGTTCAGGGTATTTTTTTCTTAATGTGTCTAAAAGCCATCCGCTACAGTGAAGTGAAAATTTAAACTGTGGATACTTTATCATTGTCTCAAAAAAAGGTCTATAACATAAAGAGACTGCTTGGTCCACCGCTTCATCAAAATTATCGACAGGCTGATGCATATGGATCCCAAATAATAAAGCCCTTTTTCCCATTTTTTCCTCCATTATACAAACCAGTTTGAACTATAATCACGCACTAAATCAATACTTAAGTGCCCAAAACCAGGAAGTGTTTGCAACACTTCGGTGTCACTGCAAAGCTCAAAACGCAGTGAAAGAGTTTCATTTGCTATTGTACTTATATCAAGACTCATCTCTATCCAATAATCTACATATAAAACTAATTCACAATCCCCTAACATCACCTTTTGGTTTTGCAAAGAGAGTTCAGTATCTATCTCTAGTGGGTCTATTAGTATACGCAGTTTTTGAGGAGTGGTATACTCCTCTTTGCGCGATTTAAAGGCAAAATAGAGTTTTGAGCTATCTTTACCGTATAAAATACTTTTTATCACACCTCTATCTCTATCCATCGTTGAGAAAAGTTTTGATTCATCTATTACTCCACAGCCGATCCACTCAAAAAAGGAATCATGTCGCCCGTTAATATCTGGAGATATATCAGACTGGGGTTTGCTGTGAAAGTTTTGTGTACTTACATCTTTTATAATCGGTATAAAAATATCTGAGGGAGCTGTGATCTGCATAAGATCATAAATATCTATGAGGTGTGAGCGAAAAAGCATATCAAACTCTGCCCCAAACTCACTGTAATGATCATCTCCATACCACCAAAACCAATCAGAACACTCTGCTGCTAAAAAATGTTTTTGGATCTCTTCGAGAGTTTGTGCCTCTAGTTTAGACTTATGATGTTCAAACTCCCTCTTTGTATTATAGAGAAGTTCCCATGCTCTAGTCTTTTCTGGATGCCCTACCCAAGTATTAAGCGCCCCATGGATCCAGCTTCCTACACCAAGGTTTTGAAGCTCTTTGTGCTCTAAAGCGGCGATCTCATCCATTGTTTTTGTACTGCACCACTCTAGGTCTGTAAGCTTTTTATAGAGTGGATCAAAAAAATCAAAACCATTATTGGTAAAAAACTCCCATGCATTCTCACCATCTAAGATAACAAAAACAGAGCTTTTAGGATCAGTACTCTCCCTTTTTTGAAGCTCGTGAATAAAATGGTTTGCGGCATCTATCCCCTTTTGTTGACGATACTCAAAACCGATAAAATCACTTAAAGCTTTGTCACGAAACACCATACACATATTTTTATAACTATAGGAGTGATAAAGGTTTTCTTTACTTGTACTGTTGAGTGATTTAAAGAGGATCTCCTCATCTGTAGCGATCCAGCGTACTCCGCACCCATACAGTAACTCTACACTTTTTGGATCTACAGCACCCTCTGCTGGCCAAAAACCCTCTGGAAGAAAGTGAAATCGCTTTTTAAAAAGCTCACGTGCACGTTGCACTTGAAGTTTTGCATCATCATACAAGCTGAGATGATTTTTCGGTATCTCTGTATGAGGATTGGCTCGCACCCCATTTTGCATATCGATAAGCAAAGGTAAAATAGGATGATTCAGCGGTGTAGTTGAGAGAGAGATCTGCCCCTTCTCATGTAACTCTCTATAAAAATCAAAAATAGAAGCTACAAAAGTAGAAAGCTCCTCTAAAAGATTTTTTTTATCTTCCTCTTGATAGTCACGCTGTTTTTCTATAAGTTTTGCTACAAGCTTGTTGTGCCTCTTGAGATACACACCACACCATGAGAGTAAAAACAAGACTTCAAGATCTCGTAACTCTTGATTATTCAAATGCTCATGATAATAAAGCTCTTCATAGCGTGTAAGCCCTTGAACCATTGTGTCATACTGAGAACTTTTACAGATCTTTATAAGCCATGCTCTCTCTTTCTCTTCGAGTCGCTGTGGATCTGTCAACCAAAGGCTCAAAAACTTATCGTAACGAGCAGGTTCTTCATAATAGAGTTCCAACTGCTGTATAAGAGGTGGAGTTATATTAAATGTTGCTTTCATTTGAGGATACAAAGAGAGCATCCACGGCATATCGTAATAATCTTTTATGGCATGCAAAAATACCCAAGGCATTTGCATAATTCCTGCTTTATTTCGGTAATCGGGTTGGTGCATATGCCATAAAAAACACAGATTCATTTTAGATCCTTTACTCTTTTGACCACTGTGCTATCTTCTCTAAATAGCTTGTATATATGATCTCCCCTGCACTCTCATCTTTTGCCTGAATATAGATATTGAGATGCTCTTTGTGCTGATCTGGGATCATTAAGATCCAATCTGTTTCATTTTCCCAGATCTTTACTCCATCAGCAGAAGAGGAGCGTTTCTCTTTTGCATAGTTTAAAAACATACGCATCATCTTGCCTTTGAGAGACTGTTTGCAAGGCACTTCAAAATGTTTGTAATAAAAAGTATCTACTCTTTTTACAAGTTCAGAGAGCTTTACATTATTGCAACTCAGCATCATCATGATCTTTAAACTTGCATACATAGCATCACGTGTGTATCCAAACTCTGTAAAAGCGAAGTTTCCATCTACTGTTGCAACAAGATCGTACTCTTGAAGTTTTTGTGGTGTAAAAGAGGAGTACTTTCCAGATTCAATCTCTAAGTTATCAAAATCTCCTATATCTGGAGACCAAAGTGGTAAAAATACTTTTTTCTTCTGCTTTTTTGCACACATGTTAAGCAACTCTAAAACACAATAGAGCACCTCTACCTTATTGAGAATAACTCCCTCTTCTGTTACAAGACTCAATTTTTGCGCATTAGGGTAGATCAAAAGCCCCATATCATACTCTAAGCTTTGTACTATTGAGCTTACATTTGTATATGAACGTTTCTCTAAAGCAGAGATATTGATCAGCTTATGCTGGTCATAATACGCATTTAACACTATATTTTCCACACCCAAAGAGTTTAAAAGTGATGGAAAAACATCGATAGTTGTGCCATGCATAAGATCTACAGCAACCTTAAAGTTTCCACACTCAAACATCGGGTCTTTCATGTGTTGTATCACATCTGCAATATACTCTTGTGTCTCATGGCGATTGTAGGTCTCAAAAATAGTTCCAATCTTGTCATAATCAACTCTACGAAACTTCTCATGAAAAAAAGCTTTTTCTATATTTTTTGCAAAGTTTGCATCAACTTTCATCGCGTGTTGATTAAACAAAGTGATCTCAGAACTTAGAGTATCTTCTAAACAACGTTTAAAGTGTGCTCCGCCAAAGAGTGTATCATCTGCCGCAAGCGTGTGGCGCAATACTGATGGAGGGGCATCTTTTATATCAATAACATCTAAACCAGAGGCTAAAAGCCCCCCTAAAAAAGCACGTTTTAACATTCTTGAGCTTTTATCATGATCACGACCCACAATCACTTTAGATCCTAAAGGAAGCTGTGAAGCAAAAGCTTCAGCAAGTTTTGTTGCCATATCACATGAGAGTTCTACATTGCTTTTTCCATGGACACTTCCATTGTCAAAAATAGAGTTTTTGTACTTATTTCCTAAGATCATATTATGACGCACAATAGAAGCAGGCTCGATCACTTTATCGGGCCAGATCGTCACATCTTGTTCAAAGGAGCTAAGTTCTCCGATCTCACACCCTTGCGCTAAGATCAAACCACTCTTTGCTTTGACATTTCTTTGAAGATTATTATCGTTACATATAACACAATAATCAAGTTCTACATTATTATGAATTGTCACATCATCCCATAAAACAGAGTGGCGAATCTTGCTTCCATCTTTAATGCTGACATTATCGCCTATCACTACATTATTGAGTTTGATATTTTTTCCCAAACTTACATTTTTGCCAAAAACAACTTTACCGATCACCTCAACACTTGGATCTAGACTATAAGGGTTCTCACTAAAAAGTATCCCATCTGCAAACTCCTGTTTTTCTAAAGAGAGTTCAGGCAAACGCACAGTGAGATTTAAAATATCTTCATACACTCTACGGTAACTGTCTGGATTCCCAACATCACGCCAATAGCCCTCTAAAGAACACGCCATAAGAGGGATCTCTTTATGCATTAAAAGCGGAAAGAGGTCTTTTGCAAAGTCAAAGTTCTCTTCGTGAGGAATATACTCCAAAATTTCAGGTTCAATCACATAGATCCCTGTATTTATCGTATCGCTAAACACCTCTCCCCAACTTGGCTTTTCTAAAAATTTCTCAATGCGCCCCTCTTCATTTGCTATAACAACGCCAAACTCTAAAGGGTTTTCAACAGAAGTCAGTCCAATAGAGAGTTTTGCATTTTTTTGTGCATGAAAATCAAAAAGCTTTTGAAAATCAAAATCTGTTACAAGATCTCCACTGATAATAATAAAGTTTTCATCTCCGATATGTTCTTGAGCACATTTTACAGCACCTGCAGTTCCATAGTCATTATCTGGAAGCACATAAGTGATCTTGATACCAAGTTCACTTCCATCACCAAAATAGTTTTGAATCACTTCTGGTTTAAAATAGAGCAAAACAATAAACTCTGAGATCCCCAGATCTTTAAGCATCATCATTGTATGCTGCATCATAGGTTTATTGACTATTGGTAACATAGGTTTTGGTTTTGTGTGCGTAAGAGGTTGGATCCTTGTACCAAAACCTCCTGCCATTACAACTGCTTTCATAACAAACGATCCCTTACAAAATAACTATATTTCAAAATCGAACATAAGTTCGTAATATTGGTGCGCCATACGTCCTGAGTTAAACTCTGTTTCGATCTCAGACATTGTATTTTTCATGATCTTAACCCACTCTTTTGGCTCATTGTAATACATAGGGATTATTTTATTTTCTAAAATATCCATCATATTTTTGTTATCAATCCTGTCTTGATCTGCTGTTGAGAGTCTATAATCAACCTCTGGAATAGTAAAAGCATTTTTTCCATCACGTGCAAATTCAGGGTGCCATCCGTCATTGATAGAGAAATGTATCGATCCATTCATACTTGCTGACATACCACTTGTTCCACTCGCTTCTCGTGTAATACGCGGTGTATTAAGCCATATATCACTTCCCTGTTTTAAAAGTTTTGAGAGTGATAACTCATACCCTATCAGTACAGCAATATTTTTATATTTATAATCCATATGGATCAACTCATTAAACATCTCTATAGCACCGTGATCTGTTGGGTAAGGTTTTCCTGCCCAAATGATCTGAACAGGCATATCCTCACGTTGAATCAGGTTTAAAAACCTATCTAGGTCATATTTTAAAAGTCCTGGTCGTTTGTACTCTGCAAAACGACGTGCCCAAACTATTGTCAACACTTCTGGGTCAAAGATCTTTCCTGTTTGATCTGCCACCTCTTCAAAGAGGATCTTTTTAAGGTGTTTTTTACGTGCTAAAAGTTCATAATCTTCATGCTCATCAAGTGCACGAATAAGTGTTTTATCTGTCCAATACTTTCTGTTTTGTGCATTTGTAATCGGGATAATTTCACATTTGCCCTCTACATTTGCCCACATTCTATTTGCCACTTCTGCATGGATCTTTGAGACTGCATTAGCTCTCTTTGCACACTTTAGTGCACCTACTGTTAGACTAAATGTATCATCTTTACATCCGCACATTCCACGTACAGTATCTAGATCTAAACTGCTAAAAAAGCCCATCTGATGTAAAAGATGAATATTATGTGTTTCATTTCCTGCTGTTTCTGGAGTATGTGTTGTAAAAACAACCTGTTGCCTAAGACGTTTAGGATCACGATGTTTTGTATAAAGCTCATAGATAAGTGGCAAAGAGTGCCCCTCATTCATATGATACACATCAACATGATGTTGCAAAGCTTCTAACATCTTGACTCCACCAATACCAAGCACAATCTCTTGTGCTATTCTTGTTCGTTCATTTCCATCATAGAGTCTATGACTAATTGTACGGCTGGCGTAGTCATTTTCATCTATATCTGTAGAGAGTAAGATCATCGGTGCCGTTCCTAAGAGATCTGGTTGGAGATAATACCCTTTAATATGTACATCATGATTATCGATCTTCACACTTACATGAACAGGAAGCTCTTCTAAAAAATAGTAGTTTTTTCTTGTATATTGTGGGTTAAGCGTTCTATCTTCATTACGATCCTGATCGTAATACCCATAGCTCCATAACATCCCTATTCCAACGAGATTTTGCTTCATCTCGTAGGCACTTCTCATATGTGATCCTGCTAAAAACCCAAGACCTCCAGAGTAGATTTTCAGTGCTTGGTCCAAAGCAAATTCCATTGAAAAGTAAGCAACACTGCTTTTATATTTTTCATTTATGTCGTAACTGTGAAGTTTCATTCTTTTCCTTCAATAATAGTGCATTGTAAGCTTCTATTATTACCTGTTTTTTCTTATTTCTTGATTAGAGTTCTTACTCTACTTAAGTAACAAAATTTAGCAATGTTTTATTACAAAAGAAATACAGAGTATGATACAATAGTATAAGATAACAAAGGAGTTACTATTGACCTTTATTTCCGATATAAATACTTCGCTTCTTCCTCATATCTCTTTAGTTTTAGAGAGTTCTTATAACCCTATCGTTATTACAGAACCAAAACTTGAAGGTTTAGAAAATCCAAAGATCCTTTATGTCAATCCCGCTTTTGAAAAGATGTCAGGTTATACAAAAGAGGAAGTTCTTGGAAAAACACCACGTATTTTTCAAGGGGAAAAAACTAACAGACCTGCTCTTGAAGAGCTCAAAGCAAAACTCTCACGTGGAGAGTTTTTTGAGGGAAGAACTGTTAATTATAAAAAAGATGGCACAGAGTACTATGTAGAATGGAATATCTCCCCTGTCAAAGATGAAAAAGGGGAAGTTCTTTATTTTCTCTCTATACAAAAAGATATGACAGATACCATAGACCTTTTAGAACAAGAAGAGATCTTTAAACTCTCTATTGAACAATCTGCAGATCATGTTGCTATTATCAGCAACAAAGGGTTTTACCGCTATGTAAATCGAGCGTATGCAAAACGTACTGGCTATTCAAAAGAGGAACTCTTAGGCAAAAACCCAAAAATTTTAAAGTCAGGCAAACATAATAAAGAGTTCTACGCAAAACTTTGGGGAGATCTTTTAAACCATCAAGTGGTTGAAGCTACATTTATCAATCGAAGAAAAAACGGTATTCTCTATTTTGATGATCAAACTATTACCCCGATTGTGGCTGATGGAAAAGTTGTAAGTTATCTGGTAATTGGAAAAGATGTAAGTGACTACTTAGAGCGTGAAGACACCCTAAAAGCACTTGCATTTCGCGATGAACTTACAGGCGTAGCAAACCGTCACAGTTTAGCAAACTATTTCGATGATATTCGAGAATATATTAATGCCAATGAAAAATACTCTATTATCATTGCAGATATAGATCACTTTAAACAGATCAATGATACCTATGGGCACCTACTAGGAGATAAAATTTTAAAAACTGTTGCAAAAATTTTGAAAAGCAACATTCGTGAGAGTGATAAACTCTTTCGCTGGGGAGGTGAAGAGTTTATCATTATTGTCAAAACACAGCGAAAACATGCAGTTTCTCTTGCGAACCAACTCAGACAGAAAATAGCAAGCAACCTCTACTGCGAGCAGATAGAACTTACATGTAGTTTTGGAGTGTGTGCTATTGATTCAGACGACTATAAAAAAGTGATCGAAAGAGCGGACAAGGCTCTCTATAAAGCAAAAGAGCAAGGGCGTGACAGAGTCTCTGTTTGCCAAGAATAGCACTTTTACCACGGACCACGAAAACGTCCTAACTTGTAGTTTACTTTCTTTGCATGTTTTGTATCTCTGGCATGCATTCGCTTACGCCACATTATAAAGCTACTTTTTTTCATATATTTACGCATAAACTTTACAACTTGGTTTTGGCTCAATCCATACAGATTCTCTATTGCATCAAAAGGGGTTCTATCTTGCCATGCCATCTCTATTATACGATTTTTCTCATCTTCATTAAAATTGTGCATACTTAAATTTTAGAAAAAAATAAAAGAAGTTCGTAGAGAAAAAATGTCAGCTTATATCGCTATTTGTCTCGATACGATTTCTTCCCCCTCTTTTTGCTTCATAGAGGAGATCATCAGCCTCTTTAAAAACTTCATCATCTTTGTGCATATCTTGTGCATAAAGGCTTACTAAACCAATAGATACCGTAAGATAAGAGCTTACTGTACTTGCTTCATGACTAATGTGCAGATCTTCGATACTTTGTTTGATATGTTGTGCAAACAAGAAGGCTTCTCTTGCATTGTGCACTTTAAAAATAACACCAAACTCTTCTCCACCAAGTCTATAAGCATAATCACTCGCTCTTTTTAATAAACTCTCAATACACTGTGCTACCATTTTTAAAGCACGATCCCCTTGTTGATGCCCATAAGTATCGTTATACTGTTTAAAGTAATCAATATCTAAGATCATAAAAGACACAAACTCATTGGAACGTTTTGCACCCTCAATCATTTTTGAAAAAGTTTCATTAAAATAGCGTCGGTTATATATGCCAGTGAGTGCATCTGTAATAGAGATCTCCTCTATACGCTTTTTATTTGTAATATTTTGCATGATAAAGGTGTACCCCACCTTATTCTCTTTTGTATCAAAATCAGGGTATACAACAAGATCTACCCAAAACCCTTTGCCATCTTTTGTTAAAAAGTGAAACTCCTCTTTATAGGTTGTATTGTTTTGCATCGCTTCAAGCATATTTGTATAAAGATGCTCATCGCTCTCGTTGTAACGTAAAAAGTAGCAGTTATGTCCTATAAGTTCCTCTTGTGAATATCCCGATGTCACAGCAAATGCATGTGATACAGCCTTAAAATTTCCATAAATATCAGCTGTTGCAGTGAGAATATTTTCATCAATAAGATGCATATAGTTTTGAAGTTGTTTTTGGGAGTGTAATGCATACGTTCTATCTTCTGCAATAAAGATAAAACCTATCAAAGCATCTTTATGGTCATAAAGTGCTGTAAGAAAGATCTTTACTGGGATCTCATGTGCTGACTTAGAGACATAAGTACACTCCATATTTTGTTGTAAATGAGCATGGGTGTCTTCAAAAAAAGAGAGCGATCTTTTATGCTTATGAAATTCAGAGATATTTTTTTTAAACACCACTTCACTTTCATCAAAGCCAAGGATCTCTTGAGCTTTTTTATTGAACTTTGTGATCACCCCTTGCATATCAGTTACAATAATTGCATGGGCGGTATTGTTAAAGATCGATTCCATAAAGTGCTGATTGAGGATCAGCTTCTCATTTGTTTGATCTAAAATTGCTATAAGTCTATTAAAGCCAAAATGGATAACAAGTAAAAGTACTCCAAGTAAAATACCCATTACTAAAAAGAGGTTGTGCGCCATCTTATCAAACTTGAGTGCATCTTGTGTTACATCGCTAAAGAAAACAACTTTAGCCGCTGACTTGTTTTGAAAATCAAGTAGATCAAAAGAGTACAATACATACATTTTGCCATTAAGCATCAGTTTTTTTGTTTTGGCAAAATCATAATCTTGAGGCAAAGCTTGAAGAATAGATTCATCTTCCATTGTATGGTATTGCAGTGTATGTCCATTTACTTGTAGATTTTCATCTTCCTTATAGAGTCCAAGTTTTTCATTTTGAACAAAGAGTGCTCCATTGAGTTCATTAAAATATTTCATCTCACTGAGTATCTGATCTGGACGTGAACCAAACTCTAGTGCACCAATATATTTATTTTGATAAAACACAGGAAGAAAAACACGATAAGCAAGATTAAATATACCTGCTTCAAAACCACTTAAAGGCTTTTGTGTTCGATGCACTTCTGCTACCATAGGGCGTTGTTGTGCTATCTCATCGCCATATTTTTGAGATTGGTGCATACGAAGAAAAGATCTGCCATTTGGCAGATGAAAGTGCATAACACGCAGATATTTATTCTCTTTTGAGAGGGTATTCCAACGCCCTAAAGAGAGTTCATAAAGTTTTTGCCTCTGCTGCTTTGCAAAGGCTTCTTTTACACCTTCTGAACGGACATTTGCCCGTATTCTATTTTGATAAAACTCTTTATGCTTTGCTAAAACTTTTATATAAGATGCTGTCATCTTTTTGTAATACTGTTTTTCTTGAAGAGCTCTCTCTTGCATCTGGTTGTAATAGATAACGCTATAGAGGGTAATAGAAAAAAAGATGAGGACAATAGCGACAAAAAGCATCGTTTTGTTCTTTGTACTTAAATGTGCAAACATCTCTTTTCCTCCTATAATTCAAATACCCTAACTATTACCCAGAAGGAATAGATAAAGGTAGAAAGTTTGTGTTAGCATTAAAGACGGTTGATGTAGTCGCTTTATGCAATTCACAGTCAATGGCACTGG
>Ga0193960_1000275_pt1 | contig 21479 bp, 18 predicted proteins | sample FB_3_MG_FD_140338 | JGI IMG/M metagenome (GOLD analysis project Ga0193960, IMG submission 140338) | Microbial mat bacterial communities from the Broadkill River, Lewes, Delaware, United States - FB_3_MG | ecosystem: Environmental > Aquatic > Freshwater > River > Microbial mats | place: USA... | reverse complement strand
GATATTGATGTGGATATTCCCACAAAAACTCAGGCTATATTACCTCGTAAAGGTGTTATAGAGCTTTCACGCTTGCTCGATGATAGCGAGACAACTGTTCAGCTTACACTGGGCTCACATCATATTCGCATTGAAGCCACAGATTATACTTTTACCTCTAAGCTGGTTGACGGTAAGTTTCCAGACTATGAACGTGTGTTGCCTAAAGGTGGGCATAATATAGTAATAGGAAGCCGGCAAGAGCTAAAAGAAGCCTTTGCGCGTACAGCAATCTTATCTAATGAAAAGTACCGGGGTGTTAGATTAAATTTCGGTGATGGCTTATTGACTATCGTAGCCAATAACCCCGAGCAAGAAGAAGCTGAAGAACAAGTCGTTATTGACTATAGTGGTGACAATATTGAAATTGGCTTTAATGTGAGTTATCTACAGGATGTTGCGAATACATTAAACACTGAAAACATTAAGATCACACTATCTGATGCTAATAGCAGTGCATTGCTTGAAGAGCCTGAAGCTAGCGATTCTGTTTATGTTGTTATGCCAATGAGGCTTTGATATAGGTAGGCAATCATTTTTAATAGTGCTGGCTACCATTATTATTATGCTGTTTAAACGCATAGATAGGGAGTAACGCCTATCGCCTCCCTATCACGACTTTCTGTTTCACATGTGCGCAATCTTAGTGAAGTAACACTAGAATTATCCCCTACTATCAATATCTTTTATGGGGATAATGGCAGTGGAAAAACAAGCTTATTAGAATCAATTGCACTGCTTGGTCTAGGGCGTTCTTTTAGAAGTCATAAAACCCGTTCTCTTATCGCTCATAATCAAAAGCAGTTGGTTGTATTTGCGCTGTTAAATACACAGGGTTCACTGAACCCTCTTCCTCTTGGACTGCAAAAAGAAAGGTCTGGCTCTACCAATATTAAGCTTGAAGGCAATGTAGTGAAAGCAGCCGCTACATTGGCAAAACAGCTTCCTTTACAAATCATCAATGCGAACTCCTTTCAACTTATAGAAGGGGCACCAGGGCAACGCCGGCAGTTTTTAGATTGGTTGGTGTTTCACGTGAAACCCAATTTTATTGTAGTGTGGAAAGATTTACAAAAGGTGCTTAAACACCGCAATACATTACTCAGACGTGATAAAATAGACTATGCAGAGTTTACCCACTGGGATAAAGAATTTGTTCGCCTAGCGCTTGATATACACACAATGCGGCAAGAAACCTTCACAGATCTCAAGGAGTGCTTTGGGGTTTTATCTGAAGAGTTTTTAGGGCATAACAATATACTCTTAAGCTATTTGGCTGGTTGGGATACCAGTGTTCCATTTAATGAGGTCCTTGAAGACTCGTTTGAAAGAGATAAGCGTGATGGCTATACGCATTATGGGCCTCAACGGGCCAATATAGCCTTCAATATTGAAGGGAAGATAGCCTCAGATGTACTAAGTCGTGGACAAGAAAAGTCACTTGTGTGTGCGTTACATATTGCCCAGGCTATGCTGTATCAACGCGCTATTGGAGAGCAATGTGTATTCTTAGTCGATGATCTGCCATCAGAACTGGATACTAAGCATAGGGCATTATTGGCAAAGTGGCTTTCTTCTCTTAATGGGCAGGTATTTGTTACTGGTGTTGAAAAACAAGATTTGATTAATGCATGGAGTAATGAAAACAAACAGATTACCCTGTTTCACGTGAAACAAGGTGAGATTAAGCAAGATAACGATAGCCAATCTCAACAGAAGCATAAGAGCGGCTAACACAAATAGTATTACATCAGCTATACGAAGCAGCGATGATAACCCCTCTCTGGAAAGGTGAATATGTCAGAAGAAAATAACTATGATTCCTCAAGTATTAAAGTACTCAAGGGCCTTGATGCCGTTCGTAAGCGACCAGGAATGTATATTGGGGACACGGATGATGGTACTGGCCTACATCATATGGTCTTTGAGATCGTTGATAACTCCATCGATGAGGCGCTAGCCGGACATTGTTCTGAAATCCGTGTTGTTATCCACCCAGATGAATCAGTGTCTGTGTCTGACAATGGTCGCGGTATTCCAACAGAAATCCATGAAGAAGGGGTTTCTGCTGCTGAAGTTATCATGACTGTTTTGCATGCCGGTGGCAAATTTGACGATAATACGTATAAAGTATCTGGTGGCCTACACGGTGTCGGTGTCTCTGTTGTTAATGCCCTCTCTTCAGAGTTAAAAATGACCATTCGCCGTGAAGGTAAAATTCATGAACAGATTTATCATCATGGTGTTCCTCAGAACCCATTGGCTATTGTTGGTGATACTGAAACTAGTGGTACAGAGGTTCACTTTAAGCCTTCAAGTGATACATTTACTAACATTGAGTTTCACTTTGAATACCTTGCAAAGCGCTTACGCGAACTATCCTTCCTCAACTCAGGCGTTAAAATTGTCTTAAAAGATGAGCGCTCGGGTAAAGAAGAGACCTATGAATATGAAGGTGGTTTGAAGGCTTTTGTCGAATACCTCAATCAAAATAAAAACCCTATCAATCAGTTAATGCATTTTAATAATGGCAATCGCGACGATGGTATCAGTGTTGAAGTATCTCTTCAGTGGAACGATAGCTTCCAAGAAAATATCTTTTGTTATACCAATAATATCCCTCAGCGCGATGGTGGTACTCATCTTGCCGGTTTTCGTGCATCACTGACTCGGGGTTTAAATAGCTATATCGAAAAAGAAGGCTTATTTAAAAAAGATAAAGTATCTACTACAGGTGATGATGCACGAGAAGGCTTAACAGCAATTATCTCGGTTAAAGTCCCCGACCCTAAGTTCTCTTCTCAAACTAAAGATAAGCTTGTCTCCTCAGAGGTTAAAACAGCGGTTGAGCAAGAGATGGGACAAGCATTTACCGACTACCTACTAGAGAACCCACAAGAAGCACGCTCTATCGTCACCAAAATGATGGAGGCAGCTAAAGCCCGCGAAGCCGCTCGTAAGGCTCGGGAAATGACCCGTCGTAAAGGGGCTCTCGATATTGCAGGGTTACCCGGAAAACTCGCCGACTGTCAAGAAAAGGACCCCGCCCTATCTGAGGTATACCTAGTGGAGGGTGATTCAGCCGGTGGTTCAGCAAAACAAGGGCGTGATAGAAAAACCCAGGCAATTCTTCCTTTAAAAGGTAAGATTCTCAATGTTGAGAAGGCCCGTTTTGACAAAATGCTTTCTAGTGCTGAGGTAGGTACGCTCATTACAGCACTAGGCTGTGGTATAGGCTCTGAAGAGTTTAATGCAGATAAACTGCGCTACCATCGCATTATTATCATGACCGATGCCGATGTTGATGGCTCTCATATTCGCACCCTACTGCTGACATTTTTCTTTCGTCAGACCCGTGAGCTCATTGAGCGAGGCCACATTTATATCGCCCAGCCACCATTGTATAAAATCAGTAAAGGCAAACAAGAGCAATACCTTAAAGACGACCCTGCCCTGAGCGACTTTTTAACTAATGGTGCATTGGAAAACGCGAGTTTATTTATTAACCCAGAAGCACCCGCTATCAATGGTAGCGCCCTAGAATCGCTCGTAAAAGACTATCGGCAGGTAATGGCGACTATTGATCGCCTATCGCGTCTATATCCTGCTGATGTGCTAGAGCATATGATTTACATGCCAAAGTTAAGTATCGAGCAGCTAGCTGATCAAAATACGGTAACCCGCTGGTGCGAGCAGTTGCAGGAAAAGGTTGAAGGTGAAGAAACTAGTGGTAGTCATCGCTATAGCATATCGACAAAGGAAGATGCTGAGCGCCATATCTATCTTCCTCATATTGAAATGTTTGCTCACGGCTTAAACCACGACTACCCTTTTAGCCACGACTTTTTTGCCTCCGGAGAGTATCAATCAATCACGAGTTTAGGTGATAAATTACAGGGGTTAATTGAAGATGGTGCCTATATAAAACGTGGTGAAAAAATACAGGAAGTTGATAGCTTTAAAGGTGCCCTAGAGTGGCTAATGCAAGAGTCGCGCAAAGGCTACAATATTCAGCGCTATAAGGGACTGGGTGAAATGAACCCGGAACAGCTATGGGAGACAACAATGGATCCAGAAACGCGCCGTATGTTAAAAGTGACGATTAATGACGCCATTGCCGCCGACCAGATATTTACCACCTTAATGGGTGACCAAGTAGAACCTCGACGGGATTTTATTGAGGCCAATGCGTTAACTGTTGAGAATTTGGATGTTTAAAACTTATAAAACACTGTGTGGGATTTCGTAATTAGTGACCTGAAATTCCACATTTGTGCCCTGACGTCTGCTAATTAGTGGACTGAAGGGTCAAGTTTTATTTTATATTACAATAAATAATCAAAAGTTATATTTTTATAGATAATAACTATATATTAAGTGTTTGCTTAAAATATAAGTTTCTACAGTCCGTCTTTTGTAGAAGAGCCATATAGGTTGTTTTCTGCTAGATGGCGTTTTGATAACTTATTAGATAAATTTTTAATACGTTTATCCAATATGTAGCGATTTTGAAGCTCAACAGCTTGGTGAAGGTATTCCGATCGGTCAAGGCCAGTTAGTTTTGCCGCAAGATCTATTTGTTTAGCTCAGCTTTAAAGGATAATAACATTAGTACTAGCTCTCCCATAAAAGCTAAAACTATAGCATGTATAAATTACTTGTAAGCAGTCAGATGAGTTTTTAATTGAAAGTAATATCGCAAGAGCTATAGTTAGATTCTCACTTAGATATAGACTCTATATTTCTTGATTCTAACCAGTTCCTTAATCTTCGAACATCTCTTCTTATATTGTCTATGCCGAACTCTGTCGAAACAAGTGAAAGATAAATAGCACAAAAACTATTGCCTTTTTGTATCTGTGAAAAGCTTATTTTTTCACGGCTATACCCTCTTTTCCATGTTTTTAAAAACTGGTCTCCTGAGCCAATAGAGACTAAGTATATTCCGTATGATGAAGACAATGAGCCGCTTGCCACTATCGCATTGGGCTTTGATACAGCAGTCAATAAAAAATTATAATCAAGGGAGATCACGATGGCTTCCGATATGCCGACAATAACAGATTTGCCGTATCATCCCGATAAACTACCCAAAACAATACCGGAATTGGTGGATGCTTTAGCGAGCATTATGCGCTTTAAGATATTTCACCAAACTAAAAAAGACGAGTACACACTCGCCACATTAACAGGTATTATTCTTTACCGTCACCTTGGCCGTCATCAAAAAATGAAAGTTATTGAAATGATACAGGATGAAAATCATATCCATAGGGCTGATCATGATGAATTAAAGGTATTTTGTATTGACCCCTTAATTCAACCTGAGTGGTGGCTTTGGTCATTGACAACAGAAGAGCTTGAAGAAAAATTCAGAAGCCAAGACAGCCTTAAAAGCCTGATGAGTACAGTAGGACTTGGGCTTACAGCCCTATCATTTAAGGATGCGATCAAAGAAATTATCAAAGAGAGAAAGTTCACACGCGGCGTAGCAATGTTTGTATTGTCTGCCACCTTCGTTTATCTCCAAAACAAACAACATGGCCACACACAAAAAGAAGTGGACAGAAGAAAATCAAATGCGCGATCATCACGGTTTTATGATTAAAAAAGAGCTCAACATTAAAATTAATAAGTGGTGGCATTTTATACGCGTTTACGCTCTTTCGATAGCGGGTATTTTTGCGATGTTCTTTATCTTTTGGGCTGTATTTTACATGCCAAAAACAAACACTATACCTGTTGTTTTTATCATAATTTCTGCTTTTACTGTCATAAGTTTTGCAAAAGACGATTATTACAAACAGTTAGAAATTGATCGTCTTAACAAAATATTAAAAGAGAATAATATCGACAATGAAGTCGACAAATCACACATTACAAAATAGCAGTTGATTATGGTTATTAAGCTTCTTGGAATAGCTATCTTTTCTACATGTTTATTTTCTACGCACATCATCGCGTAAAGTAATTCATCGCACTTTGAGTGACAGTGATGTAAAAATACCTCTCTTTGGTGATATAACTGATATCAGCTCTACAATAACAATCAGCAAAAATTCTTTTTTTAACATTTATCACTATGGCGATAAACAAGCAATCAATGTTAGTTTTTCGGATAGTGACGGTAGTTTTGAAACACCAAAAGAGACAAAAATTTTTAAAGTTAAAAAAAGAGAAATTACAGTATATTTTTATGAAACTCAGCACGGAATCGGATATACATCAGGGCCTTTCTTTGAGGCAATTATACCAATTATCTACGGCAAAAAAGACAGGTATATTCGGTACTTTACCAGAGGGATATCCGAGGATGAATTTAAAAAGCTCATCAGTAATATAGAATTTAACAATAACTAAACACTACCCTTATTTTTTAGGCGCAGCCCATTATCGAGCAGCGTGGCGAAACTGGGTGAGTGTTGCATTAGAGCGTAGCCGGTTAAAGACTGTGGTATTTCACTCCGACATAACCCCTTAGTAATCAGACTAATACATATAAGCTGAATATTTTACAACTCCCTCACTGCAAATAATCCGCATTAATATCATTGATATGATAAGGCGTAATGCCTTGGGTAATACTAAATACTGTATCCGCTTCCTCTGGGGTGGATACCTGCTCTCCCCGTGCTTGAGTATGAAGGTCGAACAGCTCATACAGTGAAATCTTTTGATCGAGACTCGTTACGGCCTCTAGCTTTTCTTGAATAGACGCACTGTTTGATTCAATATTATTCCCGCCACACCAGGATTGGCTAGAGGTGGCCACATCGACCCAAATAGCTTTTCTATCGCGTACATCAAACACCACGGGTATAACATTCTTACAGCCAGAGCGCACATCAATTTTTTGTGCGACTGTTTTGGGGTCATATATTTCATTACAGTTAGGTTTGTCCCGAGTCATCCAGCCTGCGTAACAGGTTTGATGCTCAGCAAACGTAGGGCCATTATAAACAAGAACGTTCATAGTGATAAAACGTATACCCTTTTTATATAAGCCATCCAATGTGATATCGATAAACTCACTAGCGCCATTGGGGGCAGAGGTTATATCGCCACTATGGTAAGCACAGTAATGGTGAGAGCGAAGATTAGTATAACTAATATGCTCTACAATACTGAAATCATCGGCATGAAGTGTTGCACTTAAATCAATATCGCGCCCAATCCAATAAATAAAAAAGCGCAATGTTGCTTTTTCTCCTATAGGTAGCCGGGTACCTCGTGCAACATTAAATAACGCATTTGAAGCGCTTCGTTGTTGTGATGGTAAAGGACAGTCGATTAAATTTGGGTCGATCCATACTTTTCCAAGTGATGGCTGATGACTAAAACGTTTCACTAATACCCGTCGAATATTTTTGATAATATCATTAATGATGATAGGGTCTAAACCTTTAATAGACCTACGGATAATAACGGCTTTTTGTACATTACCCTTTGGAAAAACGACACGCTTTTCTATGTCGTTTTTACGCCGATAAAGATGCCCTATTAATTGTAATAGGTTTCTTGTAGGTATATTTTCACTAATCGATAAAAAGCCGTCCACTACTATAGAAGGGTTATTAATATTATGGGCTAGCCGTAAAAGCTGGTCCAATCTTCTTCCAAACTCTCCTGGCCGGGTCCTTAATAAATCTACAGCACGTGCTATATCAGGTATTGAAAGGTAGTATTCGATTGTTCCGTTAAAGCTTTTAAGTTGTAGATTATTTCTCGCTTTCTTTGCGATCGTGTAAACTTTTTTAGAATAATCGCCTACGTGCAATGCATGAAATAATCTTACCCACTTATTTTTATGCCGTCCTATATCCTCTTCATTAATCACATTTTCAAGTAAAGTAACCAATATTTTACGCATAGATCGAGGTAATGATTTAAACGATGTATTTTTCGCTAGAGAAATATCCCCACCTGAAATATAGGTAACAATGCGCAATATATCAGTTGATGTTTTGACTAGTTTTTCAATGCTTTTACCTTGAGTAAGTAGCTCGGCAGCTACTAGGCATTTGTTTTCAACAAAAGGTATATCCTCAGGAAAGAGTAATTCGTTTTCTGATGTGTTAGTGATAAACCACGCAATAGTTTTTTTATCTTCATCGGATAGTGAATCTTGTGAACGCAGTAATTGAGTAAAAATATGCTTAAACGTTTGTTCGGTAGTAACACCTATTTCTATAAATTTTGTTTGTTCAAAGTCAAATTTTTTGGAAATTACGCCTTCACTGGGCATCCACTGGCCACACGACCAGTAATGATTGATGGCATTAACATAAAGAGCTATCTCTTCAGCGTTAATTACTTGCTCAGGAAAATTTGGGTACATTGGTGAATAGATTACATCACTGCCCTTTTGTTTTTGTAAAACAGGAATCATGATATGGGCATAGTCAATAATGAGTGCTTTATCGGTAAATCGCAGTATTTCGGTAAGCTCTTGCGACAAGACATACCCCAGGTTCATCAACTCTGCATTCAATGTCAATACAGTCTGCAAATGATCAACCTGCCCTTTATTACTATCTATTACTATTGCCTGTAATTTGGTTAAAGCGATTGTTATTTTTTCCTGAATCATTATGTTGTTCCGTTTTTAGTTAATAAGAGATTAACAGCACTATTTACATTAAAAGTGTTTAGAAGGAAGCATCTGTTATAGCCTATTTTTTGAGGAGAGTAGAAAATCTGTATTAGTCTATTGCTCTACCTACTGAGCTACAGTTACTTGCGTAACTGGCTGGGCTCGAACCAGCGACCGATAGATCCGATTAATGTAGAAGGAAGATTATCTATAGCCTCGATATTGGTTATATCAAGTAGCGTGCCAAAAGATACTAATAGGCGTAAATATTTTTATATCTTATTGATTAATAAAGATAATTTAAAAAATTAATAGTTCTTGATGCATACTCAACCATGTATCCAAGCTATATAAAACTATCTTAAATAGTTAATTAACTATCAAAATAAATAGTTTTAATATGAGTGGTGGTATGTAAGTTAATGAGTCGGGTTTTCAGGTGATGGGGGCTATGTTGCGTGTTGCGTTAGGTATAACAGTGACGAGAAAGCAGCTTAAATAAGTACTTTCTCGTCCAGTAGATATGACCGCTAGCGACCATTCACTACAGTATTTAATGCGGGGAATCGAATAATTGAAAAGTGTCCTTGAGCGTCGTTTTTGCCGTTGTTTAATACTGGGCTACGGTGCAGCTCGTTAACGGTCGCATAAATATAACCATCAATGCCGGCAGCAAAGCCATCTGCCCAAGGCAGTAGTTTTTCTGAACGATACAGTTCTTGGTAAGAGCCATCCGCTTTGGTTACACCAATGGCATTGCGAGTGATTGCTGTAATATAGACATTGCCTGCGGTATCTATAGTGGAGCCATCGGAGATTGGTTTATCACCATAGCGCTCTACTTTTGTTGCTAGCTGGGTGTTAGTGAGCTGTTCGTTGAGCAAATCAGCTGTGCGTACTCTATACATAGCCGTAGCGCTCATTGGCGCGAAATAAACCCATGTGTTAGTTGGGTCTACCGTAATTGGGTTTACACCGATACGTGCGGGCTTACCGCCTAGTGTCAGCTGCCGTTTTTCTATAATAATGTCAATATTCTCGGGTATGGTAAAGCGTGAACCTTCAAGCACTCTACGAGCACGGCCTGTGTTTAAGTCGAGTACAATTAGTGCTGAATTATGACCATCACCGGTATCGGAGATATAGATAGCTTCATTATCTCGGTCGATGGCTAAATCATTTAGAAATGATGTAGTGCGCGCAATAGGTTTGCCAAGGTAATACACTTTATGCAACTGCTCAGTTTTTGTATTCCACGCGATTATTCTACCGGCGCTTTGATCTGTTTGGCCATCCAGCATCCAGAGTATTCCTTGCCTATCGGCTCTTAGGCCTAAAACACGGTTTAAACCAGGGCCATCATTACGCGGTGCTCTAGCCCATTTATCAGTTGGGTAGGGTGTAGTTGAACCATCGGGCAGCACTTCGACGACACGTAATGGTGTGCCATAGAACTCATGCACGCTCATAAACATGCGCCCATCAGGGCCAATCGCTAAATTACCCGGCGGTAACTCTTGTTTAAATCGGGCATAGATTTCAACCTCGCTGGCTTGTATTGATAGGCAATAAAGCGCTGACAATATAAGTAAGATTAATGGTTTTTTCATAGGTCACCTCTGTGAAGTAGAGAGTTATTTTATATTTTGATTATTTCGATTGATACAGCGTAAAATATAAAACCAATCTTAGAAAAATTCGAACATATAAGATGTATAGTCTCTCTGATTTAGAAACATTCATATTGGTAGCCCATCGAGGTGGTATAACGGCGGCTGCACATCAGCTAGGCATCTCGGCGGCTACTACGAGTTATCGTATTACTAAGTTAGAAAAATCACTTAAGTTAATGTTATTTCACCGCAATAGTAGAGCACTGTCTTTAACGGGTGAAGGTGCAATTTTTTTAGAAAAAGTAGAACGTATTATGAGCGACCTACGGTTGGCTGAAATTGAGGCTGGTGCAGGTTCTAGTGTGATACGGGGGCATTTGCGTGTTACTGCCTCCACGTGGGTGTTAAGTCGATTTGTGTTGCCTCATCTACAGAGTTTTCAAACCCAACATCCAGATTTAACATTAGAATTTACCACGACGGATCATTTTGTGCCTTTGGTCGAAGATGGGCAAGATTGTGCTATCCGTGTAGGTAGGTTGCCCGATAGTGCGCTAATTGCCCGCCGGGTTTGTAATAATCACCGTATTATCTGCGCTGCACCGTCACTGCTTGAACGCATAGGCACACCTTTATCATGCAAAGATCTAGAGTGTGCCCCTTGGGTTTGCTTACCTTGGCAGACGCGTTTTTCTGTACAGGATAAAAGCACTAAATCAACGCTGCTGGTGACAAAGCGCAATATACTAGTTACTCACTCTGATGCATTAACTGAAGCAGCCTTACAGGGTGTTGGTGTCGTGGTAAAGTCGCGGTTGGCTATTAAGCATGAATTAGAGAAAGGCAGTCTTGTGGAGGTGTTACCTGGCCTACTTAACCCCAGTGATGCGCCTGTGTGGTTTGTCACTTCATCCGACGCGCGCAATAGCCGAAAAACAACCGTATTTGGCGATATGATTTGCCAGGCATTTGGCGAGTCTCGTTGAGTTACTTATCAATGGTACCCTCTTTATCACGACTCCATTGTTGCATCACCATATGGGTAATTATCTTCGCGCCTTTGGGTAGTTCACGGTCAATATCAAATAGAATATCGTGCAGACGATCCATAGTGGAAAACTCAAGATATACCAGTAGATCAACCTCCCCACTGGTACCATGGCAATAGTGAACTTCAGGGTACTGCATAAGGCGTTGAATCATAGGCGCACACTTATAGCCCCCGTTTCTAATTTCAAAATAGGCTTTTAATCGATGTGGTGTGTGTGTATTAGCGGCACTAATAACCTGGTAGCCAAGAATGTCACCCTCTTCCTCCATTCGTTTAATACGCTCGGACACTGCCGTGCGAGATAAATTGACCTGCTCGGCTATTGAAGAAACGCTTTGTCGAGCATTTTCTTTTAATGCAGCGATTATTTTTTGATTAAAACTATCCATCAAGCTATTTGCTCTTACAAAATGTCGGTGATACCCGGAAATTACTGCAAACTGCCATAAAATAGCGACAGTCTGTTTTTAAGGGTCATCATAAACTACGGTTTTAATATCTGGAGTATTGAGAGTGACAACGATAAACCAAACAATTACGCTCTGGCAAGGGGGTGGATTAATTGCCACTACCTTACTAGGTACAGGCGTGTTTATCTTGCCACAGTTAACGCTTGAGGCTGCGGGTAATAATGCCTTTTGGGCTTGGCTAATATTGCTTATAGCTATTTTACCGCTAACCTATATTTTTGCAGAGCTAGGGCGTCGTTTTACTCACGCTGCCGGGCCTGCTTATTTTGTGCAACATGCTTTTGGTAAGACATTTGGACAGGCTACTGGCCTACTCTTTTTGTTTATTGTGCCGCCGGGGGTTACGGCAGCACTGATAATGACATTAGAATTTCTCAAGCCACTCGTTTTATTAACACCACAACAGCGTTTATGTATTGAATTATTGATCATTATAGGGTTATTTTTTGTTAATCGGCGCGGTTTGCAGTTATCAGGCAATATCCAGCTCGTGCTCACATTGCTAATTTTGTGTGTTGTTATTGTCATGTTATTTGCATTTCTACTACACCCACCTGTTCTTTCTGTACCGGTGAGCGCACCTTTTAAATACAATGCAGCAATAAACCCCAATGGCATAATGAGTGCAATAGGGTTGGCTATTTGGAGTTTTTTGGGTATCGAGGCAATTACTCATCTTGCGGGTGAATTTAAGCATGTGAAGCGGGATTTTATTCCAGCTAGTCTAGGTGGGGTGATACTAGTCGGTATGATTTTTATGGCCTGTACTTGGTTATCAACCTTGGCACCGGATCATAGTTTGGCAATGGTGGGGGCATTTGAGCTCTTATTAGGTGATAGTGGTCGTTGGGTAATTGGGGGGTTAGGGCTGATAAGTGGTATTGCAACGATCAATGTTTATTTTGCCAGCCTCTCCCGGCTGGCTTGTAGCTTTAGTCACGATGGTGTGCTTCCGGCTTCGCTAAAAAAGGTAAACAATGACAACATACCCACAAAAGCACTCCAAGCATTTATGATTATATCGATTTTGATACTATTAATCAGTTACTGTGCCAATCTAGATTTTGTGACACTAGCACATTGGGTAAACGGGGGCTTTGTTTTAATTTATAGTGCTTCGATGTTATCTGCTTGGAAATTACTACCAAGTAAGTTGCGCCCGGCTATTATTGCCAGTCTGTTAGCGTGTTGCTTATTTATTTATTGTTTAGGTAGCTCGATGATTTATGCTATATCACTAGCAATAGTGATTATTGCTTGGTTAAAGTTAAAGAGCTTTACTCAAACTATACGCGCTAACTAACTTTGAAAAACGCCATCTATTTAAACTGTTGAGCTACCTCTAAGTAGTGTTGATATTCGGCCTTTGGTACTAAAGAGCCACCTGTAAGCCAAGCAATATGTGTACTGTTACCCATGTTTGCTAATAAACCGTGTGTAGTTAAATATTTTTTTGCTGCTGGTGTATTCAACATGCTTGGCCCCAAACAACTAATAGCTGCTGATGGCTCAACTTCGATATTTTCACAGGTTTTCAATAGGTAAAGTTGTTTGTAAATTTGCTCATCTGTTGCGGTATAAACACCGGATAGTAAATGGCGTGTTGCATCACAGACCCATTGCGATGCTTGCCCAACAGCTAGCCCGTCGGCGTCGGTATCAATGGTTAATCCACAATCACTAACACAAGTGGTAACTGATCCAGTGCTGCCAGCCATACCTAATAACATACAAGGCGCCTGTACAGGTTCTGCAAAAAAGCAGTGAACATACTCACCAAAAAGGTGTTTTAAACCAAATGTAATACCACCTGGCGCACCGCCTACCCCTGCGGGTAAATAAACAAATAGAGGGTGTTCTTTATCGACTTGGATATTGGCTGCTTTAAGTTGTGTTTGAAGACGCAGTGCTGCTACTGCATAACCTGCAAAAAGATAAGGCGATCGTTCGTCATCGATAAAATAACAAAGAGGGTTATTGGCTGCATTAATACGCCCTGCTGCAACTGCTGCACTATAGTCGTCATCGTGTTCTATAACAGTAACGCCACACTGTCTAAGGCGATCTTTTTTCCACTCTTTGGCTTCGCAAGACATATGAACAATCGTATTAAATCCCAGTGCAGCTCCTATTATCCCAATGCTTAATCCGAGATTGCCGGTGCTCCCCACTATAATGGTATGTTTACTAAATAGCGCCTGTGCTTTTTTTTGAGACAACATAGAGTAGTTGTCTTCTTCGGTAGACAGCAACTTATGCTCTTTTGCTAATGAATGTGCAAAGTGTAGTACTTCATAAATGCCGCCACGCGCTTTAATAGAGCCAGCTATAGGTAGATTGTGGTCGGCCTTTAAAAAAAGAGAGCCACCAATGGAGTTGATTTTTTGATTCAAGGAATCAACTTTAATCAGCCTTGATTCAATAATACCGTTACTGGCTTTAAGTTCAGGAAACAAAGTAGCTAATAGCGGTGCAAAGCGCATAAGGTGTGTATTTGCTGTATACAACTCATCGATCGATGGTGTATTACACACGGCTGTTTTATCTTGGTATGCTTTGTTAATCCAGACTAAAGGGTCTGCATTTTGAAGTTGTTCTTTTTCAAATGGTGTAATCGCTAAATTATCCACTTTAAGACCCTTTTTAGTTAAATATAGGAATTTAAATTTAAATGTAGATGTATCATAAGCGAGAATATATGAGAAGCCTAGCAATCTTTCCTTTATGCACCTTTAGCATAACTAACAACTAATATTATGGTTGTTCATCGTGCTTACCTTTTGACGGGTAAGCACTTTTATAAGTTAAAATATTTCATTAATGTTTAAAAAAAGTTGTTTTATCACCAGACCGATACCCTATCTTGCGCAGTCTATTTGATAGCAATGTACGTTTATCCCGATCGCGCTCAATAACGACAATAAAGTCAGGCAGAACGGCATTTTTTGCCGCCCAGTCGATCAACTCACAACCATTGCTTTTACCTACAAGATAATAATCAATAGCAATAAGAGAAATATTTTTTTCACGTAGTGTTTTTTTTGCACTGCGTGTATCGGCACAATAAAGATCAGCGTTGTAAAAACCTGATCGAGTAATAGCGAGTCTCATAGATCTTACTCCTTGTTAGTAAATATGGTTAACCCTTAATGTTAATCACTTGTTTTAATGTATGAATAATATCAACAAGATCTGTTTGATTGTTCATTACATCGTCGATAGGCTTGTAAGCCATGGGTATTTCATCAATTACTTTTTCATCTTTTCGGCATTCAATACCTTGTGTTGCTTTAATTAAATCATCTACCGAAAACTGCTTTTTGGCATCACTACGGCTAAGCCGTCTACCTGCACCGTGGGAGCAAGAACAAAATGATTCAGTCTCCCCCTTTCCTTTTACAATAAAACTTTTATCGCCCATAGAACCGGGAATAATACCAAGTTCATTCTTTCTTGCACGAATAGCTCCTTTACGTGTAATCCATACATTGCGGTTAAAATGGTGTTCTTTTTCGATATAATTATGGTGGCAATTAATCGCTTCTTGAGTGATGGTAAAATGTGGTAAGTAATGGCGTAATTCGCCTACTACTGCACTCATCATATAGGTTCGATTTAAGGCGGCATAATCTTGCCCCCAAGAAATTGCTTCAATATAATCATCATAGTGTGTTGAACCTTCCGATAAGTATGCCAAATCTTTATCGGGTAAATGAATCATCCATTTTTCCATTTCACGCTTAGCTATTTCGATAAAATACAGACCAATTTTATTGCCTATTCCACGGCTTCCTGAATGCAACATAACCCAAACATCATCATTCTCGTCAATGCATAATTCAATAAAATGATTACCTGAACCCAGAGTTCCCAATTGTTTAGCAAAGCTATTATATTTAATACGTTTATATAATTTAGGATGTTTTTCAAAAATCCTGCTTAAACGCATAGACATAGTATGACCGCCTGCAATTTTAGGGTAGTTATGCTGGCCTCCGGCTCCTAAAGGTACAACTGCTTCAATAGCATTGCGAATAGCTTTAAGGTTATCGGGTAATTCATGGGCTTTAAGTGATAACCTTATTGCATTCATTCCGCACCCAATATCAACGCCCACCGCAGCAGGTATAATGGCTTTATCTGTTGCAAGTACTGAACCTACTGTTGCTCCTTTACCCAAATGTACATCGGGCATTGCGGCAACATGTTGATAAACAAACGGCAAGTTTGCAACACGACTTAATTGAACCTGCGTATTGTAGTCAATATCATCTGTCCATATTTTTACGGGTAATCGTTGGTCCTTGTGTGGGGCCAATATTTTTTTAATCGCCATAATGGCCTCCTTTAATTTAATTCTTAATCGTATTTAGCCGCAGTATCATAGCTATTTATTAAAAGTACGTCCTTGTAATATTACATCCTAGCTTGCCGTGTTTGCTCCTTGCATTCGGCACATGTTCATCGTGAACATTAACAGCATCCCTTCTTTTTGCACGCCCAATTCTTGAGCATTAAAAAACCCGGTTAGTAAAGGCCAACCGGGTTTTATTTTCGGATGGCACGCAGCCCTCCGTTTAAGAAAGCAGACGTTATTGTTTTGTGTTTATGTTTAATGGCCTACATTGGCCACTATTTATTTTTATAATATTTATCAATATTGTATTCATTTATCTACCATTGCTGCGTTTGCCATTAGGCGTTGTTGAGCTGATCTTTTTAAACAATAGCGAGTCTAAAAAATTTAAACAAGCATTAAAAATCTATATATTTTATTTATATTATAGTTGGTTATATAGGCTAAGTTTTTTCAAAACGAGTGCTGTTGTTGTGCTTAAATCCACAAAATTTCGATAATATTGTCGCGAAGAAAATCTCTTGATAAATAAATTTTCTCTACTCGTTTATTTAAATAGCTCATCTATAAATAAATGATCTAAGGCTTTTTATAATTTATCATTACTACTCTCCAGTTATTAACGGATTTCCGAGTTAGCTATTTTGGCAATAGTCCGCAGTTTTATTGTGATTACAAAATAGAGGGCATAAAAAAACCCGAAAAGCGCTTAAGCCTTCCGGGTTCTTTTGGGTATTAAAACTAGAAGGCCAGGCCTACCAGTTTATATCTATACTGACAGGTTATTTGTCTACGAGGTTTATCTCCTGGGCAGTGTAGTGGCCCGGAGTTAAGTGGTCGCTTGAGGTTAATGTTGTATATTTCATTAAAGTGTCTCTATCAGTTTGAAGCGCATTTTAATCCTGTCATTATAAAATACAAGGTTATTTTTCGACTTTATCTGTTGCTGTATCAGAGGGTATGTCTAAATAACAATGAATAAGGGTTATCGCTGCCCTTCCTGCCTGGTCAATATAGTCACGGTTACGGTGGATAAGCATGGTTGCCAAGGCACCTTCTATAAGTATTGAGACTTGTCGAGCTACTGTTGTTGGTTCTTTAAGGTTGTGCTGTATAAAAAGAGTGTGAAGCCAGGCTTCAATATGTTGTTTGTGTTGTGAGGCAGCTTCGATAGCTGGGTGCCCCGGTTTGTCAGCTAGCTCGCCTACGGTACGTTGAAAGCCACACCCTCGCCATTTTGGATGACTAGCTACATTGGCAATACCCGTAAATATTGCAGCAATTTTTGTCTCCAACGTGCCCTCTTGTGCATCGAAAAATACACTAAATGCGTCTACATTGGGCTGATCTCGGGACGTTAAATAAGTGGTTATCAACTCATCCTTACTGCGAAAATGGTAGTAGAGCGTACGTTTAGTGACACCGGCCTTGTCAGCAATAGCATCAACACTTGCCGCTTTAATACCTTTTAGATAGAACAGATGATTGGCCGCTTCAATGATGCGTGTTTTTGTTTCAGTGGCTGGCTTACTCATTGATGTATACCGACTAGTTAGTTGATCAAATAATAAAGCAGCGATAGTCTTTACTCAACCACTAAAAAGACTAAAGAGGCCATACCCCATGAAAGAGCTAGTGTTATTTGAACAACATGCCGAGATAGCAATACTTAGGCTTAACCGCCCTGAAAAGCTCAACGCATTAAACTATGCACTGAATGATCAACTGCTAAGTAACCTTGAAAAAATAGAGCTAAATCAATCGATTAGATCAGTGATTATTACTGGTGCTGGCGACAGAGCATTTTCAGCCGGTGGTGATATCTATGAGTTTTCTAACAGCATTAAGCAAGGTGTTGATGTGGCTATGAGGGATTTTGTACGCCGGGGCCAACAAATGACATCGAGAATTGAGAATTATCCAAAGCCTATTATTGCGGCTATTAACGGTTTGGCATTTGGTGGTGGTTGTGAAATTACAGAAGCTGCACACTTGGCTATTGCCAGTGATAGGGCTGTGTTTGCAAAGCCAGAAATAGCCATTGGTATACCACCTACTTTTGGTGGAACCCAACGACTACCCCGGCTTGTGGGCCGAAAAAGAGCGTTGGAGTTGCTGCTAACCGGCGATCAATTTAGCGCTAAACAAGCCTATGAGATGGGCTTGGTCAATAAAGTCGTCGCACACAATGAGTTATTACCCGGTGCCATTGCTTTAGCCGAGCGTATTTTATGTCACTCACCGTTGGCGAGTGCACGCATATTGAATGCGGTGGCCCGTGGTACTAACGTCTCTATTGCACAAGGTCTTGCTATTGAAGCTGAGCAATTTGCACGTATGGTGCCCACAGAAGATATTAGAGAAGGCCTAGATGCTTGGATAGAGCGCCGCCAACCGCACTATTGCGGCCAATAGGCACTGGTAAATAATGCATATATGGCAGATAGGTAAAAAATTACCTATAGTTAATGGGTAGCTATGACTAAAAGCGATAAGTAGCATAGTCGTAATGGCTGCATTACGCGTCGCTAAGAGGCAACATTCTGGCTGTTAGTACATTCAGGTGTTGTCGTTTGCTATCGTTTTAAAAAATATTACTTATACTTACCAGTAACAGTGTAATTGTCAACGCTAAGCAGAAGAGGCAATGGGTATAAAGAAGTTTTATGCGTCAAATAGATGTTATTAAAGTTTACGAAAAAAAGAGCTGTCTGATTGTCGATGATTTGCCCGAGGTGCGTGGTACGGTTAAGCGCATGATGCAATCTCTGGGGGTAAAGAAAATTGATACAGCTGCTGATGCCGACGAAGCCATGGTCATGTGCGAATCGAGACCCTATGGTCTTGTGCTTTGTGATTATAATTTGGGGAAATCAAAAGATGGCCAGCAGCTGCTAGAAGAGCTGCGCTTTATGTCTAAGCTGCCTTATACCACATTGTTTATTATGATTACCGCAGAGTCCTCACGCGAAATGGTGTTGGGGGCTATAGAAAATCAGCCTGATGATTATATTACTAAGCCTATTGCGCCGAGTCATCTGAGCAAGCGCCTCGATAGGGCATTGCTGAAACATCAAGACCTCTATGATATTAAAGAGGCTATTGATGCCAAGAATTTTCGCAGAGCAGTCGATCTGTGCAGTGAAAAAATTGAAGCCGGGCATAAGTTCACTTTAGACTGTAAGCGTTATAAAGCGCAATTGCTCACCTCTCTTGAAGATTTTGAACCTGCGGCTGAAATTTATCAGTCTGTACTCAATGAGCGCTCTTTGGTTTGGGCACAAATAGGTTTAGCCCGCATTAAAATGCAAGACCCATCGGGGTATGATGAAGCAGAGGAAATTCTTCACAGCGTTATTGCCGTCGATAGCCGTTATATTGAAGCCTATGATTTACTATCACAAATTGAAAAACAAAAAAATAATATAGATGAAGCTCAAGCATTTACATTACGCGCGACACAGCTATCGCCAAAATCTATTTTGCGCTACCGACGCCTAGCTACATTGGCAGAGCTTAATAATGATAATTTGACTTGTCTGAGTGCTTATCAAAGTGCGATTCGTTGGAACCACAATTCATGTTATGCCAAAGCGGATGATTATTTAAATTTAGCACGTACAACGATTCCATTGGTAGCGGGTTTAAAAGATCGCAACTCGGTCGATAAAGCTAAGAGTGCATTATCAATGTTAGATAGAATGCGCAAGCGCTTTCCACACGAAGAGAAGCATGTGCGTGCGCAGTTACTGGAGTGTCAGCTACATACAGGCCAAGGTAAAATTGATCTCGGAAAGTCTATGGCCGAACAGGCAGAAAGTGCGTTTAAAGCATTAGAAAACCCCAATATTGAAACACGTTTTGATTTTGTAACATCACAGTTGACCTGTGGAAGCAAGCAAGAAGCCAACAAAGAATTATATTTAATGGCAAGACAATACAAGAATGACAATACCGTACTGGAGCGCATCGATAAACTCAGCGATGAGCCTATTAGCCTAGCGGGTAAAAAATGTGCCGCAGAGCTATCGCGCTCGGGTATTAATGCATACAAGAATAAAAACTATGATGATGCGCTTAAAATCTTTACTGATGCATTATGCCTCTATCCTAACCATACAGGGTTGAATTTAAACCTTGTGCAGGCAGCGCTAGCTAAAACCAATGATTTGGGGCCTGATGAGAGATTGGACCAATTGTGTGTTCAGTGTATTCGCAGAGTTGGCGAATTAGGCGAAGACAACGCACAATTTACGCGATTTGATTTTCTTTTAAAGCAACATGCCAAACTGTATGGCAATGACAATTGCACACAGAGTGTTTAATAGATTATTGAGTTTAGATAATCACATATCTACAAACTTCTCAATCTAAGGGGCTATTGGCATCACTTGGTGGTGAGAGAGCTTTATAACACATAGCAGCAATACTCTAAATTGCCGGCTTAAACCGGTCACACAATTAGTGGTAGCAGGTCTCATTTCAATCGCGAAGCACCCCGCAACTTGATAAAAAGCCCTATTTAATGGGCTTTTGTTCCTTGTATGTCTTGCTGTTCTGGCCTTAAATTCACCTATAAGTCGCATACACTGAAGTATTAAAGAGGTAATTTATGTTCACGTCGTTTGTTTCACCTGCGTTTGCCAAAAGTCTTAAAGTCGTTTTTTGTGCCTGTGCTGTTAGCACGCTTTTGGTTGCATGTGGTGGTGGCGGTTCATCTTCCGGTGGAGGAGAAAACCCAACTACGCCAACAAATCCGACTAGCCCTACAACGCCTACAACACCAACTACGCCTACGACTCCAACCACACCGACTACACCTACGACCCCAACCACACCGACAGCACCGGTAACAAAGTCTATTAGCCTTAACTGGACCGCACCCGATAATCGCACGAATGGTGATAATTTATCGGTTAGTGATATCCAGGGTTATGATGTTCAGTATCGCAAAGTGGGCGATCCTGTGTTTATCTCTGTGATTGTTCCGGGTAATAGTAACCAGTCTCTTGAGCATGTGATTAGGGATCTAGAGCTAGGTAGCTATGAAATTCAAATTGCATCGTTTGATACCGAAAACGTATACAGCGAATTTACTGACCTTGTAAGTGTAACGTTGTAGCTATACTTAGACCACGGATATTAAAAAGCGGCTTTTTAGCCGCTTTTTTTATATTCGTTTTTCCTATTCATGTTATTTTTTGTGCCAATTGATACTATAATTTTTCGATGTGAAAATATTATCTAATCTCAGGGTAGCTGCTTTTACTCTATCTATAAATCCTCTTATTACACCTATTAGGTTTTTCAAAAAATCAGGTCATTAAATAAATTACTTTCAAGTGCAATATTACAG
>Ga0193960_1000272_pt1 | contig 21555 bp, 19 predicted proteins | sample FB_3_MG_FD_140338 | JGI IMG/M metagenome (GOLD analysis project Ga0193960, IMG submission 140338) | Microbial mat bacterial communities from the Broadkill River, Lewes, Delaware, United States - FB_3_MG | ecosystem: Environmental > Aquatic > Freshwater > River > Microbial mats | place: USA... | reverse complement strand
AAACAACAAGTTGGTCAAGCTGCTGCAATTATTAGAGGCTTTAGAAAACCAGAACCGTACAAAGGTAAAGGTGTTAAATATACTGACGAGCATATCGTTAGAAAAGCCGGAAAAACTGCTAAGTAAGGTGTGAAGTATGAGTAGAGCAAAAGATTTAGCAAAAAAGAATTCTTTAAGAATTAAAAGAAAAGCAAGAGTTAGAGGAAATATTTTCGGAACTTCTGAATTACCAAGAGTTTCAGTATTTAAATCTAATAAGTTTTTAAGTGCACAAGCTATTAACGATGTTGAAGGTACAACTTTAGCTTCAGTTAGTTCTCAAGCAATGAACTTAAACGTGAACAAAGAAAATGCAGTTAAAGTTGCAGCACAATTCGCTGAAAACTTAAAAGCTGCTGGTATTGAAACAGTAGTATTTGATAGAAATGGTTACCTTTATCATGGTGTTATCGCAGCTTTCGCTGATGCACTTAGAGATAACGGTATCAAATTATAAGGGTTAATGATGGCAATTAATAGAGAAGACTTTCAAGAAGCAATCGTTAAAATCGGTAGAGTTACAAAAGTTGTTAAAGGTGGTAGAAGATTTAGATTTACTGCTTTAGTTGTTGTTGGTGATAAAGAAGGTACTGTTGGTTTCGGTACTGGAAAAGCTAAAGAAGTTCCTGATGCTATTAAAAAAGCATTAGATGACGCATTTAAATCATTAGTAAAAGTTAATATTCATGGTACAACTATCGCTCACGATATTGAACATAAATATAACGCATCTAAGATTTTATTAAAGCCTGCATCTGAAGGTACAGGACTTATCGCTGGTGGAGCTGCAAGACCTGTTCTTGAGCTTTCTGGAGTTAAAGATATTATTGCAAAATCTTTAGGTTCAAACAATCCAAATAACTTAGTACAAGCTACAGTTGAAGCTTTAGCTAGAATCAAAGGATAGTAAATGGCATTAAATAATTTACAACCAGCAGCTGGTAGTACGAAAAATACTAAGAGAGTTGGTAGAGGTCAAGGTTCAGGAATGGGTAAGACTTCTACAAGAGGTCAAAAAGGTCAAAAATCTAGATCTGGTTATAAAATCAAGAGAGGATTCGAAGGTGGTCAAATGCCAATGCAAAAAAGACTTCCAAAAATCGGATTCTTCTCAAGAGTAGTTAAGCCTTACTCTATCAATGTTGATAAAGTAAAACAAGTTGCTGCACTTGAAGAGATCACACTTGAGTCAATCAAGTCTGTATATAAATTATCTAAATCAGTTGTAAAAGTTAAATTAGTTGGTGCAACTGCAAAAGATTTAGCATCTAAAATTAAAGACGAAAACGTTACTACAACTGGTAAATAACCATGAGTAAAGATCTAATAAATAAGATTCTTATAACATTAGGTTTTATATTTCTTTACAGGTTACTGGCATACGTGCCAGTACCTGGGGTTAATATAGACGTAGTAAAAGAATTCTTCGATTCAAATGCAAACAATGCATTAGGTCTTGTTAATATGTTCAGTGGTAATGCAGTTGAAAGACTGTCTATCATATCACTTGGAATCATGCCTTACATTACAGCTTCTATTATTATGGAATTATTAGCTGCTACTTTCCCTGCACTTGGTAAAATGAAAAAAGAAAGAGATGGAATGCAAAAGTATATGCAAATCATCAGATATGCTACTATTGTAATTACATTAATTCAATCTGTTGGTGTATCAATGGGTCTTAATTCATTAACTGGCCAAAGTGGACAAAGTGCAATTTCTATTGACATGAATACATTTATAGCTGTATCTTCTATCTCCATGTTAACTGGTACGATGCTTCTTATGTGGATTGGTGAACAAATCACACAAAAAGGTATTGGTAATGGTATTTCATTAATTATCTTCGCTGGTATTGTATCTGCAATTCCTAGTGCAATTGGTGGAACTATTGATTTAGTTAATAATGGGCAAATGAGCTTCTTAACAGTAATCGCAATTATAGTTATTATTTTAGCTACAGTTGGTGCTATTATTTATGTAGAGCTTGGTGAAAGAAGAGTTCCTGTTTCATATTCAAGAAAAGTAATGATGCAAAATCAAAAGAAAAGAGTTATGAACTATATTCCTATTAAGTTAAACTTAGCAGGTGTTATTCCAGCGATTTTCGCATCAGCAATTTTAATGTTTCCTGCGACTGTTTTACAAGGATCTCAAAATGAGATTTTAGTAGCAATCTCAGATTACTTAAATCCTAGTTCATATACATTTAATGTATTTATGTTCTTATTCGTAGTTTTCTTTGCATTCTTCTACGCGTCGATTACATTCAACGCAAAAGATATTTCAGAGAACTTAAAGAAGCAAGGTGGATTTATCCCTGGTGTTAGACCTGGTGGTAGTACAGCTGAATTCTTAAATGAAACTGCAAGTAGGTTAACATTCTGGGGTGCATTATATTTAGGTGCTATTTCAACTGTGCCTTGGCTTATAGTAAAAGCTATGGGAGTTCCATTCTATTTTGGTGGAGTTGCTGTACTTATCGTTGTTCAAGTAGCAATTGATACTATGAGAAAAATTGAAGCACAACAGTATCAAAATAAATACGAAACTCTTAGTGCGGTAGGTTTATAAAACTTATGGCAATTCCATTAAGAAAACCAAACGAAATTGCAAAGCTTCGTACAGCAGGTCTTGCTGTTGCGAAGACTTTGAAATACTTAGAAGAAAATGTTAAACCTGGTATGACTTTGAAAGAAATCGATGCTATGGGGGAAAAGTTCTTAAGAGATTTAGGAGCTAGACCTTCATTTAAAGGTTTATATGGCTTTCCTGCAGCTGTGTGTACTTCGCTTAACGAAGTTATTATACATGGTATTCCAACAGATACAGTTGTTAAAGAAGGTGATATCTTAGGTTTAGATATTGGTTCTGAAATTGACGGCTGGTATGGTGATGCTGCAATTACAATGCCTATTGGAAAAATATCAAAAGAAGATGAAGAATTAATTGCTTGTGCAAAAGATTCTCTTTATCATGCTATTGATGTGATTAAAGAAGGTATGAGATTTAAAGAACTATCACAAGAGATTGAAAAATTTATTGTTGATAGAGGTTACCAACCATTAATTAGATTTTGTGGTCACGGTATTGGAAAAAAACCTCATGGGGAACCAGAAATTCCTAACTATTTAGAGAGTGGAAATGCTAAGTCAGGTCCAAAGATCAAAAATGGAATGGTATTTTGTTTAGAACCTATGATTTGTCGTAAAGAAAGAAATCCTGTTATTTTAGAAAATGATTGGGATGTTGTATCTTCTGACGGATTAAGAGGTAGTCATTATGAGCATACGGTTGCTGTTGTAGATGGAAAAGCAGTTATTTTAAGTAAAGTAGACGAGTAATTTTAGGAGAATAGTAGTGGCAAAAGATGATGTAATTGTAATTGATGGGAAAGTTATTGAAGCTTTACCTAATGCAATGTTTAGAGTTGAATTAGATAATGGTCATGTAGTTTTATGTCATATCTCAGGAAAAATGAGAATGCACTATATTAAGATTTTACCAAATGATAAGGTTAAAGTAGAAATTACTCCTTATTCATTAGATAAGGGTAGAATCACTCATAGATATAAATAATCTATATCAAAAATTAAATAAGGAAATTTTTTTCCTTATTTATCTTCATATTAAAAAATCACAAATAAATTTTATTGTTCAATCTTAATATACAAACTTATGAAGCTAAACCTTAAGTTTCGTACGCATTTAAAAAGGTTCCTTAAAGAAAAAGCTTCATAACTTTATATATTAGTTAATTCTATTTTTTGCTAAATCTATTTCTTCTTCAATTAATTCTTTTTGTTTAAGCATTAAATCTAAATGTTGTTTTAATATTTCTCTGTCTTTATATGATTCAATAATAAACTCATACAATTTTGGTCTATTTTTTTTCCAGTTATGTAAAGTTGTTTTATTTACTTCCAAATCAGACTCTAATTTTCTCAAACTAGGTGCAGTCATCTTATGATTCCTATTTAAAAATTAAACCTATTGTACAAGATATTTGAACACTTGTCAAATAAAATGTATATTTTGTTCATATAATTGGAACAAATAATTGTAAAAGAAACATTTATGTACAATTTTACATGACAAAAATTGTAAAAAATAGTTTATTACATCATTTAAATTTCCTACAATCAATGGGGTATGATTATCATACAAATCTTGATTTATTAATAAATGATGTAAATGATATGAAATTACCAAATGATTTATTTAGTTTAAAAGATAAAGTTGAAAATTGCTACCTTTGTGAATTATCTAAAAGCAGAAAAAATGCTGTTTTCTCAGAAGGAAATGGTTCTTCAGGATTAATGTTTATAGGTGAAGCTCCAGGAGCAACTGAAGATGAAATGGCTAGACCTTTTGTTGGACGTGCAGGGGAAGTTTTAACCAAAATGATTGAAAATGTTTTAAAAATAAAAAGAGAAGACGTTTATATTACAAATATTGTAAAATGTAAGCCTCCTAGTAATAAAGTTCCTTCTGCTACAGAAGCAAATTTATGTAAAGCATATTTATTTAAACAAATTGAATTAGTAAAACCTAAAATAATAGTTGCTTTAGGAGAAACAGCATATCATTATCTAATGGATGAAAATGCACCAATATCTAAAGTTCGTGGTCAAAGTATCAACTATAAAAATATGGTTTTAATTCCAACTTATCATCCAAGTTTCTTATTAAGAAATCCTTCTTCAAAAAAAGAAGCTTATATTGATATGTTAAAAATAAAAAATATAATGGAGTCTATAAATTGAAACATCTATTATCCGTACTATTAATAGCACTAGTATTAGCAGGTTGTGCTCAAAAACAAACTGTAGAAATTAAATTACCAAACAAAGATCAAAATGTAAATATTGGGAAACCAATAGAAGTTGACAATAATATTGGAAAACCAATAGAAGAAATTGTTGAAAGTATCGATGAAATTGAAATAGTTGAAAATGAAATGCCAATTATTGATAATTCTGAAAGTATGAAAATTGCATTTACTTACCCATCGAAAATGGTTGCAAAATATGCTAGAACATCAATGAATACGATTCTTGCTTATTTAGCTTATAAAAAAATCAACTATCAAATTAAAGTTTTTGATTCTTTAACTGAATCAAGTGAAAATCTTGCCGGAACAATAAATAAGATTAAAGAAGCTGGATATACTAATGTAATTGCTTTATATACTCCAAATGCGTTAAATAGTCTATCAACTATTGATACAAGTGGTTTAAAAATGTATTTTCCAATCATAAATAAAAATAGTGCAGTGGAAATAAATAATAACTACATCTTTGGTGCTATTTCATATGATAAACAAATTACTAAGTTATTAGAGTATTCAAATACTAAAAATACTATGTTTTATCAAGAATCATTTTTAGGAAGTAAATTAAAAGCTAAATATGAAGCCCAAGCTACTGATATTGTTGTTTCTAAAGTAATTAAGAAAAAAAGAAATTATTTTAAAGGCTTAGTAAGAGACAATAGACTTAGAAATTCAACTTTATTTTTAAACACTTCTATTGTTAAAAGTTCAATCTTACTCTCTCAATTAAGAGCTTATAGTATTTACCCAAAGGTTATACTATCAACACAGTTAAACTATAATCCAAAACTTTTATCTTTAACACAAGTAAAAGATAGATCAAATTTCGTTATAGCAAACTCTATTGACACAGTTGATGGAAAACTTGAAGATATGGTTTCTAATTATGGTGGTGATATTAAATACAATTGGGTTGATTATTCAACTCTTGTTGGAATCAGTTATTTATATGATGATAATGATTCAGAAGTTGTAAGTGTTGAAATTGAAGACAATCAAGTGAATTATGAGCCAAAATTATTTAAAAGTACGGCTTTTGGTTTTTTAGAAATTAAGTAATATTTAGATAAAATCGCGTATATTTATACAAACGGAGTTAGAATTGAGAACGCATTATTGTACAGACGTAACTGAAAATAACATCGGTGATAAAGTAACTGTTGCTGGTTGGGTAAACAGTAGAAGAGATCACGGTGGAATTATTTTTATTGATTTAAGAGATAAAGGTGGACTAGTTCAACTAGTTGCAGATCCTAGTCAATTAGAAGTAGCTGAAAGTGTTAGAGATGAATTCGTATTAGTAGCAACTGGTACAGTAAGAGCTAGAGGTGAAGGATTAGAGAATCCAAACCTAGTAACTGGTAAGATTGAAATTGTATTAGATGAATTAACTATTGAAAATAGATCTAAGCCAATGCCTTTTGATTTAAATGATCAAAAAGTTAATGATGAAATCAAGTTAAGAAATAGATTCTTAGAATTAAGATCTAAAAAATCTTTTGAGATTTTCCAATTAAGATCTAAAGCTGCTATTCAAGTTAGAAATACTTTAGATGAATTAGGATTCTTAGATGTAGAAACTCCAATCTTAACAAAATCTACACCAGAAGGTGCTAGAGATTACCTTGTACCATCTAGAGTTCATGGTGGTGAGTTTTATGCATTACCTCAATCTCCTCAATTATTCAAACAATTATTAATGGTATCTGGATTTGATAAATATTTCCAAATTGCTAAATGTTTTAGAGATGAAGATTTAAGAGCAGATAGACAACCTGAGTTTACTCAAATAGATGTTGAAATGTCTTTTTGTGATCAAGAAGATGTAATCAACGTAGCTGAAAAAGTTATCACTGATGTATTTACAAAATGTGGTAAGCCAGTTCCTGAAACTTTCCCGAGAATGAGATACTGGGATGCAATGGAAACTTATGGTTCAGATAAACCTGATATCAGATTTGATATGCCATTAGTAGAAGTTATTGATATTTTTGCTAACTCTACAAATGAAATCTTTGCAGATATTGCAAAAGATAAAAAGAATAACAGAATCAAAGCTCTTAAATGTCCAAATGGAGATAACTTATTCTCTAAGAGACAAATGAAAGGTTTTGAAGATTACGTTAGAAAATTTGGAGCTAAAGGTCTTGGTTACTTCCAAATGAAAGAAGATGGTCTTAAAGGTCCTTTAACTAAATTCTTCTCAGAAGCTGATTTAGAAGAAATCGTAAAAACAACTGAATTAGAAGTTGGTGATGTTGTATTCTTTGGTGCAGGTGATAAGAAAACTGTATGGGATTACATGGGTAGATTCAGACTTTACTTAGCTGAGCAAATGGAAATTATTCCTGAAGATGCTTACGAGTTCTTATGGGTTGTTGATTTCCCAATGTTCGAAGTTGAAGATGGAAAAATGAAAGCTCTTCACCATCCATTTACAATGCCTAAATCTTTAGATGATACTTCTGATTTAGAATCTATTGAATCAATTGCTTATGATATCGTATTAAATGGTATGGAATTAGGTGGTGGTTCTATTAGAATTCATAAAGAAGAAATTCAAGCTAAAGTATTTGATCTTATGGGTATTTCTGCTGAAGAACAAAGAGAAAAATTCGGATTCTTACTTGATGCACTTCAATATGGAGCACCATCACATGGTGGATTCGCAATGGGTCTAGATAGACTTATTATGTTACTTGCAGGTACTGATTCAATCAGAGATGTAATAGCATTCCCTAAAACTCAAAAAGCTCAATGTTTAATGACTCAAGCACCATCACCAGTTGATGCTGAGCAATTAAAAGAATTAAGCTTAAGAATTAGAAAGACTGAAGTTTAGTCTTTCTTTAAAGGTAGTAGTATGAAAAAATATCTTTTATTTTTACTGCTACCTCTTTTTTTATACTCAAAAGTACAGGTTACTGTAACTTATCCCTTCGAAGAATTTCTTGTAAAAAAAATCGGTCAAAAACATGTTCGAATTAAAAAAATTGATAAACTTTATAATACTACTTTAAATACTTTATCAAAGCCAGAAATTGCTAAATTAGCTACTAGAAAAGCCTATTTTCATATGTCCCTTCCTATTGAAAAAGAGTATATAAAACTTCTAAAAAACAGAAACAAAGACTTATTTATTTTTGATATGTCAAAGGGAATCAAAAAGCTTAAATATAAAGGAAAAGAAAATCCATATATATGGATGGATCCACTACTTACGAGAACAATTGCAAAAAATATTTATGAATCTTTATCTTTAATAGATAAGTTTAATAAAGAGTATTATTTTGAATACTATACAGAATTTTTAGATGAATTAGATGAAACTTTTTTAAAGATAAAAAACAAACTAAACAATAGTAAAATATATAATATTTTCGTTTATGATGAATACTGGGATTATTTTTTAAAAAGATTTAAAATTAATATTTATAGAAGAGATAAAAGAATTCTAAAATTAAATGAAATTCATACTTTATCTAAATTAGTAAAATCTAATGAGATAAAAGCAATACTGATTTCTAATACTGATTCCCTTGATATTGCTAAAACAATTGCTGGAAACTTGCATATTCAGATTAAAAGTCATGATATATTTGAGAAGTTATATTTCTATAATTTGTCTATATTAACAAAAGAACTTTCTAAATAAAAATATTAACAAAAAACTTATAGTATATGTTAAAATAGATTGTGGCACAATACGAAAAAACTATACTATATAAATTAAAAGAAACTATTATGAGCGATATTAAAAAACCAAATAAATTTTTACCAACAACAAAAAAAGAAATGCAAGAGAGAGGTTGGGATGAACTAGATGTTGTCCTAATTACTGGTGATGCATATATTGATTCTCCATTTATGGGAATTGCAGTTGTTGGAAGAATACTAGAGGACATTGGATTAAGGGTTGGAATAATTGGACAACCTGATGTTAATTCAGATGTAGATGTTAAAAGACTAGGTGAACCAAAATTATTTTGGGGAGTTAGTGGTGGAAGTATTGATTCTATGGTATCAAACTATACTGCAACGAAAAAATTTAGAAACTCTGATGATTATACTCCAGGTGGAAAAAACGAAAAAAGACCTGATAGAGCAACTATGGTTTATACAAACCTAATTAGAAGACACTTTAAAGGTACTGTTCCTATTGTTTTAGGTGGAATTGAAGCCTCTTTACGAAGACTAACTCACTATGATTACTGGTCAAACAAGTTAAGAAAACCTATTTTATTTGATACAAAAGCTGATTATATGATTTATGGAATGGGCGAGCAAGCTATTATTGACTTAGGTAATACTCTAAGAGATGGTGGTGATCCTAAAAATATTAGAGGATTATGTTATATCTCAAAAGAGCCAGTTAATGATTATATTCAAATTCCTTCTCATCAAGAATGTTTAGATGAAAAAGAAAAGTATATTGATTTATTTAAAACTTTCTATGATAATAATGATCCTATGTATTCAAATGGGTTATGTCAAGCTGTAGATACAAGATATTTAATTCAAAATCCACCAAGTGATCATATGGATCAAGATGAAATGGATAAAATTGCATCTTTCCCTTATCAAAGAGATGCACACCCATATAATGCTAAAGATGGAAAAGTTAAATGTCTAGAGACTATTAAGTTCTCAATTATGACTCATCATGGATGTTGGGGTGAGTGTAACTTCTGTGCTATTGCTGCCCATCAAGGTAGAACCATTAGAACTAGAAGTGAAAAGAATATTTTAGAAGAGGCTAAAAGCTTTACTAAAATTAAAGACTTTAAAGGAATTATATCTGATGTTGGTGGACCTACTGCTAATATGTATGGATATGAATGTGTTAAGAAAATTAACAAAGGTACATGTATTGATAATAAAAGATGTGTGGATGCACACAGACTTTGTAGAACAATGAAAGTTGACCATAGTAGGAACATCCAACTTTTAAAAGATATTAGAGCTATTCCTGGAATCAAAAAAGCTTTTGTTGCTTCAGGTGTAAGATATGATTTTATTACAGCAGATAAAAAGCATGGAAAAGAGTATTTAAAAGAGATGGTTAACCATCATATATCTGGTCAAATGAAAGTTGCTCCTGAGCATACAAATGATGAAGTACTTCACCATATGGGAAAACCTGGAAAACAAACATTAATTGATTTTAAGAAAATGTATGATGATTTAAATAGAGAATCTGGAAAGAAACAATTCTTAACTTATTATTTAATTGCCGCACATCCTGGATGTGAAGAGAAACATATGCATGAATTAAAACAGTTTACAACTCATGAACTAAAAATGAATCCAGAGCAAGCTCAGGTATTTACACCAACTCCTGGAACATATTCAGCTGTTATGTACTATACAGAGATGGATCCATTTACAAAGAAAAAGATCTTCGTAGAAAAAGATCAAAGAAGAAAAGAGAAACAAAAAGAGATTGTTGTTCCTAAACGAGATCATTTTAATGCAAGAGCAAAAAGAATGAAAGCATCTTCAGGAATGCAAGGCTAAAATTTATTTAAGGGAAATATTAATGAAAAAACTATTTTTAATTATCGGTGCTCCAGGTTCTGGAAAAACAACAGATGCAGAATTAATTGCAGCAAAACATGAAAATATCACTCATTATTCAACAGGTGATATGTTCAGAGCAGAAATTGCAAGTGGAAGTGAAAGAGGGCAAATTATTGACTCTTTTGTATCTAAAGGTAATTTAGTGCCAATTGATATTGCTATTGAAACAATTCTAGGTGCAATTAAAAATACATCAACTGATTTAGTTGTAATTGATGGTTATCCAAGAAGTGGTGAGCAAATGCATGAGTTAGATAAATATTTATCTAACGAACCAGAAGTTGAGTTAATAAATGTTATTGAAGTAGAAGTATCTCAAGATACAGCATTTAAAAGAGTTCTAGGTCGTGCTGCTGATGCAGAAGTTGTAAGAGCTGATGATAATGAAGAAGTATTTATTAATAGAATGAAATTATACACAGATCCTTTAGATGAAATTCAATCTTTTTACAAACAAAAAGATTTACTAAAAATTATTAGTGGTGAAGGTACAATTGAAGAAATTGTTACACAAATGGATGAATTTATTCAATCTAAAATCTAATTTTCGACACAACTGACACAATAAAAGGGAAAAAGTTATTACTTTTTTCTTTTTATATATATTTTTAATACTCTCTTGATTCCAAACAATTATTTTCTCAGATTCTTTTTGTATAATATAAGCAATTAAAAAATTATTTTATTATATAAGGAGTTCAGATGCTAAATAAAATGTCTATTAAGAGTAAAATTGCTTTATTATTGGTAATACCAATTGTTAGTATAGTTTTACTTGCTTCAAAAATTATTTTCTCTGATTACAAAAAATTAGATGAATATCAAAGATTAGATGTAGCAGTACAATTAACTGCTAAGATTTCTATGCTAGTACATGAAACACAAAAAGAAAGAGGTGCTACTGCTGGTTTTATTGGTAGTAAAGGAAAAAAGTTTTCGTCGACTTTAACTGATCAAAGAAAATTAACAAATAAGAGAATAAAAGAGTTAAATAGTTTTCTAGAAGAAAACAAAATTTCTGACATTTCTTCTAATGTTGATGCTGCACTAAATAAAGCATTAGTTCAAATAAGAAAAATAAATGAAATTAGAACACCTGTTAGTTCTTTAAATATATCTGCAAAAAAAGCAATTTCATATTATACTAATATGAATGCAATGTTTTTATCAACTGCAATTGAAGTTGCTAAGATTTCTACATCTCCTGAAATTACAAAACAATTAGTTGCTTATTCAAATTTTTTATTAAGTAAAGAAAGAGCAGGAATTGAGAGAGCCGTTGGTTCAAATACACTAGCACAAAATAAGTTTTTAAAGGGAATGAGAATTAAGTTTAATAATTTAATTGCAGCTCAAAACTCTTATATGGACAACTTTTTACAATATGCATCTAATGATTCTAAAAAGTTTTATAATAAAACTTTAATAGGAAAAGATGTTGATCAAGTAGCAGCTATTAGGAAAACACTTTTAACATCTGCTAATAAACATGAATTAATATCTGAAATGAAAGCTCTTGTAGGTTATGGTGGATTAATACATAACTTTAAAAACTATGTTATCAGAGGTACTTCAAAATATGAGCAAAGAGTTAAAAATCAATATAGTGAATTACTGAGTAAAATACAAGAATATAAAAATATTGGAAATATATCTAAAGAAGAATTAGAACTATTATCTAATGTTGAAAGTGTATTTGCAAAATATAATAGAGGTATTAGTTCTGTAATTACTGCTTATAATAATGGGACAGGTGTAAAACTTCTTGATAAGGTTGTAAAAGTAAATGATACTCCAGCTATTAATTCTTTAAATAAATTAGGTGAGAGCTTATTTAGTGTTGACTCTACTTTTTGGTTTAAAACTATTACTAATAAAATTAACTTATTAAAGAAAATAGATGATTATCTTGCAAATGAATTAATAGATACTCTTAATGAAAAAGAATCAGCTGCTTCAAGAGAATTCTATACGATCCTTATTTTAGTAATTATTTCATTATCTGTTGTATTTATCCTTTCATTTATGATTGTTAGAAATATAGTTACATCATTATCTGGATTTAAAGAAGGTTTATTATCTTTCTTCTCTTATGTAAATAAAGATAAAAATACTATTGATTTATTAGATGATTCAAATAATGGTGAAATTGGTGAAATGGCATCTGCTGTTAATGAAAATATCAAAAAAGTACAAATTGGTATAGAAGAAGAAAAGAATGTAATAAGTAAAACTATTGCTGTATTAAAAGAGTTTGAAGAGGGTGATTTATCTCAGAGAATTAATATTAATACATCAAATGAAGCTTTAAATGAATTAACTACTTTACTTGATAAAATGGCATCTAATTTTGAATCAAATATTGATAATGTTCTAAATGTACTAGATGAGTATTCTTCTTATAACTATATGAATAAAATTGATGATTCTCATTTAAAAGCACATCTTAAAAAATTATCAAGTGGTGTGAATAACTTAGGTGATGCAATTACTAATATGTTAGTTGATAGTAAAGAAGTAGGAGTTCAATTAAATAAATCTTCTGATACATTACTTCAAAATGTAAATATTGTAAATCAATCTGCAACAAGTGCAGCAGCATCATTAGAAGAAACAGCAGCTGCTTTAGAAGAAGTTACTGGTAATGTTGCAAGTAGTTCAGAATCAATTGCTCAGATGTCTGATTATGCTTCTAAGCTTAATACATCAACTTCTCAAGGTCAAGATTTAGCGAATCAAACTATGACATCTATGGATCAAATAAATGAACAGGTTAGTTTAATTAATGAATCTATTTCAATTATTGACCAAATTGCATTCCAAACAAATATTCTTTCATTAAATGCAGCAGTAGAAGCTGCAACTGCTGGGGAAGCTGGGAAAGGGTTCGCTGTAGTTGCACAAGAGGTTAGAAACTTAGCTTCAAGATCAGCAGAAGCTGCTAAAGAGATTAAAGATTTAGTTGAACATGCAAATGAAAAAGCAGTTGAAGGTAAAGAAATTTCTAATAAAATGATTTCTGGATATGAAAATTTAAATGAAAATATTGTTAAAACAATTGATTTAATTAGAACAGTTGAGTCTTCTTCAAATGAACAAAGAACTGGAATTGAGCAAATCAATGATGCAATCAACCTTCAAGATAGACAAACACAAGAAATAGCAAGAGCTGCAAGTGAAACTTTTGACGTTGCAAGTAATACTTCTACATTATCTAACAAGATAGTTGAGAATGCTAATGAAAAGCAATTTAAAGGAAAAGATAGTATATAATAAATCAAAAAGTTATATCTATGGAAAAACAAATAAACTTCTACTCAGTCATAATTGGAACTGAGTTACTAAATGGGCGTCGTAAAGATGCCCATTTTTCTTTTTTAAATGAACAACTTCTTAAACGTGGATGGGAACAAAAAGCATCTTTTGTAATTGAAGATGACCCTTCACTTATGTATGATATTTTTAAACTTATAAAAGCTGATAAAAACTCTGTAATGTTTTGTTTTGGTGGTATTGGTTCAACTCCTGATGATTATACAAGACAAACGGCTGCAAAAGCTTTTACTGATTATAAAATGGAGTTTCATGAAACTGCAAAAGATAAGATTATAAATAGGTTTAAAGAAGAAGCTTATCCCCATAGAATTAATATGGCATATTTTCCTAAAAATGCGAAACTTTTACAAAATGTAGTAAATGATGTCCCTGGATTTTATTTAGAAGATAGATTCTTTTTTACTCCGGGTTTTCCATCAATGAGCCAATCTATGATTATAGAAGCTTTAGATACTTTATATCCTAAATCACAAAGTAAATATAGACGTGTATTAACAGCTTCTTGTGGGGAAAATGACTTAATTGATATTATGCTTCAAATGCCAAAACATTTAGATTTTGCTTCTTTACCTAAGATTATAAATGATAAAAGAAAAGTTGTAATTTCACTTGCTGGTTATGAAATAGATGAGGTGGATAGGCATTTTAATCTATTTATTTCAGAATTGGAAAAGAATAATGTAAATTATATTTTAAAAGATATAAATTTTTAATACATATATTCTCTATATATAAAAGAAAAAAAATTGTAGTAAATACAATACTATGTAAATATAGCATTTAAGCTATATTTAATTATAAGCTTCCTTGAAGAAAAACTCCTATAATATCTAAAATAATCACCTTAATTACTTGAAAATAGCTAAAAAATTATAGAAATAACTTTATACACAAGGAGTTTTACATGCATTTTTTTAATAACTTTTCGATTAAGAAAAAACTATTTTTTCTTTTAATTTTACCAATTATAGGTTTATTATATTTTTCAATAAGTCAAAATATTAAAATATATAGTGAAATAAGTGATGCAAAAAAAATAAAGGTAATATCAAACCTATCTACGATAATTTCTAAACTTCTTCATGAAACACAAAAAGAAAGAGGTTTTACTGCGGGTTTCTTAGGTAGTAATGGTTCAAAGTTCAAGAATGAGTTAATCTCACAAAGGGATTTAACAAATAAAAGATTTAAAATACTTTTAGAAGAAAAGTCAAAAATTGATTTAAGTTTATATTCTAAGAAATTCAATGATGATATTTCTCTTGCAGTAAAGAGACTTAAAAATATTTCAGAAATAAGAAGAAAAGTTGACTCTTTTTCTATTTCTTCAAAAGATGCAATTGGGTTTTATACAAAAACAAATGGGATAATGCTTGATTGTATTGCTTCAATTGCAAAATTAACTAGTGATGATAAAATTTCTAAACTTTTAGTTGCCTATTCTAGTTTTTTATTATCAAAAGAGAGAGCAGGAATTGAGCGGGCTGTTGGTGCTAATACTTTAAGTAAAGATGTTTTTCCAAATAATTTAAGAATAAAATTTAATACACTTATTTCAGAACAAAATACATATATGTCTACATATATAAAGTTTGCATCTGAAGATTCTAAAAAGTTTTATAAAAATACATTAAAAGGAAATGTAGTTGATGAGGTAAATAGAATTAGAAAAGAGTTATCCTCTTCTACTAAAAAACATACTTTAGTTTCTCAGATGAAAGAAGTAGCAGGATATGGAGGATTTATTCATATTTATAAAAACTATATTATTAAACCTACAAAAAGTGATAAAGAACAAATAGTAAAACTTTATAATAAGATGAAAGATCTAATCAGTAAATATAAATCTATATCAAATATAAATGATGAAGAAATAGACCTTTTAAATAAAATAGCTTATGTTTTTGATAAATATGATGAAGAACTTCCAAAATTAGCTACTTCTTATAGGGTTAGTAAAACTATACAAGATATCAATAGAATCATTGAGTCAAATGATCAACCTGCAATTTTAGCTTTAAATAAACTAAGTACTAGTTTATTTGCAGATGATGCTAAATATTGGTTTACACAAATAACAAAGAAAATCAATCTTTTAAAAACTGTAGATGATTACTTAGGAAAAGAGCTCTTATTAAATATAGATAAACTTATATCATCTTTGTATTCAAATATAATTACTACTTTAGCATTTACATTAGTGATTATAGTTTTAGTATTAATTATTGCAAGTATAATTACTTCTAGAATATCAAATTCTCTAGAAACATTTAAAGAAGGGCTTAGTGATTTCTTCAAGTTTACAATGAGAGAACGTGATGAGATTAAAAAAATAGAACCAATAGGAAAAGATGAATTTGCACAAATGACAATAGAAATGAATGAGCAAATTTTAAAAACTGAAAAAATCATGCTTCAAGATAGAAATGTTGTAAAAGAGATTGATTCTGTTATGGCAAAAGTTAAAAATGGTTTCTTTGTATATTCTATTAAACATGATGCAGGTAGTGAAGATGTTCAAAGTCTTAAGAATAGTATTAATCTTATGTTAGAAGAGGTTAGACGTAAATTAGATATTCTCAATGAAGTTTTAGGAGAGTACTCAAATGCAAATTATATAAATAATTTAGATGAGAGTAAACTAAAAGGATTCTCTGGAAATATGGGATCACTAATGAGTTCATCAATCTTACTAGGCTCAAATGTTTCTCAGTTAATTGCAATGATTTCAAATGCTGGGGATGAACTTGAAAATTCAACTAAGATTTTACAAAAAAGTTCTACTACTTTATCCCATGCTTCAACAAGTCAAGCTTCATCTTTAGAAGAAACAGCTGCTTCACTTGAAGAAATCACTTCTAATATTAAATCAAATAGTCAAAATATTTTTAAGATGTCAACTTTGGCAGATGAATTAAATAGCTCATCTGTAAATGGAAAAGAACTAGCATCTCATACTTCAAGCGCTATGGATGAAATAAACGACAAAGTAAGCGCCATAAACGAAGCAATTACTATTATTGACCAAATTGCCTTCCAAACTAATATCTTGTCTTTAAACGCAGCTGTTGAAGCAGCAACAGCAGGTGAAGCAGGAAAAGGTTTTGCCGTAGTTGCTCAAGAAGTAAGAAACTTAGCAAGTAGAAGTGCTGAAGCTGCAAAAGATATAAAAGCTCTTGTTCAAGATGCCACTGAAAAATCTTCAAATGGTAAAGAAATATCTTCAAAAATGATTGAAGGATATAATGATTTAAGCCAAAAGGTAATAGAGACTAAAGAGATTATTGATACAGTTTCTCTTTCTAGTAAAGAACAAGAAACAGGTATCGTTCAAATAAACGATGCTGTTAATAAACTAGATAGTGTTACTCAAGAAAATGCTCAAACAGCATCTTCTATTGATGATTTATCAAAAGAAGTAACTGTTTTATCTCAAAAACTTATAGATATTACAGCTCGTGCTAAATATGAAGAAAAAGTAAAATCAATGGTTTGTGATGTGGATTTACTTCATGATATTTCTAAATATAAAAATGACCATATTAATTTTAAAAATGAAAACTTTGAGAAACTTGATACTTATGAGAAAGTGTTAGCTACGGATAATTCAAATTGTAACTTAGGTAAGTGGATTTTATCTTGTGAAAGTAGTGCTAAGACATTTGTAAAAACTACATACTGGAATAGTTTAAAAATTGCACATGAAAAAGTATATATGAAAATTCAAGAGTATTTAGATCTAAATTCAAATAAAGATGAGGAAGGTTTAGAAGTAGTAGCAAATGAAATAGAACTAGCTACTAGAGAAGTATTTGATATCTTAGATTCTATACTTTATGAAAATTGTAAAGCAAGTCAGTAATTTATTTTACTGGTTTGTTATAGTTTCCTATTTTCCAACTATTATCTTTTGGATATTTACCTAGATTATAATCTTTCCAAACTCTTTTACAAAGTTTATTCCCTTTTTTATATTGATCTTTAGCAAAAACATGAGCTCTTCCAAAGTTAGGAAATACGCCAGAACCACTAGCATACATATATGCAATATAACAATTTGCTGAGTAATCTTTACTTTTAGAAGCTTCTTTGAAATAGTAAATTGCCTTTTCATAATCTTTATCAACTGCAATTCCAAAAAGTAAAAACTTACCTAATAAGGTTTGTGATTTAGCATGTCCAATATTTGCACTATCTATAATTGTATTGTAAGCTTTTGCTTTATCAAAATAAGCAGTTTTTTTAGAAAGATATAGTTTAGATAATGTATATGTAGCTTCATTGTGATTTAATTTACTTGCTTTTAGTAATAAATTGTGAGCTTTAGTTATATTTTTATCAATACCATCACCTTTTATGTATATACGGGCTAATTCATACATGGCATCAGAATTATTTTTTTTAATTAATTTTTTATATGCTTTTATTGCACTTAGTGTGCCATATTCTTTTTTTATTTCTCTTACTTCTTCTAATGTTGTAGCATTTACAACACTTAAAAATATAATAAAAAATATAGCTAATATTTTCACACTATTACTTTTTTTATTTGTGTAGATAAAGTTGTTGTAATTTCATAACTAATTGTATCTTGAAGTTTTGCTAATTCATTTGCATTATCAAAGATACAAACTTCGTTATCTTCGCTATTTAGTGATAGGGAATCCATTGATACTCTCCCTAATACTTTGTAGCCTTTTGGTGTAAAATATTCTTGCTTTTCATTTAGTCTTAAAAAACCATCTCCATATCCAACATCATATGTTGAAATTGTTATTTCTTTGTCAGTTTTATATGTAGAACCGTAACCAACTCCTTGGCCTTTTAATAGTTTTCTTGTTGATATTTTACTTGCCCAAAGGGATAAAATAGGCTTTAAATCAGGTGATTTATATGTAGAATCAGTTTCTAAATATCCATATGTGGCAATACCTACTCTTGCAAAATCCTCATCAAAATTTGTATGCCTAAATAGGGCAGAGGAGTTAGAAGAATGAAAGCTAGGAATACCTTGTGAAAACTGTTCACATAAGTTTAACACATTCTCTTTAACCCTCTTAAATTGGGCATTTTGCCAGTAGAAGTCAGTGGATAATACATCGGCACTTCTATGGTGTGTAAAGATGCCAGTCACTTTAATATTTTTCTTTAAAATCCCTATATAAGCCTCTTCTAGTTGATTTATTGAAATTCCATTTCTATGCATTCCTGTATCCACTTTGATATGTACTTTGCAGTCATGTGGTAAATAATCAATATCTTCTAAATTGTTCAAGGCTATGTGAAAAGTATGTGAATAAGTATGAATTTTCTTATCAGCTAGGATTAATATATCATCAAATAATTCTTTTATAGTTAAAGCTTCATCAAGTGTTCTAACTACTGCTTTTTTAATACCAAATTCATGTGCTAAAGTGGCTACCTCAATAAGTCCATGGCCATAAGCATTGTCTTTTAATACAACTGCCACTTTTTCTTTTGATCCAGCATGTTTTGATATGATATTTAAATTGTGAAATAAATTATTTTTATTCAATACTATTTTTGCCAAACTTAATCCTTTTGTTCTATAAAATAACTAGATATAACATTTGCATCTTTTTCATTTAAAACTTGTTTTAAATCTTCAACAGATGCATTTTTAATTTTTTCAAATTCTCCAAAATATAAAAGAAGCTTTTTAACTTTTGCTTCTCCAATACCTTTAATTTGAAGTAATGAGATTTGTTTATCTTCTGCTCTTTTTTGTTTTTTGTGAAAGTTGATTACAAATCTATGTGCTTCATCTCTTTGTCTTTGTACAAACTGAAGTCTTTGGTCACTTGTATTTAGTTTAAGTGCTCTAACAGCTCCACTTTTATCTTTATAGTGAACTATATCTTTTGCAGCACCTTTTGCTCTGTGAGCTTTGGCATCTACTTTTTCTTTTGCAATGGCAATTATATCAAGATTTACGCCAACTGATTGCACTATATCGTAAGCTAGTTTTAGTAAAGTCTCTCCCCCATCTATAACCCAAAGATCAGGGGCTGGATTCTTTTCAAAACTATTTACTCTTCGCATTAACATTTCTCTCATTTGAGAGTACTCATCTTTTGATTCAAGATTATAGTGTCTGAAGTCTTTTCTGTCAAAGGCATTTAACTCTTCATTCCATACAACCATAGCTCCTACAGTTGCTTGTCCCATCATATGTGAGTTATCATATGATTCAACTCTATATGGAAGTGTTTGAAGGCCAAATAGTTTTTGCAGTTCATCATATATAGTTGTTTGATTTTTAGATGATTCTATTCTAAGTAATTCATCACAGTTATTAAGTGCAATTTCTACTAAAGTTTTTTTCTTATCTCTTTTTGGATTGATTATTTTGATATTTCTATCAAATCTTTGTTTTAAGAAGGCTTCTATATCTTCTTTGTCTTCTATTTCATCCGCAATTAGAACTTCTTTTGGAAGAAGAGGTATTTCATTGTCATAGTAATTTATAATAGCTCTTTGATATGCTTCATTTAAATCAATAGAAGGCTCACCTTCAATAGTATCAATTTTAATAAAGTCATGAGAAGATGAGGTTAGTTTTCCATCTCTTATGAACATTCTTACAATAACAGCCTTTTTTGTACCCGCTTTTATTGCAAATAGGTCTAAGTCTTCATTTGTAGCTAAGTCCATACCTGATTTGATTTGTGATTTTTCAATAGTTTTGATTCTATCTCGAAGTTTCATAGCTTCTTCAAATCTAAAGTCTTCTGAGTATTCCATCATCTTTTCTTGAAGTTTAGCTATTAGTTTTGTTTTATTGTATATAAAATCAAGGGCTTCATCGATTAGTTTTCCATAATCAGCTGTTGAAATTTTACCTTCACATGGAGCATGACATTTTTTGATTTGATGGAAAAGACAAGCTTCCTTTCCTTTTATACATGATTTTTTCTGCACTAATGGAACTATTTCATAAATAGAATCTAACATATCTTTAGCACCTGTAGAGTAGGGACCAAAGTATTTAATATTTTTACTTTTATATACTTTCCTAGTGATTTCAAGTCTTGGGAAAAGTTGTGCATAATCAACCATAATATATGGATATGTTTTATCATCTCTAAGTAAAATATTGTATTTTGGTTTTAGTTGTTTGATAAGAGAATTTTCCAAAATCAAAGCATCATGTTCATTAGGTACTACTATCCACTCTAATGTTACAACTTCTGTAATCATCTTGTAAATACGAGGACCTAGTTTATCTGCTGGTAATAATTTTGGTGTAAATTTAAAGTATGATTTTACTCTATTTTTAAGAACTTTTGCTTTTCCAATATAAAGTAAATGACCATCTTTGTCAAAGTATTGATAGACTCCCGCTTCGTTTGGGAGTTGTTTTAATTTCTCTTCTAAATTCATGAAGGGATTGTATCAAAAATATGCTTTTTAGGAATTGAATATTTTAATGATAATTTATATAATAAGGTAATACTTCAATTCTAAAGTCATTTATTGACTCAAGTCCTAGTATTTGTTTTGGTGTCATTACTTTATTATCTGCTTTTCTAAATATTTTAAATCCACCTAATGCTTTATCTGTCTGTGCTTTTGCATATAGATGATTGTATATTTTGATTTTTACATCTCTTCTTCCATGGCCGTCTATGTTATATACTAGTTTTACATTTTCGTAGTTTTTTACTGCTTGTTTATTTCTTAGCATTCTTTCATGGAACATATGAACTATAAGTTTTCTTTTTTGTTGAATTTTATTTACTTTT